>ERZ1066123.7-NODE-7-length-350408-cov-87.881448_pt1 | contig 350408 bp, 301 predicted proteins | sample MGYA00382770_ERZ1066123 | MGnify/ENA primary metagenome ERZ1066123 (study PRJEB33369, sample SAMEA5778353) | biofilm metagenome | biome: Industrial cooling water; feature: Water cooling tower basin; material: Biofilm | place: United Arab Emirates | collected...
CCGGGAAAATGATTGACTGACGCAAACCCCAAATCCCGATCGCCGGGACTGAAACCCTTACGGCTATGTTGGCCAATTAAGCGGGATTTGGTGACGCAAACCCCAAATCCCGATCGCCGGGACTGAAACTCAATACTAAGGAGTGAATGATGACAGCTACCCTTTATGACGCAAACCCCAAATCCCGATCGCCGGGACTGAAACGTGCAGATCCAGCATTTGCAACTGCAATTCAAATTCGACGCAAACCCCAAATCCCGATCGCCGGGACTGAAACCACGGAAAAGCGTAATCGACAGATGCGTGATGCTGTGGACGCAAACCCCAAATCCCGATCGCCGGGACTGAAACCTCTTATCTGGGATTATGCCCGTTTCTTGTCGCCTCGGACGCAAACCCCAAATCCCGATCGCCGGGACTGAAACAAAAGAGGGCTTTTCTATCATTTGCATTCCAAGAGGACGCAAACCCCAAATCCCGATCGCCGGGACTGAAACAATAATTCCAGAGCAGATGCCATCGTATTAAAGAAAGACGCAAACCCCAAATCCCGATCGCCGGGACTGAAACTATATCGGATCTGCTTTAGATTTAGCTCAACGTTAGACGCAAACCCCAAATCCCGATCGCCGGGACTGAAACCCTTATCGGACGGCTCAAACAGTTTCCCCTGTAACGACGCAAACCCCAAATCCCGATCGCCGGGACTGAAACATCGATACGTTTTGATGATCACTCGCAATGCTTTCGGACGCAAACCCCAAATCCCGATCGCCGGGACTGAAACGCTTCACTGGCAGCTTTTGTCACAAGCTTTCCGCCGACGACGCAAACCCCAAATCCCGATCGCCGGGACTGAAACGCACTATCCCACCCAATCCGCTCCAGCGTTGCCCTTGACGCAAACCCCAAATCCCGATCGCCGGGACTGAAACGTTTATCCAACCTTCATGAAGCTTTCGACTTCGTACGACGCAAACCCCAAATCCCGATCGCCGGGACTGAAACGAATCCAAAACTTTCTGCAACCCGCTCCATAAGCGGGACGCAAACCCCAAATCCCGATCGCCGGGACTGAAACAAATCATCGCTGTTTTTGCCGACTTGGGGCGCATCGAGGACGCAAACCCCAAATCCCGATCGCCGGGACTGAAACGTCTCCTGTGCTTGGGTTTTGGGTTTGGCTGCGGGAGGACGCAAACCCCAAATCCCGATCGCCGGGACTGAAACGACTGCTAACCTGTCGTTCTCACTTCGTAACGCCCAACGACGCAAACCCCAAATCCCGATCGCCGGGACTGAAACGGCGTCTCCAGTTCTCTCCAGGCGATCAACCAGATCGACGCAAACCCCAAATCCCGATCGCCGGGACTGAAACGTAGAAGCTACCGATTGGGTTGAACTCGCTAGAGAGACGCAAACCCCAAATCCCGATCGCCGGGACTGAAACATGCGGAAGTAACTTCTCGCGATCTGGTAGGGGTTGGGACGCAAACCCCAAATCCCGATCGCCGGGACTGAAACAATTAGACAGTTTCCTATCGCCGCGTGAAACAAGCGCAAGACGCAAACCCCAAATCCCGATCGCCGGGACTGAAACAGCTCGTTGCGGGGCATCTCGGAGCGTTCCCCGACTGGAGACGCAAACCCCAAATCCCGATCGCCGGGACTGAAACTCGCCATCAATCACCTGATCGAGGTAAGCGGCTAGGACGCAAACCCCAAATCCCGATCGCCGGGACTGAAACGTTACCCTCCAATCACAAATGATGATTTGAGTAATAGACGCAAACCCCAAATCCCGATCGCCGGGACTGAAACATAGGGAGATTGAGTCGCTCTGGCAAGCAAGCGAGAGAGGACGCAAACCCCAAATCCCGATCGCCGGGACTGAAACAGAGTCGCCTGACTTTGCCGATATGCTCTCGCAATTGGACGCAAACCCCAAATCCCGATCGCCGGGACTGAAACCAACAGGTGGGAGTTCTGGCTGCCTCACCGGGGGCGGACGCAAACCCCAAATCCCGATCGCCGGGACTGAAACTCTTCCCTACGAAACGCTGCTTGAAAACTTTACGAGGACGCAAACCCCAAATCCCGATCGCCGGGACTGAAACAAAAAACTCAACGATCGCGCCTTGCTGCAACAGTCGGACGCAAACCCCAAATCCCGATCGCCGGGACTGAAACGAGAACTTTTTCATAAGTTTCCTGGTCGCCCAGGAGACGCAAACCCCAAATCCCGATCGCCGGGACTGAAACAACGCTCCCCCGTATCTGATTTGCGGTCGGATATCGGACGCAAACCCCAAATCCCGATCGCCGGGACTGAAACGTAGGAGCGGCAACCGAGGATCAGGGCCGGGGGGACGCAAACCCCAAATCCCGATCGCCGGGACTGAAACGATAGCGCTCCCGTCGCTCCAGGGCAAAGCGTCGAGACGCAAACCCCAAATCCCGATCGCCGGGACTGAAACAGCTTCATGTTGTGTACGCGCCTAGCTCATCGTCGCGACGCAAACCCCAAATCCCGATCGCCGGGACTGAAACCATGGAAGTAATTTCCCGTGAGTGGGAAGTGGTAGGACGCAAACCCCAAATCCCGATCGCCGGGACTGAAACGGAGCTGGATCTCGTAATACTCCCGAACAGCCTCAGACGCAAACCCCAAATCCCGATCGCCGGGACTGAAACTACAGCAGTCCTTCACGCCTTGCCTTGTCGTGATTAGACGCAAACCCCAAATCCCGATCGCCGGGACTGAAACTCGGGAATGGCAGTCAGGCACTCGTAATCGGCGAGGACGCAAACCCCAAATCCCGATCGCCGGGACTGAAACTAAGCTTACCCTGGAATATCTTAAAGAAATAACTTAAAGACGCAAACCCCAAATCCCGATCGCCGGGACTGAAACTTTTTCAAAAAATCGACCAGATCATTATCATGGGGGACGCAAACCCCAAATCCCGATCGCCGGGACTGAAACACAGGTTCACCACTGGCATTGATGCCTGCCAAAAACGACGCAAACCCCAAATCCCGATCGCCGGGACTGAAACCATTCGTGGAATAATTCAACCGCGACCTTAGTAGGCAGGACGCAAACCCCAAATCCCGATCGCCGGGACTGAAACGCACGAGATGATCAACCAGAGCCGAGCAATGTTGAGACGCAAACCCCAAATCCCGATCGCCGGGACTGAAACACGTGCGGCAAATGGCGGTAGTCTCCACGCCGGAAGGACGCAAACCCCAAATCCCGATCGCCGGGACTGAAACAACTTTTGAACCGCTGCTTAAAGTCTTCCTCTGCCAGGGGACGCAAACCCCAAATCCCGATCGCCGGGACTGAAACCGGCGCAGTCAAAATCGAGGCTGAGCAGTGTTTCAAGACGCAAACCCCAAATCCCGATCGCCGGGACTGAAACACCATTAGTGTTGACTTTGGAGCCATATCCGTAGAGGACGCAAACCCCAAATCCCGATCGCCGGGACTGAAACAGCTGCACCCGATCGAGGCTCATTCCACATCGTCCCGGACGCAAACCCCAAATCCCGATCGCCGGGACTGAAACGTTTTGGTCGGCTGAACTTCCACAGTGCTGGAAGTGGGACGCAAACCCCAAATCCCGATCGCCGGGACTGAAACGCGTCCGACGATCGAACGATTGAGCGTGTCATTGGCCGACGCAAACCCCAAATCCCGATCGCCGGGACTGAAACTGTAGGTAAACCGATCGCGGTGAAAGTCCGGTAAAGACGCAAACCCCAAATCCCGATCGCCGGGACTGAAACGGTGCCTTGCAGGGTGCGGGTGCCTGGGTCGGTGTTGTGACGCAAACCCCAAATCCCGATCGCCGGGACTGAAACTCGGTGAGGTCGGTGTAGTCCATAAGAAAAAAAGAGGGACGCAAACCCCAAATCCCGATCGCCGGGACTGAAACTTAAGAGATATTTTCCCGTCAATGCCTGCTGAGTGGGACGCAAACCCCAAATCCCGATCGCCGGGACTGAAACAAACCCAGAACAGTTTGAACAGCAACTATATGAGGGACGCAAACCCCAAATCCCGATCGCCGGGACTGAAACCGACTATTGCATCCTGATCAATGCCCTGGAAGCACAGGACGCAAACCCCAAATCCCGATCGCCGGGACTGAAACTTACCGCTGCCAGGTTGCCCCAGAACGAGTAACGACGCAAACCCCAAATCCCGATCGCCGGGACTGAAACCAATGGTGCGAGTTGAACGGGATTTTACTTTAAGGAGACGCAAACCCCAAATCCCGATCGCCGGGACTGAAACTAAATCGTTGGGCGTTGGGCATCGAGGCTCATGATTCGGACGCAAACCCCAAATCCCGATCGCCGGGACTGAAACTTAAGGACGGCTTCTGCTGAACGTTTTTTCCCACGATGACGCAAACCCCAAATCCCGATCGCCGGGACTGAAACTACAAATGCGGTCAAGTTAATCGCTATTGCAGCGATGGAGACGCAAACCCCAAATCCCGATCGCCGGGACTGAAACAAAGAATCGGCAAACCAACCGAGGAACTGACCGATGACGCAAACCCCAAATCCCGATCGCCGGGACTGAAACAAAGAATCGGCAAACCAACCGAGGAACTGACCGATGACGCAAACCCCAAATCCCGATCGCCGGGACTGAAACCGACTATTGCATCCTGATCAATGCCCTGGAAGCACAGGACGCAAACCCCAAATCCCGATCGCCGGGACTGAAACATAGAACTGGAGGAACAGGAATTAATTCGTCTTGCGGGACGCAAACCCCAAATCCCGATCGCCGGGACTGAAACTCGATATAGACCCTCAGTGGGCATACGATCTTGGCGTAGACGCAAACCCCAAATCCCGATCGCCGGGACTGAAACTAACGTTTCAAACCATTTCAGATTGCCGTCTTTGTCGTGGACGCAAACCCCAAATCCCGATCGCCGGGACTGAAACCATTAGAATAACGAAATCAGGTGGCTATGCTTGCACTGCGCGAACCTCAAATCCGACAAAAGCGCACTGAAACATCACCGACCCATCTATCTCGCCTACACGCGCAAACCTCAAACTGATCAAAGCCATACAATGCATCTTGTGAAGAAACGGCAGCAGTAAAAACCTTAGGAGTAAATTGGGGGTAGGAGATTTGGGGAAAAGCTAAAAGCATCGCTATAAAAGCATTGTGTTAAGCTTCTCAAGCTTTAGTTGCGAATTCGATTTGCGCGACTCGCTTTCATTTCTCCTGATTTCCCCTGCATGAACAGGTACCCAGTCTTGGCTTTTCAACGCTCACCTTGTCCTAAGGCGATTTTTAGCAAACAAACTACCCGCTGGCTTCGACTTCGCTCAGCCAGCTTGTGCCCTGAGCGAAGTCGAAGGGCAAAACCTCAAGGGTAGAATCTTTTCTAGAAGTCTCCTAAGTGTTTTGGCCAAAGCTATTCAACGTGGTAAATCCCAATTAGAAAGCTTACTTAGAGCGGTGTTAAATCGAGGTAAATGGAATTGTAGTGTTGACTAGGGAGGGCAGAGCAATGAATTCAGCGGCAGAGTTTTTGACGCCGGAGGAGTGTGCCGAAGTAGATAAAGCGTTGTTGACTTCGCACGACAAATTTACAACACGGGTTGCCATTTATGCCCTGCGATCGCTTAAAACCATTGCGCACCAAGAAGGGATTGCGATCGCCGACCTGCAACCCGAGCAAATCGAAGATTGGATTTATCAGGATGAGAGTTTGCAAGATAGTGGCAGCCTTCCACAAACCCGTGAGGCATCGCAGAAGTTCCGGCAATTTTTCAGCAATTTAGTCATTTCCTCGATCAAACCGCTCAAGCAAGCGGCCCAAGCTCTCGAAATTCAAGTAGAGCAGCTAACCGTTCCACAGGTCATTGCTTGGTTTGAGGCCCAGGCGAAGCAGCGTCTGTAGAATCTGGTTTTGGGCATTGCATTCTACTTGGGCGATGGATCTGAAGTTTCCTGTCGGTCTGCTTTCTGGCTACTTTAGTGTTCGGAACCTGAATTTTGGCGCGCTAACCGACGCTGGGCAATTTCCCGTTCGGCTAACTGCTCCTCTTCATCTTCTAGGTGAATTTGATAGAGTTCAGCCGCAATGCCAAGGGTTTTGGCAGCGACTTCAGTGTGGAGAACGCGATTGGCAACGGATAATGAATCGGCCAGAATGCCAAACAGGGAAAGAGCTTCATCCAGTTCATGCAGTTCGGCTTCGACGATCGGTAACTGCTCCGCATCGGCATATTCCAAACGACTCACCAGGTCACTGCGTTTGATCTTGAAGCGGGAGTAGGTTGTTTTGAAATAGTGATGAAGTTGACTCACCGTTGAGGCGATCGACTGTCCATCGTCCAGAAAGTTTAAGGTTTCACTGTTCATATGACTCATCCAAAACGGTGTTAGCTAAACTCACTCATATCATACGGGCAAGTTAGTAAGCCGTTAAATCTACAGGCTAATTTTCGTCAACGATACTTGGATCAAGCAGCATTTGATGCAATTGCCGACGAAACTCAGGATTGAGATAGTGTTGACGGGTTGCATCCCAGTCAGACAGCACCTCTAGTCGAGTTTGCTGAATTTTGGCTTGGAGGGTTGGAATTTGGGTGTGTTTGGGCAAGTGAGTTGTTAGCAGCTCTTGCAAGACGTGACTGTCTTGCAATTTCCCAAGCTGTTCTTGCAGCAATTTAATTTCCGCAACCCAAGTTTGAAACGACTCACCATAAAACGGAGTGAAAAACTCGGTTTGATAGCGAACGTGCTTAAAGGCTTTACGTAAGTCGTGCAATGTGTGATTTGCCGCGGTGGAAGAGTTATCAGCCGCAATCAGCCAACCGGGATGCAGCAACAATTCTGATAGGAGGGGGCTGAGCAATTCGGGTAGGAGGACGTAGATAGAAAGTTCTGCCAGGGGCGTAAATTGGGGTTGAGCGAGCCAGGTTTCGTAAGCGGTCTTGAAGTCTTGATAGCGCGATCGCCCCAGTGTTACTTCAACATCAGCATAAGCTTGATGCCGCTTTTTCTTGAGAATTTGGATAACTTCATCTAAAGATGCTTTTTCGTCACTTGCTAATTGCGGACGGTAGATTGATTGCAAATCAGCAATTTGCACATCTAGGTCGCGCAGGCCGCCCAACACTCTGGCCAAGGCACTAATGCGTTTCTGGCTCGCCGCATTGGGGAGGACGATCGCGGCAGCAAATACCTGAAGTGCGGTTCGTAGGCGGCGACTGCCAACTCGCATTTGATGTAAGTGTTCTGGATCTTCATCCGCAAGAACTTTGTGTTCCCGTTTGACAATGCTGTGGTATTGCTTCTCAATCACTGAATAAGCGTAGTTACCAAACGTGAGAGACGGTTCTAGGGCCACGGACTGGCTCCCTTTCTCCTTTAGCTTTTTCATCAAAACCACCCCAAGATATCAATAGGAATGAATATTTATCACTTTAATCAGAACGCTTAGACCAGGGAGGACGTTGCAAAGTCGATGCTGGGGGCATTCTGGCTCACTGCGTTCGACTGAGGTTTCGACGATGAGCGGTTCGGCTGACTCACCGGCAGCCTTAGCCGGATCGCGCTCAACCTGGAATCTTGTCACGTACCTCATGGCGACTGCGATCGGTCGCCAAGATCGAAATTTCTTATTGAATTTGTTTTTCTAAATGGTGGGGGACATTCATTTTACTATGAAAAAATCGAATGGCGATCGGTCGCATGGCAAGAGTTTCTTCCACTGACCGATCGCCCATTGGCGTCAACAAATTGTTTAACCAACTAAAAGTGCAACTTAATTGAATGCATCTTTGATCGCATCAGTGGCGCGTTCGACGGCATTTTTGGAAGCATCTACGGCTCTTTCGGTGCGGGCTGCATCTTCTTCGGCGCGGCGTTCAATCCGGTCGCGATCGCGCTTGGCTTTCTGCTCAACAAAACTACCGCTATCATCTGCAGCATCAACACGGCTTGCATTTTTGTTAGCCAGATCTTTGACTTTCTCTTTGGTGTTCTCGATTAAGTTTTTGGAGCCTTTTTCCACGTCTCCTGCTTTATCTTTAACGCCACCAGAAATATCAGAAGCTGTAATGACATCACCAGCGGGACCCGCGATCGCGCTGAGGTTAGAGACCCATGAATATTGCCATGCACCCACCATGACAGCGACACAAAATAAAGTTGTAAGCACCCAGCGGCCTACAACCAAAACTACCTGATTTAGAGAATTCAGTTTCATAGAATACAATCCTTTCGATTGAGCATTCTATTTCTACTGTATCTGGCGAGTTGCTTGAACCGCTCTTTAGGCAGAAGTTGCCCTCTCTCAAAGGACGGCAATACCGATACTCAAGGGCGTGAACACCGATCCCGCTAATTCCAAAGCACTCCCTACAATAGGTTTAATTGAATTCTTATGAATACGTAAGAGGGCATATGGAAGGTGTGAGGTGCTAGGTGCCAGATGTCAATCAGGTTCAGTTCCTCATCCTGATTCCCTCCCCCAACTCCCTCATCCTTACTCCCCCACTGAGAGCCTATGCAACCGACTAACCCCAACCAATTTACCGAAAAAGCCTACCAAGCGATCGCCCAGGCGGCGGACATCGCCAAGCAATCCCAGAATCAGCAGATTGAATCGGAACACCTGATGAAAGCCTTGCTGGAGCAGGATGGGCTGGCTGGGAGCGTGTTCAAAAAGCTGGATGTGAACTTGCAGCAGTTGCGCGATCGCACCGAAGACTTCATCCGCAAGCAGCCAAAAGTTTCGGGGGCAGGCAGTAATGTCTATCTGGGACGCAGTTTGGATACCCTGCTCGATCGCGCTGAGCACTACCGGAAGCAGTACGCAGATGAGTTCATTTCTGTGGAACATCTGCTGCTGGGCTTCGCGAAAGACGATCGCTTTGGTAAACCCGTCTTGAATGAATTTAGACTGGATGAAGGCAAACTCAAGCACGCCGTTGATCAGATTCGAGGCAGTCAAAAAGTGACGGATCAAAATCCAGAAGGCAAGTACGAATCCTTAGAAAAATATGGGCGCGATCTGACCCAATTTGCCCGCGAAGGCAAACTCGATCCGGTGATTGGGCGGGATGACGAAATTCGCCGCACGATTCAAATCCTTTCCCGCCGCACGAAAAACAACCCTGTGTTGATTGGGGAACCGGGCGTGGGGAAAACCGCGATCGCCGAAGGACTGGCCCAACGCATTGTCACGGGAGATGTACCCGAATCTCTCAAAGACCGGAAATTGATCGCCCTCGATATGGGTGCCCTGATTGCTGGAGCCAAATATCGCGGCGAATTTGAGGAACGCTTGAAAGCGGTGCTGAAGGAAGTCACCGAGTCGCAAGGCACAATCATTCTGTTCATTGACGAAATTCATACGGTTGTGGGTGCCGGTGCCACCCAGGGCGCGATGGATGCCGGAAACTTGCTGAAACCGATGCTGGCGCGGGGTGAGTTGCGTTGTATCGGTGCCACCACTCTGGATGAATACCGCAAGTACATCGAAAAAGATGCAGCCCTCGAACGGCGCTTCCAACAGGTTTACATCGATCAGCCGAATGTAGAAGACACCATTTCCATCCTGCGCGGCTTGCGGGAACGCTACGAGGTACATCATGGCGTGAAAATTGCCGACGCTGCCCTGGTTGCCGCTGCCATGCTTTCGACACGCTATATTTCCGATCGCTTCTTGCCCGATAAGGCGATCGACTTGGTGGACGAAGCCGCTGCCAAATTGAAAATGGAAATTACTTCTAAACCAGAGGAGTTGGATGAGGTCGATCGCAAAATCCTGCAATTGGAGATGGAAAAGCTCTCGTTGCAGAAAGAAACGGATGCCGCCTCCCGCGATCGCCTGGAAAAACTGGAAAAAGAACTGGCAGATCTGAAGGAAGAACAATCCACTCTCAATGGTCAATGGCAAGCAGAAAAGGACAAGATCACCAAGATCCAATCCCTTAAAGAAGAGATCGAGTCCGTTAACCTGGAAATTCAGCAAGCTGAGCGGGATTATGACCTCAACCGCGCCGCCGAACTCAAATACGGCAAATTGACTGACTTGAATCGCCAGTTGCAGGAAGCCGAAACCCTGTTAGCAGAAGCCCAAACCAGCGGTAAATCGCTGTTGCGGGAAGAAGTCACCGAGTCGGATATTGCCGAAATCATTTCCAAGTGGACGGGGATTCCCCTCAGCAAACTAGTGGAATCGGAGATGCAAAAACTCCTGCACCTGGAAGACGAGTTGCACAAGCGCGTAATTGGGCAGGATGAGGCGGTAACTGCGGTTGCGGATGCGATTCAGCGATCGCGGGCGGGACTCGCCGATCCCAATCGTCCGGTGGCCAGCTTTATCTTCCTGGGTCCCACGGGGGTCGGTAAAACGGAACTGGCAAAAGCCCTCGCCGCTTACCTGTTCGACACGGAAGAAGCCATGGTGCGGATTGATATGTCCGAGTACATGGAGAAGCACGCCGTCTCGCGGCTGATTGGTGCGCCGCCTGGATACGTCGGTTATGACGAAGGCGGACAGTTGACCGAAGCGATTCGTCGCCGCCCCTATGCTGTCATCCTGTTTGATGAAATTGAGAAAGCCCATCCCGATGTGTTCAACATCTTCCTGCAAATTTTGGATGATGGGCGGGTGACGGATGCTCAAGGTCATACAGTGGACTTCAAAAACACGATCATCATCATGACCAGCAACATCGGGTCACAATACATTCTGGATGTGGCAGGCGATGATTCTCAATATGAGGAAATGCGCAGCCGCGTCGTAGATGCGATGCGGGCCCAGTTCCGCCCCGAATTTCTCAACCGCGTCGATGAGTTCATCATCTTCCACGGGCTGCAAAAGAGCGAACTCCGCAACATCGTCAAACTGCAAACTGTGCGCCTCGAACAACGCCTTGCCGATCGCAAGATGTCCTTGAAGTTGTCGGATGCCGCGATCGACTTCCTCGCTGATGTGGGCTACGATCCGGTCTACGGTGCTCGTCCTCTGAAGCGGGCGATTCAGAGGGAGTTGGAGACGGCGATTGCCAAAGCCATCCTGCGCGGCGAATTTCAGAATGGCGATACTATCTTCGTCGATGTCGGCGACAACGAACGCCTCGTCTTCAAACGCCTTCCCTCAGAGGTGCTGACCACGCAATAACCTGTAGAAAAGGGTGGGCAAATGCCCACCCTTTTTATCGAAGTTCCTCAAATTCTTCCTCTGTAATACCAAGCTGCTTTAAAATCTCGTAAAACAACCAATTCCCGATTTCAGTCTTGCCATGAATTGGAATGGTTGTTGCTCGCCCATCTTCATGTTGCCATCGAGCATGACTTCCTTTCTGACGCACCTTTTCAAATCCCAACTTTCGAGCCACTTTCTCTAATTCACTGGCTTTAGCTGGCATTTTCAATCACCAATTCAACGTCAGGTGGCAATGGTTTTCCTGCTTCTGTATATTCTTCGCAAATCATTTCAAACACATTGCTCAGTTCTGCCTTTGCTTCATCCGGCGTAGCCCCCCAAGCATGACATCCAGAAATTGCAGGCAGGTAAGCTACAAAGGTTCCATTGCTATCAGGACGAACAACAGTGGTGTAATCTTGCAAAGATTTCATGGCAATTCAGCAATTCGCTTGTTTCTCAAGTGTAATCTCAAACTTGCGATCGCCGCTCCCCTCACCTGAACCGCGATCGCCTATTACTAGAAATCGTCCAGACACTCTACATTGCAATTTTGCGCCCAGTGTCGCGATCGTGGGTTGAAGATGACCTTCGGCTGAATACCGTCTGCTACGGTCTGTGTTGGTTTTAGTCTTACCCTATAAAATTCATCAAGTTTGTATAAAGAATTGAAGCAGCGGTTTATAATCGCTGACTGGTTATGAGAAAAAGTAATCAGGGTGCGATCGTAGGATGTCTCTTCATCTAATCACTCAAACCAATGTCCTCAGCACAGCCCCTAATTGTTGATTGCGCCGATTTACCCCAGATTTTATCAAACCCGCCCCTGCTGACCAGCTACCAATCTGGTTGGAGTGGCATTCAGCTTGCCCATCATCGTCAAACCACGATCGATCTGCCAGAAATCGCCAATCCTCAGCACATTGTTATTATTCCTGTGGGACACCGCTTAGTAGAAGCTGAATTTCTCACAGAAGGACACCTCCACACATTCTCTTTTCAGGAGCAAGATTATGCCAGTTGCATTGAGGTTTTTCCAGCGGAACAGCCATACAAAATTTATGCAACCACAGAATCAAACCTGTTTGAATTTATTCACTGCTATTTAGAACCCAATTTTGTGGCACAAATCGCCCCTGAATCGATTAATCCAGATCGCGTTGAACTCTTGCTGGAGCTTAAACGCCCGGATTTGCTGATTCGGCAGATTGGGCTGGCTCTGAGACAGAGTTTAATACTGGATGGGATCGGCAGTCGCTTTTATGCAGATTCGATGGCAACGGCACTGTCAGCTCATTTACTGCGACATTATGCAACTCGCACACACTCATTTCGTAACCATGAAGATGGGCTATCCCAGCAAAAGCTAGAGCAAACACTGGAGTATATCAACGCACACTTAGGAGAGAATCTATCTTTAAGTGCGATCGCGAATGAGTTGAATATGAGTCAGTATTACTTCTGTCGTCTCTTTAAGCAATCAATGGGCATCACGCCACACCAATATTTGATTCAACAACGAGTTGAACGAGCCAAACAATTACTCAAACGCTCCAATCTGACCATTACAGCCGTAGCATTGCAATGTGGATTTAGCACTCAAAGCCACCTAGCCAAGCATTTTCGGAAGCAAACCGGGTTGACCCCGCAACAGTTTCGTCAGTTGTAGCAAGATTTTGCTCTGAAGCGGCAAGAATGTTTTCGACAGGTCTCAGTAATTTCAACTAAGGTTGTAATGTCCAAGCCGTTAACAAGGCAACTCATAGAACACTTTTGCATCTACCGTTATCTATTCACCTTTGATGCAGGAGATTTATTGTGGTTAACAAAGTATTCATGTCCGCGATCGCTGGCGTTGCTCTGACTGCTGCTGCAGTGCTGCCCAGCACTGCAGCCCAAGCCGCCATTATCACCAATCACTTTCGAGTCGATGTCACCAGTGGTTTATTGGAAGATCAGTCATTTTTTGGTCACTTCACTTACAATGATGCGGCGTTGTCTGATCCAACGATTCAGATCATCAATCCGAATACTGGCAACCAACTTATTAATGCTACCAATGGTTTGATCGACCTTTCCTTCAACTTTTTGAATAATACCTACACACAAACGAGTGATTTCGGCTTTCCCGCTTATCCAACAATCAATTTTGCCAATGGGTCTCTTCAGAGTCTAGATTATATCGTTGAATCTTTACTCAATCCTGAACCCATTAGGTCATTTATGATCACTTTTGACCCTGTTATCCGAGGCTCAGTCTTCGTTGGCTTTGATGGCGTTCCGTTTGGTTCTCAAGTTGTCTCTTTCGGAACAGTGACTTACGGTGTCCAACCTATTCCCACCCCTGCTTTATTACCGGGGTTAATCGGTTTCAGTGTCGGTATTTTACGCAAGCGGCGGGTGGCACATCAGGCTGTATCGCTTGACCCCTAAGCGGCTAAACATCGCAATCTACCTGTAAAGATAGCCCCATCTAGCCAGTGTAAACCTCGGAGGTTTGCAGCCAGCATCAAGGATGCAGCAAAACTAGGGTCAAACCTCCGAGGTTTTGGTGAGCAACAAATTATGGGGTGAATCTACCTTCTATTCCTATACCTCCTGGAGCCTTTACCCCCATGAAAACAGTTCAACACCTTGTGTTTATGTCCACGATCGCGATCGCTAGCCCCTTATTTGCCTTTAACGCCGCCAAAGCGGCAACTCTGGTGCAAGTAATTACCCAGTCAATTGTTTATGAGGATGGAGTTGGGACTCAAAACGATTCTCCCGTTGCGTTGACGCAATCAAACATTCTGGTGCCCCTGTCTCTTTCTTCTAGTATTGCCATTCCGGTTGCGACCGCGAATGGTCAAACTTCAGGCGTTGCCGGAACGTTAAAAGGCAAAACCTTTGCAAGTGCATCAGGCAGTTTAGCGAATCCCGGCAGCGCTAGTTCCGGATCATCCAGCACCCAGGTGTTTGTGGCAGATCAAATCACCGTGTCCTCTTCGACATTGGCAAATGGCACTCCAGTTTCCATCCTATTTTCAATGCTGGTTGACGGCAGTCTGCCAATTTTTGAAAACAGCGATAATCCCAACTTTTTTGGCACAGCAACAGCCACTTTTAATGCTGGCACCGTAAATCAATCATTGGAGCTTTTATTCCGTTCTGACATGGATACCAACTATACACTCGTGGGCAATCGTCGCCAGTTCGATCGCCTGCTGGCAGGAACTTACTCGACAACAGTGGGTGCGGTCATTCCCATTGGCTATCAACTGCTCACTCAAGCAACTGCCAGAAGCGAAAATGGTCAACTCTTACAAGCCCTTAGTGACTTCGGCAGCACAGGGCTGTTCTACATTGACTCCCAAACACCTGATGTGACTTTGATTGCTGCAAGTGGTCATAATTACGCTTCTCCAGCAACAATTCCGACGCCAGCTTTGTTGCCAGGGTTGATTGGTCTAGGGTTATCTGTGCTGCGGCATCGAAGAAACACCATGCATTCAAAAGGGAATTAGCCCTAAAAGACACGTTACTAAGGCTCACAGTAGTCCTCTTTGCCAGATTCTCAATTTCATCTTGATCCTCACTTTATGGCGATCGCTGCTCTAGTTTAAAGTACTGGTTATGAGCGATCGCAAAATGGCATGGCTGCTTTGGGTTGAGAGGGTTTCTTCAGATCCTTTAGAATTGATGAAATAGACTTTTGCCCAGGGATGATCTGTAAACTCAATCAGCGTTCCAAATTATGGTTTTGGTCAAAACGCTTAGGATTAAGGATTAAATCACCTATGGGGTGGGTGTCTCATACCCAGACAGGCGAGATGCCCATCCCACAATTGGAAGTTGAATGATGCATCAGACGATCGAACCATTGTTGGAGGAAGCGAAAACCATTGACCGACTCGATCGAGTCGCGTGTTACTTTCCTCTGGCGAAGGGGCGATATGAGGTAAAGCCAGGGCTGGTTAGATTTGGGACAGATTTTGGCAACCGCGAACTGGATCAGCAGGTGTTTCAGTTTGATGAAAATTTCGCCCATTACCGCCATGTGAAGCAGCAGGCGCGATGGGAGCGCTTGAGCAAGTATTTTCAAACCGATAATTTTGCATCTCAAGTAGAGCGGATGATCGCGCAATTTATCATTAACCGTTTGACTCGCGAACAGCCCCAGGCATTTCACTTAAAGCAACAATCAAATGACTTGATTTTACACAATCAAATGACTCAAGAAATACTCGTATTTAATCAGGATTTTGAACTGCGACGAGTTGAAATTCAAACAGAATCTAGCAATTATATTTCTACTCTAGATGCTTTAGCGAATCAGGTGCAGGAAGATATAACGATCGTGAGTCGAGCGAAAGAACGGCATTGGGTGAGTGCGATTCACCTATGTTTTCCCAATCATTGGTCAGCGGAGGAAAAGATTGGGCGGGAGTTTGCGCGGGTGCATGCGCCAGTGGCAGGCATGGAGGCCATGAATCGACGCGGAGCCGCGATCGTCCACACAATGATCACGCGACCGCCGATGGTTCGGTTTGCCTGGGGATTAAGCACTGATGCTCGCCTGAATCATCACCCTGAGCCACCCGCAAATATTTCCCCCTTGCAATGGATGGGGCGCGACTTCGATCCAACCGATCCACGTCTCTATTTGCGGGTTGAACGGCAGGTGATTTGGGGCTTTCCTGAGGTTGATGCAGCGCTCTTCACAATTCGCACCTATTTTCACGATTGCCAAAGGTTGAAACAGGATGCCACTTCTCGATCGCACTTGAGCGCCGCAATTCGATCGATGTCACCCCAATCACTCGCCTATAAAGGCTTGGCAACCAGTCACACAGCAATTCTGGAATGGTTGGAGCAGGAGTAGAACGATTTGAATCTGTGGCGTATGATGAAACACAAGCATTCCGCCTGAGACTGCTAATTGCAGCTGAACATCTGCCTGTTCCCTGAACCGAAACGGTATCTCTCCGCCATCTACTGAAACATGCCTAATCCTGAAACTGACCTTGATCTTCAGCGCCAATTGTTGATAGCAGCCTATCACGAGCTGCCACCTGTGCAACAACAGATTGTGCAGTTGATGTCGGTGATTTATACCCAGGTGAGTCGCTCAGCGCTGGTGCCTTGCGTGAATCACCTGGGCGTAAAAGATAAAGGTGGGAAGGCGTTTGTGGCCCAGACACTGAAGCCCCATCTCGATCGCCTGTTAGCCAAAGGGCTGATCTTGCAGGAATATGGCCAAAACTTGCAATGCCATCCTCTGATTGCTGAGATTGTGACGCGCCATGCGATCGAAGTCAGACAGTTTGAAGCGATCGTTAAGGCAATTGCAACCTATATGGCAGTTCCCCGAATGCAGCGCGATGGGCCTCGGATGTTTACCAATGAGATGCAACTCATTCGAGAAGTGCGGATTGGGGTGTATCAACATGACCTACCCTTGATTCAGCAAACGTTAGATGACTACGCCAAGTATGGGTATCAGCGGCAACGGATAGAATTGTCAGAGATTCTCCCAATCATTTGCACCAATCCCTTTGATTCGGCCTGGATGCAAACGTTGCCAGCTGAATTGTCTGCTCAGGGGTTGATTGGCAGTTTGCACATTGCGATGCAGGATCTGCGGCCACTAGGCGAGGTGGTAAAACTGATCCAAAAAGAATGCGAAACGGCAAATCCACCGATCGCCCTACGCCTTGCCTGGATTGAACAGTTGCTTCTGCAAGGACAATTTCAGCTAGCCCAGCAGCAACTTACCCAAATTCCTGATCAGGATCAGCTTCATGCAGCGGATTTGCAAGGATGGATTTATTTCCTGTTGGGCGAAGATGACCGGGCGATCGCTCATTTCCATCTCGCTCTGCAAGCCTACCGCAAAGCCAACAACAAGCGTAAAGGCTTTCTCCCAGGTATTAGTGGATTGTTTTTTGTGTTGGCGTTGCTGAAGCAAGGTACGCATGAATCGCTCAGCCAAGCACTCATCTATGCCACAACAGGTCAACAAGCAAGAAGCTGGTTAAGCGAGGTTTACGACTCTTTTAGTAGTGTGATCAAAATTCAGCAAGGCGACTTGGCCCAACGCGATTGGTTTCTACAAACCTTCATGCAGCGGGGCGAATGTGCCTTCGAGATGCTGTTCCATTCCCTCTGCCTCTACTGGGTGGATGCGGATCATGCCAAATCCCGTTTGCCGAAGGCGCTGGAGTGGCTGTATGAACAGGCGAAAACCACAGGCTATCACTGGCTAGCAATGGAAGCAGCGGAAATCCTGGGCCGCTTCAAGCCGCGTAGTCAGTACAGGAAGGAAGCTGAAGCCTTTCGCCAGGTGCAGGGTGTGCGGAGTTTGGTCGATCTAGTGCAACCCAAAGAAGCCTGGGAACTCAGCCTGACAGCATTGACGAATTTATATCAGGAGCCAGAAGCAAAAGCCAAAGCTGCCACAGGAAAACGGCTTGCCTGGTTTGTTACGCTCACCTCAAAAGCCTGGACCTTACAACCACGAGAGCAATCGATTACGGCAAAAGGGGAGTGGGGCAAGGGGCGGCCTGTGGCATTGAAGCGGCTCAAGAACGATGCTGAGACGTTGGACTATCTGATTCCACAGGATTTGCAAGTGATCGCTCACCTGAAAGCAAATTATAGCTATGACTATTACTACGGTCATAGTGATTACGTCTTTGGTGACAAAGCGATCGCGGCTCTAGCAGGGCATCCCTACGTGTTTTGGGAAGATACGCCCACTGTGCGAGTCGAAGTGGTAAAAGGGGAGCCGGAACTGTTGGTGAAGCGGGTGAAGGGCGATCGGTTGACGCTGCAACTCTTACCCCAACCCAAGGATAAGAAAGACATCATTGTGACGAAAGAAACGCCCACCCGGATTAAAGTGATCGAAATTACCGAAGAGCATCGCCGGATTGCCGCCGTACTGGGCGACAAAAACAAGCTGGAGGTGCCGGAAGCCGCTAAGGAACGGGTATTAGCCGCCATTAATGCGGTTGCTAGAGTCGTCACGGTGCAATCGGATATTGGCGGTGGGGCTGCCAATGCGGAAGAAGTTTCCTCTAACCCCAAACCCCATGTGCATCTGCTACCGGCGGGTAGCGGGTTGAAGGTAGCTGTGTTAGCTCGCCCGTTTAACGATAATGGGCCTTACTATCGGCCTGGGGTCGGGGGCGAAACGGTGATTGCCGAGTTCGATGGCAAACGATTTCAGACAACACGCAACTTAAAAGAAGAAAAGCAGTTGGCAAAAGCCGCGATCGCGGCCTGTCCCACCTTAGTTAGCAACCCAGAGCAGGATGGGGAGTGGATCATTGAAGAACCAGAAATCTGCTTAGAACTACTTTTAGAACTGCAAGAACTGGAAGATGCTGTCATCCTGGAATATCCTCAAGGCGAAAGGTTCAAAGTTAGTCGGCAACTAGGACTGCAAAATTTTAGTCTCAAGATTCAACGGCAAAACGATTGGTTTGCAACCAGTGGCGAACTTCGATTAGATGATGAACAAGTGATGGATATGCAACAACTCATGCACTTGCTCGATCAAACTAATAGTCGTTTCATTCCCATCGGGAATGGCGAATTTCTAGCACTGACGCAAGAATTTCGGAAACGGCTCGACGAACTCCGAAAATATTCCGAGAAGTCGGGCAAGGCTCTCCGGATGCATCCTCTGGCCGCCGTGGCGCTGGAAGATTGGGTCGATGAAGTTGGCAATCTCAAAGCCGATAAATACTGGAAAGCTCACATCGAGCGATTGAAGGAAATTCAAGATTTCGAACCTGTTTTGCCCTCGACCCTGCAAGCCGAGTTGCGCGATTATCAGCTAGAAGGCTTTCGCTGGTTAGCTCGACTAGCCCATTGGGGCGTGGGTGCCTGCCTGGCCGATGACATGGGGTTGGGTAAAACGCTGCAAGCGCTGGCCGTGATTTTGACCCGTGCTCCCGATGGTCCCACATTAGTCATCGCACCGACATCGGTTGGCATGAACTGGATCAGTGAAGCCCAACGCTTTGCCCCAACCCTGAATGTGATTCAATTTGGCACGGGGACGATCGCCAATCGCCAAAAGGTTCTAGATGCCGTGAAACCCTTTGATTTGGTCATTTGCAGCTACGGTTTACTGCAACAGGAGGAAGTGGGGGAAATGCTGGCAAAGGTGCAGTGGCAAACGATCGTTCTGGATGAGGCGCAATCCATCAAGAACTTTGCCACGAAACGATCGCAGGCGGCGATGAACCTCCAGGGTGGCTTCAAGATTCTAACCACTGGCACGCCGATCGAGAACCATCTGGGCGAACTGTGGAACCTGTTCCGCTTCATCAATCCCGGTCTGCTTGGCTCCCTGGAAAGCTTCAATCAGCGCTTTGCCACCCCGATCGAACGCTATCAGGATAATCAAGCCCGCTTGCTACTGAAAAAACTGATTCAACCGTTCATCCTGCGTCGCACCAAGAGTCAGGTGCTGCAAGAATTGCCATCCCGCACCGAAATTCTACTGCAAGTGGAACTGAGCAAAGAGGAAATGGCATTCTACGAAGCACTACGTCGAGACGCGATCGCCAAACTCTCTGAAAGCGATTTCAACGCTGGAGCCAAACATTTACAAGTTCTGGCAGAGATCATGAAACTGCGTCGCGCTTGCTGCAATACCCAACTGGTGAAACCAGAAATGACACTGCCCAGTTCTAAACTGCAACTCTTTGGAGAGGTTTTAGAAGAACTACTAGAAAACCGACATAAGGCGTTAGTGTTTAGTCAATTTGTGGATCACCTAAACTTGATTCGGGCCTATTTGGATCAACAGAAAATTTCTTATCAATACCTGGATGGTAGTACACCTGTGAAGGAACGCAAAAAGCGCGTGGATGCCTTTCAAGCGGGAGCAGGGGATGTCTTTTTGATCAGCCTTAAAGCTGGAGGCACCGGCCTCAACCTGACTGCTGCTGATTACGTGATTCACATGGATCCGTGGTGGAACCCTGCCGTCGAAGACCAGGCCAGCGATCGTGCCCACCGCATCGGCCAACAACGCCCTGTCACAATTTATCGCCTCGTCGCCAAGAATACGATCGAAGAAAAGATTGTAGACTTGCACCAACACAAGCGCGACCTAGCAGACAGCCTCCTGGAAGGCTCCGACATCAGCGGCAAGATCTCCACCGACGAACTCCTACGACTGATCAACGAAGGCTAAAAGCTATTAATCTCGCAACCTGCTTGACTGACAAAACTCCTGAAACCTTGATTCTTTCGTCGGTGGATTACACTGGCGCGGCCCATCTGAAGCATTGATAGTGTTGGGTTTCACGCCGTCAACCCCACCGACACTAGAAGTGTGACACAGCTAAAACGATGAGTTAGAGAGCGTGGGTCTCGGCTCCGCTCAACCCAAGGACAAGAAATTGTCGCTACTCATACTGTAAAGATATGGTCAATGCCGAGATCACAATGGGATTGCTCCAAACACATTACAGTTTTGAAAAAGTAATACCGATTTAACCAGTGATAGTGGCACATTCCTTGCACCGATCCCCCTCAGTCCCCTTTGTCAAGGGGGATGCCGCAGGCAGGGGGATCTCAATCTGTAGCGTATTGCAATCAAATTGGTGTAATTCTGACTGGAATTGCTGAAGCGCTCAATCCTCAAATTAACTTGGGCCATATGAAATATAGCAAGGCAAAACAGCTACGAGAAATTTCAATTCAAGCCTACTAAGTACCTAAAAATTACCTTGTACAACCCCCGGCTGTCGCCGTCCCCCTTGCCAAGGGGGACTGTAGGGGGTGTACTTAATTATGCACAACCACTTATTAGTCGCCCTGCGTGAATTCTTCGCAAAGATGTTGATTTTACAGAATGTTGAGGAATAAGATTTTTGTGACTAATCAACTACGTAATTTTTCTGATGCGCTTCGCCATAGATACACCTGAGAGATTTTTAATGAGGTTCAAGCTTGTTGGCTGTTTATCTACTGCTTTCATCTATTTCATTAGCATTAATTCAGTTGCTGCGATCGACATAGTTTCTAAACAAGGTTCTCAATCGAATCAAACGATCGCCACCAACCCTGTCAGAGTCATTGAACGTGAACAACGCAGACTGGAACGCGAGCAACGCAAAAAGGAGCGTGAGGAGCGCATGGAGTTGCGACGTCACCAACGCGAACAGCAAAGGGTACAACGTCAACAAGAACTGGAGCGCAGACAGAAAGAACTGGAAGCGGCTCGACGGGCAGCGACTGAGGAACAGCGATTAGAAGCAGAGCGGCGGCGGCAGTATTTTGAAAATCTATCTCCAGAAGATAAGAAAGCCTACTTAGCTGAACAGGAAGCTCAAAGAGTTCGATCTAACAAGGCCGCTGCACTTTTTCTACTCATGCTGATGAATGCAGGAGGGGCAGGTTCTAGCCAGCAAGACAACTCACAAAAGATTGAGTGTCACACATGGGATGATTACGCTAATGCTGGTTCTCGTAAATGTCGTTAAGAGGGGAGCTTACAGCAATTCCTGATAGGTTAAGCACTGCCTACTTTTCCTAAAAAGCAATTAGGCCGCTATATCGATGGGCGATCGCACCTGTGGCTTCCCCTGTTTACTCACAGGGCGCGATCCGGTCTTTGCCTTCGAAATGCTGTTGGGACGGATGCGATCGCCCGTCATTTATAGCCGTCGCCATGTGAAATGTGGCAGACTTCGGCGTGAGCGCTCAGTCGAACGAGGCGCGTCAGAACACCTACCCAGAATCGGCAGTTCAGCCATTTGATATGTCCTAAGTGTTCTGACCATAGCTATAGATTGCTGCCAACTTTTGTGCAGGTTTATGCAAACCGACCGCCAACAGTTGCGAAAGCGCCAATTGATTGCAGTACAGTTTTTTATTGAATTGTGGGATGTGCTTTAGAAACCTGCGCCAGTTTTTGGGAGATCTCGGGATTGTACAAACGCAAGTAATTCCAGTAGTTCCCAAAGACAGATTTCACATAGCCGCGTGTTTCGTCGTATGGAATGTTTTCTACGAAGCGATCGACGTCACCCACCCCTTTTTTTGCCACCCATTCACCCACGGCACCGGGGCCAGCATTGTAACTGGCAACCGCTAACATTGAGTTGCCATCGTATTCAGCATGAGTGTAATCCAGATACCAGGTGCCCAACTTAATGTTGTCGGCTGGGTCGCTCAAATCAAATTCTTTCAGCTTAATTTTCTCGGCGATCCAGGTGCCAGTATCGGGCATGACCTGCATCAAACCCTTTGCGCCAGCGGAAGACACAATTCCCGGCATAAAACGGGATTCTTGCCGAATTAGCGCCGTGACTAACAAGGGATTGAGTTGCCGTTCCTGCGACCAGGATTCGATTTCTTCGAGGAATGGGAACGGGTACAGCGCATACCAGTAACCCTTCTGTTGTTTCAGGGCCTGATATTGCTGGCGATCGCTCTCGGCTTCTCGCTCACTCAGATAAGACACCATAAAAATGCCATCCAGATTATCGCCAATGCCCTGCCGTATCACCCCGTCCGTGAATTGTTCTGCCACGGTTGGCTGCATCTTATTGTTAAACTCCACCTGCCATAGTCGCCAGGCATCCACATCCTGTCCCAGTTGATAGAGTTCTTTCAAGGTTTCAGACCCAGTTGGAATTGGTGGACGGGCTGCCGGACGGGCAACAGCGGGATCAAGTTGGCGCACTGAGTTGAAATCCCCCACATCCCACCCCAGCATAGACGCCGATCGCCAGGCATAGTAGGACTCTGGGTAATGCTTCAACACGTACTCGAAGGCATTTTGGGCCTCCTTCGCTTTGCCTAATTGGCTGGCCCACTTACCAACCCAGAAGGCTGCCTCGGAAGCGTACTCACTATTGGGATTCTGTTGAGTGATGGGAGTGGCCCATTTCAAAGCGGCAGAAACATCACCCGCTTCGGCCCGCTCCTGCGCCAATTCCCAGCGGAGTTGGGCTGCCGCATCGGTTTTACTGTAGCGAGAGAGCAAGAGTTGACGAGTTAGAGTTGCCGCTTGCTTACTATTTATTTCTTCCAGCAACTTCGACTTCTCCAGCAGAGCTTCTCCAGCCCGATCGGGAAAGCGCGTAATCACCTGATCTAGATAGCCGATCGCCTGAGTCGGTTCCGTGATACGGGCTAAGCGAATCAACGCCAAACTGGTTTCTTCCACATCATTCGGAAATGCATTCACCATGCGGATGTACGCCTGGGTGGCACCGGGTTTTTCACCCAGTTGTAAACCTCTAGCAGTGCGGTAAGCATTGCGGGCAGTGAACGGGGCTTTGGCATAGGCCATTCCTGCTTTGCCATATGCCGTTTTTTCCCAATAGCCAAAGGCGATCGCTTCCCAATCTTCTGGAGTGAGCTGATTGGCAAACTTTTCTGTTAATCGATCCAGCGCGGCAATGTAACCATCTGTATGCATGCCATGTCGGGCAATCAGCTTCAGCAGTTCGGGTTGATTCGGATTCTGCTGCAAGCGTTGCTGGGCAAGTTTGACCGTTTGGGGATGAGCGGGAAATTGCGCGATCGCCTGATCCCAATAGCGTGGATCTTGTTTGCCCAATTCAAATAACGCTTCCGCTGTGGCTGGATTTTGGGGATACTGCTTCACCACCGCTTGCCGGGTGGTCTGAGCTTTTGGCTGATCTCCGACTTGCTCGTAAGCTTGCGCTCGCTTCAGTAGTACCTGCGCGGCCAACACGGGGTAATTCGTTTCTAGCTGATCGAGTTGGTCTAAGGCTTTCTTGGCCTGCCCCTGTTGCAGATGTTCGACAGCCAGCAAATACCGGGCACGACTCCGCTCTAGCGATGCGGGACTTTGGGCGATCGCGGTCAGCTTGGCCGTCCGTTTCTCAGGCGCGAGGGCATTCAGCTTGTTCACATCCTGCACCTGCACGGACACACCCTGCAATTCGTCACCTGATCCAATGAATGTATCTGACTGGGATGGTCGGAACACAACGCTGGAGATGGCCGCCCCGGCAAAGAGGACACAGGCCGTGCCACCGATCGTTTGATAAAGCCGCTTTCTACCGAGTTTGGGCATAAGATTCTACTGAAAGGAGGAAGCTTTTTGTGAATCTAGCATTTTTTCCAGGGTGTAGCCGGAGAGAATCGGGGCAAGTACCCGTCTGTTCTTGTTTTTTTGATCGATACTGGAAAGCAGTAAACTGGACAATTTTGAGGACATTTGAATGGATTTGCGAGTGACAAGTGCTTCCCCCCTGGATTGGGCTGGAGATGCTTTGGCCGTAGGTTTATTTGAGGATCAGTTAGAGCTGGCCAATGAGTTTGCTGCCCTGGATGAGAGATTGTTTGGGACGGTGAATGAACTGATCGCCGAGGCGGAATTCAAAGGGAAGGAAGGTAGCACTGTTTCAGCCCGTGTGGGCGGCGGCAGCACTATTCGCAAAATCATTCTAGTCGGCTTAGGCAAATCTGACACACTGACCTTGGAAGGGCTGCGGCGGGCGGGGGCCGCTAGTGCCAAAGGCGGCAAGCGCGAGAAGGCCAAAACCTTGGGGATCAGTTTGCCGGTGTGGCATGGGGATGCTGCCTGGAGTACCCAGGCGATCGCGGAGGGGGTAGAACTGGCGCTGCATCAAGACACACGCTTCAAGTCGGAAGATGAAAATGGCAACAAGTTGGAAGTCGTCGAACTGCTGGGCTTGGCTGGCCAGGATGGGGCGATCGTCCGGGCACGGCAGCTTGCTTCGGGGGTTATTTTGGCCCGCGAACTTGTTTCGGCTCCAGCGAACATCGTCACCCCCGTGACCCTGGCCGAAACCGCCCTGGCGATCGCCAACGAACACGGCTTAGATATTGAAATCCTGGAACAGGCAGACTGCGAAAAGCTGGGCATGGGTGCCTTTTTGGGGGTAGCCCAAGCATCCGACCTGCCGCCCAAGTTCATCCACCTCACCTATCGCCCTGCCACCCCTCCCCGCAAAAAGCTGGCCATCATCGGCAAAGGACTCACCTTTGACTCCGGCGGCCTCAACATCAAACCCACAGGCAGTGGCATCGAGATGATGAAAACGGACATGGGCGGAGCCGCCGCCACGCTGGGAGCGGCCAAAGCGATCGCTCAACTCCAGCCGGATGTGGAAGTGCATTTCATCAGTGCCGCCACCGAAAACATGATCAGTGGGCACGCGATGCATCCCGGTGATATTCTGACGGCCTCCAATGGCAAGACGATCGAAATTAATAACACTGATGCGGAAGGTCGCCTCACCTTAGCGGATGCACTGGTGTTTGCCGATCAGTTGGGCGTCGATGCGATCGTTGATTTAGCAACTCTCACCGGTGCTTGCGTGGTGGCCCTGGGCGATGACATCGCTGGCTTGTGGAGTCCCAATGAATCTCTGGCCGATCAAATCCTCACAGCTGCCGAAACTGCCGGTGAAAAACTCTGGAAGATGCCGATGGAAGAAAAGTACTTTGAAGGCTTAAAGTCTGTTGTGGCGGATATGAAAAATACCGGCCCTCGTCCTGGTGGCGCAATCACAGCCGCGTTGTTCCTGAAACAATTCGTTAAAGATACGCCCTGGGCCCACCTGGATGTGGCTGGTCCGGTCTGGGCTGACAAAGAAGCCGGCTACAACAGCGTGGGAGCAACCGGATTCGGTGTCCGAACGTTAGTCAGTTGGGTGTTTAGTTAAAGGCAGACGGCAGAGGGGAGAGGAGGAAGTAAGAGTCGGGAATTAGAAACGAGGGAAACAGCCCCAATGCCTCATCCCCATTCCCCAATGCCTCAGCTCCATTCCCCATGCCTCATCCCCATTCCTTAATTCCTATCCCCCTTATGCAGACTCCCCTTCCCACCCGCCACTACACGCCCGCCGAGTATCTGGAGCTTGAAGAAAAAGCCGCTTACAAAAGTGAATACCGGAACGGAGAAATTATTCCGATGGCAGGAGGGACAACGAACCATAATGAAATTTCACTCAACCTGGCTTCAACTCTAAAGTTTGCGCTCAAGCGACGGGATTACAAAGTTTACATGGGTGATGTGCGGTTGTGGATGCCTCGCTACACGGTATATACCTACCCGGATGTAATGGTGATTCAGGGACAACCAATTTACGAGGGGAAAGGCACTACAACGGTTACGAACCCATGCCTAATTGCTGAGGTGTTGTCGGCCTCAACCCGCAGCTACGATGAGACGCATAAGTTCATGTACTACCGTTCGATTCCATCGATTCGGGAATATGTGTTGATTGACCAACATCAGTGTCAGGTGACGCATTACTGCAAGCTAGAAGATGGTAAATGGTTACTCACTGACATTGAAGGCGAGAATTCGGTTTTAGCTCTCAGTTCGGTTGAGTTTGAAATTGCCTTTGCTGACTTGTACGAAGGTACAAACTTTGAGCAGGTAGAAGAATAAGTTTTTTGACCAGATCGTCCTTTGAGCATGAACGATCGCCCTTCATATCAACCACTTGTTGCTTAGAGCGATCCCGATCGCCCTTTGAGCATGCGCGATCGCCCTCCATATCAACCACTTGTTGCTTAGAGCGATCCCGATCTCCCTTTGAGCATGCGCGATCGCCCTTCGTATCAGAATGCTGGAATTTGGGTTGAACATGATGTAACGCAAGGCACGGCTTCATCATCAAAAGTACTGTTTTCTCGTGGAGTGGGCATCTTGCCCGCTCAAATCAGACAGGCAAGATGTCTACATACAGGCTAATCATTAAGTTGCACACCGCAGGCTGTAGCTCTTACAAATCAGGAAGCAGAAGATAGCACATTTTAAAATAGGACACGGTTTAAACAAAAAACTCAGAGTATGATGCTCTAGCTAGAGCTTATCTTCGGGGAATTGTTATGAGCTATCGCATGAATCGCCATGCCTACGCGGAAACCTTTGGGCCCACCGTGGGCGATCGGGTGCGGTTGGCAGACACCGACCTGATCATCGAAGTGGAGCAGGACTACACCACCTATGGCGATGAAGTGAAGTTTGGTGGCGGCAAAGTGATTCGGGATGGCATGGGGCAATCGCCGATCACGAATGCAGATGGAGCCGTAGATGCGGTGATCACGAATGCGCTGATTCTCGATTGGTGGGGCATTGTCAAAGCCGATGTCGGCATCAAGGACGGCAAAATTCACGCGATCGGCAAAGCGGGCAATCCTTACATTCAGGACAATGTGAATATCATTATTGGTCCCGGCACCGAGGCGATCGCAGGTGAGGGCATGATCCTGACGGCGGGTGGAGTTGACACCCACATTCACTTTATCTGTCCCCAACAAATTGAAGTCGCGATCGCTTCTGGCGTTACCACGATGATCGGGGGCGGCACTGGTCCTGCGGCTGGCACCAACGCCACCACCTGCACTCCCGGACCCTGGTACATGCACCGAATGCTGCAAGCGGCGGATTCGTTCCCGATGAACCTGGGCTTTTTGGGCAAAGGCAACGCCGCCAAACCGGCAGGACTGGAAGAACAGGTGGAAGCCGGAGCAATGGGGCTGAAGCTGCACGAAGATTGGGGCACCACGCCCGCCGCGATCGATACCTGCCTGAGTGTTGCTGATGAGTACGATGTCCAGGTCGCCATTCATACAGACACCCTGAACGAAGCTGGATTTGTGGAAGATACGATCGCCGCCTTCAAAGAGCGCGTCATCCACACCTACCACACCGAAGGCGCAGGCGGCGGCCACGCCCCCGACATCATCAAAGTGTGCGGTCAGGCAAATGTGTTGCCCTCTTCGACCAACCCCACCCGCCCCTACACCGTCAATACGCTGGATGAACACCTGGATATGTTGATGGTTTGCCATCACCTCGATCCGGGCATTGCCGAAGATGTCGCCTTTGCCGAATCCCGCATCCGCCGCGAGACGATCGCCGCCGAAGATATCTTGCATGACTTGGGTGCGTTCAGTATGCTGTCCTCCGACTCGCAGGCGATGGGCCGCATCGGCGAGGTAATCATTCGCACCTGGCAAACCGGACACAAAATGAAACTCCAACGCGGCTGGCTATCTCCGACCAGCGACCTGGCCAATCCCGTGGAGCAGCACGATCGCAACGATAACTTCCGCGCCAAACGCTATGTCGCCAAATACACCATCAATCCCGCCATCACCCACGGCATCGCCGAATATGTCGGTTCCGTCGAAGTTGGTAAACTGGCGGATCTCTGCCTCTGGCGACCGGCAATGTTCGGCGTGAAGCCCGAACTCGTCCTCAAAGGCGGCATGATCGCCTGGGCGCAAATGGGCGATGCCAATGCCAGCATCCCCACGCCCCAACCCGTCCACATGCGTCCGATGTTTGCCAGCTTTGGCAGCGCCATGACGGCCACTTCGCTCACCTTCCTTTCCAAAGCGGCGATTAAGAAAGGCATTCCCGATCGCCTCAACCTGCAAAAACGCGCCGTCCCCGTTGCCAATATCCGCCAACTCACCAAGCGCGACATGAAACTCAATGACGCCCTCCCCCACATGGAAGTTGACCCCGAAACCTACGAAGTCCGCGCGGATGGTGAACTGCTCACCTGCGAACCTGCCACTGAGCTGCCAATGGCCCAGCGCTACTTCTTGTTTTGAAAGAGTACTATTTAAGTAAAAATGGAGCTGACGGGAGTCGAACCCGTGTCCGCCCTGGGTATTAATACATCATTCATTCACAGGTTTAGCTGATCTGATCCTCACAGCGGGAATCGTTCATTATCCCGAACGATGGGATGCTCTGGTAAAGTCTTAGCCAGATACCGACCAGAGGCGGTGGTCTAGCGCATCCGTTGGGGTTTGTCCATCATCCTTAACGGAGTCAAATGATAGACGCTCGAACCGTTAGAGGTGTTTAGGCAGCAACGAGTGCTTGCTTACGAGCAAAAGGTACGATGTTGTTTGCATCTATTTTTTTGAGCCTGGATTTACGAGAGGTACTCACTCTCGACCTGCATCACAATGTAACGTTCGCCAAAACGTCGAAACCGTTACAGCCCCGGATGGTTATTTGTACATTATAGACTCTAAAGCAAATTGATGTTGTGGAGTTGTGGAGTAACACTTTATTTGGCAGTGTTAACAACTGAATGTCGTCGCAACCCGTTTGTAACAAGATTGTGTCGCTTTAACAATTCGTGCCGACCAAACCTAATGGAAAGGTTTGCATCTTGCGATAAAGAGACATTCTCACCGCATGGGCTGTGCGATCGCCAAATTGCACGGCATACCAGGAATTGGCGATCGAAAAACCTGCCGCCACCATCGAGAACAGCACCATTCACATCACACTCACCAAGACCACATCCTGATTCCCCGGGAGCAAACCCTCATCCAGCAGTTTCTGCGACATAAGGGGAACTAGCAAGGTAAAAACTGATGCGATCGCCTGAAGTAGCTGCGAAACCCAAACGGCCTTTCGGAGCCTTTGTAAATGCGGATGAACCGTCTCAAACTGGGTGATAGTCCCATCCATAGCAAACTCGGTAGAAACAGGCGACTCGCTACAGATAGATCAAGAAAATATGAAATCGATCAGAAGATTGAAATCCTTACAATCCATAATTTTGAGCTTGAACACTGTACTTTACACAGTCAGTGGATGTACTCTGCATTAATTCTTGAGATTGTGAGAACAATACAGTATCCATTACAGCTATTTAACAAATGCTCAAGTAGTCCACCCGGTTGAATTGAGCCAACTTACATCATTTATGAGTCAAAGAAGAAATGCTAACACGCACTAAAGTGACGGCTGAAATCAAAGCCTGTCTGTATCTAGCAATTCCCCTGGCAACAGCTCAGTTGGCACAATCGGCAACCGGGTTTATTGATACCGTGATGACTGGCATGTTGGGCAGTGAAGCACTGGCTGCGGGCGGATTGGGGGCAATGCTGTTTACCTTTTTGATGGTGGTGTCGATCGGCGCGATTTCGGCTGTGAGTCCGTTAGTAGCAGCAGCCTATGGTGCCGGGGCATCCGATCGCGTAGCCTTAGTGGTTCGGCAAGGGTTGTGGCTTGCAGCCCTGCTCACGATTCCGTTGACCTTCATTGTGTTGAATGGAACCCCATTGCTGCTAGCGTTGGGGCAAAATTCTGACACCGTGGCCTTAACGCAGACTTATCTCAATGCGATCGCCTGGGGATATTTTCCGGCCCTTGGCTTTGCTACCTTGAGGAGTTTTGTTGCGGCGCTTTCCCAACCTCGCTCAGTCATGGTGATCATGCTAATCGGAACATGTCTCAATCTGACCGGCAACTATGTGCTGATGTTTGGCAAATTTGGCTTCCCCGCCTTAGGTTTGGCTGGAGTCGGATTCGCTAGCGCCTTCTCGTTTTGGGTCATGTTCTCGATCCTAGTGATTTATATCCTGCGCCAGCCCTCCCTCCGGCAATATCAAGTATTTCGGCACCTGCACCAGTTTGAACGCAAAACCTTTCGCACCTTACTGACTGTGGGATTACCGATTAGTGGCATGCTGGCCATGGAAACCGGGCTATTTACCATAACCACTTTTCTCATGGGGCAACTGGGCACGGTGACATTAGCCGCCCACCAAATTGCCTTACAGTCTGCGGCTCTATCTTTTAACATTCCTCTGGGAATTTCGTTTGCGACAACCATTCGGGTGGGGCAGCTATTTGGAAAACAAGATTTGGCTGGAACTCGGCTGGCGGGATTTGTGGGCATTTGGTTAGGCGGCATTGGCATGGCCGTGACAGCAGCACTGTTCTGGTTTGCACCCAGTTTTGTGGTGGATTTGTATATCGATATCAACAATCCAGCAAATGCAGCAGTCGTCAATTTGGCAGAAGCATTGCTGGGAGTCGCGGCCATCTTTCAAATTGTGGATGGCATTCAAGCCAATGCGGCGGGGGCCTTGCGCGGTTTGCAGGATACGCAAGTACCCATGTTGATTGCGATCGCCTCCTACTGGGGCGTGGGTTTGTGTAGCGGGTTAATCTTGAGTCGCCAATTTGGTCTGGATGGCGTTGGGCTGTGGTGGGGGTTAGCGCTGGGGTTGATGGTCGCCTCAGTCGTTCTGACCTGGCGATTTCATCTCCTGACTCAACCCAAAGCTGCATAAAATTAACCCTCCCAAAACTTTGCAGAATTGAGAGGGTGAGGCAAGTGGACGCTGGGGGCTTAGCAGGTTAACCGGGGGGCTTTGACAGTTAACCTGAAACGGCCAATTGCCGAGTCAGTTGATTTGGTTTCACTCATTATTGCTACAGCCGCAGCATGAAAGTTTCCGGGGACGATCGCGAATCTGTCTACTAACTCTCGTTTCTATCGCGGTGGGTCAAACGCATCCAGACGTTTTTGGAGTTGCTTTAAGGTCTGATACATTTCTGGCAAGCGGCTATAGATCGCGGAGGATTTGAGATAAATTTTGTGATCCACACAGGGATACCCCGATACAATCTGCCCCGGCGCGATCGCCCCATGCACACCTGTTTTAGAAGACGCGATCGCCCCATCACCTAACTTGGCTTCGTTGGCCACGCCCACCTGTCCCGCTAAAATGACGCGATTGCCGACTTCTACCCCACCCGCTAAGCCCACCTGCGCCGCAAACGCACAGCCAAACCCAATTTGGCAACCGTGCCCAATATGCACCATATTGTCTAGTTTAGTTTGGGCACCAATCCGAGTTTCGCCCACCGCAGGGCGATCGATCGTGGCATTACAGCCCACCTCCACGCCAGCTTCCAGCACCACAAAGCCCGATTGCTGCATTTTGTACCAGCCTTGAGCCGTGGGCACAAAGCCAAAGCCTTCAGCGCCAATCACAGCCCCCGAATGGATGACGCAATCTGTCCCGATTTGAGTTCGCTCGTGAATGGTGCAGTTGGCATGGAGGGTGGTGCGATCGCCAATCTGCACACCCGGATAAATCACCACATTGGGATGGATGCAAACCTGATCGCCTAGCTTCACTCCCGCCTGAATGACCACATTAGCCCCGATCGCCACGGCTTCTCCCAGGACAGCCGAAGGGTGAATTACCGCCGCAGGGTGAATGTCTGGCTCCGGCTGAAAGGGTTGATAAAATACCGCGATCGCTTGAGCAAATAATAAGCGCGGCTCAGCAGTAGCCATCCAGGCAAGCTGGCGATCGGTGGCCGCCGCTTGCAGGGTAGCGTTTCTCGGCAAAATCAAAGCACTGGCTTGGGTCGATTCAAGTTGGGCCGCGTGTTTGGCTCCGTCGATATAGCTAATAGCTCCAGCGGTTGCCGCTTCGACTGCCATCACCTGGGCAATCTCCGGATTGCGATCGGGATCAGTACTGAGGCTGGAGTCTTCAAGCGCAATTCCCAACCGTTGAGCTAATTCGCTAAATTTCATCAGTCCGACTGCCTACAAACGCCGTAATCATCCTACAGCAATCTGTTCTGTTCCAAGTCGCTGGCCTTTTGTGATGGAACCCCAAGACGGAGAGCGTGACCGCAATCAAAGGCGTGGGCACACTGAAGCTAAACCACTGTAGGGCTTAACCCCCACATAAATGATGAACGAGCCTCTTAAGAGCGATCGCCTCCCTGCCTCAATGACGGCCCCTGATAGCCTGCTACTGAAACTTCCACCCGAAGCACAACGCTGGGCTGAGAGCTTGCCCTGGGCACAGCGGCGTTATATGTTGTCGCTGTGCCATCTCATGTGTGGAGCGTCTCCAGAAATGCGGGCGCAGTTTTTGGATGACTACACGGCTGACGGGTTAGTCTCAAAAATTTTGGAAGACCGAGACACCAAACAAAAGGTCAGAACCTATTTGAAAGAGTTCAAAGTTAACAATGAGCTGGATACGGATTCTTTAAGGCGCTACATTCGTCAGTTTTACATTCATTCGGCTCAGGACATCCGCACGCAACCGGATCTATACCTGGAGTCGGCCTTGCGGTTAGTGATGAGTACGGAGGAGCGTAACCATGTGTTCTCTTACATTCTGGGTTTTGAACTGATTAAGATGATGTTTCGGATGAGTTGGCATCAGCATGAAAAGCTCTATCGCCTCCAGCGCAGCCAGGAAGAATTCGTTCAAACTTATATCAAGCCCATTCAGCACGCTCATCGCCTTAATCAAATCATTGTGCCCAAAGATGAGAACTTGTTCTTTGCGCGCCGTGATTATTACGTCAAACAGCCTTCCATCTCCGAGAAAAAGTTAGTGGAACTGGCGATCGCCACCTTCACCACTGAAATCACCACCCATTTTGGCTTTTCGATTATTCGCCATCCGCAAGCCCTGGTATTTGATTATCACTACATTTTTGAAACAGACCCGGATGCTATTTTTTTACAATAGAATCCACAAATACACTATGACCGTCATTAACGATCCAGCCCTGGTTGCAGAACTAACCCAGCTTTATTTGAAATATGAAACGGCGTTAATTGCAAATGATTTGACTGTACTGGATGAGCTGTTTTGGGAATCGCCAGAAGTAGTTCGGTTTGGAGCCACTGAAAACCTGTATGGCATTGAGGCCATTCGGCAGTTTCGGCGCGATCGGCCCACCCAAGATTTAGCCCGCCAAATTTCTAACTTGAAGGTCGTTACGTTTGACCAGGACACGGCTTCCGTCACCTTAGAATTTGAGCGCATGACCCAGGGAGTATTGCGCCGTGGGCGTCAAAGTCAGGTTTGGCGCAAACTACCCGCAGGCTGGAAGATTGTCTTTGCCCATGTTTCCTTGCTACCCCCTGGATGAGGCGAAGTTAGAAAAACAGGTCACGCTCCTGGATGGAACTTCTCAACGTAAAAAGGCCCCCGCCCCCCGGCCCTCTTACCCGCAGAAACGTCACGCCAATCGCCCTCCTCCACCCACAATCCCAATTCCTCCTGGCAGAATAGATAGGCGATGGTAGGATGCTTCGACAGCATGATTCAAAACCTGGTGAGGAAATGGTTGGTATGAGTGAACCGCGCGCACACGGAACCAGAGGGAATGAATTTCCCCCAAGAATTCGCTTGGGATGGGCGATCGCTGCCGTCGCCATACTCCTGGTCGGCTGTAACCCACCCCCAGAAACCGCCATTACACCTGCGCCCTCACCGAGTCCTGGGGAAGCCTCAACACCCAGCCCGACGATCGCTGCCGCACCAACTGTTACCCCCAGTCCCACTGATTCCCCAACGGCCACTCCCACTGGCAAACCTGAAAATGTCACCAAAATCGAAGCTCAAATTTCAGAGTTAGTGACTAAAACAGCGAATCTGACGGTGCAATCGGTCAATTGCCCAGCGGCGATCGTCGAACAGGCTGGTCAAAGTTACGACTGCGAAGTGCAATCCGAAGCAGGCGCTTTTGTCGTCGTGGTGCAACCAACCGGAGAAGCTGGAAAATTTCGTTGGGGGACTCGCGGCTTACTCCTGCTTTCAAAGTTGGATACCTTTATTCAGCAAAGTGTGGCCAATCAAGGCGGTGGCAAAGTTACCGTTGATTGTGGCACCAAAGCTCGCACTGCCAAACCCGGTGAAACCTTTGACTGCAAAGTGACAGATGCCAAAGGTACGGTAAAAACAGCTCGCATCACCGTTCGAGATGAGCAAGGTAACGTCTATCTCAGCGGCTTATGATTTACGGCAATTTTCATTTGTGTACACCACACAAATGAAAATTGCTTAGCGTCAAAGTATGGACTTTCTAGGATTTGGCGATTTGAGTCCGAATTTCGTCAAACTTGCCATCATCAAAGACTTTTTGAGCCTCTGTCCAACCGCCAAACTCATCAATTCGCCCCAATTGCTTCACAGGCGGAAACTTCTCCACAAATTCCTTCTGCTTGCCCAAGTCTCCTAACGGACGGAACCCAACTTTGGCAAATTCTCGCTGCGCTTCCGGCGTAAATAGATACTCAACAAACGCTTGAGCTACTTCTCGTGTGCCGTGTTTGTCCACATTTTTGTCAATAACTGTAGCTGGGGTATCGATCGAAATATTGATTTCGGGAATAGTGTAGTTCAGCTTTTCGCCCTTCTGCTTTGCCAAAATCACTTCATTCTCGTAATTCAACAAGGCATCCCCTTGACCTTGTTTGGCGAAAGCATCGGTTGATTCCCGTGCATCTCGCGTAAGTACCACCACGTTTTTGTAAGCATTCGTGACAAACTCTAACGCCTTCGCATCATCCGCCCCATTTTTCTTGGCGTAGTTCCATAACGCGAAGAAGTTCCAACGGGCACCGCCGGAAGTTTTTGGGTCCGCCGTTACCCATTTCACCGCTGGTTTGGTCAAGTCTTCAAAGGTTTTGATGTTCTTGGGATTGCCTTCACGGGTGATAATGGCCGCCACGGTCTCACCAACGATACCGTTGTTAGGCACTCGTTGTGTCCAGTTGTCATTCACAAATCCTGCTTTCACCAATTTGTTCACATCTGCCCCGATCGCCAGATGCACCACATCAGCCTCCAGCCCATCCAAAATGGCGCGGGTTTGCGAACCAGAACCACCGTAACTCTGCTTGAAAGTCACAGTCTGCCCATGTTCGGCTTTCCACTGCGCCTGAAACTTAGGAATGATGGCATCGTGTGCCGCTTTAGGGACAGCATAAGCAACTAGGGTCAGTTCCACGTTTTGCTTCTGAGCAGAGGCCGGACTGGCACCGGGAGAACTTACATCCGTTGAGGACGTATTCCCGCCAGAGCAAGCTGCTACTGTCACGCTTAGCATGGCTCCAATTAAAAACAACGAAACACAGCCTCTGAGGGAGCTTAACCCCAGTCGATTGTTTAAGACGGCAATCGTGTACTCCCACCGTCTTTGAAATGACAACCATCGAATCATGTCCTGCGCTCCTTTTATAAAATACGGTAATTCAATAGGAATACTGGTTTTAACCCCAGTAAAGCCGATATTACTTCTTCAAAGGGAGGAGTGCAAGAGAAATCATCTTAAATCCGATCGATTTACTGTATTTTTTGGAGGGTGATCGTACCAGCTCTGATTCCAACTTCCAACCACGAGTCGTCATTGCACGAATAGCGTCAAAATTTTGTAGATTGAATTGAACTACCGTGAAAACCAAGCTTGTGGCGATGGCAATGTTCTATTCGCACCCGACTCAACCGACTTGAAGCCTTTTGCTCCTCCTCCTGCCCCTGCTGCTCCATGAAAGCCCTCTCCCCCGCTCAACGCGATCATCTGTTTCAACAAGCTGCATTTCGCACAGGCATTCATAAACCCTTGCTGGCCAGTTTGTATGAGGTGCATCTGCAACCAATGTTGCCCGATGCTGAGATTGGTCTGGGAATTACTCCCGCCAATCAAGTGTCATTGGAAGCAGTTAACTCGTTTCCAGGACAGGTGGAGTTTGCCGCCAATACACTCCGATGCCTGACACGATCGCTCATCACAGCCGGGTGGAGTGCTGCTGATTTTTGGCACAGTGAGCAGGGGCGATACAGCGATCGGTTTTTGCAGCAGGTGGCGAACGGATTTACTCCAGAGCTGCGAGATCACGCCGCCGCCCAATTGGAAAGTTGCAACTATAGCGAACTTCAGCATGCTTACACTCGGGCAGCGACTGCCGACTGGCAAGAAATTGGCAAACCCCAGTCCCAGTCATTTCTAGACGATGCCCTACGATCGCACACCCGGAAACTGGCCCATCAATACCTGGAGCTACAAAGTCAGCAAGTAGCCTTAATTGAACTGGTGAGGCTCTGGCAAGGATTTGATCACCGCGACGCCGCGATCGCCTATCTCGCCCAAGAACTAGCCCTTCCTCTCAATAGTGCTTTGCGGTTTTTCCTGCGACAGATCCTTTCTGATTACGCCGCTTACCCTCAGCAACGAGAAGCGCTTCTGCAACTGATTCGCCTTTGGCACCAGTTCGACTCCCGGGAAGCCACCATCTTTCACCTACAACATCAATCCTTCCCCTTTGATCACGTTCTCGATACGGCCCTCATTGCTTTTGTGCAACGACTACCCCGCTTGTATCAAGGCAATGGCCAACACCGGCATGCACTGGTTGAAGGATTTCGCTCCTGGCAGCAACTCGACAATCGCCCAGATGCCTTAATTACTCTGGGCGTTGAGCCAACTGTGTTTAGTGGAGCCGTGTTAGACCAGGCTGAGATTGACCAGGCCGTTCAACAAGTCGATCGCGCCCTGATGGACTTCATTCGCCAAATTCCGGCGATCTACAATCGTTCGCGGCACCAGCGAGAATCGCTTTTATATCTGGGGCAATTGTGGTACGGCACACACACCCAACCAGAAACGATTCAAACCCTGGTTGATGAACTGCGCCGCTCCGAAACAGCCCACCGCGAAGGTGTTGATGCCATTCCGCAACCGATTCCTTTCCCACGCCCCGATCCACCTGCTCGCTGGACACCAGCAACCATTCAACTCCATGCGCCCATCCATCCCTATGGCAGTTTTACCTGGGCCGAAGCCACCAACGGCGGATTGTATCTTCCCCCCAATCAAACCGCGATCGAGACCATTGTTCAGATGGCAGTGCGAGTGCAGCAAATTCGCGATCGAGTCGGGCGGCCCCTATCCATCATTCGTTGGTACTGTCCGCTCCAAGCGGATCCAGTTGCCAGTCTGTTTCCCAGCCACTACCACGCCCTCGGTAACGCCATTACCTTTTACTGCGATCAGCTCACCGGACGTCAGCTTTATTGGTTCTTACATCCCTGGTGGAATGGAGGATTAGTTTACCATGCTCGGTATCCCCATCTGTGTTATGTAGATGACCGGCCCGATCGTGTGCGCTGGTTACAACCTTAAACTGCAACCATAAAATTGTGATGAAGTTTCGCGGGGTGCATAGCTGACTACTGATTTGATTTGGGAACCATACACTTAACTTCAACCCGCTAAGAAACAAGATGTCAGCTCCTCTTATTGTCCTGCCACCGCTTCTGGCTCAGGCTGGCAACCAGGCAAAACCCAAAACAACCGCCGCCGTTACGACTCCACCCAATTCCAGTTGTAACAATTCGCCCATTTGGATGTACGCCTCTGGTGGCATGTTGCTGCTGCTGGTAGCCCTCGGAGCCTATTCAAAAATCACCTTTGCGAAAGCAGCCAAACAACTTAAGTTTGAAACCTTTAAGAACCGGGAACTGCAAAAGAAACTGAAATACGCCGCCGAGACGATCGGCAAAATGGAACGCAACCCCGATCTAATTCACTCGCGCGAATTCAACCTTGATTACTTAAGAATGCGGATGGAAGAAGAGCTATTCCACTTCGCCATCTTGAACCAAATTAAAATCAAAGTTAAAGAAAAAATTAGTGTCGCCCTCCGCCCTGGACAAGGCAATCAAGGCGAAATCGGCATCGCCAGCACGGGTCGTCACATTGAGGAAGTATTTGATGTGGAATATGAACCCGGTGATCTCCCTAAAGGCACAAAGCGAGTTCTGTTCCGCATTCAAATTAAAATTTTCAAATTACCGACCCAACCCACCTCAGTCACCATTAACCAAATTATTGACTGCATCGAAACCTATCTCAGCCCAACGGGAGACAACGACACCTGGCAACCCACCATTCAAGGGCGAATTGCCAATATGCATTGGGATCAAAAGGCAAAACCAACTCCCTTGCTGGTGCTGGAACAGACTCAGGAAGGCTCGAATGTCACCTTCAGAACCACTCGCATGGCCCACAATTAAGTGACTGTCCCAAAGCTTGCAGAACTGTGTACAATCGGTAGTCAAAGTCTAAAAAGATTAACGTTGTGCAAAAAGCCTTGGGTGAGAAGCAGATATTTAAGTCTGGTCGGTGGATTGCCGTCCTGATTGCCGCGGCTTTGGGCTTTTCCGGCTTGGGCATTTTCCTAGCACTCCGCCCTGCGTCCAATAACCCAGTAGCCACGCCTTCCCCTTCCCCTGATACCGCTAGTACTGGTAATGCAATTACAGCGCTAGGCCGATTGGAGCCAGAAGGTGAGGTCATTAGAGTGGCTGCCGCTTCTGCCGGTGGCAATGCTACACCCATTTTTGGCGCGCCGCGAATTGCTCGTTTACTGGTGAGGGAACGCGCCACCGTAAAAGCGGGCCAACCGATCGCGGTGCTGGATACCTACGATCGCCTACTCGCAGCTGGACTACAAGCTGAGGCCGAGGTAAAGGAAGCTCAAACTCGGCTGGCCCAGGTACAAGCGGGGGCCAAACAAGGAGATATTGAGGCTCAACGTTCAACCGTAGAGGCTCGCGCGGCAACTGTGGCACGGCTAGAGTCGGAAGCGCAAACGGCCAGATGGGAAGCCGATCGCTACCTAAAATTGTTCAAAGATGGTGCTATTTCAGAGCAGGAAGCTCGCAACCGTCAACTCAGCTACACAACGGCAGTGCGTCAATTGGAAGAGGCCAAGCGCCAATTGGACCAAGCGAGAAACACGCTGGCGAGTGTGGCCGAGGTGCGCCCCACAGATATTCAACAAGCGCAGGCTGGTGTGGATGTCGCGATGGCTAACATGCAGCGGGCTAAAGCGGACTTGGACGCCTCCATTGTGCGATCGCCGATTAACGGACAGGTGATTAAAATTCATTCCCGAGAAGGCGAGCAAGTGAGCACCGATGGGATTGCCGAGATTGGCAACACCGACCAGATGTTTGTGGTTGCCGAAGTCTACGAAACTGACATTCAAAGAGTTCGCCGTGGCCAGAGAGCTATTATCAGTAGCAGCGCCTTTCCTGGCGAACTGACTGGCACCGTTGAAGAGGTGGGTATGCTGATTCGCAAGAATGATGTGCTAAACACCGACCCAGCGGCAGATACGGATGTACGGGTGGTAGAAGTCAGGATTCGGCTGGATGATAGTCGACTGGTGTCTGGCCTAACAAACTTGCAGGTGAAAGTGAAAATTGAACCCTGATGTTTGCCATTCCTTTAGCCTGGTTACAACTGCAACGAGAACGTATCCGCCTCCTCATCGCCTTGGCGGGGATCGGCTTTGCCGTGATTCTGATGTTTATTCAGTTGGGTTTTCAGGATGCTCTGTTTGATAGTGCGGTGAGCTTGCATAAAAATCTGGAGGGGGACGTTTTTTTGATCAGCCCCCAATCTACATCTCTAATTGCAATGCGCAGTTTTTCTCAACGCCGGTTGTATCAGGCGCTGGGCTTTCCAGGCGTAGAATCCATTAGTCCCATTTACATGGATTTCGCTTTATGGAAAAACCCAAAGAATCAGCGAACTCGCGGCATTTTGGTGATGGGGTTTGATCCAGCAGACAAAGTTTTTAGCAAAGAGTTGGTGCCCGATGTTGCGCCAATTCAATTGCCCGATGTGGTGTTGTTCGATCGCCTCTCGCGGGAGGAATTTGGCCCGATCGCGGCGATGTTTGCGACGGGAAACCCGGTTCAGACGGAAGTAGCCGGGCGACGTGTTACCGTTGGGGGCTTATTTGACCTGGGCGCTTCTTTTGCCGCCGATGGCAACACGATCACCAGCGATCTGAATTTTCTGCGCATTTTCGATCGTCGGAGCAAAGGCTTAATCGACATTGGGGCAATTAAGCTCAAACCTGGCACTGACTTGACGCAAACCCTCACCGTCATGCGGGCACAACTACAAGACACGACAAACGACGTTCGCGTGTTCTCCAAAGCGGAATTCATGGAGTTTGAGAAAGATTATTGGCGCAGCAGTACTGCGATCGGGTTCATCTTCACCCTGGGAACGGCGATCGGCTTCCTGGTTGGCACCATCATCGTGTATCAAATTCTTTACACCGATATAACCGATCACTTGCCGGAATATGCCACGTTGAAAGCAATGGGCTATAAGAACACCTACTTGCTGAGTGTGGTGTTTCAAGAGTCACTGATTCTGGCCGTGTTGGGTTACATTCCCGGCTTTTTGCTAGCGATGGGGCTATACACGTTGACCAGGAATGCCACTGCGTTGCCGATCGCGATGACGACCGAGCGGGCCATCCTGGTGCTGTTTCTGACGATCGTGATGTGTGTGATTTCGGGGGCGCTTGCCGTCCGCAAAGTGCAGCAAGCAGACCCCGCCGATATTTTTTAAGCGTTGCCGAATCTGGGTATGAATTAGGAGTTGGATGAATTGGAACGAAGTTTCAATTCATCCTGCTATTCAGCAACACCATTTTTTAGCCTACACCTTCGCCAACTCCAGCACGGCTCCCAATCCAGCACTCATTTCTTCTGGCGAGATTTTGCCGTCGTGGTCTTTGTCTAGCGCGTCAAAGACTGCATCCGTGCCCATCCATTCCTCGCGAGTGATAAAGCCATCGCCATCCATGTCATAGGCATGGAAGATGTTATCAGCAGCATGGTTGACAGTTTCTCCAGCTTCTAACCGTGCCAACCGAACTGAGAGTAGCTGCTCCAGGGTTTCCAATGCTTTGGTGAAACCTTGAATGCCTTCACTGAGTTTTTCGGAAGCCATTTTATCAGCAGCATGCATGGAGTCGAAGGTCGCTTTATCGATCGTGATTTTCTCGATGTCCATAGTGGCCGCTTTTGCCGGATCGAGTTTGCGGGGCAAATCGCCTTCGGTGGCATGTAACTCTGCCAATAACTTGGGCGAAATCGTCAACAAATCGCAGCCAGCCAGTTCAATAATTTCGCCAATGTTGCGGAAGCTCGCGCCCATGACTTCCGTGGTGTAGCCAAATTTTTTGTAGTAGTTGTAAATACTGGTTACAGATTGGACGCCTGGATCAGTCGCCCCTTCGTACTGTTGCCCAGTTTCTTTGACATACCAATCCAGAATTCGCCCAACGAAGGGAGAAATTAAGGTGATCCCAGCTTCGGCACAGGCGATCGCTTGATGCAGGCCAAACAATAGAGTCAGGTTACAGTGTATACCTTCTTTTTCCAGCACTTCGCCCGCTTTGATGCCTTCCCAAGTGGAGGCGATTTTGATTAGGACTCGCTCCCGCGAAATCCCAGCTTTTTCATACTCGGAAATCAAATAACGGGCTTTCGCGACTGTTGCGTCCGTATCGTAGGACAGGCGAGCGTCCACTTCTGTGGAAACGCGCTTGGGGACAATTTCCAGAATCTTTTTCCCAAACGAGACGGCCAGCCGATCGAAGGCGAGCGTCAACACATCCGTATCCGTTGCGCCCGCCCCCGCATCTTGCTTTGCCTGCAACAACGTCTCATCCACAATGCTCTGATACTCGGGCATTTGAGCCGCAGCGGTAATCAAAGAAGGGTTGGTCGTCGCGTCGCGGGGCGTAAACTTCTCGATCGCCTGCAAATCGCCGGTATCAGCAACCACCACAGTCATTTCCCGCAGTTGCTCAAGTAATGTTTTTGCCATAGAAAATCCTTTGGTTGATGGAGGGAAAAACGGGACGGAACCGGGTGAAGGGAAGAATAGTGTTGTCGTTATCGTCAGGACGTTCGACAAAACGGGCCGATACGACGGGATGATTCGTCTTTATACAATCTTGTCTTCTTTCGCCATATGAACCGCCAAATCAGCGACGCGGCAAGAATAGCCCCATTCGTTGTCGTACCAGGAAACCACCTTGAAAAAGTTTGAGTTCAACTCGATCCCGGCGTTAGCATCGAAAATGCTGGAGCGGGGATCGGTAATGAAATCGGTAGACACGAGTTCTTCTTCGGTATAGCCCAAAATCCCCTTCATGTCGCCCTCAGCAGCAGCTTTCATGGCGGCGCAGATAGCTTTGTAGCTGACGGATTTTTCAGTTTTAAAGGTGAGGTCAACAACGGAAACGTTTGGGGTGCCAACGCGGAATGCCATCCCGGTCAATTTCCCTTTGAGTTGGGGCAACACAAGCCCAACGGCTTTAGCAGCTCCGGTGGAGGAGGGAATGATGTTTTGGGAAGCTCCGCGACCACCGCGCCAATCTTTGCGGCTGGGGCCGTCTACAGTGGGTTGGGTGGCCGTCATGGAATGAACTGTGGTCATCAAGCCTTCGGTCAGCCCAAAGTTTTGGTCGATGACTTTGGCGATCGGGGCCAAACAATTGGTCGTGCAGCTGGCGTTGGATACGATCAAGTCGCTGGATGGCTCATATGCCTCATGGTTCACGCCCATTACCAACGTTCGGACTTTATCCGGATCTTTGGTGGGAGCGGAAAGGATAACGCGCTTGGCTCCCGCTTTGAGGTGGTTTTCGGCTCCAGCATAGTCGGTGAAGAAGCCCGTAGACTCGACCACGTAATCCACGCCGGTGCTACTCCAGGGGAGTTTGCTCGGATCTCGCTCCGCGTAACAGGGGATGGTGTTGCCATTAATGACGATGCTGCCTTCTTGGGCTTCCACGGTTCCTTTGAACATACCGTGGGTGGAGTCGTGCTTGAACAGGTAGGCCAGGTTATCAGAGGGCACGAGGTCATTCACGCCAACGAGTTCGATTTCGGGATGATCCATGGCTACTCGGGCAAACAGCCGTCCAATTCGACCAAATCCGTTAATCGCAATTTTGACTGTCATGAAGATGCTCCTTCATAGGGGACTGAGGACGAGGGGGAGTGCTATCACGCAAGGGAGACAAGGTGGGTGAGGGGCGACAAGGGCGAGACGTTAGAGGGTTAAGTGATGACGGTGGGTTGATCCATGCCCGTTGTGGCACGAATTTGAGCGAGTTCTTCGGCGATCGTAATGAGGCCGCCGAGGGCTTGTTGCGGATCTTGATTTTGTTTAACCGCATCGGGTTCATAACTTTCAAAGTAAACTCGTAGAGTTGCGCCCTGGGTGCCGGTGCCAGAAAGCCGGAAGACAACGCGGGAACCATCCGTAAAGCCGAGGCGCACGCCTTGCTTCTGGCTGACGCTGCCATCGACGGGATCGGTATAGGCAAAGTCGTCTCCGTATTCCACTTCGTAGCCGCCGTACTGCTTGCCTTTGAGGGTGGGCACCGTGGCTCGGAGTTTTTCCATCAGGGTGTGGGCACGATCGCTATCTACGCCTTCATAATCGTGGCGAGAGTAGTAGTTGCGGCCGTAGGTGTGCCAGTGTTCTCGCACAATCGCTTCCACCGATTGCTGCCGGACAGCCAGGATGTTGAGCCAGAACAGCACAGCCCAGAGTCCATCTTTTTCGCGGATGTGGTTGGAACCGGTGCCAAAGCTTTCTTCGCCACAAAGGGTGACTTTGCCAGAGTCCATCAAATTGCCGAAAAATTTCCAACCCGTGGGAGTTTCGTAGCAGTCGATGCCCAGCTTTTTGGCGACTCGATCGCTGGCTTGACTGGTGGGCATGGAGCGGGCAACTCCCGCAATCCCATCCTTGTAACCGGGAACAAGTTTGGCATTGGCCGCGAGAACCGCCAGACTATCGCTGGGAGTAACAAAAAAGTGGCGTCCGAGGATCATGTTGCGATCGCCGTCGCCGTCAGAGGCCGCGCCAAAGTCGGGGGCGTTCTCGCCAAACAGTTTTTCAACCAGATCATGGGCATAGGTCAAGTTGGGGTCAGGGTGGCCACCGCCGAAATCTTCCAGTGGGATCCCATTCAGAACAGTTCCGGCAGGGGCACCCAACCGTTGTTCAAAAATGGCATGGGCGTAGGGGCCGGTAACGGCATGGAGTGAATCCATACAGACGCGGAAGTTGCTGGATAGAAGTTGGCGCAGGCGATCGAAGTCAAATAGCGATTCCATCAACGCTTGATAGTCTGCAACAGAATCAATGATTTCAACCACCATCCCGTTGAACATAAACTCACCCGTGCTGTCGATATCGACATCGGGCGACTCCACAATTTTGTAGGTGTCAATCACTTTGCTTCGGGCAAAGATCGCCTCGGTCACTTTTTCCGGGGCCGGCCCTCCATTTTCTGTGTTGAACTTGATCCCAAAATCAGCGTTAGGGCCGCCGGGGTTATGGCTGGCCGACAAAATAATGCCACCGTGGGTGCCGTATTTGCGAATGATACAAGAGGTGGCAGGGGTCGATAAAATCCCCGCTCGACCGACTTTCACTCGCCCAAAACCGTTTGCGGCTGCCATCTTAAGGATGATCTGGATCGCTTCCCGGTTGTAATAGCGCCCATCCCCCCCCAAGACCAGGGTTTTGCCGTTGACATCCCCGATCGAGTCGAAGATGGACTGGACAAAGTTTTCTAAATAGTGGGGCGTTTGAAAGGTGGGAACGGATTTTCGTAGCCCAGAGGTGCCTGGTTTCTGGTCGGGAAAGGGAGTGGTGGAGACAGTATGAATGGTCATGAAAAATATGTCCTGAATAGTTCAACAGCGCAACCTGACTAGAGAAATAGGGCGGTTTCTCAATATGAGGGGAAATTCCGCTGACTTACCGTGATGATAATCGGTTAGATCATTGCCACGCGCAGGCTGGACGGTTTTGCCCGATCGCCCTGGAAGGTCACGCCGCGATCGTTCGCCTCAAGATGGCGCAAGATCAGATAAATTGTTTCGATTTGCCCTAGGGCATTCGCTTTTGCCGCCAATTCCACCAATGTCAGGGGTTGGCCAGCACTTTTGAGCGCTGTTACAACTCGTTGTTGCAGATCCAGCACCGAGGCTGCGGCTTTCTTGCCAGCCTCTACCCCCGGTTGGTGGTAAGCATTGATGTTCACCAAGGAGGCGTATAAACCCACGGCTCGTTCGTAAAGGGCAATCAGGGCACCGACAATCCGCGGCGTAACTGCTGGAACGGTAATAGTAATCGAATCGCGCTGATTATCGTAAAGCGCCTGCCGAGTTCCTTGCAAAAAGCCGGCGAGAAAGTCGCCTGAGGTGGCACCAGGTTCGACTTCGATCGAGGCCCCATCGCGATCTTTTAGCACTTCAATAAATGTGGCGAAGAAATTTGGTACACCTTCCCGCAACTGCTGAACGTAGGCGTGTTGGTCGGTTGAGCCTTTGTTGCCATAGACCGCAATTCCTTGATTCACCCGCTTGCCGTCCAGATCCAGTTCTTTCCCCAGGGATTCCATCACCAATTGCTGAAGATAGCGGCTGAATAGCAGCAAACTGTCTTTGTAAGGCAGGATGACCATATCTTTTTCGCCTTTGCCAGCCCCTGTGTAATACCAGGCGAGGGCAAGGAGGGCAGCAGGGTTTGTTTTTAGATCCATAACCCGGGTAGCATCATCCATCTCTTTCGCGCCATCCAGCATTTCGCGCACGTTGATATTCTGCAGGGCGGCGGCCACCAACCCAACGGCAGAGAGTTCCGACGTGCGTCCGCCAACCCAATCGAACATGGGAAACTCGGCCAGCCACCCTTCCTGGTGGCTCAATTCGCTCATTTTACTACCGGGCATGGTAATAGCAACGGCGTGTTGGGTGAAGTCTAAGCCTTGCTGCTCGTAAGCGTGTTTGACTTCTAACATGCCGTTGCGGGTTTCGGGCGTGCCGCCAGATTTACTGGTAACGATAACGAGGGTACGGCTGAGGCGATCGCCTATTTTAGCCAGAACACGATCGATCCCGGCAGGATCAGTATTGTCGACAAAGTGAATGGCTAATGGTGCATCTACAGGCGCTAATGCTTCTGCGACAAACTGCGGCCCCAGCGCTGAACCACCAATGCCAATCGACAGAATATCAGTGAATTTGGGAGCGGTGGGAGGGGCGATCGTGCCAGCCTGCACCTGCCTCGCAAAAGTCTCGATTTGCTCTAATGTCGCGGTAATTTCCGCTTGCAACGCTCCAGGGGCCAGGCTAGGGTTGCGGAGCCAATAATGTCCCACCATGCGGTTTTCATCCGGATTGGCGATCGCGCCTGCTTCTAGCGCCGCCATGTCTTGAAATGCCTTTTCCAACTTTGGTTGGAGCGTTGCCACAAAGGATTCATCAAAGCGAATCCGGCTAATATCCACATACAGCCCCAACCCATCGTGGTAGTAGAGCCAGTCCTCGTAACGCTTCCAGAGTGCTTGCGTATCCATATCTTTGCTTACACTTGCGACCATAATTACGCTACCTGCTCACTGCATTGTCTCAACAGAATCACCGTTGAATTTACATATTTTTAGCGAAATCGACCTCTGTAAATGGAATGGTCATTCAACTCTTTGTTAAGCGTCGTCTTCATTGTGAAAGGTCTTAAACGTTTTCACAATTTCCCACATCACATTCGCAGCATTTGTGCTGCACATAACGCTGCACCAATCAACCCGACTTTGGCATTTTGCACAACGTAAATGGGAATATCCGCGATCGCCGAACTGACGCGCCCCTTCGCACTAAACGCCTCCAGGAAATCGCCCCGTTGCAGGAGCGGCAGGTTTTTCGCGGCCACCCCTCCCGCAATATACAGCCCCCCATAGGGCAGCAATTTCAACGCCAAGTTTCCCGCTTCAGCCCCATACGCCCGAATGAATAAACTCATAGTTTCAATACACAGGTAATCTGTCTCATTCACTGCATGTTGAGATACCAGCGCTGACAGATCCACCGTTTTTTCTTCCCTACCAGCTTCTTGTTGCCAGGTTTGGTAGGCTGCTCTCATCTCTGCCGATTCTTCACAAATGCCGCGTGTCCGCATAAACGAATAAATGGATTGAATTCCGGTACCTGAAACCACTCGTTCCGTTGAAATTCGTTCCAAATGGTGGTGATCCCGTAGAAATCGGAGGAGTTGGTATTCTAGTTCAGTCCGAGCGGCAAAGTCTGTATGGCCACCTTCTGTGGCAAATACGCGATACTTGCCGTGGCCTTGGGGCACAATGTAGCCCTGACCTAATCCGGTTCCGGCTCCAATCAACGCGATCGTCCCTTGGGGATCGCGCACCCCTTCCCGTAGGACAAAAACATCCTCTGGCTTCAACCCCAGTACGCCATACCCAACGGCAGCAAAATCATTAATCAGCGTGATGTGAGGAATTTTTAACTGCTTCTTCATCGCCTCAGCTTCCAGCAGCCAGCCCAAATTTGTCAATCTGGAAACATTGTCAAGCACAGGACCAGCAATCCCAAAACAGGCCCCAGCAGGTTCAAATGTTTCACTTAACGCAGACTCAGCCGCATCCATAAACGATCGCACCATTGGCACCAGATCGGGAAATTCACGACTTGGGTAAGTCATTTCATACAGATTGATCAGATTGGGAACGCCATCCGTCTGCCCCAAGTTAGCCCGCACCAAGCGCAAGATCGTCTTCGTGCCGCCAATATCCCCTGCCAATAAAATAGTCATAGGCTGATCACCGTTCCACGACAACATCCATATGGTAGAAAAATTGCAGCCCGGTTCTGCCGCATCCGCTCGCAACGACCTCGTACCACGCTTTTCAATTTCTCAATACAGCTATTGAAACCCCTCTGCCGGAAACTCCGAGCCAGCAAAGACTATACACACAAAACTAGCCCAAGGTCGTTATTGCATACGTAAAGAAAATCTATAGAAGCCATAGCAAGCCGCACGGCCTGCGGCTTCCCTTTAGCCGGGAAGGAGCGAGGCAAGTGAAGTTGGGAGGAATCGCATTTGTATGGGGCTCAAATTAATTCATAGAGGATACTTATCCCCAAAGATTTATTTGAGCAATCGTGCGGGCAATATCCAAAGCGTTTGTCTTTTCCTTAAGATTGGGTAGAAGACGATCGCCGCTGGCAGGAGGACTGGTTTTGCTATCTAAAGGATTTGAAGTCGAGATCTATACCAGCACTCCCGAAGGAGATATCGTTGGCCTCTCCGACAAGATCGTGGCTGCGTTAGATGGATTTGTACGTGAACCAGACAGCCGCAATGTCGAGTACACCACGCCCCCCTGTCATCGCTACGAACGGCTCCTGTGCGATCTGGTGCGACCTCGGTTTCGCTTACGCCAGTATCTGCGGCAACTTGGCAACTATACCCTAGTTCCTGGCAGCACCTTATCCTTGGGTGGCTCCGAGTTGTTTCAGCGCTCCGATCCTGGCAACCCCTATCACGACTACATTGAGCAAACCTATGGAACGAAAGTCGTAACGGCAAGTATTCACATCAACGTGGGGATTTACGATCCGGAGGTATTATTGCGGGCTTGCCGCTTAATTCGCCTGGAAGCGCCTTTGTATCTAGCCCTGAGTGCGGCGTCTCCATTCCTTGACGGCGAAGTCACAGGTTATCACTCCACCCGTTGGCAAATGTTTCCTAAGACGCCTGCCTACGTCCCCCTATTTGAAAGTCATGCAGATTTTATTCACTGGACAGAGCAGCAACTAGTCCTGGGGACGATGCAGAATGTGCGGCACTTGTGGAGTTCAGTGCGGCCCAACGGCGATCGCCGCCCTTACAACCTGAATCGGCTGGAACTCAGAATTTGTGATCTGGTCATTGACCCGATCGCGCTCCTCGCGATTACGGCTCTTCTGGAAGCACGCCTGCTGCAAGTAATCGAAAATCCCCAACTTGATCCCCTGCGCTTGAGTAAACTGCCCGCCACTTCGCGATCGCAAGATCTCATTCATCTCACCGACGAAAATGAACTTGCCGTTGCCAAATCTAGCCTGGATGCCCACCTGCGACACTGGCAAGACGGGCACTCCATTTTGGCTCGAGATTGGCTTGAGCAACTCTATCAAGAGGTGTGGCCCACCGCCAAACAACAGGGATTTAGCTGTTTTCTACCTCCCATCAAAAAAATCTTGCGGGAGGGGAACGAAGCTCAACGCTGGTTATCCCAATACAAGCAAAACCGGGATGTGAGAGCTGTCATGGTTCAGGCCATTCAAGAAGCTGAAGCCCAAGAACTAGCATTACAGGAACAACTATGTCAGCCTATAGCGGCCTGAGATTGTAGCCAAGGTAGAAGTTAAAAAAACAGCATGCAAGAAGGAATGACAATAACTGTCATCTTTTGTCATTTTCGGGGATGGGTGTCGTTAAACTGAGGTGCCCAAATGTCTTGGTTATCCGGGTCAGCAAGCTTCTCCTCAGCGAGTTCATCCCCCCCTCTAAGCTGACTCAGCCAGCGTTCGATTAAATTCTGACTGATCAGAAAAAATCTCGAAAATCTGATCCATCCCAGTAATTTCTAATAGCATTCGGGCCTGTTCACAGACGGAACATAACACCATTCTGCCGCCTGCCGATCGCAACGCCTTGAAGGCATTCACCAGGCCGCCCAAGCCAGAGCTATCAACAAATGAAATATTTTGTAAGTCAATCAAAACAACTTTCGTTCCACTTTGGACGGTTTCATCAACATCCTGACATAGCTGATTTGCCAACGAACTATTTAGGATTCCTGATGGTTGAATAACTTTGAGTTCGGAATTCATGAGTTTCATTGATCTCAAGCTCTTTCCTGTTAATAATCATCTGCTCTGGAAAAAACGACGATCCGCTCAATGGAGAATCGCTACTGGTTCTTCTACAAGGAAGCCCATTGGTTTAGAGTGCCCTAACCTTTAATTTAGCCAACAGAATCGTTCCCGATTTAGTTTAAGCCGACTCAATGAGAGACGAGTTAATGTGGCCGGTTTCAGGTTCTAAGATTATCACTGTCATGAAACTAATTAAAACTTTCTAAAGTTTTACCGTCAATGCACCTTGACCTATCACAGCATATCTTTTAAGAAACTGCCAACCTCTTGCAACTCCTTCTCGGTGCCGCCATAATTTTTACAGAACTTTCTAAACAAATGTTAAATAGTAGATGGGCGATCGCGACGAGATTTGAGGAACTTATTTTTAGGCTGATTCTTCCCTAGAACCGAGGTGCGGTTCGTGACGTTGGCATCCGTTATGTTTGGCATCAGTCGATTATTTGCCCACCCATAGCATTTTTCATTGGGGTGCGTCCCCAAGCCCTGACTACCAAGGTTTCCACCTGAAATGGGGTACTCGTCTGATCAACGCTGGGGCCAACCATGTGTCTCTTCCATTGCAGTAATTTTCACCCTTGATAACAGAGTTCAATGGCTAACGGACTTTCATTTATTCCTAAAAGTCGCTATGTGAATGTGACGCTGACACAGCGATCGCATCGAGCAATCGCGCTGGTGATTCTTGGTTCAGCAGTTGTGGGGATCTTTGGTTTTCGCTTAGCCCAACTGCAAATTCTCCAGGGCCAGTATCACCGAGACCGGGCCGAGAAAAATCGTATCGCGTTGATCCCCATTCCGGCTGATCGCGGCAACATTATCGATCGCAATGGAAAATTGTTGGCCGCAAATCGCTTGGCGCGATCAGTTTACCTCCGCCCCCGCGAACAAACGCAAGCAGAATGGGCCGAAACAGCCAAGCGCCTCGCGCCTATTTTGCAGGTTCCAGTCAATGAAATTCTCGACAAACTGAAACAGGCTGGCTATCGATCGGCGATGCCAGTGCGCATTAGTCGGAACCTGTCCCTTCAAGCGTTCGTCAAACTGGTAGAAAAAAGTGATGAATTTCCAGGGATGGAGATTCGGGGCGAATCCAACCGTTATTACCCGCGTGGCAGTTTGGGTGCCCACGTTCTGGGGTATATCAGCGAGGCCACCGCTGAAGATTTAAAGGCAAACCCCAACTACCCAATGGGCATGTTAGTCGGGCAAATGGGGATTGAACGCTTGGCCAACAAAGCGCTTCAAGGTACGTGGGGAGGGCAGGTGGTTGAAGTTGACGCTTCCGGACAAGAAATCGACAACTTGGGATTAAAGCCACCTGTTTCGGGTGAATCCGTCCGGTTAACGTTGGATTTAGCCCTGCAAAGAACTGCTGAAAAAGCCTTAGGGCAGCGACGGGGAGCTGTGGTTGTCTTAGATGTCAAAACTGGTGGTGTTTTAACGCTTGCCAGTAGCCCGACTTTTGATCCCAACTTGTTTACCCGACGAATCTCAAAATCTGAGTGGCGGCAGTTACAGGCTCAAGCTGACCCCTTTCTGAATCGCGCGCTGCAAGGCTATCCGCCGGGTAGCACGTTTAAGGTTGTCACTGCCGCCGCTGGGATGCAATCCGGGCGTTTCTCGCCGCATTCTACCCTGATGACCTATGCGGCAATTAATTTGGGTGGGCATTTATTTCATGAACATGGTGCCCCTCAAGGTGTCATTGGCTTTCGAGATGCCTTGGCCTTTAGCAGTAACACCTTCTTTTACCAGATCGGTCTGAGTGTGGGGCCAACTCAAATCTCTCGCTGGGGGCAACGACTGGGAATTGGTAAGATGACAGATTTAGGACTGGATGGAGGGAGCCACGGCATGATCCCCACACCAGAAGAAAAAGAAAAGCTGTTCAAAGAACCCTGGTATGGCGGCGATACGGTGAGTACATCGATCGGTCAGGGGTTAGTTCAGGCAACACCGCTGGAACTGGCAGTGGTTTATGCGGCGATCGCGAATGGTGGCTACCGGGTTAAGCCCCATTTGCTCACGAGCGAAACAGCAACGAAGCGACCGCAGAAAGTTGGATTAAAGCCTGAGGCACTAGCCGTTCTTAAAGACGGGTTGAAGGCCGTTGTCCGTGAGGGAACAGCTCGCCGCTTGAACGATGGTAGTATTCCTCTGACGGCTGGTAAAACTGGAACTGCTGAGGTGTTGGGGCAGCGAAGTAATTCGGTGTTTGCGGGCTTTGCTCCTGCCGTTAATCCGCGTATTGCGATCGCGGTCATCGTTGAAAATGGCGGATATGGGGCCGAGGCTGCGGTTCCGATCGCCCACGAGGTTTACAAAACTTACTTTAATCCGAGTAATACGAGAAAAGCCAAACAATAGGGCAATGGCAATGTGGTTGATTAGATTTTTGTGCCTAAGGTGATTTTGGCCCAACCCGAAACAACACTGACCCAGCGAAAAATCCTAAGCTGACCCCAGAGAGATGGCCGATTAAGCTCACTTGGGGAGTCACTAAATCGGAAAGCAGTTGAAACACGACGACCAAAACAATCAACCGCAGGCGATCGCGGGCGATCTTCGCCTTTTCTAAGCGCCACCCTTTGAGTTGAATCGCGGCTTCTGCTCCAACCATGCCCAATACAGCCCCAGAGGCCCCAACAGTGATTTGCCACGGTGCTTGAGGATTTAGCATGGCGATCGTGGCGACGGTGAACATTGAACCAAGGCCACAAAAGAAATAACAGCAGAGAAATTTTCTGTACCCCAACGTTGCTTCGACTAATGCCCCAAAAACGTACAAACCCAGCATGTTCGCAGCCAAGTGCAGCCAGCCAGCGTGTAGAAAAATCGCGGTCATTAATCGCCACCACTCGCCCGCAAACACAGCTTCTGGGAGCAGCGCCCCCAATCGGTAGAGCACCTCTAAGTCATTTGTTCCGCCCATTGCCGTCGAGAACCCGAACACCACAAGGTTGAGACCAATCAAGCTGTAGGTGGCATAGCTTTTTTTGGCAGTGAGGGCTGTCCAACTGTTGTATCGAAATTCTTGCGCGATCGCCAGCCTGGATTGCAGCAGGAAAAGTCGTGCGGGTTCAGTCAAGACGATGACGGGATCGATGTGGGGAGCCGCTAACCGATAGTCAATTGCAGCTTGTAACGGGCGATCGCCAAATCGACGCAAGTCTGCAAACAGGGCAAGGGCCGTTGTCGCGTTACCGGCTCTCAGTTCCGCCGTTGCCAGCCAAAACTGACGTGTTTGCTCAGAATAAGAAATGAAAACCTGCTGCAAAAGACGTTGCACCTGATCAACTTGACCACAAAAGGCCATCAGATACAATCTGCCCGTATTTAACAACTGAGGGCTAGGATTGCGGCCAAGAGTCTGTTCTAGTTGCTCCATGCCCTGTAAAAGTGCGTTCAAATCCCCCACTTCACCCAGCGATCGCAGATAGTTGAGCCACAACCAGGGTTCTTTTTGCAACATGAGTTGCGGCACACAGTCTTCTACCCACTGTTGCAACCCTGTCCAATCCGCGCTCATGCGATGAAGGATGACGGTCGCATTGCGTCCCGTCGGCGTATTTGCAGACTGGTATTGGCTGATGAGTTGTTTAGCTTCTTCTAAGCGCCCCTGTTGAGCTAAATGCAACCCTTTTAACAAGTGAGGATACTCCACGTAACCATCGGCAGGGTGGAGCCACTTGACAAGATTTGCCCATTTCCAGGCTCGCTGATACCGCTCCTGAGAAACCAACCGATTCACATGAGCAAATCCCACGATCGGCAACAAAATCAGCACGACCCACAAACTGCCGCTAATCAAGCCGGCCCAATCTGGAACCGTGAAAAAACTCACACTTAAAGCCGTTAGAACAAATCCCGCAACAAGTAGCCAGCCGCGTGAGAGTTGCTGACCTCGAATTAGCATCACAACACACGTGAACAAGACAAGCTGAATCAGGAATAGGTTAAAGGTCATCGAGAAGAAGAGGGCAGAGGGGGAGGAGGGGAGAAAGGGAATTTGGCTATTGCTTGACTTCTGTCAGTCAAGACCGTTCTGGAATGCTGTTTGGGGTGCCTCACTCAAAGCTGAGGATGCCCCGATCACCATCAAGCTGAACGACGATTCCCACTGGAAGCGCGGCATTGGGACTATCATGCCCAAACGGGAGCTGCGCAACGATAGGCAGTTTCAGGTCTCCCAAGCGGTCGCGGAGCACTTCTTCTATCGTAAAGCTGGGAATTCCGGCTGGGGGATCGCATTGACTAAACCGACCGAGCGCGATGCCCTGAATTTGGTCAAAGTGTCCCGCGAGTCGCCACTGGGTCAGCATCCGGTCAACACGGTAAGGTGCTTCTCCCACGTCTTCGATGGCTAAAATTACATCTGTTAAATCAGGTTGCATCGGCGTGCCCAGCAGATGGGTCGCAACAGTTAGATTCATCGGTAGCAGAACCCCGCGAGCAACGCCATTGCCCCAACCAATGCCTGCTAAGGCCGACAGCGATCGCCCTTCAACCCAATCAAACAATCGTTGAACAGACCATTCCGGCTCAGCGGCGATCGTGGTGAGCAAAGGGCCATGAACGCCAGAAATTCCCTGGTGGCTCAAGCTGAGCAATAAACTGGTAATGTCAGAAAACCCAATCAGCCATTTGGGGTCAAACCCATCCCAGCTAAATTCTTCCAGTAATCGCGCGCCACCGTACCCCCCCCGCGCACACAAAATACCCCGACAGTCTGGGTCTGTCATCGCGTCCACCAGTTGCTGCCGTCGGTGCCGATCGGAACCTGCCAGATAGCCCCAGCGCTCATCAAACCCGGACGTAAGCTCGACATGATAGCCCCGCGATCGCCAAATCTCCACGCCTGTTTGAAATCGCTCCAATTCGCGCAAAGTGCCACTGGGGGCAACGACTCGGAGTAAATCGCCAGGGTTGAGTGACGGTGGTGGTTGGCAAGGATACATATCGGTTGACCAAAGCCCTCATTTTAGGCGATCGCGCTTTCCCGCTGACAGCCTCGACCTACCAGACTTAAGGTATGGTGACTCAGAGTCATTCCGCTAGAAGCTTTGGGCCTGGACGTAAACCGATTTGAACCCTCAACCGAGGGGTTGAGGGCCTAGGATGCAAGGTGTGACGTTCGCCAACACACTGTCCCTGCACCCACTCTGCCATCGTTTGTAATTTGCCGATACTCTAATCGCTGTGACAGCAGATGTCTGCAATTTAGGCAAACAACAGTTGTGCAGTATTGCCGCCAGCCAAGTTAAGGGTGATGTTGTTACTGGTGAAGCCGCTGACGTTGCGTAACTCCAGCAGCAGTTGCCCAGAGCCAAACCCGACATTATCGGTAATGCCATCGCTGAGGCGGAAAAAGGTACTGCTGCCATTGCTGACCACATCGATCGCCCTCACACCCTCAAATTGCAGGCGATCGCCCCCCGCACCCGCCGTGAACTCATACGCCACATCGCTGCCATCACCGGAGCGATAAATCACCGTGTCAATGGCGTTGTCTTCACCCAGGTAGAGCGCATCATCGCCTGCACCGCCTACTAAAATGTCGGCTCCGGTGCCCGCAAATAGAACGTCGTTGCCATTGCCGCCGCGCAGAATGTCGTTGCCGCTCAGACCATAAAGGCGATCGTTGCCACCCTGACCATTGATTACATCATCAGAATCGTCAAAACCAAAGACGGTATTATCCAGGTCATTCAGGAAAGTGACGCTATTGCGATTGAAGATTACATTGCGAACGTCATCGGCGTTGAACACATCAAAACTGTCCTGGAAGCTGGTTTGACCATCAAACAAGATATTCCCCAGATCGACGGTTGCACCTGTGGCTTGCGTCAAGTTATCCAGGTTTTCCAGCGCAAAGTCTTTTAACACCGCTTGAGTCGTAGGATTGCCATCAAAGCTAACCAGCAAATCATCGCCCTGTTGAGTCAGCAACAGATTTTGGGCAACTAAATCTTTGCCTTCAAACTGAATCGTATCGACTTCCTGGATGACTTCGGAACTGGGATTTACGCCGTGTCCGATACCTTGAAAGTCGATCGCAGTCCGTTGTTGCCCCTGGCGCACGACAAAGTTACGCTGTTCGCCTTCACCAACCCACTGACCTGTGGGATCAAGCGAGCCACCAATTTCGTCATCCACAATCACCGCCGTTGCGAACAATGCGGCGCGATTGAGTATATACCCCTGCCCCGTAAGCAAGTTCACTGTTATGGATTCGTTGGGGGCAAATAATTGATCATCAATGATTTGAATTGGGATAGTGGCAGTAGTTGTCCCCGCAGGAAGCAGCACACTGTCAACAGGGGCGACATAATCTTGTCCAAATGTGGCAGTGCCTCCAAAGCTGTAATTCACCCGCACATCGGTTGGGAAAGGATTCGATAAACTCACAGTCGCTAGCAATGGTTGAGCGCTATTTTCTGTGACAGTATTGGGCATCTGAATAGATGCTGTTGGTAGGGGGATTTGGGTAGTTCTGCCGCCAAACTCAGATGTAAAGAAATTGGCTCCGATGGTCGCATTATTGCCCTGAAAGGTTACACCGGCTAAAGTCAGGTTGGCTTGGAAGTTGAAAATGGCCCCGCCGACCCCCTGTCCATTTTGAAAACCTGTCCCCCCAAGGGCACTGTTGTTTGAGAACCGGCTGTTGACCACGGTTACAAGTCCACCTGCGGTGAAGAGGGCACCGCCCAAACCGGCCCCGCCACCGCCCTGGCCGCCTCTACCGCCTACGCCAGGACTGTCGCCATCAAAAGTAACTTGACCGTCTCCCCCTCTGGCACCATTGCCCCCCGCCCCACCAAAGTCACCACCCCGGCCACCATTTCCCAGGTTCCCGCCTGTCCCGGCTTGACCGCCCAGCACATTGGCACCGCCGCCGCCACCACCGCCACCGCCACCACCGCCTGCGCCAAAGCCACCGCCACCGCCAAAGCCGGCACTGGAACCACGGTCTCCTCCACGAAAGAAGAATGCACCGCCCGCACCGCCGCCACCGCCGCCGCCGCCGCCGCCGCCAACCCCAAAACCGCCCGTGAGTCCGGTACTACCGCCGCGCGCGCCAGTGGTACCAGATCCGCTGATCACGGATCCGGTACCACCCGTGCCGCCAGTGCCGCCTATGCTGCTGTTAGTGATCAAATTAGAGCCACTGCCGCCTTGACCCCCATTGCCGCCATTGAAGCCGTTGCCAGTGTCATTGCCGCCGTTGCCGCCGCTGCCTGCAAAACCCAAGGCACTCCCACCGATCGCCTGATTATTAGCAAAGGTGACATTATTAACAAAAACGCGGCCATTCTCAATAAACATCGCACCGCCAAAGCCACCGCCGCCACCGCCGCCGTTTAAACCACTGCCGCCGCGTGCAGCCCCGTTCGCCAGGGTCAGGTTTTGGAATGAAACATCGGCTCCAGTCACCCTAAAAATTTGGTTTTGGTTGCCATTGATCGTGCGGTTGTTGCCGACAAAATCAATGTTGTTGAACTCACCGTCATTGAACGTCAGGATAGGTAAGCGGGTAGTTAAACTAACGTCTGTCTCCAGGATAATTGTGTCGCGTCCCGGTGAACGGCCTGCCTCGATAATTGCTTCGCGCAGACTCAACACCCCGTCTCTGGGATTGATCACATCTCGACTAGTGTTGACGATAAAAGTAGCCATTGTTCGTTCTCCAAAAATTTCAAGTGGTTTGGTGTGTGTGTGTTGCAAAACTTGCCAGTTGTTCCGGTTGCGGCTGAAATTGGGTCAATTGACCAATCTCTTCTGCCCTCACCCCAACCCCTCTCCCAAAACGGGAGAGGGGCTTCAAGCCCAGGTTTGAGTTCTGTCTCCCCTTCGCCCAACTTGGGAGAAGGGGTTAGGGGATGAGGGAAAAGATTTGTTAGGTAATCGGGGTAATTCCTCGAATCGTTCGTTCCTTCCCTAAGCGACAATTTGGAAATCGCTCACTGTTAGGGCTGGAGTGCCCTGGAGCGTGGCAAATTGCCCCCCGTTACCAAATCCGGCAGCCGCGCCATTTTGGTTAAAGAACAGGTTGCCAGTCGCGCGACTGTAGGTAATGACCCCGGCGCTGGTAGCGGCAATGGTGTCGTTATCAACGATCGCAATCTGGCTGGTGGTGATGTTGCCAAACGTGGTTTGGTCGAGGACGATGCGATCGCTGCCCCGCACAAAATCCAGAATCTGATCGATGCCCAAATCAGCAGTGTTGAAGGAGCGATCGCTGTTAAACACAAACGAGTCGCGCCCCGCACCGCCGCGAAGCTGGTCGTTGCGCCTGCCGCCGGTCAGCACATCATCGCCGCTGCCGCCCACCAGTTCCAGGACTGCAGTGGCACCAATGCCCGTCAGAATATCGCGACCGCCACCACCTGCGACCCGAATGGACGTGACACCCGTTGTGGAAGTATCCCGAATTTCGACCCCATCGCTGCCGTTCAAACAGTTGATTTCCAGGCGTTCAATGTTGGTCGCTTTCAGGTCAACCGCTGTAGGTTGGTTCCGCAGCAGTTGCAGCGTATTGTTGGGAGCTTGCTGGACGATCAGCCGATCGCCCTGATTCGAGCAATTGAACACCAGCGTCTCGTTACCTGCACCACCGTCGATGATATCGTTGCCGTCGCCGCTATCCCAAATGATGCGATCGTCCCCCGCATCGCCAAAGATAAAATCTGTGCCGCCGTTGCCGTCGATCGTGTCATTACCCGCGTTGCCGTTAATTTGTTCAGCGGCGGCTGTTCCCGTTAGGATGTCGTCACCGCTCGTGCCGCCGATCAAAAGCACATCATTATCCAAAATTTGGATCGATGCGGTGCGCTGTTGACCAAGTGCATACCCGTTGCCAGAAAGCAGTCGCAGCGTTAGAGTTTCGGTCAGTTCGGGTAGCGCATCATCAATAATATTCCCGTTTAAGGTGAAGGTGCGCTGTCCGCCCGGAATCGTGATAGAACCTGTCTGCAAACTGTGGTCTGCGTTAGCATTGCCCGCAGCAGTGGCAGAACCTTCAACCTGGAAGTTGAGCGTTAGACCGTTGATTGGGGCTGGCTCATCCAGCGAAATTATGAACTGTGCGATGCCGCCTTCTTGAACCGTTGGGGCAATTGCGGCGATATTCACGAGCGGAACGATATTGATCAATCGAGCGTTCTGCCCAAATATTGTGGCGCTCAAATTTGTACTAATCTGACCATTTTGCCGACGGACACTGTTTTGTAGACGAATTGGACTGTCAAGACTGAAAATATCTGCACCCGCTACTCCTCCGTTATTCGCGCCTGCTCCAGCGATCGTCGCGTTGTTTTCAAACAGGCTGTTGCGGATCGTCACGTTGCTGTTGCGAGCAAAGATGGCGCCGCCCAAGCCCGCACCGCCGCCGCCGCGTCCGCCTTGTCCACCTGGGCCGCCAAACACGTCCGTATCTGGCCCTCCAGGAAAGCCACCGGAACCTCTAGAACCATCGCCACCAAAGGCTCCCCCTACACCTCTATTGCCGCTAACACCGCCAGATACCGGGTCAAGCAGGGTGTCGGAACCACCACCGCCACCACCGCCGCCACCGCCGCCACCGCCAAACCCACCATTCCCCCCAAAACCCCCGTTGCCGCCATTGCCACTCAGAGCGCCAAAAAAGACAAAGACGCTTTGACCGCCGCCGCCGCCGCCGCCACCACCGCCGCCCGCACCAAAGCTCCCGTTGGCAGCGTTACCGCCGTCACCACCCTGGCGATCGCGTCCTGCCTGAAAGCCATTCAGTCCACCCGCGCCGCCTGCCGGACCAGGACTGCTATCGAAGCCGCCGCCGCTGCCGCCTGCACTGCCGTTGTCGCCACCGATGCCCAAGTTGCCACCGTTGCCGCCTCGTCCCGCCGTTCCAGTTGAACTGCCGCCCCGCGCCGTGTTGTTGCGAAACTGGACATTGTTGATTTCGATCGTGGAAGATTCAGCAAACAAAGCGCCCCCAGCTCCCAGCCCGCCACCGCCGCCGTTTACGCCCGTTGCTCCCTGGGCAACTCCGTTTTGCAAGAACAAATTGCTAAAGCTGGCGGTTGCGTTAGAAACCTTGAAGATGCGGTTAACTCCATTGGCACCGTTGACCGTTGCCCCTGCGCCCGTGCCAATCACCTCAATCGCGCTAGTGATCACCGGCAGCGTAGCCGTCAACGTAATGTTGCCGGTGATGAAGATGCGATCGGGTCCAAGCGATCCGTTTGCCCGTCCAATGGCATCCGCCAACTGCGCCGCATTACTGACTTGAAAGTCAGCGAGAATCTGCTGATATGCCCGCATCGTCTGCACCTGCAACGCCAGCGGTGCATCAATCAAGCCCGTCGCATATTCCAGCAGCCAGTCACCACCCAATGCGGCATTTCCAGTTAAGTCATCCGAAGCCGCTACATCCGCCTCGGTCAACTGGCTCAACTGATTGACAAATGCCTGACCTGCGGGATCTGCTGCCACATTGCAGCCATAGAGTAATAGGTCAGCATCCTCAGTCAGAGCGGTCTTCCACTGGTTCAGCGAGTCGGCGTATTGGGCGATGGTTGCTTGGTTCAAAATGGTGCTGCCTAACCGCAAACTGCCGGATGAGCCATGTCCAATCAGGTGAACACTGCTGATATGGCTGCGATTGGCCAGCGTTGCCGTGATTTGAGCAATGCCATCCTGAGTCGGATCAAGCAGAATGGCCTCCACGCCCGGAAGAGTTGAAAGGGCAAGCTGTTGGGCTGCTTCGACTGTGCCATCAATGAATACGAGTTGATGCGAGCGATCGCCAGGATCGAGTTGAGTTGCAATCTCAGGGGACTGTAAGAAAGACATTGGAGGACTCCAAGAATCAGTAAATAAGTTGAAATTGATGCAATGGGCAATTTTTGACATGGTGAATGAGGCCACAACGCTTGGATTGTTCCATTCGTGCTGGCACTGGCGTTGCATCCCAGCCAAAGGGCAACGCAAGATTCATTGACAAATACTGGCTCAATTTCTGCTTAAACACGGTTTTTGTAACCGTTGCTACCCATCTTAGACAACGCTATAGAGCAACACATCTGAGAATCGTCATCAATTTCTTTCAACGAAAGATATAGCTGCGCTGCAACGATCGCTGAGTTGTGCTGCGCTCGTCTCTAACTTTCGTTGATATGGATGGGCGATCACATCAACGAAAGTCGTAATTTCGTCCCTTAGCGTAGCCAATCTCAGGAATCTCGCAGTATTAGTAAGGAGATAGCTGGATCACTCTACATCAACACCCCCAACTGGATAGGACAGAACACTGATGAACGCCACCCTGAACACCCAATCTATGCCTTTCCGCTTCTTGTTGTATACAGAATGGGTGATGCTCGGCAGTTGCGGTGTTCTGGCAATCATTGAAGCGTGGCAAACCCAGCGAATTCCGATCGCTCATATCTTAATTTTGCTGACCCTGTTGGTGATGGGATTGGCACTCCCCAGGGTGAAGCCTGCCCTGGCCTACCTCTACACCGCGCTGCAAATGGGGTTAATTCTAATTGGCACCACCCTCGGCTATCTTCACATTCTGCCAACGCTCTACTTGATTGTGATGATTCGCAGTTGTTTTTTGTTGCAGCCCCCCGGACGCTTGCTCGTTGCGGGTTTGTCCTTTATTTTCTTTGCCGTGCATCAGGTGCAGTATTTAACCGCCATCATGCCCATGTGGTTGCCAGCAATGGGAGAGCAGCGCATCTGGATGCACCAAATTGCCGAGTTTTTGATGTTTGGCTTAAGTTTATTTCTGGTCTCCCGCCTGGTCACGACCCTGATTGTGGAACGCCGAACTCAGGAAAGACTCACCCAAGCACACCAGCAACTGCGCCAATACTCGCTGCAAATTGAAGAACTGGCAGCCGTGCAGGAACGCAATCGCATTGCCCGCGAAATTCATGATTCCCTCGGTCATGCGCTAACAAGTTTGAATGTCCAACTTCAAACTGGACTTAAACTTTGGCAGCGCAACCCAGAGGAAGCGCACGCCTTCCTGGAACAAGCTCAACAGTTGGGCACAGTGGCAATGCAGGAGGTACGCCAGTCGGTTAGTACATTGCGGGCAGATGAGCGACCAGTTCCCCCCTTGCAGGAAACGATCGCCACCCTCCTGCAAGAATTTCGCCAAAGCACAGGCATCCCCATCCATTCCACAATTCATCTGACCGCAACCTTGTCACCCGAAGTCAGTCGCACACTTTACCGTTTGACGCAGGAGGCATTAACTAACATCTGCAAACACGCAGAAGCGACAGAAGTTCGACTGGATTTGAAAACTGAATTAAATCAAGTTTACTTGGCGATCGGCGACAATGGACGCGGTTTCTCCTATCCCCTAATAACCCCTGGCTACGGATTACAGGGCATGAAAGAGCGCGTTACCGCCATGAATGGTGACTTTCACCTGCAAACAAACCCAGGTCAGGGCTGCCAAATTACAATTGCCTTACCACTGAACAATCAATTCAGCGATCACAATTATGACTAGATAGAAGCGTTATTGCTTATTGATCAAATGACAACCTAGATTCCAGGATAATTGCTCATGATTCGTCTGTTGTTGGTGGATGATCAAAGTCTCATTTGCCAGGGACTCAAAGCCATGTTGTCCCTGGAAGACGATCTGGAAGTGGTGGGCATGGCTAACAACGGCGAACAGGCTCTGGCCCAAGTGGAGGCATTGCGCCCGGATGTCGTTCTGATGGATGTGCGCATGCCAGTCATGGATGGCCGCGAAACGACTCGCAAAATTTGTCAGCAATATCCGCAGATCAAAGTGTTAGTGCTGAGTACGTTTGATGATTCCCAATACATTGCTGATGCTATTCGTGCCGGAGCCAAGGGGTATTTGCTAAAGGATATGCCTTCTGAAGAACTAGCTCAAGCGATTCGGGCCGTCCATCGAGGTTATGCCCAACTCGGTCCCGGGTTACTGGAAAAGTTTGCTGAAACAGTAGCCGCTTCAGAAGGCCCTGTCAAACCAAAGCCCCCCACAATGCCCAACCTCACTCCACGGGAACAAGAAGTCTTGCAACTGGTTGGGCTGGGCTACACCAATCGGGATATCGGGCAATCGCTCTACATCTCAGAAGGCACCGTTAAAACTCACGTCACTCATCTGCTGAATCGCCTCAATCTGCGGAACCGTGCCCAGTTGGCAATTTATGCCAACACAGTTTGTAGTGTCGTTGAAAACCCGAAACAGCTAACTTACCCGGCAAACAGCTAACCCCTTCCCTTTAGCGGCCTGTAGCCCAGAGGCAACCGCTTTCACCCGTTGCGCTGGGGTGCCGTGATGCTGCCGACTCCATTGAGCGTAGTCCCCGATTCGGTAAGCAAAGGTTGTGATTTCCTGAATATCCCGCTGATCCAGTGTCAAGTTGGGAATTGCATTCAAGTACACCCCAGCCAGACAATCGGCCTGTAATTCAGCAGCGGGAACACTTCTGGGCATAAACCCGTGAGCCACCTGCATCGCGTGGGCGTATTCATGGGCAATGATATAAGCAAGAGCGGCATCTCCATGCTGATAGGCCATGCGAATATCTTGTTGGGCGATGTAAACGGTATGGTTGCGCCCGCAGTAATGGCTACCCCGCACGGCTCCACACGCGCCTCGCTGGCCATAAGTTACGTTCCACACTAATCTGGGTGTCCCTTTATAGCCATGGATGTGTTGAATTCCCTGGTAAACACCATCGGCAACTGCTTCTGGAGATAGTTCAGCCTTGACTGGTGTAGCCGCTAGCACACATCCAGCACTAAAGACTGCGGTGACGATCGCTTTAAGTGATTTCATGGTGAGAGGAGGAGCAAACGTTAATACTGATGTAACGGAGCGTTATGGCGCTGGGATGACAACCCAACTTCCTCCTGATGACAGATCTATCAGCGCATTTGCTCCCGTTTATTCAGCAATCTAACGAGTTTGATTCGTAGCTCGATCGCGCATTTCCAACTTGGCCCGTAGTTCTTCCTTAATCCGGCTAAGAATTGAACGTTCATCTAAGGACGCCAAAATCCGGGTGACTACAGCCTTCGGGCCGTCTGGCCCCCAGGAAGCGCCGTTGGCCAGGTAAGCTTTGGTAACTTGCCCGATCGCATAGGTCGAAACTCCTGCCACCCCAGCCTGGGTGATCGCCACCGAGGCATAAGCCGCTAGAGAAGCGCCACCCGTAGCGGGAGCGGCCAAACCCAGCAGACTCTTCAACGAACTCAAACCCAGGTTGGCCAGCATTTCACTCAAACTGATGCCACCCATGGTCAAAGCAATTTTTTGCAGCAGGCCGAGGGCACCCTGTTTGGTCATGGCGATGCCGTAGAGCCGCGACAGGGAGAGAATCATTGCCACATCCACCACAGCGCTACCAATCACGTCTACCACAGTAATAGGATTGAGGGCGATCGCGACGGCTTTGGTCATCACAGCGTTCCAGATAATGCGGTTGGCACTGCGATCGCGGATCATCATCTTGCGTTCGATCAGGCGCTCGTTGACATCATCGGCAAACAGCATGGAGTTAATCGCCACGAGGGATTTTCCTTCCCGATCGAGGACTTCCAAGATTTTCAGTTTTAAGGCTTCGACTTGCGGTTTGCCCGCACTGAGTTTGGCTGCTACTCGTCCGTCTGAATGTCGCACGGCTTTCGCCACCAGCGGGGAAGCAGCCGTCATCACGATTTCGTCTGGAGAGAGCAATTCTTTTACTCGCTCATCTCGAATCTTGCGGTAGATGGTCAGGCGATCGGTGTCAGGATATTGGTCAACTTTGTTGAACACTAGAATGATCGGCTTGCTGGCTTGGCGCAATTCCGACAGGGCTTGATACTCAACTTTTGTCATGTCTCCGGCAATTAGAAACAGGATCAAATCGGCTTGCTGCGCAACTTGCCGCGCCAAGGCTTCCCGTTCTTCCCCATGCACTTCATCAATCCCAGGCGTGTCGATGAGTTCGATGCAAGAGCCACCCAGCCCTGGGAGCGCCAGACGAGTCAAGGAACGATCGCTACCGGCAATGGCTTCGTGAGTCAAGCGCCAGTTTGCCGTTTGCTGCGAGCGCGTTACGCCATGAATTGGCCCAGTTTCAAATACGGGTTCGCCCAGCAAGGCATTGAGGAGGGAAGATTTGCCCCGTCCAACCATCCCAAATACAGCGATGTGAACAATCTGCTGGTCTAACTTGTCCATCATCGATTGCAAACCCTGGATTTCAGGTTCTAATCCCCGGCGCTCTTGTGCCGTTAGATCCAATCCTTGCACCAAATCATGAAGTGCTGTTTGCGCCTGCCGATAGTTCAACTCGGCCTGAATATCTTCAAAGCTGTGGATCGCTTCTTCCAGCGATCGATTTTCCTGGTGGAAGGCTTGAGTAGAGTCTGGCGAGTTCAAAGGCACGAGGTCAGACATGGAAGCGCGATGAAATTAAATAGTTGGCAATGACATGAAATCAGACAATTTCATCCTAGATAATTTCAGGCAGAGATGGAGCACGATCGTCAGTTCAGGTGGGTGAAAGGGCTGAATCCGTTTGGCTGGCTGTCGCGCCAGCATAGACAACCCCCCGCTGCATATCCAACGTCACAATTTCGCCATCTCGAATCGCCGCTGTGGCATTCTGAACGCCGACAATCACCGGCACTCCCAGGCGTAACCCGATGACAGCGGCATGACTGGTTAAGCTGCTGTCTTCCGTGATGATACCGGCAGCCTTGCGAATGGCATCTACCATGTCTACGCTCGTGCTGGAAGCCACCAAAATCTCGCCTGGATTAAAATTGCAGGCTTCAAAGCTGTTCTGAATTACCCGTGCCCGCCCACTGACGGAGCCTTGGCCAATGCCAATGCCCTTCCCACGGACGGCAGTCACCACTTCCACCTTGATCAAATCAGTGGAGCCGGAGACTCCTTGCAATGTGCCAGCAGTCATCACAATCAAATCCCCTTCTTGCAAGAGGTCTTTTTCCTGCGCGACGTTAACGGCGGCCTGAAAGGTTTGGCCAGTGGAGGGTAAATCCAGCACAAGCAATGGCTTGACACCCCACACCAGTTGCAATTGCCGCGCCACATCGACGTGGGGAGTCACGGCCAGGATCGGTTTTTGAGGCCGGAATTTGGACACGTTGCGAGCGGTGGCCCCCGTTTTGGTCAGGGTCATGATCGCCGCGGCTCCCAGTTGCTCGGCGATATTTCCAACAGCCTGACTGATGGCATTGGGAATCGATCGCCCCGTTGCCTCTAGATTCCGCTTCAATGGTTCCTGCTCGATCCGGCAAGCAATCTGGGCCATGGTTGAGACAGCCTCGATCGGGTATTTGCCCACAGCCGTTTCATTCGAGAGCATGACCGCATCAGTCCCATCCAAAATCGCGTTCGCCACATCCGATACTTCAGCGCGGGTCGGGCGGGGGCTATGGACCATGCTGTCTAGCATTTGAGTGGCCGTAATGACTGGAATGCCCATACGGTTGGCGGTGCGAATCAAGCGCTTCTGCAAAATCGGCACATCTTCTGCTGGCAGTTCTACCCCTAAATCGCCCCGGGCCACCATCACTCCGTCGCTAATGGAAAGGATGGCTTCCATTTCTTCGATCGCTTCGTGCTTCTCGATTTTGACGATGACTGGCACCTGCTTACCAGCCGCCGAAATGAGTTCTTTAATTTCCAACACGTCGTTGGGGTTGCGCACAAAGCTAAGCGCCACCCAATCCACCCCCTGATCCAACCCAAAGGTGAGATCCTTGCGGTCTTTGTCGGTCAACGCTTTGATGGATAAGTAGACACCCGGAAAGTTCACGCCTTTGTTATTAGAAAGGACACCCCCCACGACCACTTCACAGTGGAGTTCTCCAGCCGCCGGTTTAACCTCCTCCACCCGCATTTCCACCCGCCCATCATCCAGCAAAATCGTGGCCCCTGCGGGCACTTCGTCGGCTAAGGGTTCATAGGTAACGGAACTCATCGCCTGGGTGCCGGTCATCAAGTTGCTGGTGAGGATAAAGCGATCGCCCTTCTTCAACACGATCGAGCCGTCAGCAAAACGCCCCAACCGAATCTTTGGCCCTTGCAAATCTTGCAGAATGCCCACTGGTTGGTTTAACTCAAATGAGGTTTGCCGAATCAGCCGAATACTCCGCTGATGGTCGTCATGAGTGCCATGAGAAAAATTGAGCCGCAACGTAGTGGCCCCGGCCTCAATCAAGGCGCGCAAGACTTCTGGGCTGCTGGTCGCAGGCCCGATCGTTGCAACAATTTTGGTTCGACGCTGAGAAGCTGGCAATTGCATGGACGGCTAAAGGTAATGAAACTGGCAAGATTCGGTAAATCTGGCAAAGGGATAGTATCACGAACTCTAACCCATTAGAGTGACAATTCTGTTTTCCACTCGTTGAATGCAATGTCGATCCCTGCCCGTAAATGTTCCGGCAAATTCGGCCTGGATTGCAACTCTTCCAAGTAAGTATAAACAGTCGCAGGGTTCAATGCTCTCAAAGCCGCGATCGCATGGAGCCGCACGCCCGCATCGACATCACCCAGCAGCTGAATCAGCGGTTCCAGGGTGGCCGGATGCCTGAGTTCACCCAGAGCTGTGGCGATCGTGCGCCGTAAAGCACTTTCTTGGCTGATCACAGCGCCAGAGGTCAAGGTATGTGCCAGAACTTGGGCCGCGATCAGTTGCAACTCAGCGGTTTCCCAGCGGCCCAGCATTAACAGAATTTCCTGACAAACAGGTAGAGGCAGCGACGCCGGATACAACGGCAGACAGGTTTGTAAACTATCCAGGGCGGTGCGAGTGCCAATCCAACTCAAGGCTCGCACCAGGTCTAGTTGCAGCGGCAGCGGTGTTTGCTCCGCCACCAAAGCCTGGTTTAACAGTGGCACGGCCTCTTCCCGCTTAAGTTTACCCAAGGTGAGGGCAGCCTGCTGACAAACGCTCAAGTTGACATCCCAAAGGCGGTCTGCCAGCAGATTCACTAAATCCGGCCTCTGGTTCAAATCCGGGCGGGCACCCAAACTGGCGATCGCGACTTTCCGCACAGCCGCAACGGGATCGGCCACGGCAGCCACTAAAACATCTGACACTTGGAGGGCGTGAAAGCTGCTCAAAGCTTCGATCGCGATGGCTCGAACCGCAGGGTCATCAGCGTTGACCACTGAAAGCAACGGTGCAACGGTTTCGACCTGACGAATTTGGGCCAGTGCTTGCACCGCGAACTGGCGCGTGTCTGGGGTGTCGAGCAAATGGGTCAGGGCCGCGATCGCAGGGGTACCCAGATTGGCCAAAGCTTCTGCAACCATCTGGCTCAAATCCTCATCTTCAGAGATTTGGAGCTGGTTAACCAGCGCAATAATTGCTACTGGGTCATTCAGATTGCCCAAAATGCGGGCGGCAAACCAACGCGCCTCCAACTCTGCGGTGTCATCTTCCAACAGCGTCATCAACGGGGCGATCGCGGGCTGTCCAATCAGCGGAAACACTTTCGCGACTTCCCACTGCTCCTGAAAGTCGCCCGCCTGCAACACCTGAATGGCCAAGTCGAGCAGTTGAGATGAGGCCACCCGGGCTACGTTCGGTTCAGTTTCCACCAGGAAGCGATGCAGGAGCAGGGCAACGGTTGCCCAGTTTGCCTGGGTCGCCGCTATCTGGGCCTGAGTGATGAGATCAGACATGGATAAAAATTACTTGCGGTTTACATCAGCCTACCGCTTTCCGAGAAAACTGAATGCACGGAATTTCCGTGCTTGTTGTTCGATGCGGCGAGCCAGACGATCGCACACCAGATTACACAGCTCAAAGATGAGTTCATCTTCCACCTTGTAGTAGGCTTGGGTGCCTTCGCTGCGGCGGCTGAGAATGCCCGCTTGAACCATGACTTTCAAATGTTTAGAAACGTTTGCTTGGCTTGTTTCTGTGGCGTCTACTAGTTCTTGAACACACTTCTCACCATCCCGTAAGAGGTTCAAAATCCGTAATCGCGTTGGCTCACCTAAAACACTGAAGTACTCAGCCAACTGCTGAACAACTTCCTGCGGAACAGGCTGGGTGGTGGTCATGTGTGTGAAATCGCGTGAGGGGAGTTGATCCCCAGATTTTAACGACTCGCTTGATTCACCGCAAGAGCATTCTGCATCACTTATCAACTTTTTTCCAAATCCCAGGCCAGGATGAACTAAGATCGACCGGTTCGCAAAACGGTATGGTTGAAGCGATCGCGTAACGTGGTGAAATAATGCCCGACCCGTTGAGTCGGTTTACGTTCTCTTAACAGTTCCCCATACAGGGCCACAACCTTGTTAATGTTGCTGCTCAAGGTGTAACGCTCTTCCACTCGTCGCCGTGCGTTATGCCCCAGCATTTCAGTCCATTGAGTATGGTCGCGCAGCAGGGGTAACAACGTTTTTAATTGAGTTGCAACCGGCTGATTGCGGAGTAACACCACCCCCGCTTCCTGCTCCAACACTTCGCCATCCGCACCTACATCTGTCGCCACACAGGCCACCCCACAAGCCATCGCCTCCAGGAGTGACAACGATAATCCTTCCACGAGCGAGGGCAGCACAAACACATCAGCTCCGCGCAAAATTTCAATCCGTCGCTGCTCATCGGCAATAAAGCCCAGCCACTCAATGCCGTGTTCAACCCCGTAAAAGGGCATGAGAGAATTGGCCAAAGCCCCATGATTGCCAACGATGACGAGTTTCGCGCGATCGCCCATCCGGGCATGCTTCCAGGCTTTGAGCAGCGATTCTACGTTCTTCTCTGGAGAAACCCGACCTTGATAGAGAAAAACTCGATCGACGCCCAATTCAGCCTTAAAATTCGATTCACCCGGAGAATATTTATCAATATCGACGCCATTGGGGATCACAGCGACTTTGGAAGCGGGTACACCCAACCGAATCAGGAGTCGCCGTTGCAGTTTGGAGAAAACAATCACCCGATCGTACTTCGCTAAACAAGGGGCGTATAACTGATAACTCAGGTATTGCGTCCGAGAACTCAAATTGCGTTGCTCGCGATCAAAAGCGGGGTGAAACGTCGCAACCAGAGGAATGTTGAGATCACCACAAATTTCCGGCAATGCAAAATCTAGCGGTGAAAGGGTCAGGGAGGCGTGAACCACATCGGGTTGCAGTTCCTCCAGTGCTTGGCTAAGGATTTTGCGAGATTGTAAGGTTGGGATTGTGTAAATTTGGTACTTCAGCAAATACGGAATGGAAATTTCTTGAACCAACTCCTGACCTTCTAGTTCTTCAGGGTAATGATCCGGTGGCGGCTCGTCCTGCGCAAAATGAAAAAAACTAACCGTGTGACCAAGATCCTGTAAGGCAGAAGTTACTTCTCGGCTGTAGGTAACATTGCCACAAAAGGGAGATTTCTTTCCAAGCCAAGCGACGTGCATGTAGGTTTGCCACAGGGGACGAGTAACGGCTCAACACTTTAGCACTACTTTAGAGAACTTTGAAGCTTTTCGTAGAACCCTAACGCTTTATTAAGCCTGTGCGAGAAGTGTACCAGGTTAAGCACCCACCTGCGATCGCCAAACCCGCCAGCCCCCAAAAAACCACCTTCAAGCCCAAAAATGTTTCGGCCACGCCAGCTAAAGCAAGCGGTAAACTCAAAGCAATGTTAATGGCATTATTCTGCAACCCAAACACCTTACCTCGCATATCTTCTGGAGTTTCTTCTTGAATCGTCGTTTGCATCGGCACGCCAATAACAGCAGAGAAGCAACCCAACAACATAATCAAGACTAAAGCCGGTAGCAAATGACTGGAGAAAAAGGCTAGCCCAAATAGCGAACCCGCCATCCCCAACGAGCCGTAAAGGCTCAGCTTGGCGTGCGGAAAGCGTTGCCCGAACTGGCCGACAAAAGCCGCACCGATCGCCATTCCAACTCCGCCCGCTGCCAGCAAAAAGCCAAACTGCGACGCTTTAATTTCTGGAATCACCTCAGCCAAACGCACGGATAGCACAGCCAGCGCAGCAAAGATCGAGAACAGAATCACCAGTTGAATCATGGCGCTCCGGACACGATGCTGCTGGCCCAAATATCTCAATCCATCCCGAATGTCTTGAAACACGTGGGGCGGCTCTTGTTCAATCTGTTCACCATTCTCTCCAATGGTCATAGAGCTAGCGCTGTTTTTCTCCTGCACCTTCAGTAGCAGCAAAATTAAACCCGCGATCGCGTATCCACTCGCAACCACAATTTCTTTGCCTAACCCCACTGCAGTTAAACCCAGGTTCGCCGCAACCACATCTGCCGCCGCTAACAGTGGCTCCCCCACCGCAAACCCGATGATGACCGAAGCCATCATCGTCGTTGTATACAACGAGTTCGCTGACAACAAATGGCGTTTTTCGACAACCAATGGAATCGCGGATTGTTCAGCCGGGGCAAAAAACTGAGTTAAGGTGGACACCAAAAAGGTAATGCCCAGAAGCACATAAAACCCAACTGGCAAACCCGACCAAGGAGCCCATCCTTTCGTTAACCACAGCAGAAAGGGCAACAGAAAGACGAAGCCGCCCCTTAATAGATTAGTGATGACCAGAACAGTTTTCTTGGACCAGCGATCGACATACACCCCAGCGATCGAGCCAAACAAGACAGCAGGGATCGTGAAGGCAATCATGATCGACGAAACCCAACCGCTGATCGTTTGTTCTCCAGATTGAAAGCGACTGGCGATCAGAGCAATCATCAAGACCAGGTAAACCTTGTCGGCCAACTGAGAGAAAACCTGGCCGCTCCAGAGAATCAAGAAGTTACGATTCTTTAAGACCGGAATAAACCCCGGCTCCGGTTCTGGCTCTGCGCCCCCCGGCGGCGATGACATGGAACGGTTTTGAGAATGACCATTCACCTGAGTTCCGTTTGTTCCAAGGTTAGACGTTCGATCCTGTAAGGACGCGGCCATCACAGAACTTGAGAAGTCTTCATTCAGTTCAAACGCTTCTTCCTCAGAACGAAACATAGGCAGAGCGTTCTCCTCTCTCAAAACATCATGAGATAGAACAGGCTTGTGATCACGGTGGACACCCACTCCATCTGTTGCGGATTGTATCAAAGGTTGGGGGAGCTTGAAATCCGCATGATGGATGTCAGTTGCAGGAATGGGCATACACCGATCGGTAGAGTCGGTCGCGTCGGTAGAGGCCATCAACATTGCTTCCAGATTGAGCTGCGGCAACTGCATCATGGCTCAGAACCTCTTAGAAGACGTAGACATTGACCCGGTAGAAGGGCTACCAAAGCAAGCATCAATTAGCGCAGCCGAACGAATTGGTCGATCAAAATGATACTGCGCATATTGGCGCAGTAACCATTCAATTGTGAGCCAGTCCGCTAACGTGATAGCTGGATGAATGGATGCGGCAAACGTTTGGGCCAATGACTCACACGCTCCGTCAAACTGAGCGATCGCTTGCAGTAACGCTAACTCTAAAGCCGAGAGCGATCGCTGCAACGGCATTCCCCGCTTGAACGACTGATTTGTGTAATTGGCGCGACCTGCCGGAACAGCAGCCGGTGCATCTGCTTGAAGGCGAGTTGCTGACTTGCGCTGTTGCAGTTGTTGAAGTGCCGCTTGCGTGATGGCCCCCCCGGCAGAAGCGCTAAACCCAGCTTGCCAGTTGGGCGTTTCCATGTCAGGCAACAGCGGCGCTTGCGTCATACAACATTGATAAACCTGGGGCGCAATCCCTTCCAGGGTTAACAGCTGAAAAATCGCGCAGGTGAGGTAGGGCAAAATCAAATGGGTGGGCGATCGCTCTAGATGTTTCAACTGTTGGTTCAACAGTGTGAAGAGTTCAACTTGGGGCTGCTCACTCAACGCTTGAAATAAACACAATTCAGCCAAATATTGACTGGCCGTGAGTTTCTTCAGATCCTGTCCTAATTTGGGGTAAGACTCGATCGTCTCCGCCTGCGTCAGTTTATCTAGTGTTTTCCCTTTCGCAATCAGTAATTGATTCACCACAAACAAACCACTCCGCCCCGACAAGCTGGAGTTGTGTTTACGGGATCCCATCGCTAAGACCTGCACCAATCCATACTCCTGGGTCAGAATCGTTAACAAGCGATCGGACTCTCCCATCGGCATGCTTTTGAGGTTGATGCCAGTCGCTTTATAAGTACGAGACATGGGCAAAGGCAGATGGTAGAGGGCAGACGGCAGAGACGGTAGACAGCTGAATCGGCATAAAGGTTTTGGCTTCTCCGGCCCTAGCTCTAAACCTCAGCCTCTGCTTCCTCTAAACTAACGCGCTGCCGGACTAAATCGGGGCCGCGAGAGGTGCCAATTCGGGTTGCCCCCGCAACAATCAACTCTAACGCTTGTTCAGCGGTACGGATGCCGCCAGAAGCCTTGATTTCGACGCGATCGCGGGCAAGTTCTTTCAGCAGGCGCACATCCGCTACAGTTGCCCCGCTATATAAGCCTGTACTGGTTTTGAGGAAGGCAGCACCCGCATCCATACAAATTTCAGCGGCCAGTTTTTTTTCTGCTTCGGTCAGTAACCCCAACTCCAAGATGGCTTTGATTGTCTGTCCGGTCTCTTCTCGGATCTCGGCAATTTCTCGGTGTACTTCGTTCATCATGCCCGCTTTCAAAAAGCCGATGTTGATCACCACATCCAATTCGGTGGCCCCCTGTTCGACGGCTTCTGTCGCTTCAAACAACTTAGTTGCGGCAGTTGTTGCCCCCTGAGGAAACCCAATCACGGTGCAAACTTGGGGGCGTTTATTGTGCAGCAAGTTAACCGCTTGTTTGACGTGGCAAGGATGTAGACACACAGCCGCAAAATTGAAGCGATCGGCGGCTTCACACCATTGCTCTACCTGTTCTGGGGTGGCGGTTGGCACCAGCAAAGCATGATCAATAAATGGGGCAAGATCAATATCTGAATAGGATTCGAGCATGGGCGCATTTAACTCTGTCGAAAGATTGGCAAGTCGCGATCGGGTCAGCCCAAATCATTTTCTACTCGGTAGGTGACTCCGATTCCACCATCTGGCGAAACAATTTTGGATATATCAATAAAAAATAGCCCATCCATACCAAAACGGGCACAGTCACCAATCCGGTTAACCACAAGCGGTGAAACCCTAACCAACTGCCCCCAATTAAGCCCACTCCCGTCAAGCTAATCGACCAGGGCTGGCACCACCAGGGCTTATAGTTCCAAATACTGACTGTTTCTTTGGGCGATCGGGGTGTCATCATGCTAACTCCATTCCAACTTAACGCTTGCAATTCCCTCAAAGGCTTACAAATCAAACGATTCAGGGACTCGTTTTTTGGGAAGTTACCCCGTACAATTGGGGAATAAGTACATATACACAGACGGATAACAGTATGGCTAGTGGCGAATCTCAGGTGCAGAATGCTCTCTCAGAGCGAGAACTGCAAGTGATTGAACTTGTAGCCGCTGGCTTAACCAACCAGGAAATCGCTGAGAAACTAGAGATTAGCAAGCGCACAGTGGATAATCACATCAGTAATATTTTGACGAAAACAGAAACTGAAAACCGAGTTGCATTAGTGCGTTGGGCCTTGCAGTGGGGCAAAGTGTGTATTGATAATGTGAACTGCTGTCCCCTGCCAAACTATGCTAGCGAGAATAATCGGAATGGGAACAATCCAGGAGAGGCCACTTGAAATACCAGCTTCAATGTGCAGGTTTGCCTTTGGCGGTTTATCGGGAAGTCGCGGCTCACTTGCGTCAGGTCGATCGCGTTGAAACAGGTCTAGTTCAACAATGCTCAACCCAGTTTGATTACGCTCAAAGTCAAATTGATAGTCTGTGGATTCAATATCCTGACGATGCGGCCCCAACCATTGCCCCCCGAGTCCAACAGATCCTGGCATATTATGGCGATCGGTATGGTCAGTGGGAAACTATCGAGTTATCCGAGTCATTTTAGAGAATAATTCATGGGTTCGATTCAAGCATTACGAGGCACACGGGACATTTTGCCGGACGAAATTCGGTACTGGCAAAACGTAGAAGCCGTGGCTCGTGAAATTTTTGTTAGAGCTGCTTATCAGGAAATTCGTACGCCCCTATTTGAGCAGACTTCCCTATTTGAACGCGGCATCGGCGAAGCAACTGATGTCGTTGGGAAAGAAATGTATACGTTTAAAGATCGGGGCGATCGCTCGATCACACTTCGACCTGAAGGAACGGCGGGAGTCGTGCGATCGTTCATCGAGCATGGGCTAGGCACGCAAGGAGGCGTGCAACGCCTCTGGTATTGTGGCCCAATGTTTCGTTATGAGCGGCCCCAAGCCGGACGCCAACGGCAATTTCACCAGATTGGTGTGGAGGTTTTGGGTAGTCCCTCGCCCCGCGCCGATGCAGAAGCGATCGCTGTTGCCACTGATATTTTGACCACGCTTGGCCTCAAGCACCTTGAGCTCAACTTAAACTCCATTGGTGATAGTCACGATCGCGCCCAGTTTCGTGAAGCCCTGATCCAATATCTCACTCCGTTCAAAAGTGAACTCGACGCAGATTCTCAAGATCGCCTGACCCGTAACCCTCTGCGCATCCTTGATAGTAAAGACGAACGCACTCAGGAAATTTTGCGTCAAGCGCCCAGCATGCTGGATTACCTCAGCCCGGACTCCCAAACCCGGTTTGACCACGTCAAAACTTTGCTCTCTAATCTGGGCATCACTTACACCATTAATCCCCGTTTGGTTCGTGGCTTAGATTACTACACTCACACTGTTTTCGAAATTCAGTCTAGTGACCTTGGCGCTCAAGCAACCGTGTGTGCAGGCGGTCGTTACGACGGGTTAGTGGCAGAACTGGGTGGGGCTGAAACACCTGCCGTAGGTTGGGCGATCGGCATAGAACGACTCGTGATTTTACTTCAGCAGCTACAAAAGCGACCAGCACCCGCGATCGACTTCTACATTGTATCGAAAGGCTCCCCAGCAGAAGCTCAAGCACTGACGATCGCCCAAACCTTGAGACACCTAAACTTCACCGTTGAATTAGATATGAGCGGTAGCGCCTTCGGAAAACAGTTCAAACGAGCCGATCGGAGTCATGCCGCCGCCTGCTTCATCCTCGGCGACTCAGAGGCTGCACAACAGACTGTTCAACTTAAGTGGCTCGCAACCGGTGACCAACAAGAAATCGCTCAGGCAGAGTTGCCAGAAGTCAGTGCTGAGCTGCGTTCGCGCATTCAAGCATTGCGCCAAGAACATTAACTTTTCTAACGGTCTGTCACGTTATCCCTTGTGTCGTCCCCCCCTGGACGTAGAATTGTCTCAATCTTTTGTACCGCTGTTTAATCAAGGAAATTCAGAATGTCTGACCTGATCAAACCTTATAATGGCGATCCTTTTGTGGGGCACTTGTCCACCCCGATCAGTGATTCCGGTTTTACCAGAGCTTTTATTAGCAATCTCCCTGCTTACCGTAAAGGTTTATCTCCTCTGTTGCGCGGGCTGGAAATTGGTCTCGCTCATGGCTACTTCTTGATTGGTCCCTGGGTGAAACTTGGCCCCCTGCGGGATTCTGAATATGCGGCAGTGGGCGGCTTGATCTCCGGCATGGCAATGATTCTCATCGCTACCGCCTGTCTCTCTGCTTACGGTCTTGCGACCTTTTCCGGCCAAGCTGAAGAAACAGACGGACGTTCACTGCAATCGGCTGAAGGCTGGAGCCAATTTGCAGGGGGCTTTTTTATTGGTGGTTCTTGCGGTGTATTGGCAGCCTTTTTCCTGCTGCAAAACTTCTCCACTGTAGACTCAATTTTCCGTGGTTTAGTAAACTAGCCAATTACATTTGACTGGGTAGTACTCCAACATTTCTACTTGACCTCTTAGCTTGGGTGCATCCCAAGCTTTTTTATTGCTTCTACTAATAGTAAAGGGATGCTCGACTGAACATCCCCACAAGTAAAATTGAGAGTTTTAGCTGAAGAATTAGCGAATGTATTCCTTCAAAACGCTATTCCGATTGGGGTGACGTAACTTACGCAAGGCTTTTGCTTCAATCTGGCGAATGCGCTCGCGAGTCACATTGAAAATTTGCCCAATTTCTTCCAAGGTCTTCATCCGTCCATCATCTAAGCCGTAACGTAAACGCAGAACATCCCGTTCCCGTGGGCTGAGGGTATCCAAAACGTTCTCCAAATCTTCCCGAAGCAAGTTCTTTGCTACCTGGTCTTCCGGCATCTCACCATCTGATTCGATGAAGTCACCCAGGCGAGAGTCTTCTTCTTTACCAATCGGCGTTTCGAGAGAAATTGGCAACTGGGCCGACTTTGCAATAAACCGCAGCTTCTCGATCGTCATTTCCATCCGAGTTGCGATCTCTTCTTCCGTAGGCTTCCGGCCCATTTCTTGAGACAACAGCTTGGTTGTTTTCTTAATTCGAGAAATAGTTTCGTATAGGTGAACTGGAAGACGAATCGTTCGAGACTGATCCGCGATCGCCCGTGTGATGGCTTGCCGAATCCACCAAGTTGCGTAGGTCGAAAACTTGTAACCTTTCTCATGGTCAAATTTTTCGGCAGCCCGAATCAAACCTAAGCTACCTTCCTGAATCAAGTCTTGAAACGATAAGCCTCGATTCATATACTTCTTCGCAATGGAGACAACCAGTCGTAAGTTTGACTGCACCATCTTGTCTTTCGCCCGTCGACCCAGATGAAGACGGTGGCGGAAGGCTGGTAGAGACATATTTACAGCATTTGCCCACTCAGCATCTTGAGGCGTGCGATCAAGCTGTTCTTGGAGGCTTTCCCGAATTCGCTCTAATTCCAGCAAATCAGCGATCTTGCGGGCCAGTTCAATTTCTTCATCAGCTCTCAACAGCCGAATTCGACCAATTTCCTGTAAATAAAGACGAATCGAGTCCTCAGTATAGTGCTTCTTCTTTGCTTGCACTCTTCGGCGACCAGGTCTTGTCTTGCCAGCTTTTCCATCTTCCTCAGCCGAAAGATCAACCGCATCATCCTGATCGTCCTCTTCTTCCATCTCAAAGAGATCCATCTCGCCATCTGGCAGGTCATCCGAAGTGGTACTTATCAACTCAAGTTCGAGTACATCATTGGCCTGGGTCATGCCGCGTTCCTCATGCTCCTTAACTAACAAACTGAAAACTGGTCTTTGCTGCAAACACGATCGATGCCAGCCAAACATACAGCCTGAAGCCATAGGTTCAGCCTTGCTAAGGCTAGATACTAAAGTATACTCTTGCGCCTAATAGTGGCTACGTCCATGTTGGAAAAGCTGATGGGTGAATACTGGGGGCGAAGCTGACTAAAAACCTTTCGATTGTAGCCTCTCTAGGAGATGCCAGCCACTAACAAATCGTATTCATTCTTTTCGAGTGTAGCCATAGATTTCTGATGCTTCCACATCACTTTGGCACAGCGTTTGTCCGACTTGCTCACAAACCAGAACCGTTTGACACCTTAAAAGCTTCAGCTTCCAAAATGACTCCTCAATTAATGAGTCCTTACCTCGTAGCTGTCAAAAGATTCCAATTAAGCAGTTGGGGCAACTCGAAAGGAAAGAAGTTCACTCAAGAAAAACAAATGGGTGAATCGTTCCTCTGTTACGTTAACTTAGATTGCTCAAGTTTAGACTTAATTTGAGTATTAAGTTACGTCGCAATTCCAGAATAAATTGAAGTATTTCCAGCTCGATTGGAAAAATGGCTGAAAAGCATCCGCTATTTCTGCGATGACGCAGGAACGCCACCCCACCCACTCCTGTGTGCTTGTTTGTTACAAGACACTCTCTCTTATCAAAACACTGGATTTAGTTTAAAAAAAGCTATAGGAAGGATTTGCCAAAAGTTCTTTAACTAATTCCTCGCGGAGACTTGCCCAAATACAACATTCGTTTGAGGTGCAGGTAATAACCAGGTGAAGCCCTTGCTGAGCCAATTTACAAGCACGCTGATACGCCTGCGATCGCAAAGTTAAATCAACTGATGCAATTTGGCAGAATAACTCATTTTGAAACTGCATTCCGGTTTGAATTTGGTCATTAAACCAAAACTTGAATGTAAATACTTGTTGCTGATCAATGACAAGGGGTAGCACGGGGAGAATGTCCGTAGATAGCAAGAGATAACTATTTGGAAAGAGAAATCGATCTGGTCAAGGCTAGTTAGCCCGGTTGTGAGAGTTGTTGCCAGAGGCGATCGATCGAAACAAACTCGTATCCCCGTTGCTTGAGGATAGGAATCAACAAGTTTGCAATTTCCGCGACGTCCTCACCACCAAAATACCCATCATGCAACACAATAATTGAACCATTCCGAACTTGCTGCATAATTCGGCTTACGACTACAGCCGTTCCAGGCACAACCCAATCCTCCGGTACCACACTCCACATCACTGGACGATAATTCCATTGATTCAGTAAATTCAAGATTTTTGGCGTAAATAGGCCATTTGGCGGACGCACATCTGGAATGGCAGTAGGAGAAAGCTGACAAACGTCTGAGATGATCTGTTGAGTCTGGCGCAAACTTTGTTCCAGTTCCGCGTCGGTCAGCGTGGGAAACGAACGGTGGTCATATCCATGCAAGCCAAGCCAATGGCCTTGCTCGTAGACGCTTTTAGCGATGTCAGGCGCTCGTTCCACACAGGCCCCCAACCAAAAAAAAGTCGCTGGCACCCGATGCCGATCTAGCACCTCTAGCAATTCAAGCGTATGTTCAGGGTGGGGGCCGTCGTCAAATGTGAGGGCAATCGATCGCTGTTGAGTGTTTCCACTCCATAAGCAAGATGGAAACAAGGGTTTTAAAACCCGGTGGACGATTGGATAAAACGGCGCAAGTTGTAATGATGAAGCCATTTCGCAATTCCGCGGAACCAAGCGGCATATTTTCGTCTAGCTTAGCGAAAAGACAAACAGACTTGTCGAGTGTAAGCCGACTGAACTAGAGAGAACAAAACTTCAGGGCTAATCGGACTGACCAAAAAGCCATCAAATCCAGGATTTTCTTCTTGATGCACCCAACTAGGCGTGTGAAAATCCGTTAGGGCAATCAATGTTGGTGGATGCAATGCCAGATGAGAGCGGAGGCAATGCAATAAGTTTTGGGACCAGGAAAGGTGATCCCCGGCCAGAATGACTAAAAAGGGAACATGCTCTGTGGCTTTCAACATGGCTTGTTCCTCCGATTGGGCGACTTGAACTGAGAAATTTGCACAGCTCAGCAAAGAGGTCAGGAAACTTACCTGTCGAGGGCGTTTAGCCAGTAGCAAAATACAATCTGCTGTCATATTCATAACAAAGCTTGATTACGTCCTTTCTGCTGGTTCACTATACTGGGTACAAAACCAGTGCAGGGGCGGAGAATAAAGAGAGGCGCTAACGGTAGTCAGGGATTTGAGCTTGAACGAACAACCTCAATGCTTCCAAATTTCTTTGCTTTCGTGCTGAGTTTTGGTTCGTCATGGCGTATTCCTTCTAATTTTTCCGAAGGTCATCATAAAATCTGTGCCACGATCGGCTTAAATCGACTAAGCTAACAGTCAAAATGTGTTAAGTGATTGCGACCACCGTGTTGAAACGTACCCTGTTTATCCCAGTCTTAATCTTGGCCAGTTGGTGGAACATGGCTCAACCAACACAGGCCCAAGCCTTACTTCCCCACACGCTGCGATTAGATCCTGCGAAACTAACCCAGCAAGGGGTTGGCCTCGCCCAAGAAGCATCTCAGCTGGCCCAGTTTCAGCAATTTGAGCTAGCGCTCCAACGCGCTAAGTTAGCCACGCAACTCGCTCCCAAAAGTGCAGAAGTTTGGGCCTTATTGGGAGGGTTGTATTTACAAACCAACAGTTTGGACGAGGGGATCACAGCCTTGAAAAAGGCCCAGGTATTGGATGGTAAAAACTCTGCTGTTTTGTTTGCGTTGGGAACCGCCCACTTTCAGAAAGGGAGTTACACGCAGGCTGCTGAATACATTACAGCGGGGTTGAAAGTTAAGCCGAATGTGCCAGGAGCATTGTTTGATTTGGGCAATGCGTTTTTCATGTTGGGGAAATATGCTGATGCAATCACTCAGTACGAAAAGGCGATCGCCCAAGATAAAAGCTTTTGGCCTGCAATCAATAATATTGGCCTGATTAAGTACGAGACTGGCGAGAAAGAGGAAGCGTTACGGCGCTGGCAGGCTGCTGCGGATATCGATGCCAAAGCCGCAGAACCACGGTTGGCAATTGCTGTCGCTCTATTCGCCAAAGGCGATCGCGATCAAGGTTTATCGCTTGGAGAGGCCGCCTTGCGTTTGGATAGTCGTTATGCTGACATGAAATTTTTGAAGGAGAATCTGTGGGGCGATCGCTTGTTAGAAGACACCAAAAAGCTCTTAGACGCACCAAAAATTCGAGCCACGATCGTGCAACTTCAGGAGCGCCCAGTCAGAACCCGTCGCCCAACCAATCGATAATTCTAAACCGCCCATTAAAACGTAAGGCCAGTGCCTCCCAGTTGAGCCTAGCCCTCTGCTCAGTTATCCTCGTGCCTCTGCTGTGGTTTGGTTATCGCGGGATCAGAAGTGTCACCGTGTCGCCGGAGGCAATCTTAGTGCTCGGCGGTGACCCAAAGCGGGAAGATTTCGCCGCCACCTTTGCTCAACAGCATCCTGATTTGCCGATTTGGATTTCTAGTGGTAGCAATCAAGAGTACACAGAAGGCGTTTTCTCGGACGCAGGTATCAGTTTCGACCGATTACATATCGATCGAACCGCCAAAGATACGGTGACAAATTTTACGACCTTGGTTGATGAACTCCAGTCTCGTGATATCTCCAGCGTCTATCTGATTACGTCTGATTACCACATGCAGCGCGCTCAAGTCATTGGCGAAATCGTGTTTGGCAGCCGAAACATTTCGCTCAAGCCCATTCCAGTTCCATCGAACGAAAGCTCCGAGTCAATTATTAAATCGGTGCGAGATGGAGCCAGATCAATTTTGTGGGTTGCGACTGGCAATACAGGCTCAACTCTCAGCCAACAACTTGGCCAACATTAGTTATCAGTCCCAAGTTCTTGAATCAATACGTAGGGTTGAACGATCAGTGCATTAAATCGCTTGTTTTGCTGTTGCGTCCAGACAGACATCTGGGTTGAAGATGGTTTTTCAATCAATGCTTCTTCAATCCAACGCTGTACGTGAAGGGTATTGTCGTTGGCGATCGCCACACCCACATCAACCAAGTCCAAATCAGAAGACACAAAAATCACAGAATCTCTTTGAGCATGGGGTTCCAACCAACTCCATTGAGCCTCATCAACAGCCTCCTGCAATTCTGCTCTTAAATCTTGCATGTCAACAGCCACCGAGAAAACATCTTCAAAAGCCTACTTAACGTATCACACCTGTCGATCTCCTGGCCAAAGATATACAGCGCTCTCCCAAGCTCAGGATCATAGGTTCAAGAACCTGTAAGTAGGTATTTGCCGGTTGCTTTTTGCTATCCGACCACCTCACGTAAACAAACTTCCCCAGAGAAGTAAAGAAAACTTTCGTAAATCTACGGTCTACTTTGATGAAGTTTCGTTGGAATTAGCAAAGCACGCTTTTCCGACTTCGGTAATTTAACGCTGGCAACAGACCCATTCAAATTGACATTCTATATAGAGAAAAGCGTTGAATTTAGCATCTGCCATGCGTCAAATCACTATTGGATTGTCAATTGTTGCTCTGCTGTTTTCCGTTGTTGAGCCTGCATTCGCTGGGCGTGATGGTGTTCCTGGTCGGCGAGTCGGAGGAGGAAGTCGCTGGACTCAACCAAAGACGAAACAGTCTCCCACTGCGCAAACCCGTCTGAATGCAATGACCTTTGCCTCTAGAACTCACTTGCCGATCGCTTTGAAGTTAAAAGCTATTTACAGCTGATCATTAACGACATCGCGGTTTTGACCTTAGTGAAGTTACAGATAGTAGCAAAACCCTTCGACTCAAATGGGCAGTTACCTCCATCTCACTAGTAAATGCTACGTGAACATTGTTCTAAATCATTGCAAGCTGACTACAACTCCACTTGATCTTTGAGTTTCTGAATTAGCTTAGGCCCCACACCAGAAACCTTATCGAAATCTGCCAGCGACTTGAATCGCTTTTTCTGCCGAGCTACGATGATCCGCCTTGCCAAACTGGGTCCAACGCCAGAGAGTTGTTCAAGTTCTGCTTGATTGGCTGTGTTGAGATTAATGCGACGTTTGGATAGCTCCCCCGCTCGCCGAGTTGAACTTACACCATTAGAACCGGAAGTGGCAGGAGAACCGAGATTAGAACGTTGAGGTGAAGTAACAACCTGAGTTGATGCTTTGGGTTGCTTGCCTGAACCTGAATGACCCGGTGTTGACGTCACTGCAAGTTGTTGACATTGACGTCTCTGCGCCTCTGCTTTCTTTTGAATTGCTGGTGGGAGTCCCAAAATAGCATGCGCATAAAGTCGTTCAAATTCCCTGTAGTAGTGAGCAGCCACGATCGAATTTGGAATCACCAGGACAGTTTCATCATTACCGCCATTCGCTGCATCCGTCCAATTATGGGAACCGGTAACCACAATATGGTGATCCACCAACCCAAACTTATGGTGCAGCAAGTCTCCAGGTGGTAATCTGGGCACTCCAACAGAAGATATTGCTTGCTTCCACGGACGATTCTGTTGCTCGCTCCGACAATCATCCAACAAAACGACACCCATCATATCCAAGGCTTCGCTATAGGAGCGATAAGCAAATCCAGGATCAATTAACGTTTTAATTTCCACGGCCCGTTGCTGAAGTGGCTCAAGGTGATTGACCAATTGCTGGTCAGAAAAGACAAATAGAGCCATTTGAATCGATTTCGATGCGCCGGTAAGAGTTTTGCTAATTAGCCCATTGGTGCTTTGTGACCAATCAAGCCTCCGACTAGTGGGTGAAAATTGCACCTGAACTAATGTCGTTCCGATTTGAACTGGTCGAGCAGCCCGAAACGGTTTCTTGATTCCAAATAGACTATTTGACTTGCCGCCGGGGCCATCTCCCCACATGTAGTTAAATTCTTGCGTAAATAGAGTCGCCAGTTCACGGCTGGTAATCTTCAGCAAATTATTGGCATTCCCACGACTATGCTGAGACTTAAAGTCTCCATGGACATCGCTTAACGTTAAGTTCGCGGAAGAGACAATGACTGTGTTGCGATCAACTACCAGAAATTTATGGTGCATCAAATTGCTACCAGCCGATCCGTCGGCTGTATCGTCAATGCGGGGAACCAAAGCTTTATCTAGAATGACTAAAGCATCTCGTTGCGCCACCTCGTCCTGGCCCAGATGTTCGTTACCATTCAAGTCGATGAGTCGGCGAGCTTCCTGGTAGCGATCGCGTTCTCGTGTGGGCAAGTTGGCCACTTCAGCATCTGTAAAATCGCTATAGGGCCGCGAGTAGGTATTTTCTAAAATTACTCGCACTTTGACTCCGGCCTGTTGCCGGTCAACCAGTGCCTGGGCGATTCCTGGCAAGCGCAGTTCTTGAACTGCAATATCGATCGTAGAATGGGCACTAGCGATCGTGTCGATCATGACTTGTTCTAGATTGGCCCCATCGCGAACATAATGCCGATACGGTTCTTCATACGTTACCGCCGCATCGTGATTCATGAAAACTTGAATGGCTTGATCCTGTGGTAAGGGCGTTGGACGCACAACCTGGGGTGGTTCTGGTTGACAACCAGCCAATGCACTAAGAATGACGGCTGAAGTCAACCCTGTAAAGCGTTGAAAGAACAAAAGTAGAGGCACAGCAGTAATTGGAGATGGGTCATAAGTCTCAGAATGCCCACCCCAACGCACGACTCGTCATTTTTTGTTGTTGTGAAATATTGATTTCTATGAACGATCGGGTGATTTCGCCAAAAAATCGAATCACAGACTAGGCAGAGAACACCTTGTACGTAAGAATGGTTGAAGCGATCAAATCGCAGATTGTTTATTTGTAAGACTCTTAACAACGCTAACTAATGGGATCAACGCGAGCAAGAATTGCAATTGATGCCATGGGCGGAGACCACGCCCCCGGCGAAGTAGTTGCTGGAGCACTGAGGGCACGAGAGGAACTGGGTGTTGAAGTGCTACTGGTGGGTGATTTGGAGCAGGTGGAGGCAGCAATGCGCCACCATTCCACGTCCTCCCCCCTGGAAATTATTTCGGCTGAAGGTACGGTAGAGATGGGGGAAGAGCCACTTAGTGCCCTTCGCCGTAAACCCAAAGCATCCATTAATGTAGCGATGGATTTGGTTAAGCAAGGTCGAGCGGATGCTGTTGTTTCAGCAGGGCATTCGGGTGCAGCAATGGCCGCAGCACTGCTGAGATTAGGCCGGCTGCCTGGAATTGATCGCCCTGCGATTGGGGCCGTTTTTCCAACCATGATCGCTGGTAAACCCGTCATCGTACTGGATGTCGGTGCAAACGTAGACTGCAAGCCTAAGTTCTTAGAACAGTTTGCTGTCATGGGCTCAATCTATTCCCAATACGTTCTTGGTGTAACTGAGCCGAAAGTGGGTCTGCTGAACATCGGTGAGGAAGATTGTAAAGGGAATGACCTGGCTCTGCGCACCCATCAGCTTCTTCAAGAAAGCGATCGCATGACTTTCATTGGTAATGCGGAGGGGCGGGATGTGCTATCTGGCCAGTTTGATGTGATTGTTTGTGACGGTTTTGTCGGCAACGTTCTCCTAAAGTTTGCAGAAGCGGTTGGTGAAGTCGTGTTGCAAATTCTCCGAGAAGAGTTGCCTCAAGGCATGCACGGGAAATTAGGGGTCTCAATCTTAAAACCAAACCTGAAACGGATCAAACAGCGCATTGATCACGCAGAACACGGCGGTGGATTATTGCTGGGTGTTAATGGCGTTTGCATTATTAGTCACGGCAGTTCCCAGGCACCTTCTATTTTCAATGCTGTCCGGCTAGCTAGGGAAGCCGTAGACAATCAGGTTTCGGACCGAATTCGAGCAAATTATGTCGAGAATCAAGAATCGGCAGTAAGTAGTCCAAGGGCAGATGCTTGACTAGTGATGGCATGGACCTTGCTGACATCAGTGGCCCTAGCAGTTTACGGAGAAAAGCTTTGAACCAGTCAGGGGTAGGAGTAGCAATCACAGGCAGTGGTTCTGCAGTGCCAGATTGCGCTCTCAGCAATGAACAGTTAAGCCGCATGGTCGATACATCTGATGAGTGGATCAACACGCGAACGGGGATTCTTCAACGTCGTTTGGGTGCTGCCACTCAATCGTTGACTTCACTGGCGGCAAAGGCGGCCACTCAGGCGATCGTTGCCGCCAACCTGGAGCCTACCAACATCGATTTGATTCTATTAGCCACGTCTACCCCGGATGACTTGTTTGGTACAGCCTGCCGAGTCCAAGCTGAAATTGGTGCAACGCGTGCGGTCGCGTTTGACTTGACTGCTGCTTGCTCTGGGTTTGTGTTTGGGCTAGTCACGGCGGCCCAATACATTCGCACAGGGGTTTACCAAAATGTCTTGCTGATTGGCGCAGATGTGCTGTCTCGCTGGGTTGATTGGAGCGATCGGCGTACGTGCATTCTGTTCGGCGATGGGGCCGGTGCAGTCGTCATGCAGGCAAATGACTGCGATCGCTTACTGGGGTTTGAGCTGCGTAGTGATGGCAGTCAGAATCACTATTTGAATTTGAGCTATCAGGCTGAGCCTAAGGTCATTGTTGATGATCTTGAAGTTGGGCAGGGGGCTTTTCAACCTATTACGATGAACGGCCAAGAGGTGTATCGGTTCGCCGTGCGGCGAGTGCCTGAGGTGATTGAAAAGGCACTGTTTCGGGCCAACCTTGAGGTGGCAAACGTCGATTGGCTGATTCTGCATCAGGCAAATCAACGAATCTTAGACGCTGTAGCCGATCGCTTGTCCATTCCAGCCGAACGAACGATCAGCAATCTGGCCAGTTACGGCAACACCTCCGCTGCTTCCATCCCCCTGGCCTTAGATGAAGCTATTCGCGGTGGCAAAATTCAGCCTCAAGATGTGATTGCAACCGCCGGTTTTGGCGCAGGCTTAACCTGGGGGGCAGCCATTTTCCAGTGGGGGCGTTAGGAGGAGAGGAATATGTCCTCCCAACCAGAGGGGCCAAACTCCTTCTGAAATTCACTAATTACCCAAGTGATTGACTTGCCCTGTCGTTTCGCAATTTTGCCCAAGTATTTCTTGTATATTTGCTTATCTTCTAGGGTTGAGGTTAAGCCAAAAGTTGACCCCAAACACCAAGAATCTTCTGGCAAGAAACCATACTTGTCATAGAAAAATCGCATCGCCAAATTTGGCGCAAAACCTTCCTGGAAAACCCGTTGCCGCATCGAGTGGAAGTGAGCGACTAAAGCTTTTTGGTCAGGCAAATTCAATAGCTCGCGTGATTCGTTCACAACTTCTACCAAGTCTTCGGTGTGAAGTTCTGGCTCTACCACCAACCATTGATAGCCACAATCGGGACATACCAGCGCCGCGGCCCACACCACCCGGGCACAAACTGGGCACAGTTTTTTCGGCGCGACGCCCGGTTCGTCAGGCTCAGAACTTGTGGGCAACGTATAACCTTGAATATCTTCGGGAAACCCAAGTCGCTGCAAATTTCCAGCTTGATCCAGGATGATGCCATGAGTCTTTCCAGTTTTTGGGGAGATGCGCATGACGCGACCGATTTGCTGATGGTGGAGGGCGCGAGACTGGGTCGGGCGTAGGAGTAATCCAACTTCAACACTGGGTTCGTCGAAACCAATGCTTATGACATTGCAGGAGGTAAGGACCAGAATTTTGCCATCTCGGAGATCCTTGTACCGTTTGTGCCGCTGTTTAATTGAGGTGTTGCCATCCACTGTGTCAGCGGGAATGTCAGCACCACGAAATGCCTCGGCCACATGCTGGGCATGTTCCACATCAACACAGAAGGCGATCGTCCGGCGATCAGGGGCGAGTCGCTGCCATTCTTCCACAATGCGTTCAACCAATTCGGGGCGATCGCAGGCATTCTTTAAATCTCGTTCATCAAAATCTCCCGCCACCGTTTTGACATCGGCCAAATCTACCCCCTCGCCAGCGGGCATCCCATAATACTTCATAGGAGCTAAAAAGCCCATGCGTTGTAGCTCGGCTGGAACGGGAGAAGTAACGAGTGTCTCCATGTGGTCGCCCAACTGCTCTTTCCCCAAACGATAGGGGGTTGCAGTGAGCGCTAAATGTACAGCTTTGCGGTGGGTTTCGTACAATAACTGCTGCCCCACCTGACTGAAAATAGTCGTGTGGCCTTCGTCATACAACACCACATCCGCGGGCCAATTCTGCCACCAAGTGCGTTTGAGCATCGTTTGGACACTGGCAATTTGGATGGGCGCTTCGGGATCTTCTCGCCACCCCGCTTTAATAAAGCCGCAGGGCAGGCCAAAAGCGCGCATTTTTTCGTGGGTTTGCCCAACCAGCACATCCAGGTGAACAAGAAAGAGCAGGCGGAACCCACGTGATCGCGTGTCAGCACAAATTTTGCCCGCAATGATTGTTTTTCCGGCTCCGGTTCCGGCGACGATCGCCACCCGTCGGTAGCCCTCACTCAGCTTGTTGTAAAGATCTTTTATCAACTTAAGCTGATAGGGACGCAGAGACGGGGGTTTCGGAGTAGGGTCAGAATTTGAGGAAGGCGTTGACATGGTTCAATTGTACGAGTTATCGGGCGGTGGTTCAGCCCAACGCGTCTATTTCCTTCCTGAGGATGCCTACTTTTGGCTCTGCCAACTGCCTTGCAGCTTCTACATCGCGCCAGAGTTCTTATTAAAAATCACCCAAATCGTTTTGAAAATGAGTTCAATGTCATACTTGAGGCTCCAATTTTCCTGATATTTCAGGTCAAGGCGCACAATATCCTCAAAATTCTTCACCGAAGAGCGACCATTGACCTGCCATTCCCCAGTCATTCCAGGCTTGATATCGAGCCGTTGCCATTGAAGAATTTCGTATTTTTCGACTTCATCTGGTGTCGGTGGACGAGTGCCAACCAAACTCATTTCGCCTTTCAGCACATTCCAAAATTGGGGTAGTTCATCCAGACTAGTTTTACGAAGAATACGCCCAACTTTGGTGATCCGGGGATCGTTTTTAGCTTTGAAAATTGCTCCCTCGGCTTCGTTTTGGACTAGATGCTTTTTGGCCTCCGCATCTACATACATGGAACGAAACTTCCACATTTTGAACCGCTTGCCCATCTGGGAGCAGCGAATTTGGCCGAAGAAAATTGGGCCAGGGTCATCTAGTTTGATAGCGATCGCAATAAACGGCAAGACCATTGCAGTAATAGTTAAACCAATCAATGCTCCAATCACGTCCATCACCCGTTTTGGCACAGATTTCACGGACGGATGCGTTACAAAAACGCCGTCTTCCGGTTTCACAATGTTCATAAACCGTTTTGACTTTGTGGCACCCAATGATGTGGATCCATGAACCAGTGGATTTATTGGCGACAGCGCCGCCGTAGATTGGGAAATGGCAGATTTCGTTGAGTTTTTGGGAACCGGCGGAGTTTGCTCGATGACAAAAAATCGATCTAGATCTGCCAGTGATAAAGCAGATAAAACTTGTTGTGAAACATTTTGCAGAACAAGCTCAAATCCTTGCTTTTGAGCCAACTTGCGACTTGCAACTAAAGCGCCAATGCCGCTACTGTCCATGAATCTTGTTTCACAAAAATCCAGAGCAATTTGAGTTAAGTCTGGATTGTTCTGGCAAACTTGCTGAATACTTTGCTTGAATTCCAATGCCTTTTTAACAGTAAAGACAGATGGAATACTGATGCGGCACGTCTTCTCTAAGATCGTTACTTGATAGTCACTTCCGTTCGTTTCAACCACAGTTCTAACTCAACTCTGTATAAGGACAAAAAACAGGCCAGTTAGTAGATCCAAGTTCCTGAGCTATGGTTTGATGCATCCAAGGCTTTAGCTCGATAGTACCCACATCACCACCAAAATGCTACGCCCAGGTCTACTCTGCACCAAAACTTTAGAAGTTATTGAAGGAAAGCTCAGAAATACTACAACGACAGGATAAGAAGGTTGTTTTACATCTGTTTATGATGCCTCCATTCTGCTGCCACTCGATCGATGCCATAGAACCGTTGCCAGAAGCGATCGACGGCTTTGGTGGGTAACACTTTGGTCAACATAAACACTAAAAATCCACCTGCGGTGGCTGCAACATATCGCGGGCGAGGGCTTTTAGCATTCAAGGCTTGAATAATCACGGCTGCGACTTGATCCGAATTCCAGGCTGTCGCTTTGGTGCGTTTATCTAACTCGGCAAACGTGGCAAATGCGGCCCGGTAGGGGGTACTTTGGGGATCGGGCACAGCCGTACCAATTTCTTGTTTAACAACATCTAGAAATTCATTGTGGACGGCACCGGGTTCAATTACGCTAACTTTGATGTTGAAGGGTTCTAGTTCCATCCGGAGGGCATCACTGAGTGCTTCAAGGGCAAACTTTGAGCCACTATAAAGCCCTCCAAATGGAAAAGCCGTTCTGCCGCCGATCGAACTAACGTTGATAATTCTGCCGCCGCCGCGATCGCGCATTCCAGGAATAATTTTTTGGGTGAGCGCGAGGGGACCCATGACATTGACTTCAAACTGCCGCTGACACTCAGCAGGAGTCATCAATTCCAGCGGCCCCATCTGGCCATAGCCCGCATTGTTGATCAAGACATCGACCTGCCCAAATTGGTCTAATGCCTGCTGCGCCAAAGCCTGAGCCTGTTCAACTTGAGCTAAATCAGTTGGCACAATCAAGACTTCAGCGCCAGTCTCTCGACATGTTTGGCCAACAGCCTCTAGCTTGGTTTGATTGCGAGCGGCTAGCACCAGACGAATGCTGGGGTAACGCTGGGCCAATTGTTTTGCCAATGCCGCCCCAATTCCGGTAGAAGCCCCCGTGATCAAAACCACAGATTGATTTAACCAGGAAACATCAGGCATGGTTTCACAAACAAAGAAAATAACAACCAAATCTTGGGCAAGTCGATATGTGCTTGCACTCGCCTCATTACTTTACCGAATCAAGGCGGGGAAAACGTCTGTCTTCAGTATTCCCGTGAGGCAGACAATCTTCAACTGAGGCAAGAAAAATTGTGACTAAGTGAACCTTTCAGCACGATCGCCAGTCTAATTCGTGGTTCATTAGTTCAGTATGGAGGATCGTTTTGCAGGTGTTTGTGGTGCAAACGGAGTCGGACGACAACCATTCTGAAGCTGATGACAGCGTGTTGGTGCAGCGATCACTGCGGGGAGACACCCAAAGCTTTCGGTTACTGTATCGACGACATCAGCAACGGGTACGGGCAATTTTTTATCCGCTTTGTGATGGCTCGGTATTAGATGATCTGGTGCAGGAGGTTTTTTTACGAGCGTGGAAGGGTTTACCCAAGTTTCGCCAAACGGCTAAATTTTCCACCTGGTTGTATCGGATCGCCTGGAATGTGGCATCTGATCAACGGCAGGCTGCCGCAAAGGGTCGATCGCAGCTTGAAGTACTCAGCCAACATGCCCCAATTCAGCAAAACTCGGTTGATGTGATGCATCTGCACTACCAAGATCTGGTACAACGAGGTTTAGTTCAACTCAGCCTAGATCATCGAACAGTACTGGTTTTACATGATTTAGAAGAAATTACCCAAAAAGAAATTGCAGAAATATTAGAGATTCCGATCGGAACTGTAAAATCCCGTTTATTTCATGCCCGTGCGGCAATGCGGCAGTTTTTAGAAACAGAAGGAGTTCAACTATGAGTCCGTTGCCCGAAGATGACCCTCAACTAACCGATTTTTTGAAGCAATACCGACCCATCGCTCCAGTGGCTGACCCAAAGTTGGAGCAGCGGGTGATGGCGCTAGTGGAAAAGGTGCCTCACTCGCTTGCGACACAGCACGCTAATCGGCGACGGTTTCGGCAGCGCGTTGTGTGGCTATTGCCAACTTCGATCGCCGCTGGATTGGTGGCGATCGGCGGCTCTCAGTTATTGTTCTCACCGCAACCGACCGAAGCAGAACTGGCTGAGTTGGAGACGTTTATTGAAAGCACCTGGCAAGGAACTGTGGCCGAGCAACCAACGACTGAGACAGAAGAACTGTACCCTCTGGTGGGTGAGGGTGCGGTGAATTAGGGAGAGGCAGGAGTTTATAACATGATGTTTATTCGTTCGTTCACTGTGATGGTTACGCTAATTTTGGCGGGGGGCGGGACGATCGCCCTCATGAATGGAAGCGCGATCGCCGATTCAAATATCCAGACCAATTTTCAGCTAGCCCAGAGAAAACCTCGATCGACTCAGGCAAATTGGCTGCGGGGACTTAATCTCAGTCCAGAGCAAGTGCAGCAAATTCAGGAGATTCGCAATCAATATCAGGAGCGATTAACCACCCAACAACAGGCTGTGCGGCAAACGCAACAAGAATTAAAACAGTTGATGGCTAGCAACGCATCGGCGGAACAAATTCGGCAAAAGTTTGACCAATTGCAGTCTTTGAAACAGCGTCTGGGGGAAACTCGCATGGAAAGCATGTTGGCGATTCGGAACGTATTGAACTCAGAGCAACGCCAAAAGCTCAATGAGATCGTTCGGCAACGAGGTCGGCGAGGCCGCGACCAGGTTGGAGATTTGTAGAGAAAATTCTGCCCCGCCACGGCAAATTCATGGCACAGTTGCTCATGCGCGTGGTTTAGGGTGGCCCAATTCGGCGAATCCATACTCCAAGGCAACCCCAACCAGACTGGCAACTAAGTCCCAGGCATCTAAACTGCGATTAGGCGAGAAGGATTGAACCAACTCTTCTACGATCGTGAACAGTGAAAAGAGCGTGGGGAACAGGGGCATGGCGTAAGTGGCGATCGAGATGCGGCGACGATTCAAGACACGATGCCCTAAAAATGTGGCGATCGCGTACAGAATGACATGGGCCAGCTTGTCATTTTGAGTCAGGAAACCGGGGAGCTTGCCCTGATAGGCGAACACTAGAATTACCAAAAATACGGCTGCATAGGCAGCAGATAAAAAAATCCAACTCCAGCGATGGTGAAAAGGCGATCGGTGATTGAGTTTTGGCACAACAAATAGTGTAAATCGACTAGCTAGAGAAAAAGGCAGAAGGCGAAAGGCTTCTGAGCGACCCAGGAGCATTGCAGCTACTCGACTTGTCTAACCTTCATTGGTAGAGCTATAGGCATCGAGAGGTTATAGCTTTGGTCAGAACACTTAGGACATGGAGAAAGCTGAAGAGCCAATGCTGGGTAGGCGTTCTGACTCGCTTTCGCCACGTTACACATGGCGAAAGCTATGCATGCATTTCTACAAAGAATTGCTACAACAAAACCTCCAAGCTTTCCGCAGCTCAGAGGTCTTTTCTTGAAAGGGACATTTCATGCAATGTCCCAAGTTACAAAAACCTACGAAACGACGCCATCCCCTTTTCTGACGATTTCGCGCAAGAACCAACGGTGTTTTTGGTGGACTTGCACTAAACGTGTGTAAAGGTCTGCCGTACCGATGTCACCAGCATTTGCGGCAGCATCGGCATCAGCATGCATTTCGCTGATGATGTGTTCGTGAGTGGCGATCGCTTCTTCTAGCATTTCACTAACAGTCAACTTGCCAGTAGATGGCTTAACCGTTGCGATCGTCAAATAATCACCTGGATCAGCAACTGGTGCCCCATCGATCATCAAGCTCCGCTCTGCCAATTCATCCAGCATGGCAAACACCTCACCGCCCTGATCTTCAAACAGCAAGTGCAGATCGCGAAATAGAGGACCATAGGTGAGCCAGTGATACTTTTTGTAATTGAGGTAAGCTACGAGCGTATTGGCTTGTTGACGGTTGAGCGCCTTGACTAAAGCCGTTGCGGTGGGTTGAAGTGTGGTCGTCATAGCGTCTCCTAAACTCCCTTAGATGAGATGTGTGAGTCAATTCATTCAGGTAACAGCATTTGCACCTATATAAATCATACCCGTTATGAGTATGACTTAGCAAATCGGATTCAATATGTTCTCGCGACAAAGATCCTACTCCATACCCAATCAGGAGAAGAATTTGCATGGGGAAGATTTAATGTCTATCGATTTACTGGAGGGTTTTCAGCAAAAATGCCCATTTGTCGGCGTTTTCTTCGATTTGCTTCGCCGTTGGTTTACCTGCACCATGGCCAGCCTTAGTTTCAATGCGAATCAAAACTGGATCGCTGCCCGTATGAGCCGCTTGTAAAGCCGCCGCAAATTTGAAACTGTGCGCAGGCACCACTCGATCATCGTGGTCAGCCGTGGTGATGAGAGTAGCGGGATAATCGGTGTTGGGTTGTAAGTTGTGCAGCGGGGAGTAAGCGTAGAGGGCTTTGAAATCGGCGGCATTGTCAGGTGAACCGTATTCAGAAGTCCACGCCCAGCCGATCGTGAATTTGTGAAATCGCAGCATATCCAACACTCCCACATCAGGCAATGCGGCACCAAACAGGTCAGGTCGCTGGGTCATGCACGCACCCACGAGTAACCCACCGTTACTGCCACCGGCGATCGCCAGTTTGCGGGGCGACGTGTATTTATTGTCGATGAGCCACTCAGCCGCAGCAATGAAGTCATCAAACACATTTTGTTTTTTCTGCTTCACACCTGCCTGGTGCCAGTCTTCACCATATTCACCGCCACCGCGCAAGTTGGGCATCGCATAGACACCGCCCATTTCCAACCAAACCAGCCGACTGGGGCTAAAGTGAGGCGTGAGCGACACACCAAATCCACCATAGCTGTACAGGAGGGTGCGATTAGAACCGTCCAATTTCAAGCCCTTTTTATGCACGATGAACATGGGCACTTGCGTCCCATCTTTACTCCGATAAAAGACTTGCTTGGTTTCGTAGTCGTCTGGGTTAAAGTCTACTTGCGGTTGCCGAAACACGGTACTTTGCCCAGTAGTCATGTCATACCGATAAATCGTGCTGGGGGTGGTAAAACTGGTGAAACTATAGAAGGTTTCGGTGTCAGTGCGATCGCCATCAAAGCCGCCAGCCGAGCCAATACCTGGTAACTCCACCGTTCTTACGGGTTGCCCTTGCAAGTCAAAGATCCGAATTTGGGTTTGAGCGTCTTTCAAGTAGGAGGCGACCAGTTGATGGTTCAAAACACTGACTCCTTGCAACGTTTCAGCCGATTCGGGAAGGATTTCTCGCCAGTTGGTGCGATCGCCCTTGGCAATATCAATTTCAATGACTCGGCTCCGGGGTGCATTCAAATCGGTTTGAAACCAGAACCGGGTGCCCTCGTTATCAATAAAGTTGTATTCCGCCTCAAATGTGTTGATTAGTTCGACGACGGGTGCCGTGGGAGTGGTCAGGTCTTTGTAAAAAATCAGGTTGCGGGTATCTGTGCCTAACCAAACGGAAACGATCAAGTAATGGCCATCCTCAGTCACTTCGCCACTAAAACCCCATTCCTTCTGGTCAGGCCGCTGGTAAACCAAAACATCCTCAGATTGCGGCGTGCCTAGCCTGTGGTAATACAACTTCTGAAAGTAATTTACCGCTTCCAGGCGAGTTTTCTCGGTGGGTTCGTCATAGCGGGAGTAGAAAAAGCCTGCACCATCTTTGGTCCAGGATGCACTAGAAAACTTCACCCAACGAATCACGTCTGGCAGGTCTTCGCCGGTGGCCACGTCCCGCACCTTCCAATCCTGCCAATCCGATCCAGAGGTGGATAAACCATAAGCCAGTCGTCTGCCGTCCTGGCTAACGGCTAACCCAGACAGGGCAACAGTGCCATCTGCAGAAAGGGAGTTGGGATCGAGCAGCACAGTGGGCTGATCGGTCAGTGACTTCAGTGTGTAGAGTACGTTCTGATTTTGCAACCCATCATTCTTGAAGAAAAAATAGCGATCGCCCTCTTTGAAGGGAATCCCATATTTTTCGTAGTTCCAGAGTTCGGTCAAACGTTGTCGGATGGAGTTTCGCTCCGGAATTTGCGCCAAAAACCCAAATGTCAGCTTATTCTGAGCCTCTACCCAAGCTTTCGTTTCGGGCGAGTCTGGATCTTCTAACCAGCGGTACGGATCGGCGATCGACACACCATGATACTGATCAACCTGGTTCCCTTTGGGGCTGGGCGGATAGACAAAAGCAGAACTAGCAAAAGACATCGCATCTGAACCCGTGAATTTAATCCCAATATGACAGATGAACGCGAACACTAGCCCGACCGCAAATAGGATGATTCGTCTTTTCATAGTCGAAATTGAAGTGAGGAGCGTCGATCGTGATGCCGCCAATACTTCAAATAAACGAAAATCCGTATGGCACATACATCCCTATAGATCACAATCCTGCCGTTCTCAAAGTTTTCCGGAAAGACAAATTTTGCACTTTTCGGCCCAGAGAATAATCTCTGCTGCAAGCTTCAATAATCAGTCAAAATGGAGAGGAAATTTGGGGCTGGGTAAAATATGAAGCGACACACACTGCTTTGGGCCACGACTGCGATCGCGGCTAGTCTGTCTATAATTTCAACGAGCCTGGGCCTGCCCATACCCGCTTGGGCACAGGATGATGCTTGCTACATGATCACACCAGCGGGTAAGCGGGTCAGCTTGGGCAAATTGTGTCGCGGCGCAGGAACCCCCCAACCTGCCGCAAAAGGATTTTATCAGGCTCGGATTAAACGGCGGCAGGGTGGCACTCCCGTCATTGATGTGACCTTGAATGGGCGTAGCACCTTTGAAATGCTGGTTGATACTGGAGCCAGCGGCACCCTCGTTACGCGAGCCATGGCTCAATCGCTCAGCCTTCCGATCGTGGGGGCAGGCCGTTTTACGCTGGCTGATGGCCGCACGATTGTCATGCCAGTTGGGCGGTTGAATTCGTTAGCAGTAAGCGGTGCAACGATCCGGAATGTGAATGTGGCGATCGCAGGCGACCTTGCAGAAGGCTTATTGGGAAGCGACTTCCTAGGAAACTACGACATCAAAATCAAACGCGATGTCATTGAGTTTTATCCTCGTTAGCCTGCTATCCGCATCTAAACCCAGTAGTACATCTTATCGAAATGAACCCTTCAGTTAGTTGAAGTTCACAGGCAGACAGAATCAAGGCTTTGCCTTGCGCTCATGGCCTGCCCACGGCGACCTTACTGCTTACTACCTAAACCCAAAAAGCACAGCAATGCTGTGCTTGTGAATCAATGAAATTGACTTGACATTAAACCTGAGTATCTTGTAGCGTGGTCAAAGATTCACTCCAGCCGGAGATAAAGAATTCAACCCGAAACTTACTAAACTCAAGCAGGTCGCCATCCTTAAGCAACCGTTCTGATAATGGAGCCAATCTACAGCGATTAACAAAGGTGCCGTTGCTACTGCCTAGATCTTTGATAAAAAATCCTTGATTAGGGACGTGCTTTAGAACAGCATGACAGCGGGAAACTGAGCGATCTAGCACTGCGACCACACAAGTGCTGCTGCGCCCTACTAACCAATGGCTGGCCATTTCAGACACATGAGTGGAACAACCATCCGGCAGGTTTGTGGTAAGAAAAGCATTACGACCTGCAGCGACAGCTTGAATGTAGTAGGCGCTGATTTCGCACCGACTAGGAGCCTGCAAGATGGGTTGGATGATGGTGGAAACCTGACTAATGTCGTGACCCAATTCGGCAATTAGGGTTTCCGAGAGCGAGGGGTTTGCTTGCAGAAAGGTTAAGGTTTTGTGGTCAACCTGACCAGAAGGCTTCAGATTTAACATGAGTACCTATCTAAGGAACTAAAAGTACCCTGGCAACGATCGAACTGAATGTTGCCTTAACTGGTAGCTTTGGTCAGAAAGCTCAAGAAAGAACTAGTCAGCCAAACGCTGAATCTAGGGACGCTTTCTGATTCGCCTTAACCAAATTTGCATGGCAAGGCTGGGGTACCCTGACAAAAGTCAAACACTAAGCAGTTTGCGAAACAACTACTGGCCTCCCCCTTAAGAGTGAATCAGTAGGACTACGTAGAATAAACACCAGAGCCGGGGTGTGATGCAACCCGTCTTATGCAACTTCGCTTAATTTTCATATCTGTACCGAAGTAGTGTCTAACTCTATTAAGTTTTTATCAAGACTAGTTTTATTGAAACTTTACGGTATCGTGATCTGTCTAGCAGAATTTACCACATGCGTCTTCGTTGTTCCGATCGGCCAGGAGTGGCGGCTGGGGCTTGTTCCACTGGACGCGGCGAGGCTGCTGTTGCGGGCACCTGCTCCGTGGTAGAAGCGGCTACCTGAATACTCGCACCTGTGTTAACAGTACGAAAGGTTTGCCGCCCCTGATTAAACACCGTATCCCACCACTCGGTGGAACTTAAGTAACGAATGCCTGCTGCCAGTAGAATTAAACCAATGAGGGCGGGCAACCACCATCCCGTTTTTTCTCGTTTCTCCCGACGACTCATGACATCCCTCTCGGTTGCAAAGTACAGTTGCTTCTTCCAGAATACGTGCCAATAGTCTCAAGCTGGAACAAATCTTTAGGATGAGAATAACGAGTGAGTTATGGAGCTAAACGGGTGGCAATTGCCATGATGATATGAACTAAGATGTGGGCAATCATTGCAGCTTCAAGCCCTTGACGCCAATAGAGATAGCCCGCGATCAAACCAAAAATTGAGTTGCCGACAATAATATATCCAATGACTGAAGCTGTGACTTGTGTTTCTAATCCAAATGCAAGGGGAAGATGACCCAGGGCAAAAAGAAGGGCTGAAAGAGCGATCGCCACAATGAAACACAGTGTAGATGGTTCAGCCTGCCGCTGGAAGAACCTCCAGCCTATCCACACCAGAAGCGTCATCAATCCCCATCTGAGCATTAACTCTTCGGTGATACCGCCGTATAGTAAGCGCGTGAAAAGTGGAGTATTGCTGGAAAGCACCTCTGACTTCATCACAAAATTGGGAGGCAGAAGGAGTTTGGCAGACCACTGGAGAGCAGTCAACACTATACCTCCTGCTAACCCACCAATCATCCCCGGTAACAGTTGAGGTTGAATTGCTGGGCTGATTGCCATTTTGTTAGAGATTGCCTCAGCTAGAGGGGCTGACAATCCGACTTTGTGAGCTAGAAAAACACCGAGCAGCACAGCAATAGACAAAAGAATAGTTGGCTGAACGAAGGAAAGCAACTTAAGGCCCCAAACTGGCAACCCAAGTTCTTCAGTTTCAGGAATGGGTAGGTTTATCCACCAGAGAGAAATAATTCCACCCAGACCTGCCAACCACAAAATTGTAAACAACCTAATTGACTGCATTGTTCAACTACAACCTGATCTCACATTGCAAATCTAGCAAACCGCGATGGCCGACTTACAAAAATCCCTGATGGAGTAGGCACTGTCCACCAGAATCGATTTGAGGGTTTAACTTAAATCTACAAAAACCATGTTTAGGATGTTTTGAAGGTTTTCAACCAAGCAAAACAGTCTTGACAGCCCCTAGGCAGACAGGTAAGTATACCGGCTGAGACTGCGTTCGTAGTTTTGTAGCAGGAGTTGAGATTCTTCGATCGTAATTCGTTTTTCTTGCAGAGCCTGTTCGGTTTGCTGACGAATACTTTCTACCAAATCTTCTGAATCGTACTGAACGTATCCCAGCACCTCGGTCATCGTGTCGCCTTTGACCACATGATCGATCTGATAGCCCTTGGGCGTCAGGGTGATGTGGATAGCATTTGTGTCACCAAACAGGTTGTGCAAGTTGCCCATAATTTCTTGATAGGCACCACCAAGGAACATGCCCAGATAATAAGGTACCTGGGTGATCGAGAGTGAGGAGGGGGCAGTGGAGGCAGTCGACACTGGGATGAGCGGATGCAGTTCCAGGACGTGTTTAACATCGCGCAGGTCGATAAATTGATCGATTTTGCCATCACTGTCACAGGTCAGGTCGGCGAGGGTGGCGCGTTTGGTCGGTTCTTGGTCGAGGCGATGAATCGGCATGATCGGAAAAAGTTGGTCGATCGCCCAACTATCTGGAGCCGATTGGAACACCGAAAGATTGATGTAGTAGATCGAGGCCATGATCTTTTCCAGATCTTCCAGGTCATCGGGAACGTATTCTTGCTGGCGCGCAATGTCTAGAATTTTTTGGCAACAGGCCCAGTAAAGGCGCTCCGCCCGCGCTCGTTCTGGCAGGCTAACGTAGCCAAAGTTGAACAAACTGACGGCTTCTTCTTTGAACTGGGCAGCATCATGGAAGGCTTCCTGATAATTTTCAACCGTGATGGAGGCATAGGTTTCCCACAAATTGCGAATAATCAGGTGTTCGTTTTCGCGTAAGGGTTCGGGTGTGCCGGTGGGGACATCGCTAGTGCCCAATACGTTGAACACCAGCACAGATTGGTGGGAGGCGATCGCTCGTCCACTTTCGCTAATTAGGGTGGGCACGGGCAATTTGCGATCGTCGCAGGCTTCTTTCACTTCCGCCACAATGTCGTAGGCGTAGTTCTGGACATTGTAGTTTTTGGAGGCGTAAAAGTTGGTTTTAGAACCGTCATAATCCACGCCTAAGCCGCCACCTACATCCAGATACCGCATGTTCGCGCCGAGCGTGGCCAATTCTACGTAAATCTGGCTCGCTTCCCGAATTGCATCTTTGATGACGGAAATCGACGAAATTTGAGAACCGATGTGGTAATGCAAAAGTTGCAGCGAGTCGAGCAGGTCGGCGTCGCGCAACATTTCTACGGTTTGTAAAATTTCGGGGATGGTAAGGCCAAATTTGGCTCGATCGCCCGCAGAAGTGCCCCAGCGACCAATCCCCTTGCTGCTAAGTTTAGCCCGCACGCCAACGATCGGGCGAATCCCCAACTTTTGGCTAGCAGCAATCACCATCGGCACTTCTTCGATTTGCTCCAGCACAATGATGGCGATTTTGCCCAACTGCTGCGCCAGGATCGCCATTTCAATGTATTCGTGATCCTTGTACCCATTGCAAATGAGCAAGGCTCCCGGCGTTTTGAGGCTAGCGAGGGCAATCATCAATTCCGGCTTGGAGCCTGCTTCCAGACCAAATTGGTAGGGTTTGCCAAACTTGACCAGGGATTCTACCAAATGCCGTTGCTGATTACATTTGACGGGAAAAACACCTTTGTAAACACCATCATAGTTATACCGGGCGATCGCTTTAGAAAAGGCCGCATTTAGCCGTTCAATCCGGTCTTCCAAGATGTCGGAAAAGCGGATGAGCAGCGGTAAATTCAAGTTTCGTTTTTGGAGGGCGTTGACGAGTTCAAACAAGTCCAGAGATCCACCTCGATCGCCCTGGGGAGAAACGGTCACATGGCCAGCGGCGTTGATGGAGAAGTAAGGTTCGCCCCAACCGTTGATCTGGTATAGTTCTTCGCTATCTTCGATCGTCCAGGTCTGAGTTTGAGAATGGGCGGGACTCGCTTCATCGAGTTCGCTGGCTCCCGACTTTTTTGCACCAGCAGCACTCTTCGCGTGGTCCCGTTCAACCGCTTTAGACTGACTTTTGGCCTTTGGAGGCACTGAAGCATCTTTTTTCATATCTTCCATATCAGCCGCAGTTGGGCGTTTTCCCATTCTTTCACCTCAGGTATTACAAATATGCAGAATCGTTAGTCTAGCGTACTTTGAAGGCGATCGTGGCTTAGAGAGAACACAGGCACTTGTAAGTCCGCAGCCTGCCAGTTTCCCCATGCCCCTTTTTATATCGGGTCTTGATCCTTTGCGCCCTCACTGGGAATAGACTCAACCGCCGGCACTTTGGGTTCGTTCAACAATTCGTTCGCGGTAGCCACCGGAACCTCCGTCGAAGCGGTTGGAGCCGAAGTAGGCTTGGAAGCCGCAGGGGCAGGACTGATTGCTTTGGGTGTGGGTGCAGGTGGAGTTTCAATCCCCAATTGCCCTCGCGCTGTGTTCAAAGCCGCATCAAAGGTGTTTTGCCCAGCGGCAAGGAGTGACTTGCCGGTTTCGCTCCAAAAGTTAGCGCCATCTTCAGTTTCGATCGAAGATTTTGTTTCTAGCTCATCAAACCAAATACGAGTATTTTGGCCAGCCTGGTAGGAATATTTCCAGAACCAATCGCCTAGCACCAGCACCAAACAAACAATCAACCAAAGCAATAAGCCAGTTTCTTTGAGGATAGACCAGGTGAGTCCCACCGTCTGTTTATACGTTGCACCTGTTGCTGGATTAGAGATTAGCTGCCAGAGCTGATTGGCTTGCGTCTTAATCTTATCCATGCGATTTCTCCTCCCAAACGTTGTTACAGGCTTTAGCATCTCTAAACTAGCGCCTCTTGGTCAAGATTTATGGCACACCTGGATACAATGAATGAACAGCTTATGGAACGTCTGGACTCATGACTGCTCCCTCAGAACTCGAAACTTCTGCTAGTCAAGCATTGGAGACTCAAGCCAAGAATTCTTCCTCAGACGGTTTAAGTCCCGAATCTACCCCTGTAGAGGTCGCTGAAGATGTGGCTGACTATGACGATGAACTCCCCGATGAGGTGGAGATGTCATTGTTTGACCATCTAGAGGAATTACGGCTGCGGATCTTCTATGCCTTGATTGCGGTGGTGGTGGGCGCGATCGTGTGTTTTGCCATGGTCAGGCCGATCGTGCGCCTGCTGGAAGTTCCCGCTCAGGGCGTTAAATTTCTGCAATTGGCACCGGGTGAATTCTTTTTCGTTTCCATCAAAGTGGCCGGATACTGCGGCATTCTGCTAGCCGCACCGGTGATCCTCTATCAAGTTGTGGCGTTTGTGCTGCCTGGACTAACCCGCAAAGAACGCCGCTTACTAGGGCCGATCGTCTTTGGTTCCAGCATCTTGTTTGTGGCTGGGCTGGCATTTGCCTACATTGCGTTGATTCCGGCGGCATTGAATTTCTTTATCAGCTATGGGGCCGATGTAGTCGAGCAATCCTGGTCGATCGAGAAATATTTTGATTTCGTATTGCTGCTGATGTTGAGTACGGGATTGGCGTTCCAGGTGCCAATCATCCAGGCATTGTTAGGCTTGCTGGGCATTGTGTCATCCCAACAAATGATTTCAGGCTGGAAGTTTGTGTTACTGGCCTCCGCGATCGTGGGAGCCGTTCTCACCCCTTCAACCGACCCACTGACTCAAAGTTTGCTGGGTGGGGCGATGGTAATGCTCTATTTTGGCGGGATTGGCCTCGTGAAGTTATTGGGTAAGTAACCTCGTGAGCAGTAGATAATAATCTAGGTAAAACTGCTCTTTCACCTTCCCTCCCCATGATTCTTTGGCTCTGTCTCAATGCCGTTCTTCTGGTCGTTGCTTATTTGCTCGGTTCGATCCCCAGCGGCTACTGGGCCGGTCGCTGGCTCAAAGGCATAGACATTCGCGAACATGGATCAGGCTCTACGGGAGCAACGAATGTGTTGCGGACAGTGGGAAAACTTCCAGCCCTCGCGGTTTTACTGATAGATATCTTGAAGGGTGTCGCCGCGATCGCTCTGCTCAACTGGATTTACCCGAGTGATTTGATTCAATCCTACATCCCACTAACCGTGGAGTCGGCACTCTGGTTACCCTGGATGGTGACGCTGGCCGGTGCCGCATCTTTGATTGGGCACAGTAAGTCCATCTTTCTAGGTTTTACGGGAGGAAAATCGGTTGCAACCAGTTTAGGGATATTGCTGGCCATGAACTGGATCGTGGGCCTGGGAACGTTGGGCGTTTTTCTCCTGGTCCTGGCTATCACGCGGATTGTATCCATCAGTTCCATTAGTGGGGCGATCGCGGTTTCCGGCTTAATGTATGGCACGGGGCAACCGCTTCCGTATCTTCTGTTTGCGATCGGGGGTGGAATTTACGTGATTCTGCGCCATCGAGCCAACATTCAACGCCTCTTTGCTGGCACTGAACCGCGATTGGGGCAAGCCGTCCCCGAATCTGACCCCAGCCAAGGCTCGACCAATTTAAGCTGATGAATTTTGATTGGTTCTGGGCTAACTAGAGCAGAACAGGAACTCAATTTTTCCGGTTCCCATCATTAGTGGAAGTGTATGTATTCATGATGGTGGATGTTCTCTGTTGGTCTTGTCCCACTGAATCTTTGTCACGTCATCGAGAAGGCTATGGTACTACTGCAACAATCTGAACTATCCACTGCGACTAGGGCGCTTGCTTTTGCGGCACCAGCAACAGGCACAACCGATATTCGGCCCTGGGGGTCGTTTACCGTTTTGGATGAGGGGCCGGGTTACAAAATCAAGCGCATTGAAGTAAATCCAGGCCATCGTTTGAGTTTGCAGATGCACTATCATCGCAGCGAACATTGGATTGTGGTGTCGGGAACGGCGCGTGTCACCTGTGATGGTCAAGAAATCGTGCTGTGTAGTAACCAGTCTACCTACGTGCCCCAAGCCAAAGTGCATCGCTTAGAAAATCCGGGCGTGATCCCATTGGTGGTCATTGAGGTTCAAAATGGAGATTATCTGGGCGAAGATGACATTATTCGCTTCCAGGATGATTATGTGCGCGACAAACCGTAAGCTTCATGCATCACGTCTCTATTCGGACTGCTAATATTCACCGAGCGATCGCATTTTATGAATTGCTCGGTTTTGTTGTAAATGAGCGGTTTACCACAGGTTATACCCTGGCCTGCTGGCTGGAAGGGTTGGGCGGCAGAATTGAACTGATTCAAATTCCTCAACCCAACCCTGCCCCTGATGCATTTGGGGACGAACATTATGTGGGCTACTACCATTTATCTTTTGACCTAACCGGGGCGATCGAAGATTTGCCCTCCTGGCTAGAAGCTTTGCAGCAAAAAGTTGCCCAGGCCCACACTCAGCAACCAGAGCAAGTTGCGCCCCTCAAAATTCTGCTGGAGCCAGAGCAGCAAATGATTGGCGATCGCGTGTACGAAGTTGCCTTTATTGCCGACAGCGATGGTTTACCATTGGAATTTATCCGGACGCTGAAGCAGCATGGATGAAACCTTTCCAGATAATTGGACGTATCTCCGCACCGAACTCAATTGGCTCGATCGCATATTAGCCAGCGCGATTGCCCGCCAGCGCAAAGATACCAAAGACATTGAGCGTGTTTCCAAAGCCCGCATTGACCAGATCACCAGTCATTGGTGGAAGGGCTTGATTCAGGTGGAGGGGGCGATCGCCAGCGATTCTCCGGCAGAAATGCCCCGCCGTAGCAGTACAACGGTCAATTATCAACAACGCATGGAGGTTCGGATTCAGGCCAGCCAGCAACGCGGGATTGTGCTGGGTTTACCTTCGCTCTGCCACCGCCTGGAGTTATCAACCTTTGAGAAAAATCTGCTGCTGTTAGCGCTGGCTCCCGAAATTAGTCGGCGCTACGGACGCATTTACAACTTTCTTCAGGACACTGATCATCCGGGTGCGTCTGGGTTGCCGACGATCGATTTAATTCTGCGGTTGCTATGCCGCAATGATGATGAGTGGCGAGCGGCGCGCTTGTCCCTCACCCCCCAGGCTAAATTGCTGCGACATGAGCTTGTGGTGCTGCCCCATTTGGCGTCGGAGTCGTTTTTGTGTCACCCGGTAAAATTAGCCACCACGATCGCGGAGTATCTCCTGGCAGATAGCCCTCAAATCGTCACCTTGGATGCTCTATTGCAATTGCCAACTCAGCCAGAGCGCTTGTCTGTTACGTCGAGCATAACGCTACCTGCCACCTGCACTCTACCCCCCGTCACACCGTCCGATTCCCTGCAGTCGCCGCTATCCCCGATCGAGCAACTACCGCCACCCGCTGAGGCCCTGTGGCCCAAGTTGGTACTGCCGGAAAAATTGGTGTTGACGCTACAACATTTTTGCGATCGCATTTGTTATGCCAACCAGATCCGTGAACGATGGCAAGGGCCGCAGCCTCAAACTGAGTGGAAGGAAGGCACGATCGCCCTTTTGGTAGGTGAAGCCGGAACGGGCAAAACGTTAGCAGCCCGCGCGATCGCGCAGACCCTGGATGTGCCTCTCGCTGTGGTTGATTTGGCTAGAATCGATTTGGCTCACTCCAATCAGGTTTTGCAACAGATTACAGAGGAAGCACCAACGGTTTTATTACTCAAAGCGGCTTCCTATTGGTTTGGGCGATCGACTCATGTGGAATCTTACAAACTGCGGCAATTTCTACACCAGCGCCAATCTAGCCCGACGATCACACTTCTCAGTACTGACCCTAGCCACCCCATCAAACCGTCCTGGTATGAGTGGCTGCTCAGACTCAATCTTCCGTTTCCCGCTCAAGCCGATCGGCTGACGCTATGGCAGCAGGCATTTCCGCCGGAAGTCACACTTGCCGCAGCTCTGGATTGGCCAAAACTCGCCCAGTTTCGATTGAGTGGCGGCCAGATTCAGACGATCGCGTGGGCCGCAATTGTGTTGGCGATCGCCGATGAGGCCACCAAACCCCAGAAGGCCGAGAAGCCCACTTTAAGTGCAGTAAAGCCACTGAAAATGGGCCATATTCTGCAAGCCTATCAACTCTTCAAATATTAATGCTGTTGGGAATGCGAGAAGGCAGCAGATAAGGATAGTCAACATCAAAGCGTTCCAGGCGTTCTTGATTTCGCACCGTGATTTTTTGCTCGATCGCCTGAAGTTCTGCCTGAAACTGAGCCAGAATAGCGCGATCGCCCGAATCGACAAACCGAATGTGTGCAGAACTACCCAACTGGCCCCAACGAATCCCACTTAGGGCAAAAGCCAGTTCAATTTGCCCCAAATCTTTGGGCAAGGGGGGCATGAGATCAGCCAAAGATTGGCAAACATCAGGCAGACAGTAAGCGGCCAGCGGCGCATTCGCTGGAAAACCCACATAATCAAACTGGCTAAAATTCACAGCAGCGTGTTGAGGGCCACAGGTAAAGATGATCTGAGTCGTGATATCGATGAGTTGTTGCAAGCTGAAAATCTGAGCTGGAAATCCGGGAACCCGTGGATAATTTGGTAACTCCTCAAGACCTAACCCAAGCTGACTCGTAATTTCAGCGGGCATCCAGGCAGGAGCTTGAGCAAATTCAGCGACAGGGCGCACATCCAGCGGTTCACCTAACTCGGCAGCCCAAGCTTGCAGGTAAGGATCTTGCTGAACAGCGGCATCATCAGCATAGTAACGCGGCAAAAATGCGCTGGTGTAGTGCGCGATCGCCTGCCACACTAGCAAGCCATCATCCCGGTAGGGAAATTCTGGCAAAAACTCGGCGGTCACTCCCCGCTGCTGCATATTGGTGGGTAGGGCATAGGCTTGAAATGGGCGCTCGCGGTAAGCCGTGTTGATCAAGCCAATGGCTGCGACGCGGGTAGGGGCCATCAAGTTCTCGATCGCGGCTCCTTTCCCTAACAACACTTCATTGCCACGAGTGTTGATGGCCAGCAAAAACTCAAAGTGGGGCTTCAGCAGACGGTACACTGGATGGTTGGCAGGCAACTGGCGTGGTGTGGCGATCGCAAATGCTTCCATCGCCAGGTGCGTATCGGCCAAATGGGAAATCAGTTCATGGTGAGTCAAATCCGCCACCTGCACAAACAGCTTGGCTCGCATCCAAACATCGGCATCAGGTTTGGGCCTCACGACATGCCCCGGCTCTAATTGAATCAGCACAGGTTCTAAGCCAGCCTGAGTTTGATAAAAGACGGCGATCGGGCTGCCCACATAACGCCCCACTTGCAAGTCCGCGGCAGTTAGATTTTCCAGCACTGGATAATCAGCAATGTAGAGCAGGTTACTCATTGCTGCCTGTGTTAAATTAATCAACTCACCGGTTGCGAGAGCATATTGTTCCCCAGCCCAGGTATTCAACAACGGTTGATCAGTCGGTTGCACCCGTCGTAATGCCATCGGATTTTGGCCGGCCAACCGCTGGCGGGCAAATTCGCGATCGCTTAGCCCTCCATCTCGCTGATGCAGCTTGAGGGTCACAGGACGTGGCTGTCCATGCTGTTCTAAGACTTCGTAAAAGTGCGATCGACCGTCTGAAACGGAGGTGGCCTGCTCAGCCGCGCTTTTGGCACTGCCCAGAGCATTCATCATCGATCGACGGGCCTGGACAAAGTTTGCATCAAACTGTTCATCAGGCGGCAAATCAAGATTAAACCAGCCCGACTGAAACAGTTTGAAATCAACTAATTGAGTGGTCAGGTAAAACCAGGCTTTGTCCAAAGCTTTTGTTTGTTGCTCAAGCTGGGCTGCAATCAAGTTCCACGGCTGTGACAAACGCCCGGTTTCGAGCAAAGTTTGTCCCAATTGCTTCAGAACATACCGCAGCAGGCCATCCTCTCCAGCGTAGGGGAAGAGTCGGGCAGGCCCTTGCTGCGCCAGACCAGTGGGGTCATAACGATACTGCCCTTGCTGCTTGCGAGGAGGATTGTAGAAAGCCATAGACAGTTGATGAGTGGGTAGATGGGTGAGAGTGACTACCGACAATCGTCCTCCAATTCCTGACTCCTAACTGGAAGCAGCTTCTCCTGTGGGCGCTTCGGAAGAGTCAGAGGGGGGAGTACTGTTGTTTTGCTGTTTTTGTTCGCGCTTTTTCTTTTCTGCTGCCAGCAAATCTGCCATCACGGCTTGGGCCTGTATCATTTTTTCCAGATTGCTCCGATACAGTTCCAGATCCTTTTGCACTTTGTCCTGTGGCAAGCGCAGGGCGGCGCAGGCTTGCTTCAGTAACTCTTCCCGCTGCGCCTCATTCTTGACCGCTTCTGGATCAACCGCCTCAAACAAGGTGAATAGCCCGATCGCAAATAGCCGACTGTACTTGAATTTGGGATTATTGGCGATCGCCTTGATTTGTTCTTGCAAGTTATCCCCGTATCCGGTTGCCGACTGTTCTAACCAAGCCAACACATCTTTCGCCGTTTTATGATTGACGGCCTCTCGCATGCGTTGGGCATCATGACGATAGCGATTGGGGTCATCCTGCAAAGACTGACAAATCGCGTCGAAAATCGGGGTTTTGTCACCTTCGGGGCGGTATCCCTGCATAAAGCGATCGAACGATGTCACAACTCCCAAGGCATAAATGGGATTGTACTGGTAGTCCACATTTACGCTGAGCAAATGCATCTCAACCATCAGTTCTTCGACCACGCGCCGATAAATAGAGTTGATCGGGCGGGTATGGATGCTGTAAAAAGCTCTCTTAGTATCAGAAACGGTGCGGACGTTGTTCACAGTAAAATCTAGATTTGTGCGACTCTTTACCATTTTCCCGCTTGATGGTACGTTTGCCAAGTTTTGATAAAGAGGCATCTCTCCTCAAACGTCAGATTTCTTCCAGTACCGACCATGACACCCCACCTTCTCACGATCGCTCAATATTTGGCTGGCGAATTTGAAAATCGGGCCCAGTCAGCCGCCGAACCGATTTGGTACGTTCCTTTGCGGTTATGGCAACGGCCCATCTCCCTATTTCAAGCCGATAGTGTAACGTTATTTGCTGAGCAAGCAAACTTCATTAACCTACATCAACCCTATCGTCAGCGATTAATGCGGCTCACCCAGACTGCTTTACAACCGGAAGCGTTGCAAGTTCAGTATTATGGCTTCAAGCATCCAAGTCAATTTCGGGGTGCTGGCCAAACCCCAGAGTTGTTGAAGACGCTAACTGAGGCTGATGTTGAGGAGCTACCGGGGTGTGTGCTGGAGGTAAGTGGGCGATGGTTACCCACAGGTACACGCTTTGTAGCAACGCCCCCTGAAGCTGCCTGTTGTCAGTTTCAATACGATGGCAAAATCGGTCAGGTTGCGCTCGGATTTGAAGTGAGTGCAGATGAATATTTGACTTTTGATAAAGGGATTGATCCAAAGACGGGACAAGCACTTTGGGGAGCAATTATGGGGCCTTACCGCTATCAAAAAACACAGAACTATCAACTCAATGAGGGGTTGTTTGAAGGGTAGATAAACTTACTACAGATTCGTCGTTGGGAGGGAACTGGAAGTTGCGATCGGAGTCATAAAAGGCTTGAGGATCAGGGTATTTGTTGTCCATTCCTGTCTGACAGGACTTGATCAAGCAACTGTTTAGCATCTTTAGCGTTTTTGTTCTTGAAAAAGCTTATTTCTGCTGTGGCGGTCACGATTCACAGCAATCCACAGCTCTTACTGGTGAGCAAAGACGCTATTTCTAGTATGGAGAATATCCATGTCCCTACCATCCAATTCATCAAAATTCGCATCTGAATCTGCCACTACTGAACCAGCATCGGGGCAACTTTCCCCTCCATCGACAACAAGTAAAGCCTCTCCTCAGCCCGCTTCATCAACCAGAGTAACTTTTGAAGTGCCAACCAACTCGACCCTGCCCGTGAATCCATTCGATCCAAGCTGGGTCAAACTGTGGGAGCAAGTTGGACCAATCAGTTATCTTGCCCTCCTATGCGTCTTTATTTGGTTGCTGACGCGCTTAGTAGAAACGGTCAAAGGGAAATAATCTTTCCCAAAAGCAGATAGGACGCAGCAAAATTTGATATAACCCGATCAAGCTGCTTTTGAGTCTGGTTGTTATGGTTGCGTCCTTCTCTACAAGTTCTGCTCTTGCACCCGGAACACTCCGGCGGATTCATCATTTTGCACTCAATGTGAAAGACATGCAGAAATCCCGGCAGTTCTACGGCACCCTGCTGGGTTTGCGTGAACTTACGGGGGATGACATCCCGGCTACCTTGAAGGAGTTAGTTGCTCAAGGGCAGGTTGCCAACTTTGAGCTACCGGACGGTGGCGTATTGGATTTGTTTTGGGAACCAGCCTTGGCTCCCGCTGATCCTGATCCACGCCAACAGTTTACCCGCGCCAGTCATTTAGCCTTCGACATTGCTCGCGATCGCTTCGATCGAGCGGTGGAAGTTTTACAGCAGAATCAGGTAGAAATTGACCACGGCCCAGTGAATCGCCCAACCGGGCGCGGCATTTATTTTTACGATCCAGACGGGTTTCTGCTAGAAATTCGCTGTGATCCGGCCTGATTATGATTTGTTAAAGAATATAAAATGTTCCGGTTGAGAGGCAGATTTTCTAGGAGCATCGAGGCAGACTGGCTATAAAGCTAGTTCAAGAAGAAACAAGCGATGAAGCGATCGCTCTTTTACCTGATTGCCTCTGTGGGTTGTGTTGCAACGGTGGGTAGCTATGCCGTAAGCGAAATGATGCCCAGCCAAGTGATTCACCAAAATGTCTCGTGCCCCACAACTGGGATGGCCGATGCGCAGGATGTGAAAGTTTTGGGAACCTTTCGCTGGCAGAAAGGTATGGTCGTTTTGTACAGTGCCCTTTGTTCGACCCACAATGCCCAGGATGGCAGGCAACGGGTATTAGGGCATCAAGTTGTGCGCCGCGAAGGGATGAACTGGCAGATTAGCAGCAGTGATAGCTACAGCATAAGCAACCCGCAACAAGCCTCCGAAAAGTTGATTGAGTATGGAGTTAGTCAAGCACAGGAAGAATCTGGCGATCGCTACACTATCCTATACGGGCAATTTCTTACACCGAACGTTTCAACCGTGGAAGCAACCTTTGACAATGGGGAGGTGTTGCGGGCAGATGGTCGGGGCAAAGCCTTCGCGCTGATTTCTGTCGGCGCAGCAAATCTGTGTGAATTGAGAATTTTAGGACCGGATCATCAACTCTTACGCCGAGAAGACTTGAGTCGGCCAAACTCGCTATTTGCTCCCAACCGCCTTGTTCACAATCAAGGGCGATCGTTAGCTCATTGCTTACCAATATCTCATCATTTGTGAGGCTATTTTTCGCAACAAAAATGGGGATGATGTGCCGTCATCCCCATTCGTCTACTTACTGAGAGTTTCGAGATTATAACTGTGGAGTGTACTGCTCCTTCTCAGGTATATCTGTATACTCAGCAACGATTTGCCGGAACTCTTCGCCATCAATGGTTTCCTTCTCAATTAACAAGTCCACCAGGCGATCAATAACAACGCGGTTTTCGCGAATAATCCGGCGAGCATCATCGTAGCAATGCTCCACAATCGTGCGAACCTGGGCATCAATGCGAGCGGCGATTTCCTCAGAATACTCAGAGCGCACCATCAGATCCCGCCCCAAAAAGACTTCGGAGGATTGGCCTTCCAAAGAGAGCGGACCCAGGTCAGACATGCCGAAGCGAGTCACCATTTGCCGCGCCATGCCACTCACCTGTTGCAAGTCGTTGCCTGCCCCCGTGGTCACTTCCGCATCCCCAAAAACAACCTCTTCTGCCGCACGCCCCCCCAGAGCGCCTTGAATCCGAGCCAGAATCTGCGCCCGAGAGATCAACATTTGCTCTTCGCTGGGTGCAAACCAGGTTAAACCACGGGCTTGCCCGCGGGGAATGAGCGTTACCTTCTGCACAGGATCGTGCCCTTTCACCAGAGTGCCAATGATAGCGTGGCCAATTTCGTGGTAAGCAATCAGGCGCTTACTCTTGCTATCCACCAGGGGAGTACCTTCCATCCCAGCGATCACTCGATCGACTGCATCATCAATTTCCAGCATCGTGATGGCATCTTTACGCCGACGAGCCGTGAGAATTGCGGCTTCATTCAGCAAGTTCGCAAGGTCGGCACCGGAAAACCCAGGTGTACGCCGAGCGATCGCATCCAGTGAAATTTCGTCCGCCAACTTCTTATTGCGAGCATGCACTTTCAGCACTTCCAGACGACCCTTGATGTCGGGAACATCCACCGTGATCTGGCGATCGAAGCGACCGGGACGCAACAAAGCCGCATCCAAGACATCCGGGCGGTTTGTTGCCGCAATTACGATGATGCCGGTATTACCTTCAAACCCATCCATCTCGGTCAGCAACTGGTTGAGGGTTTGTTCCCGCTCATCATTGCCACCGCCAATCCCGGCACCCCGCTGCCGCCCAACAGCATCAATTTCATCGATAAAGATAATACAAGGCGCATTTTCTTTGGCTTTCTTGAATAGGTCACGGACGCGGGAAGCCCCAACCCCAACAAACATTTCAACAAACTCAGACCCTGAAATGCTAAAGAAAGGTACACCTGCTTCGCCAGCGATCGCCTTAGCAAGTAAGGTTTTACCGGTTCCGGGAGGCCCTACCAGCAACACCCCCTTAGGAATGCGGGCACCGACAGCAGTGAAACGCTCAGGCTTCTTCAGGAAAGTGACGACTTCCTGTAGCTCTTCTTTGGCTTCTTCGATGCCGGCCACATCATCAAACATCACACCAGTCTTAGCTTCCATTTGAAAGCGAGCGCGGGACTTGCCAAAACTCATGGCTTGACCAGGCCCACCCGGCACATTATTAGAACGCCGGAACAGAAAGAATAATCCACCAATCAACAGGACGGGGAAAATGAGATTGCCTAGCAGTCCCCAGATGGCACCATCGTTACGAGTGGGGTGGACATCGAAGTGAATCTTGTCCTGTCTCAAGCGAGAGATGAGTTCTGGAGAGTTTCCAGGCAGGTCAACCCGCAAGCGTTGGATGCGGTTGTCTAGCTCAGAATCGATCGCTTCGACGATCGCAGTGCGCCCACCATCATACAAATCAACGCTCACAACCCGGTCTGCGTCCAGATACTCCAGGAACCGACCATAGGTCATTCGAGTGTTTGCCGCATTCCGACCCATATTGGCGGGGGTGGAAGTTGCAAAGGAACCTTGCCATAGAAAGAAACCAACCACCAATGCAGGAATTGCCCACAACAGTGCTGTTCTCCACGAAAATTTCATAAACCGCGCCCTCTAGATACAGGTTTCAAAACCGATATAAATATCAGGATTTGTATATTCAATTGTTAATTAAATTTAACGTGTTTTTCAGGAACCAAGCAACCACGTTTATCTGGCATTTGGCCGCAGCCAGTCCAAACTCCGGGATTGAGGGCAACTCAAGCCGTTACCGCCAAAGGCATTCGGCGACATCTTCCCCATTAATGGTTTCGATCGTTCGCTGTCCAATTTCAGTGGCGCTATCCGACACCACTTTACGCGAATCGTAGATGACCCGCCGCCGCCGACTCATCATTTCTAACCAGGCAACCAGCCCATCATTGGTGTAAAACTGGCAGGCGAACCCTTTGGGTGGCAGCGGCGATCGCATCGCGTAATACAGACATTTATTATTTTGCTCGCCGCGAATTTCCATGCGTTCGGAACGCTGAAAGCCTAACTGTTTCGGATCAAGCTTTGCCTGAGTACAAGTTTTCGCTGCTCGCAAAAAGCACTCGACGTTGCTGCATTCAATGGGAGTGGCAGTTTTGACGGCAAATGCTGGAGTTGCAAGGGTGACAGCAAAGCTAACCGAGGCCGAAGCCACCAGTTTAATCAAGTTCATGGGCTGTGGAATCGAAGTGTGAGAAGAGAAGTTTTCCTATGCTACTGCGCACTTTTCTCAGGCGGTAGGTAGAACGGCGATTTGCTAACGTTTGTACACAATAAATCCCGCGATCGCATCAATTAAAGCTTCTGGCTCATCGGCTCGAACCGCATGACCGCTGTGTTCAAAGATTCGAAGGTCTGAGTTTGGAATTAATTCGGCAATTTCGGCTGAGAATTCGGGGGCGCAAATCCAGTCGTGCTTCCCTCCAATCACCAGGGTGGGGGCGGTGATTTTGGGCAATTGCGCCCGCACATCATAGGTGCGCAAAAAGCCGCCAAATGCCTCATTAATTGCATCTGGTGACAAAATCGCCCGTTTCCAACTGTTCTTAGGCGCATTGGGGTCATACGTCAACGAATACATCGATCCCATCACCTGAAAGTACTCCTGTAAATGGGCCTCATCCCGAAAGGTGCCAGCCCAAAGATGTTGAGCGATCGCTTTCTGCTCCTCTGTGCCTTTTTCAGCCAGTATCTGCTTCGCTCGCTCGATGAAACGTGAGTCCGCGACCGTGACGATCGCGATCAGGTGCGATACATTCTCTGGATAGCGACTGGCATAGGTGAGGGCCACCATGCCGCCATAGGAGGCACCAATGACAACAATCTTTTCCAGGCCCAGGTATTGCCGCAACGCCTCCATATCTTCCACGTTGTTGTCAAGGGTATAGGTGGATTTGGCCCCTCTTGCCGATCGCCCCTGGCCACGATGGTCAAAATACACCAATTGCATTTTCTTACTAAGCGGGGAGAAAGTTGGCTTAAACGAAGTGTGGTCTGCACCTGGCCCGCCATGCAGCAGAAAGGCGACAGGTTTTTCCTTCATACGCGGCCCATCGGGCACTAAGCCAGCCCCTTCCACATCAAAAAAGATCTCCGTATCGCGAATCTTGGCTTTCATCCGTTCACCAGGTACTTAAAGGTGATTTTGAAAATGTTGCAAGTTGGTCAGGATCGAATTCAGCGTCATCTGGCGGGTTTCGGGCGATAATTCCGGCTGATCATGCAACTGTTGAATTTGGGTTTGGAGGGTGTCCAGGAACTGCTTAAGATTTGGTTTTTCAAGCAAACGTGTCGCCTGAGCGGATGGATAAAGATGGGTATCGGGATCGATCGCCAGAACTTGCTCAAGATCTAAGCCCAATTGTTGAATGGTGCGTTGCAGCGTTTCAATCACATCGTGCATTTCAATTGGATCAAATACTCGCAAAATACTGGTTTGAGTCACGATCGCTAATTTCTGGCCCCAATCCCAGGAGACAACTAACCGCCGCACCTGCCGTCGCTCCATCTCTTGATGCGCTGTCCAGAGTGAGTCTTCTGGATTAAGGACGAATAGCGGTGTACTCATCACAGCTTGAGCAGAAGATGTATTAATGTCTAGTCCAAGTGCTTGAAATCGGACAATATCCCGTTCTGTGACAATTCCAACTGGTTGATAAATTGAGTCTTCACCGACGACTGCAACAATGACAATGCAACTAATTTGATGGGTTGCCATTAGTTCTGCTAACTGAATGACAGGTGTATCTGGCGCAGCCGTAATCACTTTGTTCGTCATCACTTCAGCCACGCGCCGAATTTTTAGCAAATTAGTAGGGCGCAGGATGTGGCGAATACTGTCGAGAGAAACAACTCCAAGTAGTTGCTGCTGCCCATCTGTAATGGCCAGGTGCCGAATCCGATGCCGTCGAAAGAGAAATAATGCCGCAAACACATTATGCAAGGATTGCTCTGTCATTGTGAGCACAGGGTGATGCATCACCTCAGAAATTGGCGTCGATCGAAGGTCAACCCCAGATGCTGTGAGTTGCACTAAATCTCGCTCTGTAAAGATGCCGAGGAGACTATCTGCTTGCATCACCAGAACGCAACTTGAACGGGCACCATAAAGCGAATCTGCATGGTGGGATGTTGTAGTTTGTTGAGATGAATGACTCTTCTTGGCTGTTTCGTACATCAGAGTAACAGCATCTAGCAAACAGGTTTGCGGCGCGACGATAAGCGGCTGGCGATCGATTGCGTCTACTAGAGGAGGCGTTCCCAACGAATCATCAAAAGATACCATTTCGACTTCTCCTTATCATGAGTCAAGTTGCTACTGATACACACAAGAGAAGTTGAGTTGGACTATACGATACACTCATGCATCCTGAACGTCATCATTCGCAGCCAGTTCTAGCCCAGATATTCTAGAAGCCCGACCATACAAGCGATCGAGAACTCGCTTCACTGAAACTCTTTGCCATTGTTGCCCGCGTTTAGTCGTGTAACCTCTTTGATTCAGCCAATCCGCAACCTGTTGCAACGACTTACCTGACTTGTGATGCCGCCGAATCAGCTCAATCACCTCTTGTTCACCAGGGTCTTCTCTCAGTTCGCCATTGATTGCGCGTTGCCCAAAGGCTGGAGAGCCATATCCCGCATAACCGCCATGCGCCGCTTTATTTCTGCGTGCTTGCTCTAGTCGTTCCCAAACCTCATGGCTGTGAAGGTTTGGATCTGGAAAGTAATCGGCTGCCATAGAAAGATTTGAACCAAGCGAAATCTCACTTTCCTAAGCATATTCCATAACTTCAAAACACCTAAATAGTTACCGGCATTTGTTAATTTGCCTTAAATCTCCAGCATGTTTCAATCTTTTAAGAAATGCGAAGTTTTTCGTTTTAACTGCATTTAGTGCCTTGCGATACAAACATTCAATTTTTCTATTCCTACTATAAGTCGAGCGTAGGAACCTTAAGTGGTATGTGGCGATTTCGAATTCAGAGTTTCAGCGGAATCTTTTGTTACATCTGTCTGTAAAGCGTTCAGGATCTCGGAAGGCGGAGGGAACCAACGATGGAAAATGAAATGGTAAATGGTGGGACAACAACCATCGCGACTTTAGAACCGATGACTGAATCAACCCAAGAACCGAAAAAAGATAAAAAGAAACATAAGCATAAGAAGAAGTTGAAACTCAGTAAAACGCCAGGAATAAAAGCATTGCACCATATTTCCGAAGACGAGGGGAGTTCTAAGCTTTGCACGAAGAACTACGAAAAAGAGTTGGGCCGGTTGCAAGTTGAACTCGTCAAGATGCAGTACTGGGTTAAACATACAGGTGCTCGAATTGTGATTTTGTTTGAAGGGCGAGATGCGGCTGGTAAAGGTGGCACCATCAAGCGCATTACCGAACCGCTCAACCCGCGTGGATGCCGGGTTGTTGCCCTAGGTACGCCCAGCGATCGCGAAAAAACTGAGTGGTATTTTCAGCGGTATGTGCAACATCTACCTGCGGCTGGAGAAATTGTTTGTTTCGATCGCAGTTGGTACAACCGGGCCGGAGTAGAACATGTGATGGGCTTTTGTACAGATAGCCAATATCAAGAGTTCTTGCAAACCTGTCCCGAATTTGAACGGATGCTCGTGCGATCGGGCATTGTGTTGTTGAAATACTGGTTTTCGGTGAGTGATGAGGAGCAGGAACGGCGGTTTCAATCACGGACCACAGACCCAGCGCGCCGCTGGAAGTTGAGTCCGATGGATTTAGAATCTCGCGATCGCTGGGTGGAGTATTCCAAGGCTAAAGATGCCATGTTCGCCCACACGAACATTCCCGAAGCACCCTGGTTCACGGTTGAGGCTGATGACAAAAAACGTGCCCGCTTGAATTGCATCAACCATTTTTTGAGCAAAATTCCTTATGTTGATATGACACCCGATCCGCTAGAACTCCCACCCCGCAAGAGTGCCCCCGATGATTACATCCGTCCCCCCCGCAACGAGCAGTTTTTTGTACCCCAGGTTTACTAACAAACTTCAAACGATTCAGTGTGACTGATGCAATCGGCGCAAACATTTATCCCGTTTTAACCGTTGTGTTGGTCATCTTCCAATGTGAGCAAAGTTTAGCTGCTCATCTCAATCGGTCTCTCTAGTATCAGGAAACTAATTATCATGACCCATGAATTGCGTGTTCAAGCTGTTGCCCAAGTTACTGATCGCAAACCCCTTCCCGCTAAAATGCCGCAACGCTTGGAGGCCCTGTGGGCGACAGATGTGTTTACATTGAGCAAGATGCAGGCCAGCTTACCCAAAGATGTGTATAAGTCGTTGAAAAATACGATCCAAACGGGTGGGAAGTTGGATGTTTCGATCGCCGGAACCGTGGCGGCTGCGATGAAAGACTGGGCCGTGTCTAAAGGCGCGTTGTACTACGCCCATGTGTTTTATCCCATGACAAATGCCACCGCAGAGAAGCACGACGGGTTCATTTCAGTGCAGAGCGATGGCACGGTGATTACTGAATTTACTGGCAAGGTGCTGGTGCAGGGCGAACCCGATGGCTCATCGTTTCCGAATGGTGGCCTGCGATCGACCTTTGAAGCTCGCGGCTACACAGCCTGGGATGTGACCAGTCCAGCTTATGTGATGGAAACCGATAATGGCGTCACTTTGTGCATCCCCACGGTATTCATTTCCTGGACTGGGGAAGCTCTAGATAAGAAGACGCCCCTATTACGCTCGATCGCAGCCATGAACAAAGCTGCCACCCGCGTTTTGAAGTTGTTAGGGCATACCGATATTGCCCCCGTCAACTCCAGTTGTGGAGCCGAGCAAGAATACTTCCTGGTCGATGCCCACTTTGCCCACAGTCGCCCTGATCTGTTGCTAGCCGGTCGGACTTTGTTTGGCAAACCCGCGGCCAAAGGACAGCAATTTGATGATCACTACTTTGGGGCCATTCCCGATCGTGTCCAGGTCTTCATGCAGGATGTGGAAGAGCGGCTGTATCGGTTGGGCATTCCCGCCAAAACCCGCCATAACGAAGTAGCACCGGGTCAATTTGAGATTGCCCCCTTCTTTGAAGCGGCTAATGTGGCCAGTGATCACCAGCAGTTGATCATGACCATCCTCAAAAGTACGGCGAAGAAGCACGGGTTTGTTTGTTTGTTGCACGAAAAGCCATTTGCTGGCATCAACGGCTCTGGGAAACACGTCAACTGGTCGGTCGGCAACGCAACCCAGGGGAATTTGCTGGATCCGGGTGACACTCCCCACGCTAACATGCAGTTTTTGCTGTTCTGCGGTGCCGTGATTCGTGGGGCGCATAAGTACGGTGCCTTGTTGCGGGCAGTTGTGGCCACCGCCAGTAATGATCACCGCTTGGGTGCAAATGAGGCTCCCCCAGCCATTATTTCCGTTTATTTGGGTTCCCAGTTGGAGCAGGTATTTGAGCAAATTAGCCAGGGGCAACCCACCAGTTCCACGCAAGCTGGTGTGATGGAATTGGGCGTGGATACGTTGCCAGTATTCCCGAAAGATCCGGGCGATCGCAACCGGACTTCCCCCTTCGCCTTTACCGGCAACCGCTTTGAGTTCCGGGCTGTTGGCTCCGGCCAATCAGTTTCTGGCCCACTGGTGGCGATGAACACTATCCTGGCAGATTCTCTCACTTGGGTGGCAAATGCGCTGGAAAGCGAAATGGCGAAAGGAGCCGATCTGAATACGGCAGCCCATACGGTGCTGAAGGAGGTGATGGATCAGCATGGGTCAGTTGTGTTTGGCGGCAATGGCTATTCCGAGGAATGGCACCGGATAGCGGTAGAGGAACGGGGTCTGCCCAACTTGCGCACAACGGCTGATGCCTTGCCCATCCTCAAAGCAGACTACATCGAGGAGTTGTTTAGCCGAGTGGGAGTGTTGACTCCAGTTGAATTGGAAAGCCGCTTCGATGTTTATGCCGAACAATACGTTTTGGCGATCGAAGTGGAAGCCAAACTGGTGATCAACATGGCCAAAACCATGATTTATCCGGCGGCAGTTCGGCATCTATCAGAATTAACCCAGGCGATCGCCCATGCTAAAGCGATCGGCATTGAAATCAGCCAGGAAGGTGCCGAAAAAGTAGCAACCCTCATGCAACTGATGATGGATAACGTGAGCAAACTCAGTGCTGCCTTAGCAAAACATGAGTTTGACTCAATGGAAGACCATATGCAGCACTCAGCTCAAACCATTCGTCCGTTGATGGATCAGGTGCGAGAGTTTGCCGATGCCCTGGAAGGCGAAGTGGCTGATGACTTTTGGCCATTACCCACTTACCAGGAGATGCTGTTTGTGAAGTAACCATGCTTCGTTAGTGTTTGGCTCTCAGTCACGGCAATCGAGTGACTGAGAGCATTTGTTTGTGTGGCATTGGTTCAGGGGCGGCTCGCAAGTTTACAATTCAAAAGATTCTATCTGCTCATCGCCAGATTTCATGCCGCAAGTACACCCAGCCAGACCGATCGCCCAACCTGCCACCCCCTATGTGTTAGAAGCCAAAGAACTAACGCGCCGATTTGGGGGTTTGGTTGCGGTTAACCAGGTTTCGTTTGCTGTGCAATCAGGTGAAATTTTTGGCTTGATTGGCCCCAATGGGGCAGGAAAAACAACCTTTTTTAACTTGCTGACGGGGTTGATTCAGCCATCAAGCGGCCAAGTGCTGCACCACGGAGAAGACATTTCCCGATCGCGACCGTTCCAGATTGCGCAACGAGGAATTGCCAGAACCTTTCAAAACATTCGCTTATTTGGGGAATTGTCAGCCCTGGAAAATGTCATGATTGCGCACCATGTGCATACGCAGAGTGGACTATTGCAGGGGGTCTTGCGATTGCCGCCCGCCCCCACCGAGGAACAGAAAACCCAGGAACAATCCCTGGAATTGCTAAATCTAGTTGGGTTGGGCGATCGGGCATTGGAGCTAGCCAAAAACTTTGCCTATGGCGATCAGCGTCGCCTGGAAATCGCTCGAGCCTTGGCACTGAAGCCCAAAGTGTTGTTGTTGGACGAACCCGCAGCCGGAATGAACCCCAACGAGAAAGGTCAGTTGAGCGACTTTATTCGCCATGTCCGGCAACAGTTTGACCTGACCATTCTCCTGATTGAACATCATGTGCCGCTGGTGATGGGGCTGTGCGATCGCATTGCAGTCCTTGATTTTGGGCAATTAATTGCTTTAGGTAAACCGATCGATGTGCGCAACAATCCAGCCGTCATTGCCGCCTATCTCGGCAGCGACTAGTGCCGTCAGGCAGCCGTAGGAAGACTAAAGGCAGCAGGCAAAACTTTTGTACGATTCCCTAAGCATGCAGCGTGCCATCGGGCATTCTGGCTTCCCGCAAACACGCCATCGTTAAATCCGTCCCTTTTAGATTGGCCCCCTGCAAATTGGCTTGATGCAGGTTGGCTTCGCGCAGGTTGACTAAACTCAAATTGGCACCGCGTAAGTCGGCCTCGCGCAGATTCACCCGCGATAAATTAGCGCCATGCAAGTTTGCATTTTGCAGATTGGCCAGGCTTAAGGTGGCCTCGCGCAAATCCGTATCTCGCAAAGTGGCTTCTACCAAACTGGCTTTATAAAGGTTTGCGCCAATCATGGTTGCATTGACAAAACTGGCGCGGTAAAGGTCAGCCCCCAGCAAATTCGCCATACACAAATTTGCTAGGCTCAAGTTCGATCGCCGTAAGTTTGCAGCATACAGCGTTGCGCCCACTAAATTCGCCATGCATAGATTGGCCATGCACAAATTGGTCAAGCTGAGATTCGCCTCGCGCAAATTGGCCATGCTAAAGTCGGCTTCCCGTAGATCCGCTTTATAAAGACTCGCTTCCCACAAGTTGGCTTTATAAAGAATTGCCGTGTAAAGCGTTGCGTTCTCCAGTAAGGCGGTGCAGAGGTTAGCCTCACGCAGGTTTGCCATACTCAAATCCACCTGGCTCAAATCAGCTTCGCGCAAGTCCGCTTTGTAAAGGTTAGCTTCCCGTAAATTCGCTTTGTAAAGCACTGCCGTGTAGAGGGTCGCTTGCTCCAACGTGGCGACGCTTAAATTGGCTCCTTCCAAATTGGCCATGCTGAGATCGCCCTGGCTAAACGTAACCTGTTGCAGGTCGGCATTGTGCAAGTCAATTTCCCGCAGATTGGTGTCTCGTAGATTTGCGCCTTCCAGGTTTGCAACGCTCTTGGGATGATTCTGCCACCAATGATTCCAGGCTGTTACTCCATGCTTGAGTAACGCAAGGTGCCCCTCGTCTGCCATCTAGTTCTAACCCCTGATTGCGATTACTCTGGCTTTGTCTTCTCCAAGGATTCCCTGAGCAAGGAATATTAGAACGAAAAAACCGATGATAATCAGCAATTTTGCTTACGCAGTTGGTTTCGCGCAGGTAGCGATCGTGCCACGTAACAAAAGTTAAATGGTAATTCGTTTAACTGAGACAAAACATCTGTTAAAGTTCTTCTCACCCTTCTTAAGGGTAAGGTGCTTTCGCTCCATTCTCGTTAGGATAGATAGCTAGAGCGTTACGTCGTTTCTTCTAAAATCAAAATTCTTCTGTAAATCTATGACTAACAGTGAATTTACTCAGTCGCTTAATCTCGCCAGGGCACTTGACCTGATCATTTCCAGTCGAATTATTAATGGAGTTCTGTACGTCTATACGGCAACAGGGCAAGCAAGACCGTGGGATAGCTTTTCTTCAGATTTTCCCCTGGAACGCCTGCAAGCAATGGCTAATCGAGTGAACTTGCAGCAAAAGCCCGCAAGTTAGGGGCAGCCTTTGCACCTGTTTGTGACTCTGGTTGCTCAAGGTTCGTCTAGTTCGATCACTGCGCGAACTTCTCTTAAAAGTTCATCCTGCTCTTGTTTGAGTGCCTCCAATCGGTCTAACAATAGCGCTAATCGCTGTTGTTGTGTGGGTGTTTCTACCTGCGGAGGCGGAACTGGTTGATGAAATAGACGCAGAACAGCGCCAAATAACCAGCTTGCCAGTTGCATCGGTGCCCGTAGAACTGCTATCCAAATGTGTTCGGTGAGGCGAGCGATCGCGCCCAGCAATCCCCGCAATAGGACAACTATCACTAGTACCAATCCCAGACTAATCACTGGATGGGTGAGGAGCCAGGCAATAAGGGGGTGTGCCTCCATCCAGGTTTGAATAGTCGTTACGATCGCCCGTTGTGGTGCGGCTGTAAAGATCGACGGATTCATAGCTTTCTACTCAAAAACGCTGATAGCAGTTTCCCTGATGGGATGGGAGATGCCCTGGTTCCAATGTTCATCAGGCACTTGTACCAGAGTTTATTGGTTGAGAGCGATTACATCCAGACTAGCGCAGTCGCCCTATCACTCAAATGAATCGATGGTTGAGTCTCATCCGGAAGCTGTCCAGTTAGAAAAAGCAAAACTGAGACGATCGCTGCTGCAAACACGGCAAGCGATGAGTCGAGAAGCTTGGCAATCAAAAAGTACACAACTTTGTCAGCAGTTGGCTGCATTGTCTGTGTTCAAGCAAGCTCGAACGGTGCTGGCCTATTTTAGTGTGCGGCAAGAGCCAGATCTCTCATTGCTGTTTCAAATCGAGAAGACCTGGGGGTTTCCCCGCTGTGTGCATCAAAGTTTGGTTTGGCATCAATGGTGCCCTCATTCGCCTTACCCCCTGCAAAAAGGGACATTTGGGATATGGGAACCCCATCCAGATGCGCCAACGTTGAATGCAAGTGAGATCGATTTGATGCTAGTGCCTGCGGTGGCTTGCGATCGACAAGGATACCGCTTGGGGTATGGCGGTGGGTTTTACGATCGCTTGTTGAGTTCCCCCGCTTGGTCAGCCATCCCGACGATCGGAATTGTCTTTGAAGTGGCCCTCTTTCCCCACCTTCCCCACGCTGAGTGGGATCGATCGTTAACTGCGGTCTGTACAGAGTTGAATGTTTGGAACTGCCCACCTGCGCAATAAACCTTCACCAGGCTGGAAGTAATGGGAGCTTCATCCAGTTGCCGATGTCGGGCATTCTAAACTGTCCAGGGTGAAGTAAATCGCATGAATTCAAGCTCGACCCCTAGTAATCAGCTAAACACAGACCCCATTCAATCAGCACTGCAACGGTTTTTTGGCTACTCCAGCTTTCGCCCGCCCCAACGGGAAATCGTGGAGTGTTTGATCCAAAAGCATGATGCCTTAATTGTGATGCCGACGGGTGGCGGCAAATCGATTTGTTTTCAACTTCCGGCACTGATGCAACCCGGCGTTACTTTAGTGGTGTCGCCCCTGGTGGCCCTAATGGAAAATCAGGTGCGGGAGTTGCAACTGCAAAAACTTCCTGCCGCTTTGTTACATAGCGAGTTACCGAAAAGTCAATATCGCCAAACACTCTGGCTTTTGGCTCAACAACGGTTGCGCTTGTTGTACGTTTCTCCTGAAACATTGTTCAGCGCAAAGGTTTGGGAGGTTTTGTGTCAGCCCAAACTGGTGGTGAATGGATTGGTCATTGATGAAGCCCATTGTTTGGTGCAGTGGGGGGATACGTTTCGGCCTGCTTACCACCGTTTGGGCAGCGTGCGGCGATCGCTCAGTGCCCAGCACTCCCACTTTAAAATGATGGTCGCAGCTTTCACGGCAACGGCAGATCCCCATGCCCAAGAAATGATCCAGCGCAGCTTACAACTGGAACAGCCACGCCATTTTTGCTTAAACCCCTACCGCCCCAACCTGCATCTGGCGATCCAAACCGTGTGGACTCCGCACCAGCGGCGGCAACGTTTGCAGACATTCATCAAACAACAGCATAACCAGGCAGGGCTAGTTTACGTGCGAACTCGCCGTGATAGTGAAGAACTGGCTGCCTGGTTAGGTCACCAGGGCTGCACGACGACGGCCTATCATGCGGGTCTTAGCCCACAGGAACGCCGCGCGATCGAGCAACAGTGGTTATCTGGGCAGCAACAGTTTGTCGTTTGTACAAATGCCTTTGGGATGGGCATTAATCACTCAAGTGTGCGCTGGATTGCCCACTTCCACACGCCGCTGCTGTTGTCTGAATACGTACAAGAAATCGGGAGAGCCGGACGAGATGGGAACCCGGCGATCGCCCTGATGCTGATCAGTGAACGGACAGGGTGGCTTGATCCAACCGACAAACAGCGTCGCCAGTTTTTTACGAATCAGATGCAAAACCAGTATCGGCAGGCCAAAGATCTGTGCCGCAAGTTGCCGTTAGAAGGAAATGTTACCGCAGTGAGTCGGCAATGGAGCGGTGCGGCGAGCGCGCTTGCCCTGCTGCATCAAGGTGGCGACTTAGCCTGGACTGACCCATTTCATTACACCATCACAGGACGATCGCCCCTCATGCATCTGGGCCAATCCAACCGGCACGCCATCGATCAAATGCAACAATATCTCACAACTGGTCACTGTCGCTGGCAATTTCTCCTCTCTGCCTTTGGGTTTGAGGCCGACGCTCGCAACTGGCGATGTGGACATTGTGACAACTGCCGCAAGTGAATTCAGGTTAATCTTCCCATTTCTAAACGATTTATGTAGAATTAGGGTTTGGGATAAATGCGAAAACAGCGTAAGAAATAACGGAGATTGTAATGGCTCGCACATGTCAGCTAACGGGGAAAAAGGCAAACAATGCCTTCGCCATCTCCCACTCACATCGTCGTACCAAGAAACTGCAAGAAGTAAATCTGCAATGGAAGCGGGTTTGGTGGGAAGAAGGCAAGCGCTGGGTGCGGCTGCGCCTGTCGACTAAAGCCATCAAAACCCTAGAGAAAAAGAGCTTGTCTCAGTTTGCGAAGGAAGCAGGATTGGACCTCAGCAAACTTTAACTTTCGTTGAAATAATTCGTACCCACTAGGGCATGTGGCTAACCATATGCCCCGGTAGGCGTTTTGTGCATTTTGCCATCGCAAAAATCCTATGAGCTGAGAAATTCAACCCTGAGCCGATCGCAAGATTACCTCTGAGGGTACGGCACACTCTTGAGTAGTTTTGACACGATCATGGTTAGTTATTCAGTGGAGAATTGACCATGCTGAAAGAGATGTGCTGGTTATCCCCGTTAGGCTCCAACAGTGCCAAAATTTTGCACTTGAGAACCGCGACTAACGAACCGTGGCGACCCTACACCGCTTTCCCACAATATGCCGCCCCAGATTATTTAGTTCCGGGTGGATCAAAAGGGTGGGCAACTTACCAAAAATTAATGAAGGCTGGATGGAAATTACTGCCCTCCTCTGATACCAACTCCATCATTTCGATCGTCCAAGCGGGTTAGACACCGGAATGTCAAAACAGCTCTGCAAGTAGCCGTGCAGTAAGGCCGCAGTCGGAAGGCAGAAGATAGCGGGCAAGCCCTTAATTATAGCCGTCGCCATGTGAAACGTGGCAGCCTTCGGCGTGAGCGCGATTCGGCTGAGCTCATCGTCGAAGCCTCAGTCGAACGAGGCGTGTCAGAACACCTACCCAGAATCGGCAGTTCAGCCATTTGATCTGTCCTAAGTGTTCTGACCATAACTATACTTCGGACTTTGAGCTTTGACTAACTGAAAGGTTATTTCCGACAAAATGCACTGGTCGCATTTGGGCCGCATCTCCATAAAATTACAGATCTCTCTATGAGAAGTGGAAAAATATTCCGCGATCTTCACCAGGGTATTTTGAGCAGATTTTGGCATGTTAGGTAGTGGCAGACCACCAAATCAAACTCAGTTTCATTTCTATTGATCGAGTTTGTAACAATGGTTGAGGTTATGTTGCATCGTAACCTTGGCTAATAGTCTCTGGTGCTGGTGTTGCCCGTCCTGCTACCTAACCGATTTAGTCATGTTCTCATCCTACTTTCTGCTCCGATTTCCCGTTTGGAAGTTTCTCAATCAACCTATTTTTACAGATACAAATCGTGCAATTTTCAACCCCTATCTATTTTGGCGGCGTTATCAGCTAGACCTCTTAGAGCGCTGTTTAAGAATTGATTGCGCGTCAGGCGACGTTCGCCGTGATTAAGTTTGGTGACGGCTCAGTGGTTGTTAAGCCAAAAGCGGAAGGGCGATCGCCCTTCCGCTTTTTTTGAAATTAGATTCACCGGAAGCAGTGGTTAGGTTCCAGAGGTCCAGGAGTTGATGTATTCAAGTTGTTCCGCCGTGAGCGTGTCGATCTCGATGCCCATTGCTTGTAGCTTGAGCCGCGCAATCTCACCGTCTACATCGGCTGGAATGGAATGAATCCCTGCTTCCAGACTGCCCTTGTTCTTGACCAGATATTCAACCGCCAGTGCCTGGTTGGCAAAGCTCATATCCATCACCGCACTGGGATGCCCTTCTGCGGCAGCCAAGTTAATCAGTCGACCTTCACCCAATACCACGACTGATTTGCCATTCTTCAGGCGATATTCCTGAGTGAAGTTGCGGACATCTTTGACCTCAACTGCTTCTGCACCCAGAGCTTTCAGGTCAATTTCAATATCAAAGTGGCCAGAGTTACACACGATCGCGCCGTCTTTCATTGCAGCGAAATGCTCACCACGAATGACGTGCTTGTTCCCGGTCACAGTGATGAAAATATCACCCTCGGGAGCGGCTTGCGCCATCGGCATCACGCGGAAGCCATCCATCACCGCTTCGATCGCTCTCACGTTATCAATTTCGGTCACGATCACATTTGCGCCCATGCCACGTGCCCGCTGAGCGGTGCCTTTGCCGCACCAACCATAGCCAGCAACCACCACATTCTTTCCAGCCAATAAAATGTTGGTTGCCCGAATAATGCCGTCGAGGGTAGATTGGCCAGTGCCATACCGATTATCAAAAAAGTGCTTGGTCTCAGCATCGTTCACATTCATGGCGGGGAAGGTCAACACCCCGTCGTTGAACATCGCCCGCAGTCGCACAATTCCGGTCGTCGTTTCTTCCGTAGTGCCAATTAAATCCACCAACTGGTGCTTCCGTTCTTGCACCAGAGTTGCCACCACATCACAGCCATCATCCACAATGATGTTGGGTTTGTGATCCAAGGCGATTTGAACGTGGCGAATGTAGGTTGCTGCGTCTTCACCTTTTTGAGCGAACACAGGAATACCATAATCGGCAACCAGGCTAGCCGCTACGTCATCCTGCGTGGACAGAGGATTGCTGGCAATCAACACGGCATCTGCGCCACCGTTTTTCAGCGCGATCGCCAGGTGGGCTGTTTCCGTCGTGACGTGGCAACAAGCAACCAGACGAATGCCAGCTAGCGGTTTCTCTTGAGCAAAGCGATCTTGAATTTGGCGCAAGACTGGCATTTCCCGACCAGCCCACTCGATCCGCTGCTTCCCAACTGGAGCTAGAGCTAGATCTTTAACTTCATATTTCAGTTCTTTCGGACGAACGGGGGTAACGGTCATGAATAACTTTCCTCAACTTGACATTGTTTGAACGAGAAATTTCTCGCTTACTGCATAACCGCTAACGCGGGGAAGGTCTACGGTCTACTGAGCATAATCACCAAAAACTTCTTTCAGTGAAAACTCTTACTCAGCTTACTGTAGTTAACCGAAGGGGCAAAGATAGGTTAAACGCAGTTTACCAAACCCTCATAATACTCTATTCCGCTTTTCGAACTCACGGGCCAATTCCGATCGCATGACCAACGCTCTCGGAAGATTCACGCCCCGTCCCGCTCTGACTCCAGCTCATTCTTTATAATGAACGTGTTCTATACTCCTACCGTCTCCTGTGACTACGACTCCTATTCGTTCTAATTCCCAGTTCAATGCATCGACTCAACGCCCCGATCCACAAGGCCGATTTGGTCAGTTTGGCGGTAAGTATGTCCCTGAAACTTTGATGCCAGCGTTGGCAGAGTTGGAAGCTGCTTTTTATCAATTCAAAGGTGATCCAGGCTTTCAGCAGGAATTGACTGGCTTGTTACGGGATTACGTAGGACGCCCCAGCCCACTTTACTTTGCGGAACGATTAACCGCTCATTATGCTCGCCCAGATGGCAGTGGGGCCCAGATTTATTTGAAGCGGGAAGACCTCAACCACACGGGGGCACACAAAATTAACAATGCCTTAGCGCAAGTGTTGTTGGCAAAGCGCATGGGTAAACAACGGATTATTGCCGAAACAGGGGCTGGGCAGCATGGAGTTGCGACGGCCACCGTTTGTGCTCGCTTTGGGCTGAAGTGTGTCATTTACATGGGAGTGCATGACATGGAGCGGCAAGCCTTGAATGTCTTTCGGATGCGGCTGATGGGGGCAGAGGTTTCTCCTGTGGAAGCCGGTACGGGAACGTTGAAGGATGCTACTTCGGAAGCGATTCGAGATTGGGTAACGCATGTGGGAAATACCCACTACATTCTGGGATCGGTGGCTGGGCCGCACCCATACCCCATGCTGGTGCGAGATTTTCATCATGTGATTGGGCAGGAAACTCGCATTCAATGCCAGGAGAAGTGGGGCGGCTTACCCGATATTTTATTGGCCTGTGTGGGGGGGGGTTCCAATGCAATGGGCTTGTTTAATGAGTTTGTCAGTGAGCCTGCGGTGCGGTTGATTGGGGTAGAAGCGGCAGGGCATGGCGTCCCCAGTGGAAAGCATGCGGCCACGTTAACGGCTGGACGAGTGGGGGTGCTCCATGGAGCGATGAGCTACCTCCTACAAGATGAAGATGGGCAAGTGATTGAGCCGCATTCGATCAGTGCAGGGTTGGATTACCCCGGTGTTGGGCCAGAACACAGCTACTTAAAGGATATCGGGCGGGCAGAGTACTATGGGGTAACGGACGAAGCGGCTCTGGCAGCGTTTCAGCGGTTGTCGCAGTTGGAAGGGATTATTCCAGCATTGGAAACAGCTCACGCGATCGCCTATCTGGAAGCGTTATGTCCGCAACTGGCTGGCAATCCGAAAATTGTGATTAACTGTTCGGGAAGAGGCGACAAAGACGTGCAAACAGTCGCGCAGGTCTTAACGCCTTCCTAACTTGGGGCGACTGTCCGTACACTTCTTGTAATCTTCAGCAAAACGTCGTTAGAAGTTTAAGAAAACAGGTGACAGTTATTTTTTCGCTGAAGTCGCTGCTACCGTAATCTTACTGTTGTTATCTTGGGAACAAGGGTGCCGCGAAGAAGCCAAGTTGGCCCTTGTGATGACCAATTTAGCATCGCTAAAGCTCTCATGCCGGGTTTATAAAGCAGGGAAGGCAGAGGCAAAACTTCGATGGTTGCGACTTTTGAGGCTGTGTAAGTGATGGTTACTTCGGCTCTGGGGAGAAGTCGTTGTTCAATGGTCGGCTAGTCGTTGATGTTCCAGTTGATGTCAAGAGCGTTCTCGTTGTAGCGTATAAATACGTACATTGCTGCTGACGCGAATTAATTTGAGACCGGTTGTTTAACTAAAAGTACAAACGCTTGTGGGGTTGGTTTATGCAGAAGTTAACGATTCGAGGCAAACTTTTCTCCTACCAGTCTGTGCGCTGGTGCGAGGAAACCTTTGGCAGCGCGTTTTTTGCTCTGATTTGGACGCTCAGCAATCCGTTTGGAGATGAGCCGTCGTTGGACTAGAGCAACAAAGCGCGATGAAGTCAACGGCTCGGCTCCACTGCTAACTGGCTTGAATGAAGGCGATCGTGCTTTGCCACGGAACTTGCTGATGGCAAAGGTGTTCTGTGAAGCGATCGCGAATCAGGGCGATGTCAGCAGCAGCAAGATAATGACTCAGGTGATCCGCATAGGTTGGCTGGGTTGTGCCCTGACTAAACCAACGAGAAATGAGGGCGGGTGTTATCAAAAGTTCGGTTTGCAGGGGTTCAACCTGAATTTTTACGTCTAGGCCAGCAGCTGAAAACCACTGTTGCAGTTCAGCTACATCCCATTGCAATCGGGCCTCGGATGGGTGAGCATACTTTGCTTCTTCGGCTTTAACCAATTGTTGGTGCAGTTTCGCCCCCAGCCAGGCCGGTTGGAGCAGGCCGTAGAGCCGTTGCACCCGGCGCGGCAGCGCTTCCGCTAAAACGAGATGACTTGGGCTGTTGGCGTCTGCGCGGCTCAAGATCTCTGTGAGGACGGCGATCTCGCCTCGCACTTCGGCGGCAGAGGTCAACACATTGCGGCCTAACAGGACATCAAATTGAACGCCGGGAGCTTGCCTGGTTAACTCAGTTGGCAGGTCAGCAAGGGTCGATCGCACCACGATTGGTCGAGTTAGCTCTGGCAACATTTGGCTCTGCTGGGTCAATGCAGTCGCATCCGTTTCGGCTGCAACACAGGCATACACTCCGCCCTCTGGAACTTGCCGGATGGCCTCCCAGGTGAGCAACCCCGTACCGGCATTCAAGTCCAGCACCACATGCTGGCGTTGCACCTGAGCCAACGCAAAGAGCCGATCGCGGACATAGCCCAACTGTTCCCCAACTTGCCCCAGAGTGCGTTGTAACCAGCGTTCCTGAGCTGAATTGGTAGGGCTAAAAGTCAAGGCTTCCGTGGGCGCGAGGCTAATGCCCTCCACGATCGCGGCCAGTTGGGCTTCGCGGCGTTGGGCGACTTGAGTTTGGATAGTTGCCTCATACCCTTGATTAGAGGGTTGATAAAACACTTGCCCTTGCAAACTAGCCGGTAAATATTGCTGTTCCACCCAATGATCCCGGTAGGCATGGGGATAGAGATAGCCCGCTCCATGTCCAAACCCTTTTTTATCCCGGTTGGCATCGCGCAGAGGAGACGGAACTTCAGCTTCTCGTTCTTGTTCCACGGTGGCCAGTGCATCAAAAAAGCCCATCACGCTATTCGATTTGGAACAGGTTGCCAGATACAAAGTTGCTTGAGCCAGGGGGTAGCGCCCTTCCGGCATGCCAATTCGATCGAAGGCTTCGGCGCAGGCATTCACTACCCCGATCGCCTGAGGATCTGCCAATCCTACATCTTCCCCCGCCAGGATTAACAAGCGCCGAAAAATGAAGCGTGGCTCTTCCCCGGCGTAGACCATCCGAGCTAACCAATACAAGGCGGCATCGGGATCGGAGCCTCGCACGCTTTTGATAAACGCGCTGATGGTATCAAAATGGGCATCCCCTTCTTTGTCGTATAACACGGCCCGCCGCTGAATGGATTCTTCTGCCACGGCCAAAGTCAGGTGAATCACCCCATCGGGGCGGGGCGGAGTTGTTTCGACAGCGAGTTCGATCGCGTTGAGTAACGCGCGGGCATCACCATTTGCCACGTTCACCCAATGTGCCAGCGCGGCCTCATCAAGTTGCACCTGGAGGTGGCCATAGCCGCGCTGCGGATCGGTTAGAGCTTGTTGAACAACAGTTCGCAACGCAGGTTCATCCAAGGGCTTGAGTTGAAATAGGCGCGATCGCGACACTAACGCTTTATTGACTTCAAAGTAAGGATTTTCTGTAGTAGCTCCAATTAAAATCACGGTGCCATTCTCCACCCAAGGCAACAGGGCATCCTGTTGGGCTTTGTTGAAGCGATGCACTTCGTCCACAAACAAAATCGTGCGCTGGTCGTACATCCCTCGTTTTTCCTGCGCGACCGCGATCGCTTCCCGAATCTCCTTTACTCCAGCTAAGACAGCATTGATCGCAATAAAATGAGCCTTCGTGGTGTTGGCAATAATCCGAGCCAAGGTCGTTTTGCCCGTTCCGGGCGGCCCATAGAAAATTAGTGAAGACAGTTGATCGGCCTGGATGGCTCGTCGCAACAATCGCCCTGGGCCAACGATCGCTTCCTGCCCCACAAATTCATCCAATGTGCGGGGCCGCATCCGGGCGGCAAGCGGCGCTTCGGCTTCGGTCACTTCCTGGCGGTGGCGATCAAACAAATCCATAGCTCATTCAAACGGGTGGGGATGGGTTTCCTACCTTCTCATTCTTACGGCTCACAGGGATTCTGATCTATCCCCGTCTAGGGAGGGAGGGGGTTTTTTCGCGGCAAATCATGATTGGAGTAAGTATCAACCTGCTAAGTGAAGGAAGATCAATATGTTTAAGAGAGTCGCAGTTACCCTTGCTCTAGTTGTATTCGGCTTGTTGATTGCGTTGGGTTCGGGGGTTGTAGCCCAAACCAATCCTCCAGCGAATCAAACTGTGAGTAACCAAGTAAATGACATCGACCGAGCCTACATGATGACGGCTGCCGAAGCTGGCGTTGCCAATATCCAGATGGGGCAGTTGGCGTTGCAACGAGGCACCAGCCCCCAAGTGAAGCAATTTGCTCAGGCTGAAATTAACGAACAGCAAACGGTATCGAATGAATTGAAGCGCATTGCGCCGCGAGTGCGGGTCAACCTCCCAACAACTCCAGGGATGAAGTATCAGGCGGCATTACGGCGATTGTCGCAACTTTCGGGCCAACAGTTTGACCAGGCTTATCTAAGCGAAGGTGGAATCAATGCGCATCTGGAAAATGCGGCGACCTTCCAACGGGAAGCTGCCTTTGGTCAAAATCCTGATTTAATTCGACTGGCAAATGCCGGATTGCCCATTATTAATCAGCACTTTACAACCGCAAGTTCTTTAACCAATTATCGGTTTGCCCAGGTGCCGCAGCGGTTTAACGGTTCGACAGGGACGCCCGCTTCCCAAAATCCGCAGCCGATCGCGCCTCGATCGGCTCAATAACCCGACGATCGCTTGTGCCGCTTACCGTCGCAGCCAGATCCCGCGTAAACCGGCGGCTTTGGCTGCGTTGTAGTCTTCAGCGAAACTGTCCCCAATGTGAATGGCTTGACTAGCATGACAACCATGCTTGTGGAGGGCAATTTCAAAGATTTGGCGCTCAGGTTTGGCCACTCCCACCTCCGTGGAAATAGTGATGGAGTCGAAGTAGGGGGTAAGTTGGAGCGATCGCAACACGGCGTAAAGGCGTGAGTCGAAGTTGGAAATGATACCCAATTGAATGCCTGATGCTTGCCAACGTTGCAGCATTTGGGGCACATCGGCATAAACAAACCACGGGGTAGGAGATTCAAAAAAGTCGTACAGGGCGGTAAAAAATTCGCCAAAGTCGGCAAAGCGATCGTAATACCCCGCCTCGTTGAAGGTTTGCACCGCCAGATTGAACCACCAGTTGTATTCTTTGGCTTGCAACTCAGAGGGAGCAGTTTCGCCAAAGGTGGGAGTGCCCGCCGCCTTGAAACTTCTGATAAAGGCCCAATCAATTTCTTCAATGGGCAAACTCACCCCAAAGCGATCGGCCACTCTGGCATACTGCTCGCCCACGCTGCCTTGCACCCCAAACAGCGTACCGACCGCATCCAAAAAAATCACTTGAGGACGTTGCATCATAGGACTTGGGTAGGATGTGGAGAAGATAGTTTGGGTAATCGTTGAGGGATTACGAATCCTGAGCCGATTAAAAGTGCTAACGACAGATAGACAAGCAACCGAACGCAAGATTCACTAATTCTTAGATGTAATGTCAGACCAGGTTGTTCGGTACGGTGCCGTTTTGTTGAATTTGATTGAGCCATGCGAGTCAAAGCCTAAAAACAGTTGCTGGAATAGACTTACTCTAAGGGGGAATACCATCGAAATCTTGTTCATCATCGCACAGAATTGTCCGACTCTCCGGCTCAACCAGGGGTGCTTGAGGGGGCTACTTGCGGCCAATTTCGGCCCAAACGCGAGTGGGTAAGCCCCAGACATAGACGAAACCTTCTGCAGCTTTGTGATCGAATTTATCTTCGGCTCCGTAGGTGGCCATGTCGTGACTGTAGAGGGCAGTAGCCGCTTTCCGCCCGACAACGCTAGCAGTTCCCTTGAACAATTTGACCCGCACCGTACCAGTGACGCGCTCTTGAGTTTTTTGCACAAAGGCGTTTAGCGCATCCGTAAGGGGGCTGTACCACAAACCGTTGTAAATCATCTGGGTAAAGGTTTGCTCAATCCCGAATTTGTACTGGGTGACATCTGCCGTCAGAGTGAGGCTTTCCAGATCTCGGTGGGCATCAATCAATACCAACATGGCTGGAGTTTCATAAATTTCACGCGACTTGATGCCCACAAGCCGATTTTCGATCATATCGATGCGACCCACGCCGTTACGGCCCGCGATCGTGTTCATTTCGGTAATCAAGGCGATCGGCTCCATCATCACGCCATTCAGGCTGACAGGCACACCTTGTTCAAAACCAATTTCCACATATTCCGGCTCATTGGGCGTATCGGCGATCGCCTTCGTCATGGTGTAAATATCGGTTGGCGGTTCGGCCCAGGGATCTTCTAGCACGCCAGCTTCCACGGCTCGACCCAACAAGTTCTCATCGATACTGTAGGGCGAAGATTTTTTCACAGGAGCCGGGATGCCAAATTTTTCTCCGTAGGCGATCGTTTCTTCCCGGCTCATGCCCCATTCCCGTGCTGGGGTCAGCACTTTTAGATCTGGATTCAACGCCGCGATCGACACATCAAACCGCACCTGATCATTGCCTTTCCCCGTACACCCATGCGCCACGGCATCGGCTCCATACTTGTCTGCCGCTTCCACCAGCAACTTAGCAATCAACGGACGCGCTAACGCAGTCGACAAAGGGTAGCGGTTCTCGTACAAAGCATTAGCTTGAATCGCCGGGAACGCATAATCCTTGATAAAACTTTCGGTGGCATTAATCACCAACGACTCGACCGCACCAGAATTCAAGGCTTTTTGGCGCACAGGTTCCATATCGGCTCCCTGGCCCAAGTCAACTGCCAGTGTAATGACTTCTTGCACGCCCCATTCGTGCATCAAATAGGGGATACAAACAGAGGTATCCACACCCCCAGAATAGGCCAGGATTACTTTATTGGCGCGACCCATGATGGTTTCGGTTGAAGTAACGACTGAATTATTATGCAGTGAATAGGGGGTGTTTCATGTCAGAGAAGGTACAAATTTGGAAGAGAAACCGACAGGAGCAGTGAGGAAGGTAAAGGAGCAGAGGAAGGACTGTCTTATGACCTTTGTTTTATGACCTTTGTCATTGGGCGTTTGTTATTGGGCGTTGTTAACGCTGTTCATTTTCACCTTGGCTATAACGTCGCCACCAAGTCTCCGCCTGCAAGCTATGCTGGATGCTCACACCACTTCTAGGAGAAGAGAATTCGATCCATGAACTCAATTCGACGGATTGTCTCCAACATCCAAACTAGAGACATGGAACAGAGCGAACAGTTTTATACGCAAGTCTTGGGTTTGGTGAAGGCGATGGACTTGGGCTGGATTCAAACCTACGTTGCGGCAAACGACTCGACCACCCAAATCAGTGTGCTGACCAACGATCCATCGGGTATCCATCCAAACCTGTCGGTGGAAGTGGCAGATGTTGAGCGGGTTTATGAGACAGCGATAACGCAAGGCTACGAGATTGCCTATCCCCTGACGGATGAGCCCTGGGGTGTCCGTCGCTTTTTCGTCCGGGAACCAAATGGTACTGTTATCAATATCGTGAGCCATCAAGAAACGTAAGCATTGTCTGCCCACCTGCCGCAGATGCACACCGACTGCCAGAAGTTGATTGGCTATCTTGCCAAAGTTATCTCATGCAGGTGGGAGGCAATGCTGCCTGGCTATTCAGCCTCCGAGGAGTCTGGCTGAGACCGATTCTTCCAGCGCCCCGATTGTTGAGCCGCTTTTTTCAGGAGAAACTCAACTTGAGCGTTGACGCTTCGCAGATCATCGGCGGCCCATTTTTCCAACACGGCATACAGGTCTTGGTCGATTCGGAGTAAAAACTTCTTCTTCTCGCTCACGTATACAAGGTTCCTGCATTGATGATGGGTTGCGTTGAATTTTCGGAAACCAGCGCCACCAGCAAATTATTTACCATAGCAGCTTTGCGTTCTTCGTCGAGTTCTACCACGCGCTGTTCACTGAGCCGATTGAGGGCCATTTCCACCATGCCCATCGCCCCTTCAACAATACGTTCCTTCGCCGCGATCACAGCCACTGCCTGTTGCCGTCGCAGCATGGCTTGAGCAATTTCTGGCGCGTAGGCCAGATGGGTAATGCGCGCATCAATTACTTCGACCCCCGCCACCTCTAGCCGCGCTTGAGTTTCAGCTTTGAGGACTTCGGAAACCTCATCGGGACTGCCCCGCAACGATCGCGCTTCCGACTCGTAAATGTCGTAGGGGTACCGACTCGCCAGCGATCGCAACGCTGTTTCACTTTGAATTGCAACGAAGTCTCCAAAGGTTTCCACATCAAAAATAGCCTTGGCCGAATCGGCCACCCGCCAAACCACGACAGCCGCAATTTCGATCGGACTCCCCTGAGCATCATTGACTTTCAACCGTTCGCTGTTGAAGTTGCGGACGCGCAAAGAAATCTCCCGGCGCTGCACGATGAGGGGAATTGTCCAGTACAGGCCGGGTGCGCGAATGCTGCCGATGTATTTGCCAAACAAAATGAGTACGGCAGCCTGATTGGGTTGCAATACAAAAAATCCTAACGTTAGAAGTCCAGCAAGGGTTACCAGTATGACCCCGATCGCAAATGGGAGCGGCTCCAAGATTTGATTGTTGCTCCAGGAAAAAGAGCGCGTTATCAGAATGCTACTGCCGAGCGCAAGGCTGAGGACGATCGCCGCAATTCCTAGCCCATTCACCGCCAGTGCCGCTTTCTCACGAATTTGGTTCATAACTTCAGTGCTACCAATGAAAATGATAGTACCAAGCTAGCAGAATGATATCAGATTGCCAATATCAAGATGATATCACTTTGATCAAAGTTCTCAGCTCCAAAACGTCCGAGGTCTTGCTCCTGGTTGGAGCGCCGCACGAATTACCGCCATCCCATGAGGCTGGCAATTTGGGCACCGACCGTTACGGGATTAAAGGGTTTGGCAATCACGCCTGCGACTCCCATTTCGGCAAACCGCTGCCGATCGCTGGGCAACACCTTAGCCGTGAGTAACACCACCGGAATTGTGCGAGTGCGGGCATTTGCCTGGAGATTAGCAAAGACACAAAATCCATCCATATCTGGCATGGAAATGTCCAACAAAATTCCGTCAAAACTGTCGCTGCCAGCTTGGGCCAACCCATCTGCGCCAGACTCGGCAGTCGTGACCTGCCAGCCATTAAACTTCTCCAGGGCAATCTGGGCCACAGCGCGAATGTCTGGATCATCGTCAATCAACAGAATACGCTTACTCATTCCGCCTCACGGGCCAAAGGGATGGTGAAATAAAAGGTGCTGCCCTGCCCCATGACACTCTCGGCCCAAATTTTACCGCCATGTTGTTGCACGATACTTTTACAAATGGCTAAGCCCAAGCCAGTTCCGCCGCGTTGCCGCGAGTCGGAGACATCAACCTGTTGAAAGCGCCCAAAGATTGTTTCTAATTTTTCAGCTGGGATGCCGCGGCCCTGATCCTGAACGGAGAAGAGAACAGAGGCGGCTGGCTCCCGGTTTACTTCAGCTTTGAGCCAAATTGTGCGGCCCTGAGGGGAAAATTTGATGGCATTTCCGAGGAGGTTGACGATCGCCTGCACAATGGCATCCGGGGCAACGGTGATTTTGGCGGGCACAGATTTGACTTGAATAGTGATGTTGGCCTGGAGGGCGATCGCCTGCACCGATTCCACCGCTTGTTGCAGCAGGTCATCCACGGCACATAGTTCGGTCATCAGTTCAACTCGCCCCGATTCCAACCGCTCCAGGTCAAGAATATCGTTAACCAATCGCACCAGACGCTCGCTATTGTTGAGGGCGACCTGCAACATGTCTTTGGCCGTCTGCGGCTCATCGTCCAATACCCCGGCGTCTAGCAAGCCTAAAGACCCCCGAATCGCGGTCAGCGGGGTGCGCAGTTCGTGACTGACGATCGAGATAAATTCGTCTTTGATTTGGTCGAGTTTATGACGATCGCTAATGTCTTGAATTTGCGAGACAAAGTACAGTGGTTTGTCGTTGCGGTCTTTGACTAACGACACATTGACCAGAATCCAAATAGTGTGGCCTTGTTTATGCCTGTAGCGCTTTTCACGTTGATAGGTGCGTTGATCGCCAGCAAACATTCGATCGGCCAACTCCTGATCAAAGCCGAGGTCATCAGGATGAGAGATATCCTGGAACCGCAAAGATAGTAATTCTTCTTCGCTATAGCCCACAATGTCGCACAATGAGCGGCTGACTTTGAGAAAGCGCCCATTCAAACTCACCCAGGCCATGCCGATCGCCGCATCATCAAACGCCCGACGCAGACGCTCTTCACTTTCCCGCAACGCCGCATCGGCAATTTGCCGTTCAATCTCGCGCAACTTGCGATCGCCAATATCCCGCACAATCACCACCACAGCATGATCACCACAGGCCACAATGCGTACTTCCTCGTACTGCGCGCGCCCATGCATCCGGACTTCTTGCTCGTAAATTTGTGGTTCTCCGGTGGCAATGACGGCTTGCACAGCCTGCTGTTGGCGAGCCGCAATGTCCTCTGAGACCAGTTCATTAATGTGCTTACCCACTGGATCTGGATCTTGAATCAAATCGAGAAAACTATTTTTCCGAATTGCATTCAAAAAGATGCCATCCAACGTGTAAAGGAAGATTAAATCTGGAATTGCCGCCAAGATAGCCCGCATCTGCGCTTCACTTTGAGAGAGCGCTTCCTCAGCTTGTTCACGAGCCGTAATGTCTTCGCCAAACGAGAGGACAGAGACTAATTTACCCTGCGCATCGAAGACCGCAGTGCTATACCACTGGCAAAGTAGCACACGCCCATCTTTCGTGTAGTTGCGGTTGCGAATGGTTTGACTGTGAATCGAACCATCCAGGAGTTCGGCGATCGTGGTTTTGACCCAATCACGATCGTCGTCATGCACCATTCCCAGAACCTTCCAAGGGAGCGTATTCACCTCGGCGGCAGTCCAGCCAAATAACTGTTCAGCTTGCTTTGACCAGCGCAAAATCCGAAAGTCATGATCCCATTGCACGATCGCCAGCGGAGATTCCTGGAAGTGGGTATCAATTTCCTGGAGGGCTTGCTTCAAGGCGAGTTCGCCCCGTTTGCGATCGGTGATGTCTTCCGTGATGCCCACAAACCGAATTAAGTTTCCGGCCTCATCATGCACTCCGTTGATCTCGGTAGAAACCCAACGAATCGTGGCATCTGAGCGAATAATGCGATACTCATGACGAATTTGCTCACCTTCAAACCGTCGGTCTAAATCGTGTAAGACTCGATCGAGATCGTCAATGTGAATACTGTCCTTCCAGACCTCTGGATGTTTGTAGATGCTTTCGCAGGAATAGCCCCAGATTTTTTCGTAAGCAGGGCTGACATAGAGATATTGTTTCGTTGTGGCCGACTGCACAAAAAAGATTTGGTTAATGGTGCTGGCAATTTCGCGAAAGCGTTCTTCACTATCTTGCAGAGCGGCTTCTGCCCGTTTGCGATCGCTAATGTCGCGAAACACCAAAATGATGCAAGCCTGTTCCTTTAAATCGCACACTTCCGCCGACATCAGCACTGTTTTGGATTCACGGGCTTTGGTCTGCACCTCCACTTCGACGTTACAAAGTGTGCCCTCTCGTTGGAGGATGTCAATTAACCGATCGCGTTGCACCAGATCAGCCCAAAGGCCCAGCTCCATTGCTGTCCGCCCTACAATTTCGTCATAGGTATAGCCACAAAATTCCGTGGCCCGTTTATTCACATCCAGGATTTGGCCGCCCCGGAAGGTAATGATGGCGATCGGGTCAGGGGTTGTGCGAAAAATCGTCGTAAATTTCTCCTCGGACTGCTGCAACGCCGTTTTAATGCGACTGAATGATTGATGCAACTGGGCCGCAGTTTGGTTAAAACAACCAGCCAGCGTTTTGAGTTCGGCGATCGGAATCTCTTCCGATAGAACTTGTGGCGATTCGCCTTGCGCCAGCGCTTGACTGGCCTGACTTAACTTGAAAATGGGTTTTGTGATCCAGCGGGCCGTCAACATCCCGATCGCGGTTGCTGTAAACAATGTCAACCACGACAGGAGAATTGTTCTGGCCACAGTATCTTCAATTTCACCCAAAAATTCCGACTCCGCCACCGCCACCACCACAAACCAGTTCAGGTGACTTTGCAGCGGCGTGATCCGTACAAAATGCCGTTCCTGGTTGAACCAGAATGTCGTTGTTTGAGACGGGTTGACCTGCGTCAAGGCGTTCGTCTGAGCAAAATGAGTCGCCAGGGCGCGCGTGAACGGGTTTTGACTTTGACCTAGCTCCAAGCGGCGGGGACGAACAGCGACATTTTGCAGGTGGACTGGCCGGGGGCGGCTATCAAAGGGGATCTCCCCCGTTGAAGTCGCAATCAACAAACCGTTTTTTTCAACCAACAGCACCTGTCCCGCTTTGAACGTATTAATCTGCCGCAGAAAGTTACTCAGTTGCGTTAGGTAAATGGTGCCCGCAACAACCCCTTGAAAATTATTCGTCGCATCATAGAATGGGGAAAAATAAGCCGCAATCAGCATCGGTGATTGTTCGCCCTGAGCCAAGCTGACCAAAATTCTCCAAGTTCCCCGGTTAGCCTGCCGCACCTCTTCATACCAGGGATTTCCGGGTGGGTCATTATGGGGATTAAAGTTGTAACGCACTTCTTTGAGCACTAGATTTTCGCCCTGCGCATTGGCTAAGTACCGCCGAAAGGCTTGGTCACGTGCCTGATGGTCAAATCGCCGAATCCCCAAAGATTGCGATTGCAGGCGTTCAACAGCCAAAAAATCGCCCGCTTGATTGGCGATCGCTAATGAGCTAAGTTCAGGCAGCAAGTTCAATTGCTTGGCAAAGTGAGATTGCAGGCCCGCTAAATCGGATTGATTCAGGTGCGCAACTTGCAAAGAATATGCCGTTGTTTGCGTGATGAACCGGGGCATCGCGAGATGGCGATTAAGATTCTGGTTGACCAGTTCACCCGTTTTTTCGATGGATTGATGTGCTAACCGCACAGCGACCTGATGGGCATTACGGTGAGACAAATACCCCACCAGGCTCACAGCACCAGTCGTCAACAGCACGAAGGGAAGCACCAAGACCCAATGCAAAGGGATGTTGCGAATCAGTTGTTTGCGGCGGCTTGGCAGCATTAGAAGGGAAGAGAAAACTAAACCTTCGCGTCAGATGAATATATTAAGACATCTGCCGTCCGTCAAGCGATTGGGGTTTGGAGCGCGATCGCCCCCCCGCCAAACTGTTTAGATACAGGCTGCCAATTCCCAGCAAAAACAAGACATAGCCAATGGCTTCGACCAGATAAAACTGGTCCTCATAGCCAAACAACGTATGTAAGACGATTCCCGGAAATTGACGTTCTGGTAACACGGTGCTGGTATTCCATAGCATCCGGCCCAGCATGCAAGACTCACCCGCGATCGTCGGATTTCCCCAACAAACCGCAGCAGCGGGATTGATGGTCGCCAACCGCGTGAGTGCCAGGTCAAGATGCGCTAGCGATGAAACCACCAAACCCGCCACAATTAACAGCAGAAAGATACCCATCCCTTGAAAAAATAAACGTAAATTGATTTTTACGCCCAGTTGAAACAACAGCACACCAATCACCACAGCGACTCCCAGCCCCGCGATCGCCCCCACGATCGGTATTACCCCTTGTTGAAATTTAGCCGCGATAAACAACACCGTTTCAAAGCCTTCTCGCAGCACCGCAAAAAAGATCAACGTAAATACCCCCCACCCAGCGTTTGAATCATCTGCCAGGGTTGCATCGATCGCTCCCTCCACCTGCGCTTTGAGCCAGCGAGCTTGTTGCGTCATCCAGATCAACATCCAACTCAGCATAGCGATCGCCGCCACACTAAACACCGCTTCTAGCAGGGGTTTTAGCACGGGGGCGTAGTCGGCATTGACAGTTCCAGCAATCTGAAAAATACCCGCAAAGACCAAACCCACCAAACCACTGGCCACCAGCCCGCCAACCACCCCTTTCCAAACCCAGGGGTTGAGGTGAGTTTGGCCAGCCTTTTGCAGATACGCCAAGACAATACCCACAACCAGAGCCGCTTCTACACCCTCCCGCAGAGTAATGACAAAGGTCGGAATAGCAGCCGTGAAATCAATCATAGTGGTTTAGCAACATCAGCATCATTCCTTTCACTTTAGGGGGTTTTTGCAGATCTTTCATTGGTCGCAAGCCCCCAGGGAGGATAGGCAAGAACGCTCTGGCCTTCTATTCTGACAGGTGTCACATCGGATTAGGTGAGAACGATTATCATTTTTGATGTAAAATGCGAAAGATTCAATTAATGGTGTGTGGAAATGGCAAATCTTCAACGTCTTAGCATGCTCCTATGGCTGAGTCCACTTTTGACGGGGGCGATCGCTGTCCCCACAGCCCAAGCTCAATCATCTGACCTGGACACGCTGACATCTGTCACTCAGCTCGCCTCAGAGCCGGTTAACTCCACGGCAATGGATCAAGTCACATCGGTGTCTCAATTTACGGATGTTGATCCCTCACACTGGGCTTTTCAAGCCTTGCAGTCTTTAGTTGAGCGCTATGGTTGTATCGTTGGCTATCCCGATCGCACCTTCCGCGGCAACCGTGCCCTCACGCGGTGGGAATTTGCCGCAGGGCTGAATGCTTGTTTAGACAAAATTCAGGAATTAATCGCCGCTGCGACTGCCGACTTTGTGAGAAAAGAAGACCTGGAAGTGGTCAAGCGTTTGCAGGAAGAGTTTGCCGCTGAATTGGCTTCGTTGCGGGGTCGGGTTGAGGCGCTGGATGTGCGCACGGCAACCTTAGAAAAACAACAGTTTTCGACTACTACGAAACTGAATGGAGAAGTAGTTTTTAGTGCAAGTAGCCTGTTTGCTGGAGATAATGCTAGAGGTGAAGAAGCATTCAGAACAACTATTTTTGGCAATCGGGTCCGACTCAATTTTGATACAACTTTTACTGGCGAAGATTTACTCAGAACACGCTTACAAGCCGGTAATTTTCGTTCGTTCTTTAATAATTTGTTGACCTTTGAGGGTGAGCAACGGTTTGCCACTCCGGATGGCAGCAATGAAGTTGTGCTGGATGCGCTGTTGTACCAGTTTCCGGTGGGCGAAAATTTAACCGTCATCATTGAAGCGAATGCGGGGGCGATCGACGATTTCACTGATACAATCAACCCCTTCCTGGATGGAGATGGTGGTAGCGGCGCATTCACTAACTTTGGTACCCGCAACGCGATTTACTACTTGTTGCAAGGCACCGGGTTAGCCTTCCGGTATAACCTGGGGGAAAAGTTTGAGCTACATGCGGGTTACTTGGCCAATGATACGAATAATCCGTTAGCTGGAAATGGCTTGTTTAACGGCTCTTACGGCGCGATCGCCCAGCTCACCTTCAAACCCTCGGAAGCCTTCAAGCTGGGTTTTACTTACGTACATGCGTATAACAATACCTTTGCCACCAACGGGGCTGTGGGCAGTAACCGCGCTAACTTGCGAGAGGCGCTGTTGAGCAATCCTGACCTACCCGATGCGTTGGCTCCTTTTGCCGGGGTTGATATTCCCACCAGTAGCAATGCTTATGGGATTCAAGCGTCATTCCAGGTCAGCCCGAAATTTGTCATCAATGGGTGGGGTGGTTATGTGAATACCCGCACCCTTTCGTCCCGGGGTGTTTTACCGAGAGGCGATCTGGACATCTGGACGTGGGCAGTGGGTCTCGCTTTTCCCGACTTATTCAAAGATGGCAACCTGGGCGGCATTATTGTTGGGATGGAACCGAAAGTAACGGGTGTGAGCCGAGGGCTGCGATCGGCGATCGGTCGTGATCCCAGCACTTCAATCCATATCGAAGCCTTCTATCAACTCCGGTTGAATGACAACATCACGGTTACGCCGGGTGTTATCTGGCTCACCGCGCCCGACATGAACGATGACAACTCTGATGTTGTGATTGGCACTGTTCGGACCACTTTCACGTTCTAATCACTGCTGTCTGCTCCCAGCCCTCCCAAGCCCCTCCGGCCCTGCCAGCAACCCATGCTGGCAGAGGTCAGGGGTGGATTTGCTGCTCATGATGCAGGAGCCATTGTTTGCGATCGAGGCCACCGGCATAACCCGTCAGCGCCCCATTGACGGCAATGACTCGATGACACGGCACCACGATCGAGAGGGGATTTTGACCATTCGCCGCACCGACTGCGCGTGAGGCTGTTGGTTTGCCCAGACGAGCGGCTAAAGTGCCGTAAGAAATGGTTTCACCAAAGGGAATTTGCCGCAGTTGATGCCAAACTTGTTGCTGAAATGGGGTGCCGTTGGGGGCCAGAGGCAAGTCAAATTGCTGCCGCTGATAAGTGAAATACTCCTCTAATTGAATTTGGGTCTGTACCAACAGATCGAGTTGGGGTGCTTCTTGCCAGTCTGATGTTTGCGGCGGCAACGATTTTTGTCCTTCCAGATAAAGTCCGGTGAGTGCCGCTCTGTTTGAGGTCAACAGCAAGCGTCCTAGTGGGCTTTCGAGCCAGGTGTAGTACATCATCTAACTTGCTCCAACGATCGCCAGCAAGAGATTGTCGCACAGTTATCACCGAACGGAGAAGGCTTGATCCAGACTGGCGGTAATGGGTTCTAGCAAAAAGCTCAACACTGTTTTTTGGCGGGTGACGATTTCAGTGGTTGAGGTCATGCCCGGACTGAGGGGAACCTCTCGCCCTTTGACTTTTACCGTTTGTTGGGTCAACTTGACAGAGACTGGAAACACCAGGCCCAGGTCTTTGTCGGCGATCGCGTTGGGGCTAATCTGGTCTACTGTTCCTTCCAACATGCCAAATTCCTGATATGGAAAGGTTTCTAACTTAACTTTGGTGCGCATCCCCGGCTTGATAAAACCGATGTCGCGGTTTTGCACTTTGGCTTCTAACATTAGTGTTTCACCCTGAGGCACGATCGACAGCAGTTCATCGCCTGCTTGCACGGTTGCACCGGTTTTCGCCACTTTAATGTCGTAAACCACTCCCGTCACAGATGCTCGAATAATGCTTTGCTTGTGCTGTTCTCTTGCTTGCGACAGTTTTCCATCTAGGTCTGTGAGTTCTTGTTGTTGTTTATCAATTTGACTCAAAATTTCAGTTTTTCGCTCAGACTCCAATCGAGTCATGTTTTTCTGCGCCGCCTGGTGCGATTGCTGGGCTTGTTCAATTTCCTGTACCTGAATTGCAATTTGTTTCTGCAACGAGTCTACTTTATTTTGCAAATCCAGATAATCAAACCGAGGCACGGCTCCCGCCGTTGCAAGTGTTGCCATTGCCTGTAACTTTTGGTTGGCGTGGGCAAGTTCTGACTCTAGCTGGGTTTTCTTTACCTGGGAAGCTCTGATAATTCCCAATTGTCGATTAGCATCCGCAGTAGCCGCAGCCTGTCGATCGCGGAACTCTTGCAACCGTGATTCCAGCAACTCGTTCTGCAATACAGAACCGGCTTGTGCAGTACCATTTCGCTCAGCTTCCAGTCGTGCCAACGCCGCCCGATTCTGTTGTGCTAACTTTTCCAACCGTTCTACTTCTGCTTGCGAAATCGTGGGGTCTAATTCCAGCAAAATATCGCCTTGCTTGACCTGCATCCCTTCTTTGACTTTGATTGTTCGCAACATTCCCGTTGCCAGCGATCGCATCGGTTTAATTTGAGACACCGGCACGACCTGTCCGGTTGCCGTTGCCACTTCATCCACTTTGCTCAACGCCGCCCAGGCGATCGTGCTAACCACCAGGGTGCAAATTCCAAAGCCCAACAACCGCATATAAATTGGTGGCAAGCGACGAACGGCTATACTCAGTTCGTAGTTGAGATAGGATTGTGGATTCGCAAATTGATATTTTGTTTGCTCCCGTTGAATCGAGGAAGTTTTTGCCGATGTCATGATTCTTCTCTCCAGGTTATTCAGATGTTTTATAGCTATGGTCAGAACACTTAGGACATAACAAATGGCTGAACTGCCGATTCTGGGTAGATGTTCTGACGCGCCTCGTTCGACTGAGGCTTCGACGATGAGCTCAGCCGAATCGCGCTCACGCCGAAGTCTGCCACATTTCACATGGCAACGGCTATAGTTCAAATGTTTAGCTCAGTTATTAATTTCTCAGACCTTATGAACCACAAAGCCACTAGGACACAATGCAGTGAGTTCTTTGTGACTCTGTGACTCTGTGGTTAATTAGTCAAAGCAAACTCCTTAGAATGGTCTGAGGAACCCAACGATATTTTTCTCACCAACCTTGTGTTCTTTGCGAAAAACGCCCTCTTCACCTGAACCATTCGGATTGCGGGTATTGCCTTCGATCGTCGTAAATGTACCGTTCGCATTGACTTTTTCAACGATACCGACATGGCCGCTACCACCAAAGATTACCAGCGAACCCACTTCTGGTTTGGAGCTTTTTTGTGACGGTGGAGACTTACGCCAAACATCCAAACACCCCGCAGAACGATGAATCTTAGAACTTTGACCTGTTTGCCCTCCAGCCTGCTTAATGCAGTATTGGGCAAACTGCATACACCAGGGATCTTTCCCGACATTCCCGCGCATATCCCTTTGAAACATTTCAACTTCGCGACCACCATTTCTTCCATGCTCACGCACATGGAGAAATTCCTTGGCAATGTCTACAACTTTTTGGTTGGGACTACTGCTACCAGGATTGGGGCGAGGTTCTTGTTTGGGTGGTTTAGCTCCTGGCATGAAGATGGTAGCACCCGGTTGCAGCCTGCGGGCTTCCTGTTCGCTGAAAGTACTGCCATCTGCTTTCTGGAGTTCGCGCCAACGATTGGCATCCCCCAACTGACTTTGAGCAATTTCTGATAAAGTATCACCCTTCTTCACCGTATATGTTTGAGGCTGAGCCGCACCAGGCGAGCGCTTGTTGGCCGCTGGGGGGTGCTTCTCTGATGCATCGGGCTTCAAGAATAGTGCCCGTTCATTGGCCCGACGAGTCACTAGTCCTGGTAGAACTCGACCATTGGTACCACCCACATGCACGATTTTGTTAAAACTATCGGCAGCAGCTTGATAATTGCCCGCATTCAAATTTTTAGCGACCTCCGATTTTTTCAGCCCGCCTTCACCGATGTTGTAGGCCAGCGAAGTTAGTGCGGAAAACTGATTGGCGTTGAGTGGCACCTGAATTTGCCGCCGCACAGCATTTTCCGCCGATCGCAGATCCGTCTTCAACAACGATTCAGCTTGAGCGCGAGTCACGGTTTCACCGGGGTCTGCCGTGGCCGTATGCCCATAGCCGATCGTCCATTTGCCACCCGCATCCTGGTAGGCATTAGAACGAAACCCTTCTGATTGCTTAACAATATCTAATCCCGCTTGATTGATGTGTCCAGTTGATTTGTCGAATGTTGGGGACGATTTTACTTGCTGCGGCTTTGTGGATAGCTGTGAATTGGGACGTTGCAGAATTTGGGCAACATCATTTTTGCTAAGCACAGGGCGAGAAAATTGGGGACGATCGGTGCGAGGGAGATTGGCAATGATATCTTGCATTCCATTAATCGCGCCTGAGAATCGGGCGATATCATTTGTGCCTACGCCTTGCAAGTCAAGATCTAGATCGAATTGTTGCCGTCCCCCTCGTTTGGGTGCTTCCACCTCTAATTCCATCGAGTTGGGTTTGGCGGTAAGCTCGAGCGTGGAACCCCGCAGTCGCGATAAATCTCTAGTGCCGATGCCGCCAATATCCAGTTCAATATCCAGCGATCGCCCGCCAGATGCTTGCTTGGGAGTTTCCACATCCAGATGCACCGAGTTAGGATTCGCTTTGAACTCGATCGTGGCGTTCTTCAAATTGACTCCATGCTTTTGCAAGGCTTGGGGAATCGCTTGAATGTCTGGCGTTCCCTGTGCCCCCACCCAGGATTTCACCGTATCTAACATTCCCGCTGCCACATTGTTTGCCGCATTCAACCAGCCAGCATTTCTCGATTCAAGCTGATTAGTAGAACTGCTCCGATTCGCCGATTGCTGAAGTTGATTCTGCTGCAATCTTGATTGATTATTGGTTGATTGAGGTTGAAAACTAGCATGATTCTGTTGATTCAAATATTGCTCACGTTTCATGGAAAAAATCTCCTTCGTTGGTTGTTGCTTGTATGTTCATTTGTGACTTACTGAAGCACTTTTAACTGCTTGCCAGAACTCCGATTTTTCTATTGAGCTGTGAGTTCAAATAGAGGCGATCTCAAAAATCGGAGTTCTCCTTACGAGCACCTTTAAGTAAAGCCTTTATGCCTTAATTTCTGTATTCCACTCTGCCCGAGTTTGCATATTTCTGTTGCCACCTGCCACGGTATGATATGGAACACCGAGCACGGTAGAAATAGCATTATATGCAGGTCCACGTCCCTCAGTTGGACTTAAATCTAGAGTGTCATAGGTACGGTATTGAATGTTCACATTTCCCTCTGAATCAACATTTGCTGAGTACTGAGCTGTAGCGCCGCGCCTTACCCATGTCAGTTCATTGCCTGCGATTTGCCAGGTTTCTTTGCTAAAAATTGGATTATTGTTCGGGAGACCTGTCCAACTCTCACCTTCCGGTCTTTTTCCACCAAATTGAACACCTTCTGTGCCCGTTATGGAGAATGCTTCCTGACCATATCTGGGGTCGTTTCTTACCTGAGTCATTATTTCGTCTTGAAGGTCTTTGATGCTAGGGTCATTTTTTGTTTTGTCCAGCAGCTGCCCTTCCAGATTTACAACTTCGTAACCTCTCATTGATGCCAAACCTACCTCAACCCCATTACTAGCGGTAGTTGCTTTAACCGTGTTAGGGTCATCTTTGGGTCGTACAAAGGGAATTGACCAACTGGTTGACTGCCTAACTGCGGGGTAGTGTCCAGGAGTGCCGTACTCAACTGCGTCTGCATTATTTTTCCTGATAAGCTTATTCCCTACTGCTAAAGCAGTCTCGTCAATTTCTCGCCTGATTACATCACTAAAATCTCTGCCTTTTTGGGTCGCTGCGGCTTTTGTTTGGCGGACTTCGCGTTTGACAGCTTTGCCCAAGTCTCTACTTTTTTGAGTCACTGCGGCTTTTGTTTCACGTACTTCCCGTTTAGCCGCATTGCCTAAGTCTCTACTTTTTTGAGTCACCGCGGTTTTTGTTTCACGTACTTCCCGTTTAGCAGCGGTGCCCAAGTCTCTACTTTTTTGAGTCACTGCAGCCTTTGTTTCACGCACCTCGCGTTTAGCCGCATTGCCTAAATCTTGGACCTTATTCGCGATCGCTTTACCTAGATCTTTTGGTTTCGGTGGTTTAGGAAGTTTCATCCCCAGGAAGTTCGATCGCTCACTGGCTACTGAGCCATCTTTGCTTTGCCAGGTTGCGCCATCAAATGCACCTTGGGTTTGGTGCAGCAGTGTGGCTCCAGAGAAACTTTGAGTATCAGGAGTAATCTGCTGAGCCACAGAACGCGCTAAGTCTACATTTAATTGGCCAAAACCCGTTTCTGCATCCCAGCCAGCCGTCTGCAAATCAGTGGCCGTGGCTTGCAAGGTTTGGTTAACCTGACGGGCACTGAGATGGGGATTGGCTTCCCAAATTTCTGAAATTGCGCCTGTGACCTCAGCCGCGGCAAACGAAGTGCCTTCTTTGCCATTTTTGCTGCCATTGGCAACTACATCTAAACCTGCACCAAAGCTAGAATACTCGGCTCGATCGCCCCCTGCCGCGGCCCCAACCGCGATCACATTTTCAAACTGTTGGGAGGCTTGACCGAGTGCCGACATGGCTCCGCCTTCATTGCCTGCCGATGCAACGACTAACACATTGTTGTCACGAGCATAGGCCAGGGCAGATTGTTCTTCAGCAGTGAGTTGCGATCGCGTGGTGACAGTGCCATCGGGACGCACTTCCGTCAGGTCAAAGCTGAGATTGGCCACAGCACCTGTTTGGCCAGTCGCTTTAGCCGTATCAACGAATTCCGTCAGTGATTCGGCCCAGCCACCTTGGCCAACCCCCTCTTTCAAGACCACAGAGGCTTCTGGATTCACGTCGCGAATCGTGTCGAGCATTTGCGTGCCGTGGTCATTTGCGCCAAAACCGGAGTCAATGATGCCAACTAACGCCTGGTTGGGTTGAGTTGAATGGGCGTGTTTGCCAGATTGCAATGCGGGCAGAATATCGTCTGTGGTGATTGCTCCACCGCCATCGATAAAGGATTGCGCCGCTTGCACCTTGTCAGTTACCCATTGGTTGGCCTGGTCAAACCAATTTGCCTGTTGAGGCGCGATCGCGCTGCTGTGTTGCGCAGGTTGATTCAGTTGATTGTGTTCTAGCGAAGACTGCTGTGTCACCGATGAGGGTTGGAAGCTGGAATGCTGTTGTTGCTGGGCGTATTGTTCACGTTTCATGGGATTTCTCCTGAATTGGGTTAAACATGGGTAGAGCGATCGCCGAACGTAATTGCCTTAAAAATCACGTTCCCGGATTGGACTTGTGCGAGCCTTACCATGAGACACAGGATGGAGCGTAGCCGTGTAATTTATCTGCCGTACACCGGATGCAGTGCGGACTTCTCGAAAGTCCAGAGCTTGCTCAAACTTGGAGAAAAATGGATTGCGGCGAAATTTGCGCGATCGTGTATTCCAATCAGTTCCTGTCGTAAACTTTAGGGTGCAAACGCAAGTACTGATTCCATTTAGTACAACTTCATGACCTGCTTGAACATAAACAAAGCGATGCATTTGTCCTGAACTACGATCGACTAATTTAATTGCTGCATCTTGCCTGGTTCCATTAATGACTTTGAGCGTACCCGAACCGGTTAATTCCAATGGAGGAGTAATTTCTGTACCATTGGCCAGGGATACTAAAGCACGAGCGGCAATGGTTGTGATTGGAGGTGAATTGTCTATCTGCCTTTGAACTGGCAGCGAAGACATCATTGCCGCGGCAACGGGACGCTGGCGATCTCCCACTAGTCCAGCGATCGCCAGCACAACTCCAGCCGTTAAAACCCAACGTTTTTGGAAGAAATTGGATGACCAGTGATTCACTACAGACCAAGTTTTTGAGCGATTGAGACTCATAATGGTTAGCTCCTTTTGCGGAATAGATTTACAAAATCAACGTTGTGGAAGGGATAACCCAACTGATAAAAGCCAAGACAAATCCACTACCTTCTCGTCCCCTGCCTGCTGCTCTTTAAACCGCTGCCTGCTGTTGCTGATACAACGCCCAGTACGCCCCTTTTTGCTGTAAGAGTTCGGCGTGGGTACCCTGCTCAATCAGCACCCCTTTCTCCAACACCAGCACCAGATCGGCATGTTTGAGTGGGGCAAACCGGTGGGTAATCATCAACACGGTGCGATCGCCCTTTACCTGTTGCAAGTTTTGTAAGACTTTGCGTTCCGTTTCGCTGTCTAAGGCACTGGTGGCTTCGTCCAGAATCAGTAACGGGGCATTGGAGAGGAATAACCGAGTCAGCGCTAAACGTTGCCGTTGTCCACCCGATAGCCCTGTGCCCCGTTCACCGATGTGAGTTTCGTACCCTTGAGGCAATTCGGAGATAAAGTCGTGCGCCGCCGCCATTTTTGCGGCTTCAACCACTTGATCCGGAGGAATATCTGCATCATTGAAGGTAATGTTGTCAAATACAGTGCCATTAAATAGGAAGTCATCCTGGAGTACAACGCCGATTTGCTGCCGCAATGAGTGCAGATTCGCCCCTTTAATATCAAAGCCATCAATTAAGACTCGTCCCGATCGAGGATGATACAACCGCTGAATTAGCTTAGATAACGTACTTTTGCCTGAACCGCTACGCCCCACTACCCCCACAAACATGCCTGGTTGAATATCAAAGGTCATCCCCTTCAACACATCATCATTGTCGGGCTGGTAACGAAAGAAGATTTTGTCAAAGGTGATTTGGCCTTTCACGGGCGGCAAAACCACACCGGTTTCAGATGAAGATTCGGGCACTTCGTTGAGAATATCACCAATGCGATCGACCGAAAGTAGCACTTGTTGAAAGTTTTGCCAGAGTTGCGCCAGGTGCAGCAGCGGTGAGATGGCTTTCCCCGACAACATCTGGAATGCCACCAACTGTCCTACACTCAGATGCCGTTCGATTACCAGCATGGCTCCAAACCACAACACTAGTAGTTCCGAAAGATTCAGTAGAAACTCACCAATGTGGCTATCAATATTTGACAGGGTTGAAGACCGGAAGTTAGTGCGGATATAGCGAGCAAATAAACCTTCCCATCGTTCGCGAGTTGATAGTTGAGCCGCATGAGCCTTAATGGCATGAATACCAGTGACGGTTTCAACAAGAAATGATTGACTATCGGCATGACGATTAAAAGACTCATTCAACCAATTGCGCAGAATGGGTGTCGTAAACAGCATCATAGCGATTAACACCGGGATCACAGCCAGACTAATCGCAGTTAATTTCACACTGTAGAACAACATTAAGCCCAAATAAACCACCATAAAAATCGAGTCGATCACCACTGTTAGAGCCGTTCCCGTCAAAAATTGGCGGATGTTTTCCAATTCTTGGGCGCGAGCAACGGTATCCCCTACTCGTCGTGCTTCAAAATAAGCTAGAGGGAGTTCCAGCAAATGCCGAAACAATTGAGACGACAGTCGTAAGTCTAGGCGGCGAGCCGTATGAGTAAAGATGAACAGGCGAATGATGCCCAACCCAGCTTCAAAAATACCAACTCCCAATAGCGCGATCGCAATCACATGTAGCGTCGAAAGGCTGCTATGCACAATCACCTTGTCAATAATCACCTGAGTCAGCATGGGACTAGTTAATCCCAGCACTTGCAGAATCAGCGAGGTAACCAGTACTTCCGCCAGCAGTCCTCGATATTGCCAAACGGCAGGCAAAAACCAGCGAAGATTAAACGAGTCAGCTTGGGGTGCCGGTTGCACTAACCAGAGTTGCCCATCCCATGCCTCCAAAATCAGCTCTTTCGGCAAACTCTCACACCGTTTGTGGCGATTGAGCGGATCAGCAATCACCATTCGTTCGGCCTGCACCTCATACACCACCACCCATTGTTCCTGGTGCCAGTGCATTAACGCGGGGAATGTGAGTTGGTCTAACCCGGCCCAACTAATTTGCTGAATGTGGTGGAGTTGCAAGCCGAGTTTTTCTGCCGCTTCTGCCATATTTTGGGGTGATTGCCCCCTAACCTGACGTTGCACTTGCTGAAGTGGGATGGGAGTTTGCAGAAACTGCGTCACCATCATCAAAGAGGCCGCCGCGGTGTTGAGATGAAACTCATAGGGATATCCAGAAGCCGGATGGGGCAAGCGTGGATCGACAGGTTGATAACGCCAGCGCACACTTTCCCAAAATTCTTGTAATTCAGGAGTCGCAACCTCCTGCCAGCGATCGGATGGCCACAAAGCAACCACAACCTCTTTGCTGGCCGCCCGGGCTTTCCAGTGTCCAGCTAATTCCAAGCGATCGCCAAACCAATCTCCCGGTTTCAGCAAAACAGATTTACCAGACTCCAGCGCCGACGCACCTTTTTCTTGAACCAATCGCACTTTGCCAACTAATACCAGAACCTGACATCCCGGCGTTTGGCTCGACCAAAGTGGTTCACCCGTAGTGTGACGACTAATTTGAACCTGTTGCTTCAATTGAAGCTTTTGCTCATCTTGTAACAAGTTCAAAGGAGCTTCATCCCACGGTAAGTTGAAAGTATAAATGTCAGGTTGAGCAACCATTACAGTTTGCCTCCAATTTCATATTCATGACTTGAGATGCAGTTCATACCTAAATAGACAAAGCAAAAGATGAGCTTATGCAGTTTCTCTATTTCAATTCACTTCTAACTTCACAGTCATGCTTTCAACCTTGTTATTAAGCCATTGCTCAAACAGTTCTGCTTCCAATTGATATTTGAGTTCATCATTGAGTTCAGCTGTAATCAAAGCATCCACTCGAAAGATGTACCAGCGATCGTCTAAATTAACTGGTTCAGTGAAGTTACCCGGTTCAACAGGCGCGATCGCGGCTTTCAAAACTTCCGGCATTCCTTCGCGGCTAAACGGTTCTTCAACTCCGTAAGCATCCTCATCAGGGCTGGCGTATACATCTGCGATCTGGTCAAAGTCGGCACCGGATTCCAGTTTTTGATGCATCTCCAGAATCAGGTCTTCGGTGTCCACGGCAATCCAGGAAAGAATGACCTGATCCAGAAATGGTTTGCGTTGCTGGAAGAAGTTAAGCAGTTGTTCCCGACTGATTTGTTCTCTTAGCAATTCCAGCGACAAATTCCAGAGAGATTGTTGCCGAAATGCTTCGTAGTTCAAGCCACGATCGGTCAACCAAGTTTGAAAATCGTTGGGATTGATCAAATTGTTTTGCGTGCGAAAGTCAACCAGTCGTTGTTCTAGAACCGCTTTAGATAGGCTCAAGTCAATATGCGATTGTATTTCCTTAGCCAGTGCATGTTGAGCAACAATGTTCATCAGAAATTCCTGAAAGCGGCCTGTTTTCTGCAAGTAATCGATTGCTTGTTCTAAAGAAATTGACTCTTCATTAATGGTCAAAAAGATTGGAGAAGTCATTGATGATCACCTTTTAACTCGACTCTTTCATCAAATTCGATCGCTGCCTGCGTAAAGACTCAAGTTAGGGATGACTTTGCCTGACTTTTGCCTGACTTTTGAAAACTAGGGCGTAGCCCCTCGCCTTCTGCGTGGCCAAAACCACGATTGCATAACGGTTTGCCGCAATTCTTGCCGTATCATCATGGATGAATCTAGTTCCGTCGCGATCGACTGAATCGCTGGAGTAAGTTCAGTCACTTGGGAATGGGACGTTAAAGCCGACATTTGAGCAGGCAGAATCACCGTTGCAAGGGATGTGGTTAAGGTCAACCCCACCGTCGCACAATAGAAATGTTTAAGTTTCATAACAGTACGTTGCGATTTGTTTGCGCGGCTTTCAACAACTGATTGCATTCTCAGAGTGGAAGTTGGTTAGTTGAGTGAAACCCGATAACTCAATCAAATCCGCTAATAGCCTGCGTTCTAGCTAGAGAAAAGACTGACTCATCCCCGACTTGTCAGGATCGCTGGGCTAACTTAAAACTGTTTTGCCATTATTTTTGCTTAACCAATCTCAAACAAGCTTGTGCATAACCCACTTTGTGGCGAGTGTATATCTTCCATGTAGGTTCAGGAGCCGAGCAGGTGAGTTATGGCACGAGGAATCAAGGTTCGTAATGGTTGCATCGAGCAAGTAAAACTGGCTGTCAAGCGCAAGGGCTATCCCAGTCAAGCGGCTCTCGCCATTCAATTGGGACGGGCTAAAGCAACCGTAGATAAATTCCTCAACGGCAAACCCGTAGACTTTTATGTGTTTGAAGAATTCTGTTCGGAGTTGGGGTTGGAATGGAAAGAGGTTGCCGATCTGGATATTCAGACCAATCCCTTTGCACGGCAACACCACCAGCCACAACCGGAAGTCACGACAGAAGCTGACATTTATATTGAGCGGCCTCCCACTGAAACCGATTGCTACGAGGCGATCGCCCAGCCAGGGATTTTAGTTCGGATCAAAGCCCCGCGCCAGATGGGCAAAACCTCGTTGATGTTCAAGATCCTGCAACAAGCAAACAGCTTGAATTATGCGGCTATTCCACTCAGCTTTCAACTTGCCGATGGAGCTATTCTTTCCGATCGGGACAAGTTTTTGAAATGGTTTTGTGCCGCATTAAGCAAAGAGTTAGGCTTAAATAATCAAATTGATCAGCATTGGGATAAGATTCTCACTTCAAACTACAATGCAACTGCATATATTCAGGATTACATCTTATCAAGAATCTCAAGTCCACTGGTACTGGCCTTAGATAATACTGACTTAGTGTTTGAACATGCAGAGATTGCAACTGAGTTTTGTATGTTACTCCGCAACTGGCATGATCGGGCCAGACGCAACGATCGCACCAGTCAGATCTGGCAGCGCTTACGATTAATCATTCTGCATGCCACCGAAGTGTATCGCACCCTGGATATCAACAACTCACCGTTAACCGGGGTTGGCCTAGTGATGGAACTGCCAGACTTCAACGCCGCTCAGGTTTTGGAATTGGCGCAGCAACATGGCCTAACCTGGACAAAGCAAGACGTGGGGCAACTGATGCAGGTGGTTGAAGGCCATCCTCACCTGATTCAGCTTGCTGTTCAACACATCAAACGGTATACCGCCCCACTCGACCAGATCTTGCCAAAAGCCCATACAGCCACTGGAATTTACATCAATCACCTACGTCAATTACTGGGAGAACTAGCACAATCACCAGAGTTGATGCAGGTGTTCAAAGAAGTTGTCACGACTAAAGAGCCAGTTCTTCTAAGGTCGGCGCAGGCATTCAAACTGCACAGCATGGGGTTAGTCAAGTTGGAGGGAAACTACGCCACTCCCCGCTGTTTGTTGTACCGCAAATATTTTCAAGATGCCTTTGCGGTTGGAGTCTAGCGATCGCGGCTCAATTCATCCTTTACGTCTAAGGAAGCTCTTTCTATGATTGAAACTCGACAGCACTACGAATATCGCGTTGGTGCAACGCTACCGCCAGATGCCCCCAGTTATGTGGTGCGGCAGGCCGATCGCGACCTGTACGAAGGCTTGCGAGCAGGAGAATTTTGCTACGTCTTGAACTCGCGCCAGATGGGAAAATCCAGCTTGGAAGTTCGAGTTAGAAAGCGCCTGGAAGCCGAAGGGTATGCCTGCGTATTGCTGGATTTAACCAAGATTGGGACGCAACAGGTCACTGCGGATGAGTGGTATGCAACGTTAGTTAAAAGCTTGGCCGCTAGCTTCTCCCTCAACTTCAATCTGACATCCTGGTGGCAGGAACATCAGCTCTTAACGCCCCTGGCTCGTCTGGGTGAATTTATTGAGACTGTATTACTCACCCAGATTCGCGATGATATCATCATTGTGATTGACGAAATTGATAGTGTCCTCAGCTTAGAATTTCCCACAGATGACTTTTTTGCCTTTATTCGTGCCTGTTATAACCAACGCAATGATAAACCTAATTACCAGCGGCTTACTTTTGTTTTGATTGGAGTTGCAACACCATCAGACTTAATTTCTGATAAAGAGCGGACTCCTTTTAACCTCGGTAAAGCAATTCAACTCAGTGGCTTTCAAGCTGATGAGGTTCAGCCTTTAGCGCAAGGCATTCAGCATCAAGTTGAGCATCCAGCGATCGTCCTTGAAGCGATTCTCAAATGGACTGGCGGCCAACCATTTTTAACACAAAAACTTTGTCAGTTTATTCTCAAGCTTGGGATCAGGATTGAGGCCGGCCAAGAGTTTGCAGCCATCGATCGCCTCGTCACATCTCATATCATCACCAACTGGGAGTCGCAGGATGAACCAGAACATTTAAGAACCATTCGCAGTCGGTTGTTTCGCGATCGCCAAAAAACTGGCCGCCTCTTAAGTTTGTATCAGCAAATTTTGCAGCATAGTTCGATCACCTCAGATGATAGCCCGGAACAAGCCGAACTGCGCCTGTCTGGATTGGTGGTGAAAGAGCATGGCGCGCTGCGAGTATACAATGCCGTTTATCAAGCAGTTTTTAGCGATCAATGGGTACAGGAAGCCCTGGCCGAACTGCGTCCTTACCAGGAAGCGATGAATGCCTGGTATGAATCAGATTGTCAGGATGAGTCGCGCCTCTTACGCGGGAAAGCCTTGTTAGATGCGATCGCCTGGGCTGCCGATAAAACGGTGAGTGAGAAAGACCAGTATTTTTTAAGTTGTAGTCAGGCCGAGGCCGAACGCATTGCCAGAGAAATTTCTGAACAAATTGGTCGGATGTCTCGCACTGAAACCGCAACCATTTTTCAGCGCTTCATGCCAGATTTAGAACGAATTGCCGATCGCCCCGCAGCAGTTATTGATGAAATTCAACATTGGAGTGGCTCACAACCCTCATTGACCGAAAAGCTCTGTCAAATTCTGGTTCTATCTCACCAAGAAACAGCACCACCCATTGCTTCCGGCAACGAAGGTGAGGCGATTGCCGCGATCGTCCAGACTCACCTGATTCAGCATTGGGAAACTCAACCCACGGCGGAGCATTTACAAACGGTGCGATCGGCAATTTTGGAAGATGAAAAATGTGTGCATCTGCTGCAACTTTATCAACGCATTTTGCAGCAGGAAGAAGTCATTGCGGATGACAGTTCAGAATTGCGAACATTACTGAAGTTAGGACTAGTTGAGAATGAGCAAGGACATTTGCAAGTTGCTAACCGCATTTACGCCCATACCTTTGATGCGAACTGGATTGATCAAGAATTACAAAAAGCACGCCAACGGCGGATTATTCGGCGACGTTATGAAGTGGTCAAAGATTTAGGCGCAGGCGAGTTCATTCAAACCTATTTGGTAAAAGATCGGGATCTCCCTAGCCAAAATCATTATGTTGTCAAACAATTATCTCCATGCTCCACTGATATTGATACGCTGGGTAAGGTGCGATCGTTGTTCACCAGTCACTTCAAAGAACTAGAAAAATTAAATGGACATGGCCGAATTCCTAAACTCTTTGCCTCCTTTGAAGAAAATCAAGAGTTTTATACCGTTCAAGAGTACATCGAAGGCTCTAACCTGGATGCAACCATTGATATAAATCAGGTTTGGACAGAATCTGCTGTCACGGCTTTGTTAATTGAAACGCTAAGTATTTTGGAATTTGTGCATCGTCAGGGCTTATCTCATCAAAATTTGAAACCGGCGAATCTTCGACGACGCGAGCAGGATAGCAAGATTGTCTTGATTGACTTTGGTACCTTGCAGGAAATTTACCTTTCCACAGTGAATGAAGAGGAGCAACAAGCCATTCTGCAACAGCACATTGAGCAAGGATACAGACCACCTATTTCGGATGGGGAACGGTCTCCGGCCAGTTATGACCTCTACGCCTTGGGGATGATAGCAATTCAACTGCTGACCGGGATTTCACCCTGCGATCTCACGACCGATCGCAAAACTGGAGAAATCATTTGGCGGTACGCGATCGCTGATCGGCCCATGATTCAAGTCAGCGAACCGTTAGCTGCCATTCTAACGAAGCTGATCCGTCATACCTCCAACGATCGTTACACCTCTAGCACTCAAGTTCTCAAAGAGTTACAGCACCTGACTGAAACGACACAAAGAGTCATCAAGCCTTCCTGGCTCTCTAACCAGCGCTTTTTAATTGGTGGCTTAGCGGGCTTGTGGCTCGCAGGCATGGCGAGTTTTTGGGGCTATCAGCGGTTTACTCACGCTCAACAATTGCAGAAGCAAATTGATGCCTGTCAAGCGGCGATCGTGGGCGATGCCAGTGATCAGTGGTTTAATGCTGCCAATAAAGTAGACACATGCACTCAAGTGATCGCCAGTCAGGGAAATTCCTACCAGACGCTCATGAGTCGAGGCCAAGCCTTTTTACTTTCCTGGGATCCAGAATCGTCCAGGCAGGTAGGATTATTGGACAAGGCCGCCGCTGATTTTGCAACCGCCAGTCGATTACAGCCTCACGCCCCCCAAGCACTGTTCTATTTGGGGTTGGCGCAAGCGCTGAAGCAAGATCCAAATTATAAGAATGCTTATCAGGGCGCGATCGAGCGCTATCTCAACTCAGAGAACACTACACCACTCTCCCCTGCTGACTTTCCCATCCTGGTGCATTTAGCGGCCTCTGTCGCGGATGTGAAGCGTTTAGCCCAAAGTGATTTTGAAAAAGCAAACAAGCTCCTGCAAAAAGCACAAGCACTCAAACCGGATTCCCAAAGTTTGCTTTACACTCGCGGTTCGCTCAATGCGATCGCGGGCAATTATCGGGATGCCATTCACCTGTTTGATCAGGTCATTCAATCCAACATCAAAGATACAGGCGCTCTCCGCAGTAAAGGCTTTGCTTACTTGTTACTGGGTTCAGCCTACAGTGAAGATGCCTTAAATGCTTTTCAGCAAGTCGCCCAGGATGCCCCCCAGATGCAATTCATCTCACGCTACATTCCCCAAATCAGACGGTGTCTTCAATCATTGCAATCCAAGGGTGCCAGCGGTTCTCAACGATCGTCAAAAACGCCTGCTTCAAGCGATTCTGGCTGCACAATTTACCTGACCCGCGATCGAGTTCAACCGGCGATCAGAAGCATCTTTCCCAGTCTTCCCGTTTACAAATGTGCGGAACAACCCATTTTGGCGATCGCCCAGCAACACGCTCGGACGAATCTGTGCCATTAAACGGTGTGTCATTAATACTGTGTGTCATTAATTGTGCGAACAGTCGCTTGATTCTGGTCGATCGCAAATCTCACCACGGATGACACTTTTCGATGAACAAATCTCAATCCTGGGAATGGTGTCTACGGATTGCAGCCCGTGCAAATCTAATGACAACACGGAGGTTAACGTGTGCCTGCACCTAAAGGTGGAAGCACACGTTAAAGCTGGATACATAGCAACGATGGAGAGAGAAAGATGCCAGACGAAGTATTTAATTCCGCACTACCAGAGATCGATCCAACCGAGATTGAAGATTCTCGCATTTCTATCGCAGAACAACATCATTCGTTTTTAGAAAAAGTACTTGTGCAAGCAGACCTTGCAGACTTGTACGACGCTAGAGACATTACTGAAGTTGTGTTCCGCACAATGCGCGACATGATGACGAATGAAGCCGTCGATCGAGTGGCGGCAGAGTTACACACCCCGATCGTAGAAGGTGATGCCGACAAAACTCTTTACACGGCAACCCCGTTGGCAACCGAAATCGAAGACCTGTGGCAAGATACCAACCCCATCGTGCACTTCCTCAGTCGCATTCGGCCTGTACTCAACATCCGGGACACAACATTTTTATTTCGTGTGCAGCAGGAAGCTGGCTTGCCGTCCCATGTCGAAGCTGAAAAAGTAGTTAAAGCAGTTTTCTCAGCCACGAAAGACGAACTATCACCAGAGCGAATTAACGAAATTGGCAAGTTTTTGCCGGGAACGATTCGCCAATTATGGGAGCAAGCTTAAATCCCTTGAAGCGCTAAGATGAAACACTTGCTTTCACCGATTTAGGTGTGATTTGCACTAGAGTGCAGTTGTGGGAGCGTCGTGTTCAGCGTTCCCACGCAACAATCGAGCTAGAATCAGTTGAAAATCACCAACGATCGCAGCTCGATTCGCTTCTTGCAACACGGGCACATGGATAAAAATGCAATTTATTGCAAGCTGTTTCGTTTGAATATATTGCAGTATTGAGTAATATGTATGATTGCAAACAAACTTGCCAGCATTATGACTGATGCGAGTAAAAGATAAATCTCGAACTAAGTCACGTAGATTAACTTGAGTCCGGTAAATATCATCTCCAACTCTGCCGTTAGACTCGATCGAAAGTCGCGATCGTCGTTCTGCCATACCACAACACACCACCACGTCCGGCTGAACTCGATTGATTTCAGTAATGATTTTCGCAGGCGCTAAGACAAAATCAACAGGCAATTTTCTCAGCAGATAAAGCTCATCTAATCTGCTGTTCATTTGAATTTCGTGAATTAAGTCATCTGATGAGTTCGATGCTTGGTGAATTTTCCAAACATCAAAAGAAGTCAATAAAATAGAATGAGTCATAGATGGCAGAATAATCACTGCACTGAATCCTATCCTAAATTCGACAGGCTCAATTCCTTATGGCAAAAGTCAACTGCCATTCATGCGGCCACCTCAGAGTCTCAATTTCAACCTAAAATAAAGACTATTAAAACCTGATCAGATAAACCAATGCCAACGATCGCAGTGATTGATTACGACATGGGCAATTTACACTCTGCCTGCAAGGGTCTGGAGCAAGCAGGTGCCACCACCGTCGTAACTGATGCCGAAATGCACCTTCGGGCCGCCGATGCGATCGTCTTACCGGGCGTGGGTGCTTTTGATCCAGCCATGCAGCATTTGCGCTCACGCCAACTAGAACAACCCATTAAAGAAGCGATCGCTAGCGGTAAGCCCTTTTTGGGAATTTGTCTTGGGTTACAAATTCTGTTTGAATCCAGTGAAGAAGGGACTGAACCTGGTCTGGGCATCATTCCTGGCATAGTCAAACGCTTCCAATCACAGCCTGACATTACCATTCCGCACATGGGCTGGAATCAACTCGAAATGACTCAGCCCAACTGTCCCCTCTGGCGAGACTTGCCCGCTGCGCCGTGGTTGTACTTTGTTCACTCCTACTATGCCGCCCCCACCGATTTGACCGTACAAGCTGCGACCACCACTCATGGAAGCCAGACCGTCACCGTCGCGATCGCCCGCGACAACTTAATGGCCGTTCAATTCCACCCTGAAAAATCTGCCACTGCTGGCCTCAAAATTTTGTCTAATTTTGTTCAGTTTGTGCATCAAAAACAGCAGCAAACTCAGCCCAAGCCAACTCCAGCGATCGCACAGTAGCCGTATCAGCAGACGAACGACACCGAAATAGCCGTACCTTTTATTCGGTTGTCCGCTCGCTGGTAGGAATCTCACGACTGATCAGCGGGTTTCCCACACCCGATTTTTTCGCGCGGATGAGTGAGGATGAACATAGAAATTCGGAGGAGTTAATTAATGAAACGGACATTTGTCAGAGCATTTTCAAGTTGGCTTTATACCGCTCTGCGGAATGTAATTCGTCATCCTAAATATCGTTGGTGGGCGATCGCTGGTTCCCTGGTGTATCTTCTCAATCCATTTGATCTTGCTCCAGATGTTCTACCCATTGTGGGATGGATTGATGATGGGTTGCTTGCCACTATTGTGGTGACGGAAGTTTCACAATTGATGAGCGATCGACTCAAAGCCCAGAAAAACAAGGCAGCAGCTCAATCACACGGAGAGGCCCTTAATGTAGAGGCGGTTTCCCTCAGCTAAGCCCAAATCATTGAGGCGAAGACTACAGCCCAATCTTGTTGCTCGATGCTTCGCCTATGTGCGTTTGGCTTGCTCAAATAACCTGGATCGGTTGGCGTGTGTTCTGGTTGGTGAGTTCTCTGATTCGTTGAAGGAGAAAAACAATGGCTAATGAAGTGAAAGAGCGGATCACAGCAGATCTGCAAAAAGCGAAACAAGAAGGTGGATTAAGAACAGAACGGATTCGCGAAATTGTTAAATCTGCCGTGGCACAAGCCGTGGGCGAAATTAAAGAAGGTTCCGGTGAAATTGGAACGATCGCTAAAGATGCAATTTTTGCCGTACTCGAATCGGTTAAAGATCGGGGACAGGAAGTTAAAGCGGAAGTGACGGCATCAGTTGAAGGGGTTGTAGATGGCATTCGCGAGACGAGACAAACCACGATCGCACAGACCCAATCTCAGATGGAGCAACTTCAAACTGAATTGGATGCTCAAACCCAGCGGCTTGAGGCGGAAGTTGATGGGGCTTTAGTTGCGATCGAAACTGAAGCCAAACAGTCTTCCACGGATGTCAAAGTGATTTTGGAAAAAATTATCGGCACCATTCGAGAAAGTAAGCAGTTTGCGCTCGTGCAAGAGCAGTACACCAAACTCAGAGGCCAATTAGCCGTTTTGGATGAACGCTTGGCCGAAAAATATGGCGATCGCTACGAGCAAGTCAAACAACAACTCGAGAAATATTGGGAAACGGCCAAAGATTGGTACGAGAAAAATCGAACTGAGGTAGAGGCTGGCAAATCTGATCCGGTTGAGCAAACTCAAGTTGGACTCGGTGAAAAATTCGCCCAGGCCGGTTCATTTATTGCTAAAAAAGAGCAGGAAATCAAGGCTCGAATTAAGGAAACCTTACAGTCTGAAACCCACTAAATCTCGCTGTAGCCTCACAAAATTTGGCCTTAAAAAACTCCCTTGGTTAACCAAGGGAGTTTTTTCATTCACAGCTTGGTTGGTTACTTCAACGCCTCAGCACCACCCACCACTTCCAGGATTTCCTGAGTGATGGCCGCCTGACGCGCTTTGTTATACGAGAGAGTTAGCGTTCCAATTAGTTGTTTTGCGTTATCACTCGCACTACTCATGGCCGTCATCCGGGCTGCTAGCTCACTGGCCGCAGATTCTTGTAACGCGCGCAACAGCTGGTTGTTGAGGTAAAGCGGCAACAGTGCATCTAGAATTTGCACCGGGTCTTGTTCAAAGATCATGTCTTTGGGAAAGCTTTGGGTGGGCGTTTCCACCTTCTCACGCGTAACCTCGAATTGCCCCCCCCGGGTCGTTAAGCGGAAGATTTCATCATCTGCCGCTTCTAAACCCTGAGGATCAAGCGGGAGTAAAGTTTGCACGACGGGGCGCGAGCTGATCAATGACACAAAGCGAGTGTAAATGAGTTCAACCTTATCCACCGTTTCCGATAAAAATAGCTCTAACAACGTGTCTGCGATTTGAGACGCTTCGGCGGCAGTCGGAACTTGTTCTAAGCCAGAAAAGACTTGCTCGATCGGCTGTTCCCGCCGCTGGAAGTACTGAGCAGCTTTACGCCCAACAATGACGAAGCGGTAGTCAATGCCTTCTGCCTTCAACTCCTTGGCCCGGTTTTCGGCGCGACGAATTACGTTAGCGTTGTAACCGCCACACAAACCACGATCGCCAGAAATCACCAAGATACCAACCGTCTTCACGTCTCGCTTCCGCAGTAACGGCAGACTGGCATCTTCAAAACGCAACCGCCCCTGCAAACCATACAACACTTGGGCCAAGCGATCAGCAAATGGTCGGGTGGCAATCACTTGCTCCTGGGCCCGACGCACCTTAGCAGCTGCCACCAGGCGCATCGCTTCAGTAATTTTTTTCGTATTTTTGACCGACTGAATCCGGTCACGAATGAATTTTAGGTTTGGCATGACTTTGACTAAGGGATTAGGGACTAGGGGCTAAGGGGGTAGGAATGAGGAGGCTGAACCAGACTCCCCCTTCCCGATTTCCCCTCCCGATTACACAGTTGCCAGGAAGGTCTTCTTGTACTCAGCGATCGCGCCCTTGAGAATTTCTTCAGCTTCAGCGCTAAGTTCACGTTTCTCCCGAATCAGCTCGCCATACTTGGGCGCACTGGCGGCCAGATATTCCCGCAGACCTTGCAGATAGCCCACAACCTTATCAGTAGGAATGTCATCCAAGTAACCGTTGATGCCGGCATAGATAGCCGCTACCTGATCACTTACTGACAGGGGGGAGAACTGGGATTGTTTCAGGATCTCCCGTAAGCGTTGTCCTCGTGCCAGTTGGTTTTGAGTTGCCTTGTCCAGGTCAGAAGCAAACTGAGCAAAGGCTTGCAAATCATCGAACTGAGCCAGTTCCAGCTTCACCTTACCGGCCACCTTTTTCATGGCCTTCGTTTGAGCCGCAGAACCCACACGAGATACCGAGATACCGGCATTCACGGCTGGCCGCAGACCAGAGTTAAACAAATCAGTGGACAAGAAAATTTGCCCATCAGTAATCGAAATCACGTTGGTGGGGATATAGGCCGAAACGTCACCAGCCTGAGTTTCAACGATCGGCAGAGCCGTCATGCTGCCACCACCCAATTCATCGTTCAACTTGGCCGCCCGCTCCAACAAACGCGAGTGGAGATAGAACACATCCCCAGGATAGGCTTCCCGACCGGGTGGGCGACGCAGTAGCAAAGACATTTGGCGGTAGGCTTGAGCCTGCTTAGAGAGGTCATCGTAAACCACTAGGGTGTGCTTGCCCTTATACATGAAGTACTCCGCCATGGCCGCTCCAGTGTAAGGCGCTAAGTACTGTAAAGAGGCAGGATCGTTCGCATTGGCCGCAACGACGATCGTGTAATCCAATGCGCCTCGTTCCCGCAGAACGTTGACAATATTGGCAACGGTAGAAGCCTTTTGGCCAACAGCCACATAAACACAAATCACATTCTCGGTTTTCTGGTTGAGAATAGTGTCAATCGCAATAGCCGTTTTGCCGGTTTGGCGATCGCCGATGATCAGTTCCCGTTGGCCACGCCCGATGGGAATCATAGAGTCGATGGCGGTAATCCCGGTTTGCATTGGTTCGCACACTGACTTCCGAGCGATAATACCAGGAGCCATCGATTCCAGAAGGCGGGTTTCATTAGTTTGGATTTCTCCCTTACCATCGATCGGGCGACCCAGTGCATCAACCACCCGCCCAATCAGTGCATCACCTACAGGTACTTGCGCAATCCGACCTGTGGATTTGACCGAACTACCTTCTTCAATACCCCGTCCGGTACTCATCAACACCGCACCGACATCATCTTCTTCCAGGTTCAGGGCAATGCCGATAGAACCGTCTTCAAATTCCAGCAGTTCGCTGGCCATTGCTTGCTCCAAACCATAAATCCGGGCAATTCCATCGCCAACTTGCAGTACCGTCCCCACGTTGGATGCTTTCACATCCTGGTCGTACTGCTCGATCTGTTGCCGAATAATGCTGCTAATTTCGTCAGGGCGGATACTTACCATAGGGTGACTCTCTTAGAGTGTGAATGAGGGTTTGAATGTCAGGGTTAAGCGTTACGAAGATTGAGAAAAAGGTTCTAAGCAGCGTTGCTCAGACGTAATGAGATGCGACGCAGTTGACCTCGGAGGCTGGCATCAATGACCTGAGAGCCGATCTTGATAATGACGCCACCAATCAAATCAGGGTCCAATTTGGTTGCCAACTCAACACTGCGGGCACCCGTCATCGCCATAACTTTTTCCTGGAGCGATCGCTTCTGATCATCAGTCAACTCGCTAACTGTTGTAACTTCCGCTAGCACAGTCTGATTTAGTTTCCGCAGAAGTGCCTGGAACTCCCTGCAAATTCCTTCTAACAAGATAATCCGACGTCGATCGACCAGAACTAACAAAAAGTTCTTTGTGTAAGGGTGAACGCTATTACCCAACACTTGGTTCAACACTGCTTTCTTAGCTTCTGCTTTGAAGATAGGATTTGCCAAAAACTCGCGTAAATCTGCCGACTCTTTCAATACGTTCAAGATGGCATGAATGTCCTGGCCGACTTGATCCACAGTGTTACTATCTTGAGCCACAGAAAGCAGCGCCTGAGCGTAACGCTCTAAAATTTCTCCCGTTACAAGGCCACTGTCCTTCATGAAGCACCTCCAAGCATTGCAATGCTGCGATCGATAATGCCTCGCTGGACATCGTCATTCAAGTGAGAAGGCAATTCGGCCTCAGCTTTCTGGAGTGCCATAGCCGTTACCTGCTGGCGAAGTTCCGCGATTGCTCGCGCCCGTTCCGCATCCACATCTTGGAAGACAGATTCGCGTAGGCGTTGAATGTCCCGCTCGGACTGGGCCAAAATAGCGGCTTTTGTTGCGGTAGCTTGTTCTTCAGCGGCGGCCCGAATACGGGACGCTTCCTGCTGCGCCTGAGCCAGCTTTTGCTGCTCTTCCGCTAAAGCAGAAGCGGCCTGCTGCCGACGATCCTCTGCTTCCTTAATGGCCGATTCAATGGCCGAGCGGCGATCGCTCAAAATTTTTCCTAGAAACCCACGCCCAAAATAAACCAATAAGCCGACGACAATGAGGATATTGACCAGATTCGTTTCCAGGACATCGGTGTTTAACCCGAATCCTCCTTCCTCTGCTGCCTCCATCCCGGCTTCCGCCATCAGCCATCCAATTCCTACAATACTCATAACTGCGCCGTCCCCATCTCTCTTCTGTGTTGCCAACTCCCCAACAGTCAGCGTTCAACGGATTTGGATTCTGGGCATCAACCCACAGATGTCCCTAAGAGCTTGCCAAGGATCTGACGGCTCAGGGAATCAACTTCCAGTTCAAGAGCGCTCATGGCCTCTTGCTTTTGCTGGTCTAACTCCTGCTGAGCCTGCTCCCGCTGCAAGCGAGCCTGCTCCTGCGCTTCAGCAACTTTTGCAGCTACCACTTTTTGCGCATCCGCTTGGGCTGCGGCAATGGTGGCCTGCGATTGCTTCCGAGTTTCAGCTAGCTCTACCTCGTACTGCTTGGCCAAATTCTCGGCCTTTGAGAGACGCTCTTGAGCTTCCACCTGGTTGCGCCGGATGTAATCACTGCGGTCTTCGATCGCTTTCGTCAGCGGCTTGTAAAACACAGCATTCAGGATTGCGACAAGCAATAAAAACTGCACTGCCATCAGTGGCAAAGTGGCATCAAAATCAAACATTTTTCCCTTTCTCAACTGCTGCGATCGCAGTGCGACGTGGTTAATAACGTTGCCAATTCGTTGCGAGAGATACAATCCCAAGAAGTTACTCAAGCTATAAAAACTTGAAGCTCAGGTAGGAAGATTCAATGATCCCTACCTGACACTACTTAAGTTACGCGAAGGGGTTTGCAAACAGCAGTACCAGGGCGATAACCAGACCGTAAATCGTCAACGACTCCATGAACGCCAGAGTCAGCAATAGGGTTCCGCGGATTTTACCTTCAGCTTCCGGCTGACGCGCAATCCCTTCCACAGCCGCGCCAGACGCATTACCTTGACCAATACCAGGACCGAGAGAAGCAAGACCGATTGCAAGTGCAGCAGCCAAAACGGAAGCAGCGGCGACGGTAGGATTCATGATGATGTTCCTTTAATTACGTAATGAACAAAACGGGTTAAACAAGTAGATTCCGGGGTTGGGAAGCCAGTAGTCGCGAATTAGAACGAACCCAAGGAATGTGCTAATCGACGAGCCAACATCCAACTCGTAGATGGAGCTTAATGATGCTCCTCTTCACCGTGGCCTTCTAATGCCTCATGAATGTATGCCCCGGCCAAAGTAGCAAATACTAATGCCTGAATTGCACTGGTAAATAACCCCAGTAGCATGACGGGCAGCGGCACAAACAGAGGAACTAGCAGTACTAGCACTGCTACCACCAACTCATCCGCCAAGATGTTGCCAAAAAGTCGGAAGCTGAGGGATAGCGGCTTGGTGAAATCTTCTAGAATGGCGATCGGTAGCAGAACCGGAGTCGGTTGCACATACTTGCCGAAGTAGCCCAATCCTTTCTTGCGGAACCCCGCATAGAAATACGCTAGTGAAACCAGCAAAGCCAAAGCCACCGTCGTATTAATGTCGTTGGTTGGAGCGGCCAGTTCACCCTCAGGCAACTTAATGACCTTCCAAGGAACTAATGCGCCTGACCAATTCGACACAAAAATGAATAAAAAGAGAGTGCCAATAAAGGGCACCCAGGGACGAAAGTCCTTCTCACCCAATTGGTTTCTTGCCAGCTCTCGCACAAAATCTAAGGCATACTCCATCAGGTTTTGCATACCAGAAGGAATGCGCTGAATGTTACGAGTTGCCAATAAAGAGGCGATTACCAGCAATCCAATGACGAACCAGGAAACTAGGAAGACCTGTCCATGTACCGTCAAGTTGCCAATCTGCCAGTAAAAGTGGTGGCCAACTTCCAAACTGGCGAGCGGAAAGGTAGGAGTAGCAAGGAAGCTCAACATTTGACTCCGAACAATTTTGCCAGAGGATTGCAGGAATAATTCCCTAAATGCCCTGCTAACGAGAGTCAGAAGGCATTAAGATGCGCAGCATGTAAACGATAAGGGCAGCCTTGTAGGTGAGAAAACCCAAAAATATTGGTAAAACCTGTAACTGTTTCCACTGAGTTGCAAAGATTATCAACCCAATAAAAATTGCAATCTGAGATTTCCCAACTTTGCCGTTTTCAGTGCCTAGCCGCTCTACGTTTCTAGCCAACACTTTCAAGTAAACCACACCTGTGCACGCTCCAAGTAAATAATTCAGAGCAATTGTGAGGGAATAGAAATACCAAACGCAAACGAAAAAAATACCTGTAAGTATCAGTGTGGTGACTAAAAGTTCCCACTGAAGCTTGTAGTAATCCTGCATGGAATTGTTAGGTTCCGGGGGTGCAGGTTCGTCTTGTTTGGAATTGGTCACTTCCCTCATGGGTCGATGTGGATAATCTCAAAAAGGGCTGTATCTGTGTAGACGATCGCCTGAAAACATTGATGTTCTAGAAGCTACCGTCTCTCAGACCACCAGACATCATATCACGCAGAGTAATAATACTTAACGTCAACCTGGAACTAACAAAATCAAACGGTGGCGAATGAGGGTACGAATGCAATCGAGCGGAAGCGCCAGCTCGGTCAGGATGGTTTGCACAGAGTCTTGAGTGGATTGGTTTGCCTCACACCGTTGCAACAATTGCAATTCATCTACAGAGAGATGAACAATCTGGTAGTCTTCATTGAACAAAACTTGATTCGGGTACCCATCCATACACGGATTCTGTTCTGGAATAGCGTTGAGTAAGTCGTGATCGTTGCGCCAGTCGACTTGAGGTAAAGGAGCGCGACCCAGGAAAAATTCGTAATGGGTTATGGCTTCTGGGTTCAAGAGTTCAATCAGGCGGTAGCGATCGCGCTCGGATAACTCATCTGCTCGCGCCATTAATTCTGGCGCTTTGCCCAAAAGTGGTTCTAGCTGCCACGAGCGGGGATTGGAGAACCCCAAAAATTCTAGGCCAGAGGCATCAATGAGTTCAAATAATGTGTCGATCGTGTAGTCAATTTCCTGCGGATGGACATACATATCGGCAAAGTTCTCATCGCGTTGATTTTCCAATGCCCACCGTTCCTTTTCCCGTCGCACCAGGCGATTATCTTCTGGCAAAGCGGCAAAAATTTGCCGCCCAACTTTAACTCCATCCTGATAGCTCCCCTGCTGCTTCCCCTGCAGGAGGGCGATCGCGCGCTGCATCAGTTGAATTTCCCAGCGGCCCAGAGCGGCGTAGACAAAAATGTGCATGATGCCACTGGGCGCTAATTTAGCGGCTAGTTGTTGAATACCGGCGATCGGATCTGAGGTGTGGTGTAAAACGCCGACACAGTTAATTAAATCAAATTCGCCTGGAAGTTGCGCTGCATCAAACAAACTCAGATGGTGAAAGGTGACGCGATCGGCCCCCGATCGTTGACAGCGTTCTTTTGCCACTGCCAAAGCACCAGCGCTCAAATCAATCCCGACAACTTCAGCCTGAGGATTTAAATGCACCAAATACTCTGTGCCGACCCCCGTGCCACAACCAGCATCAAGAATGCGAATTTTTTCCTGAGCTGGCCTGCGTCCGGTACAAAAACTATAAGCACTGAGCCAATTCCAACGCCAGTTATAACCTGGTGGCGGTTCATCCAGTAACGGTTCAGGCGGAAAGGGATAGGTATCGTAAAGTTTTGCGACGGCGGCACTAACAGCGTGTGAATCTGGCATAAGGCAAAGTTTTACATCTATTTATTCAAAGTACAGATGAATGGCGATAAAGTCTCGCAGCCGTAAAGCTGGACAAGGCTTTTATCCTATCGTTACGGTCTGGGTACGAGGGCGATCGTCACAGATAGCATAAAATGTCCCCAAACGGTTTCATGCCACGGCAAATGAGCTTTGTAACAAAACATTTCTAGATTCTCAGCCTGGTTCCCTCGATCTACTATGATTTGTCGGTAAATCAAGCAAATTGGGTTCTACACACTTTTTAATAAAAGGATTGTCGAATCCGAATCGTTCTAATCTAAATTATTGGGCTGGTTGACCCTGCACCTTTGCCTGTCAGGCTCCGATATTGGGAGTCCTTTTTGGCAGCAGAGGACTCTAATTTGGTTGGCAGGTGACACTTTGGTCAGATTTAACACAGTAAAAATCCGTAAAGGGAGCTTTTGAAATCCAATGAGTGTTAAAGCAAGCGGTGGAAGCTCAGTTGCACGCCCAAACCTTTACCAAACTTTGCCAGTTTCGACGATTTCCCAGGCTGAGCAACAAGATCGGTTTTTGGGAAGAGGAGAACTGGACGAGTTATCAAACTATTTCGGTTCTGGCTTAAAGCGCCTGGAAATTGCCGAAACGCTGACTCGTAATTCCGACATCATTGTGTCACGGGCTGCCAACAGTATTTTTACGGGTGGTTCTCCAATGGCGTTTTTGGAGAAACCCGCAGAGGCTCCGGTGATGACGATGGGTGGCATGGTGATGACGACCCAGGAAGGGATGAAACTGGGAACCGTTACTTATGCCGATACTAAGAGTGGCCCTGGTTTTCTAGATGGGCTGCGATCGATTTTCGTTGGAACGTCTGATAGCGGCCCCACACCGGCTGGGTTCAGACCCATCAACATCGCGCGCTACGGCCCCAGCAATATGCAAAAGTCGTTGCGGGACTTGAGTTGGTTTTTGCGCTATACCACCTACGCGATCGTAGCGGGCGACCCCAACATTATTGCTGTGAATACTCGCGGGTTGCGGGAAATCATCGAACGGGCCTGTTCGGGTGAAGCGACGATCGTTGCGCTGCAAAAAATGAAGGCAGCCGCTCTAAGCTATTTCCGCAACGATGCCGAGTCTGATGCGATCGTGCGCCAGTACTTTGATGTGTTGATCACAGAATTTAAAGCACCGACCCCTTCAGATAAACTGCGGCAGCGGGCCTCCAACGACTTGCAGGGTTTGCAGTTGCCGCAGATTTACTTCAATGCCTCTGAGCGACGGCCCAAATATGCGATGAAACCCGGATTGTCTGCTTCTGAGAAAACTGAAGTCGTGAAAGCAGCCTACCGCCAGGTGTTCCAACGAGATATTACCCGCGCTTACTCTCTGGGGATTTCTGACCTGGAATCCAAGGTTAAGAATGGCGAAATCTCCATGAAGGAGTTCATTCGTCGCTTGGCCAAATCGCCGCTGTACCGCAAAAACTTCTTTGAACCCTACATCAACAGTCGAGCGCTAGAACTGGCCTTCCGCCACATCCTGGGACGTGGCCCCAGTTCGCGCGAAGAAGTGCAAAAGTATTTCGCGATCGTCTCCAGCGGCGGACTAGCCGCACTTGTAGATGCGTTAGTAGACTCTAAAGAGTATGCGGATTACTTCGGTGAGGAAACCGTTCCTTACCTGCGTGGGTTGGGGCAAGAAGCGCAAGAATGCCGCAACTGGGGGCCGCAACAAGATTTATTTAAGTACAGTTCGCCGTTCCGCAAGGTGCCCCAATTTATTACCACCTTCGCAGCCTACGACCAGCCACTGCCGGATCAACACGTTTATGGTTCTGGTAATGATCCGCTGGAAATCCAGTTTGGAGCCATCTTCCCGAAAGAAAAGACCAACCCCAGCACTAGCCCAGCGCCCTTTGGGAAAGATACTCGCCGAATCCTCATTAATCGTGGCCCTGGTATTAATAACCAACTCAGTAATCCAGCAGCGCGTGGCGTTGCTCCCGGTTCGTTGGGTCCCAAAGTCTTCAAGCTGGATCAACTTCCCAGCTACACAGGCACGTTTGCAAAGGGGGGCGGCAATACCAAAGGGATCAGCGTCAAGTATGCTGAAAGCTCAACCCAGGCTGTCATTCGGGCTGCGTACCTGCAAGTGTTTGGGCGCGATGTGTATGACGGACAGCGACTCAAAGTTGATGAAATCAAGCTGGAAAATGGTGAAATCACCGTTCGCGAGTTTGTGCGACGGCTTGCGAAATCTAACTTGTTCCGCAGTCTTTATTGGACATCGTTGTACGTTACCAAGTCTGTAGAGTATATCCATCGGCGTTTGCTAGGTCGCCCTACCTATGGGCGGCAGGAGATTAACAGTTACTTCGACATCTGCGCCAAGAAAGGCTTTTATGCTCTGATTGACGCCATGATCGATAGCGAGGAGTACTCTCAAACCTTCGGTGAAGATACGGTTCCGTATGAGCGCTACTTGACTCCTGGTGGGCTGTCTCTGCGAACAACCCGGTTGGGTGCGATCGCAGAGAAAGGCGCGAAAGTCATTCAAGCAGAGACACCTCGCTTTGTGGAATTGGGTGCTGTCACCGAAATGCGGACTGCCCCCGATGTTGAATTTCGCATCAACCAGGGAGTGAGTAAGAAGCGGCAACAAACAAAAGCTTTCAAGCTGACTCAACTCACCGACAAAGCGAATCTCCAAACAGTTATCGGTGCTGCCTATCGTCAAGTTTTCGAACGCGACATCGCACCTTACATTGTCAAGAATGAATTCACCGAGTTGGAAAGCAAACTTGGCAATGGCGAGATTACAGTGAAGGAGTTCGTCGAGGGACTGGGCACATCCAGTTTGTATATCAAGGAGTTCTATACTCCATATCCCAACACGAAAGTCATTGAGTTGGGGACGAAGCACTTCCTGGGACGGGCACCACTGGATCAGCCCGAAATTCGGAAGTACAACCAAATTTTGGCAACTGAAGGACTGAAGGGCTTCATCAGCGCGATGGTCAACAGTGCAGAATATGTCGAGGCTTTTGGTGAAGACACGGTTCCTTACAACCGCTACCTGACTTTACCCGCCGCAAACTTCCCCAACACCCAAAAGCTGTACAACACCTTAACCAAGCAGAATAAGGATCTGGTTGTTCCTAGCTTTGAACCAGTTCAAGCCCGGATGGATGCAACGAAGATGCCACTGATGGGTAAGGCGATGGCCGACATGGCCGCGAAGGCGCGGCAGATGGATCGATCGAAGCCACTCTTTATTGAGTTGGGACGCTCCTTCACCAATGGGGATGGTCAGTCGGTTGAAGTTGGGGTGGGCACAACCCGTCGCAAACCAGCCCGAATTTACCGAATGAATCCGGGCATGGCTCAAGCTGAGACCGAATCGGTACTCAATGCCATCTATGTTCAGGTGATGGATGTCTTTAGCGGGCAAGTTCCGACGCAGTTCCGGCGCTCTGACTTAGAAAGTAAGTTGCGAAATGGAGAGATCTCGGTGCGAGAGTTCGTCCGGACTTTGGCCAGTTCCGACATTTATGTGCGCCGCTTCTACACGCCATATCCCAACACCAAGGTGATTGAGTTCCTGTTCCGGCATTTGTTGGGTCGCGCTCCGGCAACTCAAGCCGAAATTCGTGAGTACAATAAGCTACTGGCGGATGGCGGCTTGAAAGCTGCCGTGGAAGCAATGGTCGAGAGTGCTGAATACTCTCGCTACTTTGGCGAAGATGTGGTGCCATACAAGCGCTTCCCCAACTTGCCTGCTGGCAATTACTTGGGTAGCGTCAAAGCGGACACCGATCTGGTGAAGCAATCATGGTCGAGCCTATCGCCCTCTTACTTGACGGGGCGCTAGTGCTGTTAGGCAAAAGTGGGAAAGCAGAGGACAGAAGGCAAAACCTTAATGAATTTTGCCTTCCCACTTCGGTTAACTAAAAGGTTATTTCCAACAGTTTTTAGTGTTGGAAAATTAATCGACCCCCTTTGACTTATGCGGTCAAGGGGGGTTAAGTTTTTTACTATGGCTTTGGTCAGAACACTTAGGACACAGTGAGCGTTGAAAAGCCAGGACTGGGTAGGCGCTCCGACTAGCTTTCGCCACGTTACATATGGCGAAAGCTATATTCCCAGAACTTAGTTAGCTACATTACATTGAGCTTTGGGCAAAACGCTCAGGACAAGTCGAATTGCGAAAAAGCTGACTCTGAGCAGACGTTCTAAAGTTTTTCCCAAAGTTCTTCGCGTTGATTTGGGATGACAAGCTTTTTTCTCTTTTGCGTAAATCTCAAATTCTATTGATTGGGTCGATCGAGAATCAGAATCTGCGGATCGTAATAAGAGAATTCGTAAGATGGGGGATGGGCCATGCGAGTCATATACCCCATGTAGTTGCCCATGAGAAAGTAAACTCCCACTAATGCAGCGGCGGAGAAAGCAACGAGCGTTCCCGCTAGCATAAGGGAAAACTCACGCCGATCGACCGCTTCCTGCATTAAGTGCAGTGACCAGGCAACGAGCGCAATGACAATAGCAAGGATGGGTATCAGCATACGTTACACATTGTAACAGGCGCTCAGAAAATGGCACGGAATTATGAGCTTTTGCTGAACTGTTTGAAGCTTAGGCTTGTCGTACGGGAACTTGATGCGATCGCAGGTGAGTTTTGATTTGGTCTACAGTCAGTTGACCGTAATGCAGAAGCGAAGCTAACAAAGCCGCTTCTGCTTTACCCGTGGTCAGCGCTTCGTAGATATGGTCACAATTGCCTGCCCCGCCAGACGCAATCACAGGTATTTCAACTTGCTCAGCAATGGTACGAGTGAGTTCCAGGTCATACCCGGCCTGAGTGCCGTCCGCATCCATGCTGGTGACAAGCAATTCTCCGGCCCCCCGTTGAGTGGCTTCTACAGCCCAGGCGATCGCATCTATTCCTGTATTCTCGCGGCCACCACGGACATAAACGTCCCAACCCGGATTATCGGGAGTGTGACGACGACGCGCATCGATGGCAATCACAATACACTGGTTGCCAAAGCGATCGCTGGCCCGGTTCACCAAGTCAGGGTCGCGAATTGCCGCAGAGTTGATGCTGACTTTATCGGCTCCGGCTCTTAACAATTGTTTAATTGTTTCTAAGTTTTGGATGCCACCTCCCACGGTTAGGGGAATAAACACCTGTTCCGCTGTACGGTACACCACGTCGTAAATAATGTTGCGGTCTTCGTGAGTCGCCGTGATGTCAAGAAACACCAATTCATCTGCGCCCGCCTCGTTGTAAACCTGCGCCAGTTCAACTGGGTCACCAGCATCCCGTAAATCAACGAAATTTACGCCCTTTACAACTCTTCCAGCTTTTACATCTAAACAAGGCAGAATTCGCTTGGCTAGCATCAAATTGACTCCTAATGACAGTAAATGGGGAGAAGTTTGTCCACGGGAACAGGCAGCAGGCGGGGGACAGGAGGCATCTTCGAATTGTATCGCTTTGTTTAGAGCGCTTATGGTTGCAATGCTGGCTGCGATGACGCAGACAACCACGCCGATTTTACAGGTGCTAGCTTCGAGCAATACAAAGCGGGGGAATTGGCGCGCAGGAATAGGAATAAATCGGCAAATTTAGCGGGACTGGGAAATCTTTGGCAATTAAAGTTCTGAAACGGGTACGTGACGCTGATACACTGTTTTTTGGTTGATTGATCTGGAGTCGAAATGGAAGTCGGTCAGAAGGTTCGGGTTCGGCGCTTACGCGATCGCGTATCGAATGTGATTGTTCAACGGCTAGGGCAAGTGGGAACAATTCAAGACTTTAAGATGACCGATGGCAGCGGCGTGGGTGTGTTAATTCAATTTGATGATAAGTTTGCTACCTGGTTTTTTGAAGACGAAATCGAAGCGGTTTAGCTCTGGGCGAACTTAGACCGGAATGCAAACTGATTGAAAGAGCAGATTGGGAATCCAGTTCTTTACACAAGGCGGGAACCTGTCACATAGATTGGAATTTGCAAGTATCTGATTGTAGATTTCCAACCGATTGGGGGGAACGGTCTAATGGAAGAGATGTACTAACACGGTGGGAGACCTGATTCATGGCTCAGATATTGACGTTCTTAGGCAAAGGCGGCGTAGGGAGAACAACGATCGCGATCGCGGCGGCCAAGCGATTTGTCAGCCAAGGAAAGCGAGTACTGCTAGCAATTCAAGAACCCGGCCCAGCGGTGGGCATGATGCTGAACGCAACACTGGCGGCAGAACCCACTCAGTATGAACCCCAATTGGACATTGTTCAACTTCAGGCAGCTGTTCTGCTGGAGCGGAGTTGGGATGAGATTAAGCAGTTGGAAGCCCAGTACCTCCGTACGCCGTTCTTCAAGGAAGTGTACGGCCAGGAACTGGGAGTGTTGCCTGGAATGGACGCAGCGCTGGTGCTAAACGCCATTCGAGAATACGATGCCAGCGATCGGTATGATGTGATTGTGTACGATGGTGCTGGGGATCAGGCCACCCTGCGCCTGTTGGGGATGCCGGAAGTTTTAAGCTGGTATATTCGTCGCTTCCGCCAGGTGTTTGCAAATTCTGATTTGGGTAAGACCGTGGTGCCGTTGCTGCAACCGATCGCTCTGGCCGTTTTGAATGTGAGTTGGACCGGCGACATTTTTGAGCAACCAGCCACGCAGCAGGTCAACAGCTTACTTGATCAGGGGAAAGCGGCTTTGGCTGATCCAAACCGAGTCGCGGCCTATCTCGTCACAACGCCCGACGAAGCCGCGATCGTCACCGCCAAATATCTGTGGGGAGCCGCTCAACAAGCTGGATTAACCGTCGGTGGCGTCGTCCTCAACCAAGCTGAAGCAGGTGCAACCCTGAGCGACCAGTTCGCTCCGTTGCCGGTTGCGGCTGTGCCCACTCAACCGGTAAACGATTGGCAAGCATTGGTGGATGCGTTGCCTGATTTTGATACAGCCACCCAAATGCCACCCCCGATCGCCGTTAATGTGGCAGAACGGAAAGTAAGTTTGTTTTTGCCAGGGTTTGATCGAAAGCAGGTCAAACTGACACAATACGGACCAGAGTTGACGATCGAAGCCGGTGATCAACGGCGTAATGTATTCTTACCTCCCGAATTACGCGGCAAAGCTGTCACAGGCGCGAAATTTCAAGATGGCTTCCTAATCATTTCTTTCTAGCAACGTACTAAAACTCGATCGATTCGCAGCCACAACACTGACGTCAATCCCTAACGCCGAAACTATGTCTGACCTTGACCCCTCACAACTGCCCGCAGAATCGATAGGCGCTGCACAGCCTGAGCAAGACCCTGTTGCAGTCAACGATCGCAGTGCCAAAACACGCCAACTGCTTGGCATGAAAGGCGCGCAGACTGGCGACACCTCGATTTGGAAAATTCGCCTGCAACTGATGAAGCCGATTACCTGGATTCCCCTTATTTGGGGAGTTGTTTGCGGCGCAGCATCCTCAGGAAACTTCTATTGGTCGCTGGAAAATGTGCTGATTGCCGCCGCCTGCATGTTGATGTCGGGACCACTGCTGACGGGGTATACCCAAACGTTGAATGACTTTTACGATCGGGAGATCGATGCCATCAATGAGCCTTATCGTCCCATTCCATCTGGCGCGATTTCTATTCCCCAAGTCATCACGCAAATTTGGGTCTTGTTCTTAGCTGGAATTGGGGTTGCTTATGCGCTTGACACCTGGGCTGGCCATTCCTTTCCAACAATTACCGTAACGGCTATAGTCGGTTCCTTCCTTTCTTATATTTATTCAGCGCCGCCCCTCAAGTTAAAGCAGAATGGTTGGCTGGGAAATTATGCCCTGGGAGCCAGCTACATTGCGCTCCCGTGGTGGGCGGGGCAAGCATTGTTTGGCGCTCTGACGCCAACAATTATGGTCTTGACGTTGTTTTACAGCTTGGCCGGATTAGGGATTGCGATCGTCAATGATTTCAAAAGCGTTGAAGGCGATCGGCAATTGGGCCTGAAATCTCTCCCTGTCATGTTTGGCGTAGAAACCGCCGCCTGGATCTGTGTGCTGATGATCAATATTTTCCAAGCAGGGATTGCCCTTTACTTGATTCACATACACCAAAACCTGTATGCTGCCTTGTTAATCCTGTTAATAATTCCTCAAATTACTTTTCAGGATATGTATTTTCTCCGCAATCCGCTGGAGAACGATGTCAAGTATCAGGCCAGTGCCCAGCCTTTTCTGGTACTTGGGATGCTGGTTGCCGCCCTGGCGCTAGGGCGATCGACCATCAGCTAGGGCAGACTTGACAGTTCACCTAAAGCCAGCGAGTTCAGACAATTTGGAATCATTCTGGGTTGTAGATTTATGGCGAAACTTGCCTCTGCCATTGAGTTCCAGTCGGAGGTTGCCCAAACAGCACAATCTTAGCAGTGTCGGCAGTTTTCTCAAATTGATCTAACATTTCTGATGAATAGCTAAGATTTTTGGTGGATTGAGCAGTGTGGTGAGGTCTTTAAGTGAGTAACTTCCTTTCAAAATTGAAGAGTATTTCTGAGAAGGATAGTAGCGAGAAGTCGCCGCCCTCGTCCCACCTAGCTTCCCCAGAACAGGCTGAAGCGGCTGAGCCTGAATCACCGCTGCAACCAGCCAAGTTTAGTCAATTCCAGCGTCTTGCTAAAGCGCTTAAACTCCCTGAACTCAAAGCAGGGCTTTCACGCTTGGATGTCCAGTACAAGGGACGCTCGCTTTATCGATATAAGCGGCTCTGGTTGCTAGTTTTAGGTGCAACAACAGCCGGTTTTTTGTTTTGGGAATACCAAAAACTGGAAAGAAGCTTGCCTAGTACGGCTGAGGTTTCTCGGTTTGCACGGCGAGGCACAATGACGATTAAAGCGGCAGACGGTTTTATTTTGCAGCAACAGGGACCCGCAACTCGTCAAAATTTGCCGATCGCGAAAATTCCCAAACAACTCCAAGAAGCCTTTATTGCGTCGGAAGATCGCCGGTTTTATCAGCACAATGGGATTGATCTGCAATCGATCGTGCGGGCATCCATTCGCAATCTCCTCGCTGGAGATGTGGTGGAAGGTGGCAGTACAGTCACTCAGCAATTAGCTCGGATCGTTTACTTGAGCCACGAACAAACGTTAGAACGCAAGCTTCAAGAAGCGATGATGGCGAAAAAGATCGATCGCGAGCTATCCAAGGAGCAAATCCTGGAGCGCTATCTGAATCTGGTGTATTTGGGGTCTGGGGCCTACGGCGTTGCAGATGCAGCCTGGATCTTCTTCAGTAAACCTGTTGATAAACTAACGCTTTCGGAAGCTGCAACGATCGCCGGGTTGCCTCCCGCGCCCAGCCTTTATTCCCCCCTGGTTGACTTACAAGCCGCAAAAACACGCCGCAATATTGTATTAGAACGGATGCAAGAAGCGGGTTTCATTACCCAGGCTGAAGCCGAGCAAGCAAGAGCAGAAGCACTCACACTCAAGCCTGCACTCCCCAAAAACTTCAACAGCCATGCGCCTTACTTCACAATATACGTGCAGCAACAGTTGCCTAAACTAATTTCAAAAGAACAGTTGGATGAAGGGGGCCTCACGGTTGAAACGACACTCAATTTGAAATGGCAGAAGTCAGCTGACCAAATTATGGCCAATGCTGTCAAAAATTATGGCCCTTACGAAGGGTTTACGCAGGGGGCATTGGTGGCGATCGATCCCAAAACGGGTGAAATTCGCACGATGGTAGGCGGAGCCGATTTCAAAAAAAGTCAATTCAACCGGGCGGTTCAGGCACAGCGTCAACCAGGTTCTTCCTTCAAAACCGTGGTGTATGCAGCGGCGATCGCGGCTGGCTTCTCTCCCAGCGATGGTTACCAGGATGCCACCTACATGGTGGATGGCTACAAACCCAAAAACTATAGTAACCAGCACTACGGCTGGATGACGATGCGGGAGGCCCTAGCTCGATCCAACAATATCATTGCCGTAAAAGTATTGGTCGATGTGGGCTTTGATCCCATCATCAAGCTAGCCAAGGCAATGGGGATCAAATCAAATTTAATTCCGGCTTACTCCTTGGCTTTAGGCTCTGCCGAAGTGAATTTGCTGGAATTAACGAACGTTTACAGTACCCTCGCTTATCAGGGGCGATTTATTGAGGCTCACGGTATCCGTCGCATTGTTGATCGCCGCGGCGAAGTGATTTACGATGCAGGCTTTGAACCAAAGCAAGCGTTAGATAAAGCGAGTGCCGCGATCATGACCTGGATGCTGCGCGGTGTCATCAGCGGGGGCACTGGCTCGATCGCGGCCCTCGATCGACCTGCTGCTGGCAAAACCGGAACTTCTGAGAACCTGCGTGATTTGTGGTTTATCGGCTATATTCCACAACTTGCTACTGGTGTTTGGCTCGGTAACGATAACAACAATCCAACCGCCAGCGCCAGCACTACAGCCGCTGAGGTTTGGCGCAATTTTATGCTGGCCGCCACCAAAGGCATGAAAGTTGAGCCGTTTCCTGACCAATTTGCGTTTAATGACCGTAAGCCAACCATTAAAGCCCAGCCAATTCGGGCAAGAGTTCGCTCTGGCTTTTATGATCCCGAGAGCGGTGGAAATAATTCTGGTTATTCGGGTGGCGCTCAAGACTCTTACGGCGGTGGATACGATGGCGGTTATTCCGGGGGTAGCTATCAACCCGCTCCTCCTGCTAACGAAGCTCCAGTTCCAGCAGCACCCCTGGCTCCAGTCGAAGCTCCTCCGATTAACGAAGCTCCACCTCCAGCAGAACCAGCGCCACCGGTGGAAGTCGCTCCAGTGGAACCACCACCTCCACCTGTGCAGTAAAGGAAATCCTGAAAGTATCCTCAGGTCAGCGATCCCCAACTGAGGGTAGAGAGCTGTCTGAGTTAAATTACTTCCCTTTTATAGAGGGGATTTTGATAGCTCTCCCATTAAGCTATGTCCTATAGTTCGTTGGTGAAGATGTTATGAACTACTTAGGGCAGCAAGTCGAGGTGTTAGAAACCGATCTGGGTTGGATCGGCATTTGGCATCATCATCTCGCCGGACGCATTGAAATCAAATACTTTCCTGTTGCTCAAGATGCGTTGGAATTGGTAATGGAACTCATTCGTCAGGATCTCGCGGTTGTGAGCTTGCTGAGATTATTGGATGAATGGCGCGACTATGAATTGGTGGATGAGTGGGAACATGGCCTCGTCGCTGATTCTCTGGTGCAGTCGGTGATGGCCGTTTTGAGTAAGAGTTAAGCCTGATTGAGTCGATCGTCCGTTAGCTTGTCATGCAAACTGATAAACCTTGTAGAGGTTGAAGATGGAGCCGGAGCAGTATCGCATTTTGGTAGTTGATGACCTGCCAGACAATATACTCTTGTTGCGATCGCTGCTTGAGCAAGAGGGCTATGTTGTGGACGTTGCCGCAGATGGAGATGCAGCATGGCCATTGCTGGAAGCGGCGGTACCTGATTTGATTTTGCTGGATGTGATGATGCCGGGGATGAACGGGTACGAGTTAACTCGCGAGATTCGCCGCGAGCTTTCCTGGTCAGAAGTTCCGATCGTCTTAATTACTGCATCGACCGAAGCCTGTCGGATCAAAGGTTTAGCCTCTGGTGCGACCGAGTTTGTTCGGAAGCCACTCGATTTAGACGAGTTGTTGACAACGATTCAACGGTTGCTTCAACGCCGTAGGAAACCGTCCACTGCAATCTTTTCTTCTTCGCATACTTAGTTTTATTCAACAAAATGAATTTTATTCTTCATGTTGATTGGCCAAAGCTGTTTGTTCCTTCCGTATCTTTGGCAGAACATTTTTGGCGCGGAACGGTTGTCTACTTAGCACTGTTTGCGATGATCCGCTTCCTCCCCAACCGTCAAATTGGCGCGATGGGGGTTACCGATCTACTGGTTGTGATTCTCTTTGCTAATGCTGCCCAAAACTCGATGGCTTCTGAGTTTACGTCGATCACAGATGGCTTAATCTTGATTGGAATTATGATCAGTTGGAGTTACGGATTGAACTGGTTGGGCTATCGTTTTCCTCGTGTTCAACGACTCTTGACGCCGCCCCCATTGTTGCTAATAAAAAATGGCAGGTTAATCTACCGTAATATGCGGCGAGAGTTAATTACAGAGGACGAATTGATGATCCAATTGCGCAAGCAGGGGATCGAGAACTTAGTCGATGTTAGCCAAGCGTTTATTGAAGCGGATGGTTCGATCAGTGTCATTGCTTCAAGTCCAAGGACACTGGAGGCTGCCGCTCGCAAGCGGCTTTTCTAGCAGCATCGGTAGGGACATTAAGCCAACGCCCCTACCTGGCCGTCGGTACTTGCGATTTTAAGCACTGATGGTGGATTTATACAGGCGATCGCGCACCTTCACCATGGCCCCAACGAGCCGATCCATCTCTTCGCGAGTGTGCAAAGCGTTGGCTGTAATTCGAATGCGGGGCTTTGCAATAAACCAGATCGGCGAAACCCAGATGCCATAGTCTAGGAGTTCACGAGCATACAGCTTGGGATTAACCTCAGTGGGTAGCACAACTGGGATTACATTTGTTTCTCCGATCGCCATAAAGTCATGAGCAGCCAACCGCGATCGCAAGTAACGTGTGTTTTCTTGCAACTGTTGCACTAAGTCGGGCTGTTGTTGCACGATCCGAATACTCTGCAAAGCGGCAGCCGTTAAAGGGGGGGCCAGAGAGCAGGTGCCGATCGAGGTGGGAGAAACGTTAAGCAGCGGCTTCAGTTCTGCAACGTGGGTGCTAATCGCCGCACCGACAGAGGCTCCAAATTTGGAAAAAGTCGTCATGATTAAGGGAACTACGCCCTGATCGATGGCATCTTGCGGCGTGAGGTCAAAGTATTCGTAAATGCCGCGCCCCGTTGCCCCGATCGCGCCCGAAGCATGAGCCTCATCCATCAACAGAACGCTGTCGGGATAATTAGACAAAATCTTGATCATCTCTGGCAGCGGCGCTAAGTCTCCATCCATCGAGAATACGGCATCAGAGACGACCATAATGCGATCGCCCGATTTAGCATAACGCTTGAGCTTGCGGGCAAAATCCTCCATGTTGCAATGGCGATAGGCTTTGACCCGAACCCGTGGGCTATAACCAAACATCTTGCCGGAACGAGTTCCGGCATTGGCTAAGGCGGATACAATGCAGCCGTGATTCAAGACATCTGTCATAATTAGCGTCTCACGGGTATTCTGAAATCCAGGCACCGGAATCGCCAAGTGACAGAAGGCATCCATCAAGGCCTGCATCGCCATCCATGCATTTAGAAATAATTGGGTGTGGGGCAAATGTTTAAAGCTGGAGACTTCATCTTCAAGTTGTCGATGCAAGTCTATGCGCCCACTCAGCACAGACGTTGAACTATTGGACGTGCCGTATTGCAAAATTGCATCGATCGCGGCTTGCTTCACCCGTTCATCATGCGTCAACCCCAACACATCGTTACTACAAAAGGTCAACACCATTCGGCGATCACCCGTTGCAGCCTCCTCAATTTCCACCACATTGCCATTTTTGCGGTGGCAAATGTATTCATCCGGGTCTAGCCCACTTTCATACCAACGTTGTACGTACTCTTTAACGACTTGCACAATAAACTCCTCTCACCTTCATACATAGCCTACCGTCTCTAGCTCAACAGTATAGATGGGTCACTCAATTACTTCTACGCACAATTGCTTATGGTTCGATTTTATCGATACCACCGAACAGAACCGGGGAAAGGGCATTCGGTTGTAAATCAATTCTTCCAATACTTGTAAGATTTACACATCCGATTCTTTCTGTATACACACTTGATGGCAACGCTTCAGGCAAATTTGAATCGTCCACTTGCATCTTGTTCCCAAACAGGTTTTCTGCCGCTGTCCCGGCTTTGAAGCAGGAAATTCTTCCTGATACAAGTCTATGTTTCGTGATAATATCGTTCAGACATTGCGGGACAGCTGTTAGCGGGATTGCGCTTCTACCGAGGTAGTTTATTTCCCTAAGCGCCCCTCAAGTGAAAGTATTGATTCCAGTCAGTGGAGATGAGGACTGTACAGCGATCGCTATGAAAGGGGCTTCCAACTATGTATTCAAGCAGGACCGCTTCTCGTCCCATGCCCAAATCGCTGCGCAGTTGAGGGGGCTGGCCGGTCATTCTTCCACCCATCCGTTTGTTGTGCTGGACGTGGGTTGTGCGTCTGGGTTTTTGAGAGCTTTTCTTCCAGAATCGGATTTTTATCTTGTTGGCGTTGAGCGTGATCCGGTGTTGTTGGCCCAAGCTCAGCAGCATTATGATGAAGTGCATGCGGCTGATTTGAATGCAGCCTTGAAGGTGAATCTTCCCACTCCGAACGCGATCGTGTTGGCCGACGTTTTGGAGCATTTGCCCGATCCGGAGGCTGTTCTCATCAATCTGCTTCAGCGCTATGCCAAACCTGGAACTCCGATTTTGATTTCTCTACCCAATGTCGCCCATTTGTATGTGCGTCTCAGTTTATTACTGGGGCAATTTAATTACACCGATCGGGGCATTTTGGACCGTACCCATCTTCGATTTTTCACCCTGAAAACAGCAACACAAATGCTAGGTGCGTGTGATATTCGTGTAACCGCAACCAGGGTAACGCCAGTCCCTTTACCGCTGGTTCACCCTTTGTTTGGTGAAAAGCGTCTCCTCTTTCCTGTTCATGCGTTTAGTGCATTTTTGGCCTCGGTGTTGAAAGGGCTGCTTGGTTTTCAATTTATTTTGAGAGGAGTGTATGAACCCTAGTCCTGCTATTTCTCCAGCGCGGCAACGGCGGGTTGTTGTTGTCATGCCTGCTTACAATGCTGCAAAGACACTCAAAACGACTTATGACGACTTACCTCATCATGAAGTCGATAACATTATTTTGGTCGATGATGGTAGCCGCGACGAGACGGTTTACATCGCTCAGCAATTGGGAATTCAAGTGTTTTCCCACAATGGTAATTTTGGCTATGGAGCCAATCAGAAAACGTGCTACTTGGAAGCTTTGAAAGATGGGGCCTCAATTGTGGTGATGGTTCACCCGGATTACCAATACGACCCCACATTGCTGCCTGAACTGATTCGCCCGATCGAAGCGGGTCAAGCCGATGTCGTCTTTGGTTCTCGCATGAAGCGGGGAACAGCGCTAAAGCAGGGAATGCCCTGGTGGAAATACATCTCCAATATTTTTCTGACGTGGTGTGAAAACAAAATATTTGGGCTGAACCTGTCCGAGTTTCATACTGGTTATCGTGCCTATCGACGAGAAGTACTGGAAAGCGTAAACTTCCTGGCCAATTCCGACAAGTTTATTTTTGACCAGGAAATTGTTGCCCAGTTTGTGGCGGGCGGGTTTCGGATTGTGGACATTCATGTTCCGACTCGGTACTTTCCAGAAGCATCCAGTGCGAGCTTTTGGGCTAGTGTTCGCTATGGCTTAGGAATTCTGGCGTTGCTTGGCCGCTATAGCTTACACAATGCAGGTGTCTGGGCAAGCGCTCAATTCGTTTGTCATCCTTTGCGGTATCGTTCTAGACCTGCTGACCAGGTCTAAGCGGGGTAGTCATTTGTATGCGGTATGAGTAATGGCATTCGCGTTTCGGTGATTATGCCCTGCTATAACCAGGGGCAATATATCGATGCAGCGGTGACTAGTGTGTTGGCTCAAACCTTCTCAGCTATCGAAATCATCGTGATTAATGATGGTTCCACCGATCGCGCCACAGTTCAACTGCTGCAAACTTACGAGAAGCCAAACCTGGTGGTGATTCATACCGATAACCGGGGACCATCGGCAGCTCGCAATACTGGCATTGAACGAGCGATCGGAGAATATATCCTGCCCCTTGATGCTGACGATCGAATTGCCCCCACCTTTCTCGCTAAAGCAGTGTCGATCTTGGATCGCGATCCCCAGGTCGGGATTGTTTATTCTCAAGCAGAATTATTTGGTGCCACCGTAGGGCGATTTGATTTACCGCCTTACAGTTTTCCTGAGATTCTATTAGGGAACATGATCTTCAATACGAGTCTGTACCGTCGCTGTGACTGGGAAACGGTGGGTGGGTACAACGAAAATATGGTCTGGGGCTGGGAGGATTACGATTTCTGGTTATCGCTGCTGGAATTGGGCCGAACGGTCGTGCAAATTCCAGAGGTTTTGTATTTCCATCGTGAGTTGCCGAATTCTCGTAGCCAGCAAATGACTGAGGCTGCTTGGGTCAAAAGTCACGCTCAAATTTTTAGAAATCACCCCCAATTGTATGCTGACCACATCGAGGTGCTATTTCAGGAGATGCAAGCGCTGCGAACAGATGTAATGCAGACTCACGCTCGCTTAGCTGGGATCATCAACACGGTGCAACAGAGCCAGTTTTGGAAAGGAAGAAAGGTGTGGGGGCGGGTGCAGCGTAAATTGGGACGATCGATCGATATGGGTGATGACTTACTGAACTAGGACGGAAGCTTGTGCAGCGCATAGTGCGAAAGTTGCAAAAACTCTATCAAGCGTGGCAAGAGCGAGGCACACGGGGTTTTATTCAGTTTGTTTACGATCGCACGGTGTTCCGCTTTCGCAAACGGTTGAACTACCAACAGTGGATGGCGCGGCAACGGTGGGGAGAGTTTGAAATTAAGCAAGCCCAGCGGCAAATTGAACGATGGCATTTGCAGCCAAAATTTTCGGTGATTCTGCCGGTGTATAACGTGGAAGCGGCATGGCTCCAGCGGGCGATCGACTCAGTACTGAATCAAATCTATCCCAACTGGGAATTGTGCATTGCCGACGATGCCTCACCCAGTCCCCACATCAAACCCATCCTGGCTCACTACAGCAAACTGGATGCCCGCATCAAAGTTGTGTTTCGGGAAACCAACGGTAATATTGTGGCGGCCAGCAATTCTGCATTGGAGTTGGCCACTGGGGATTATATTGCCTTGCTGGATCACGATGATGAACTAGCGATCGAGGCTCTGTTTGAAAACGCCAAACTCATCAACCAGCACCCAGATGCCGACTTTATTTATAGTGACGAAGATAAAATTGATGTCCACGGCAAACGCGCCGATCCCTTCTTTAAGCCCGATTGGTCGCCAGACTATTTCCACTCCTGCATGTATACATGCCATCTGGGGGTGTATCGCACCAGTCTGATCCGGGCGATCGGGGGATTTCGACCCGGTTTTGACGGTTCTCAAGATTACGATCTGGTGTTGCGCGTGGTGGAGCAAACTAACCAGATTTATCACATCCCCAAGGTGCTGTATCACTGGCGCGTGATTCCAGCTTCCGTGACCTCCAGCGCAGAAGCCAAACCCTGGGCCTATGAAGCCGCCAAACGAGCGCTGACCGAAATGCTCGATCGCAGTCCTTATCCGGGTCGTGTTGAACCGGGACCGCGGGCAGGCTTTCACCGGATTCGGCGTGAGCTAAGCGGCAATCCCAAAATCAGCATCATCATTCCCAGTGCGGGTGCCCTGCTGGAGACGCCGACTGGAACAATATGTTTGCTGGAACAGTGCCTTCGGAGTATCCGCGATCGCAGCACGTATCGCAACTTTGAACTGGTACTGGTGGATGGCTTTGACATATCTAATGAAATCTTGGCGACGATCGCGGGTGACGACTTGAAACTGGTGCGGTGCGCAGAACCCTTTAATTTTGCTCAGCGCATTAACCTAGGAGCCAATGCTGCGACCGGGGATGTGTTACTGCTATTGAATGATGATGTGTCAGTGCAATCGCCCGATTGGTTGGAGTCGATGCTGGAATTTGCCCAGCAATCCGCGATCGGGGCAGTTGGCGCAAAACTCTTCTTTGCCAATGGCACCATTCAACATATGGGAGTCATGGTACTGAGTGGCAACGCTGGACATGCCTTTCATGGAGCGGCGGGGGAGCATGAGGGCTATTTCCTCTCCAATCTGGTCAATCGGAATTACCTCGCTGTGACGGCTGCTTGTTTGATGATGCGCCGCGCAGTGTTTTGGGAATTGGGTGGCATGGATGAAACCTTCCCGTTGAATTACAACGACGTAGATTTGTGTCTCAAGGCGCATCAAGCGGGATACCGGAATGTTGTGACCCCTTATGCCCAGTTGATTCATTACGAGTCTGCCAGTCGGCAACCGGGGTTACGCCCAAAAGAGTGGGAACACCTAAACACCAAGTGGAAAGCCTACTTTGAACAGTTGAATTACCACGATCCGTACTACAACCCTAATCTATCTGCCCACAATGGCGTATTTTTTGAACTGTAACCCTTCGGGAATGCCACTTCTTTTTTGTGATTCAAACAGTAGCAGCTCGAATAAAATATTGATGCCCGCTGGATAGGTACTTTAGGAGCGCTTGAATCGCTACAACAGCTCGATACAACCCCATTCTCTTCGGGAGGTTCTGATGCAACGGAGTTCTGATTTTTCCCTCTTTTTCCAAACCGCGATCGCCATTGTCGGGTTTCTCGTTTTCCTGTCAGTGACTGCCACCATCTTGACTCCCAGCACTAACGCCAGCAAAGCGCCCGCAGCCACGATCGAAGTTGCCAACCGCTAGTGCCGTAAGGCAGAAGGCTGCCAAGTTGCACATAGCCACGGCTATACGAGGGTTAGAGCCTACTGCAACACCGTCGAAGGTTCGACCAATTCCGCACACGCCGTTTGGGAGTAAAGAACTTGTTCTGAGACAATTTCGTAGGCTTGATCAACCCAAACCAGGGCCGCTTTGAGGACTCTTCCTTGTTGCATCTGGACTAAGGAAAAATTGCGGCGTTTTTGATGGTTGTCCTGAATAATGCGAGGCACACTGGCCGCGTTGAGATACAGCGTTTCCTGGTGAACAGCGATCGGCGTTCGCAGATGTTGCTTGGTATGGCGCAGGCTGTGGTGCATGTGGCCAAACGCCACCAACGGAATTGCTTTGCCTGCTTGTCGAATCTGAGCGATCGCCGCAGTCATATCTGGATCACCATGATCGCCCCCCAGGGGTTGCCAGTCTTTACCGCAGGGAGCTTCCGGTTGGTCGCCCAACCCCAACGGGCCACAATGTCCTAAGAGCAAAATGGTTTCACTGCTGGCCTGGGTGGCAGCTTCCACAATCCGCGCAGTTGATTCGGCAAAGCTGCCCACCTGGTAATGTTCCTGGTAAAAGTCAGTGTGTTTCCATTCCGAGCCGCCCCAACTAAACGGACGGGCACCCACGACAGCCAAACCAAATTCTGGAAAGTCCAATTTGCGATAGCCAACATGGGTTTCTCCCAGTAAATCAAGCTGCTGTTGAAAGCGGTTCTCCTGCGTGCGATCGTAGGGGCACTTCTTCCGCCCCCAATCGGTAGCGGTATACCAGGCATCATGATTACCTAGAATCACGGCTTTGGGGAGGTCGAGGGCTGAGATCGTCGCTACCACGTCCACCGCTTCATTGCCCAAATCGCCGACAAACAATACTAGATCCACCCCTAAGTGGTGCAAAGCAGCGTGATCCTCAATGTCCCACTGATTGTGAATGTCTCCCACAACGGCGATCGAAACGGTTTTCAATGCGTGTTTTCCCATGCCAACCCTACCTTCCTTGCTTCTTCTAGCTTAGACGGGAGGTTCGCCTTCGAGCAAAGTTAACCACTCACGGAGTCCTCCCACAAGTGTTAGCCTGGAAGAGCAATGCGTGGTTCAATCAGTTAGTCAGAAAGCCTACCCAGACTTGGCTTTTCAGATCCTAACTTTGGCCTCAGCTTTTGACCAAAGTGATATTTACCAGGGCGATGAATACGGGGGCAATGAATAGAGTTGTTGTGGGGCTTTCGGGCGGAGTCGATAGTTCAACGGCTGCGGCAATTTTGCATCAGCAGGGCTATGACGTGATTGGGCTAACCCTTTGGCTGATGAAAGGGAAAGGGCAATGCTGCTCGGAAGGCATGGTCGATGCGGCCAAGTTGTGTGAGCAGTTGGGCATTCCCCATCATGTAGTGGATACGCGCGACGTTTTTGAGCAATACATTATCAATTACTTAGTAACGGGCTATAGCGACGGGATTACGCCATTACCTTGCTCCCAATGCAACAAGGCTGTGAAATTTGGCCCCATGCTGGATTATGCGCGGCAGGAATTGGGTTGCGACCGCATTGCCACGGGTCATTACGCCCGCATTCGCTACAACGCGGTCACGGAGCGGTATCAATTACTGCGAGCCGTCGATCGCAGCAAAGATCAATCCTACTTCTTATACGATCTGGCGCAGGATATTTTGGCCAATGTGCTGTTTCCATTAGGCGAAAAGCCCAAAACGGAAACACGCCAAATGGCCGCTGGATTTGGGTTGCACACGGCGGACAAACCAGAAAGTCAGGATCTTTGTTTGGTGGAAGCGAATGGTTCTATGCGAGCCTTTTTGGATAAATACATCACGCCCCACCAGGGCGAAATTGTGGATCAGGCGGGGCGCGTGTTGGGCTACCACGATGGCGTGCATCACTACACGATCGGCCAGCGGAAGGGCTTAGGCATTGCCCATAGTGAACCGCTGTACGTGGTAGCACTGGATGCAGCCAAAAACCAAGTGATTGTGGGCGATCGCGAGGCCACCCTGGCCCCAGAATGTATCGTACAACGAGTCAACTGGGTGTCGATCGTGCCACCCACGGCTCCCATTCGGGGTGAGGTGCAAATCCGGTATCGATCGCAGGCGGTGCCTGCAACCATCATGCCGCTCGCTGATGGGCGCGTACGAGTGGTGTTTGAACAACCGCAATCAAGTGTCACACCTGGTCAGGCGGCAGTCTGGTATGACGGCGAAACATTGCTGGGGGGCGGCGTAATTGAGCGGGAAGCAGTGGAGCCGGTAGAATTTACTCGCCCTGCCTGACCGGACTCAAAATCGCAACATCCCGGTTACAATCTCACTACTAAGGTAGATGTAAAACACAATTCGATCGGATGGCTGCTTTGGATATGCAAACTGACACCTGGCGGGAAGGCTTTTCATGACAGACGTTTACGCCATTCCCCATACAGGTTTATCGGGTTTGAGTCCGCAAGAAGTGGCCGATCGCCGCGCCGCAGGTCAGGGCAACAACATTCCCTTACAGAGCAGTCGCCCCTACGCTCAAATCTTGAAGGAAAACTTGTTCACCTTCATCAATGCCGCTTTTTTCACCATCAGTCTGGTAATGTTTCTGCTGGGTCGCTACGGCGATGGGGTGCTGGTGGTCGTGGTGATCTTTGGTGGCGTTTTGATCAACATTTATCAGGAAATTTGGGCTAAACGCAAACTGGATGAAATTGCCCTGCTCTACCGACCGAAAGCCACCGTGATGCGCGACGGGCAAGAATTGAATGTTGACCCGGCAGAAATTGTGTTGGGTGATGTTTTGTTGCTGCGTCCCGGCGATCAGATTGTGGTTGATGGCGTTGTGATCGGTGATGGGCGGATTGAAGTGGATGAATCGCTGTTGACGGGAGAATCTGATCTCATTCCCAAAGTGGCTCAGGAGGCGGTGTATTCTGGGAGCTTTTGCGTTAGTGGGACGGCCTGCTATCTAGCGACAAAAGTGGGCATGGAAACAGTTGCCTACAAGTTGATGACGGGAGCAAGAGCCTTTCGCCAAGTGCTGACCCCCGTCCAGCATGAAATCAATGTGGTGATTCGGGTCTTTTTGCTACTGGCCTGTTTCCTCTGGTTTCTGGTAGCCATTAGTTTTTTGAGTCGGGCTTATTCTTTAAATGATGTGGCTCAGCGATCGGCTGTGATTGCAGGATTGGTTCCGGCGGGCCTCCTCCTGGCCATTACCCTGGCCTATGGTTTGGGTGCGGTGCGTATGATTGGGCAGGATGTGTTGATTCAACAAGCTAATGCCGTGGAATCGCTCAGTAATGTCGATGTGCTGTGTTTGGACAAAACGGGCACATTGACCACAAATCAAATTGAGTTGCAGGAAGTTTATCCAATTAACCTGCCAGCAGCCGAGTTGCGATCGCTCTTGGGCATTTATGCCGCCAGCACCAAAGCCGGCAATAAAACCAACGATGCCATTGCCAATGCTTGCCCCGGCACGGTTCAGGAACCCTTATATGAAGTACCGTTCTCCTCGGCGCGCAAGTGGAGTGCCCTCGTGTTTGGGCAGACCGGAGCCGGTACTGCGCCGATCCCACCGGGAACCTATGTTTTGGGGGCACCAGAGATTGTGATGGCAGGCGCGGCCCTCAGCCCAGCGGTGAGTGAATACATTGAAGCGGGAACCCGATTAGGGCTGCGGGTGGTCTTGTTTGCCGCCAGTCCAGCGATGGCATCATTGGGCGGTGAGAACCTGCCTGTAAGCCTCCCTGCTGACTTGAAACCGTTGGGTGTGTTGCAGTTTAGTGACCAGTTGCGATCGGAAGCAAAAGAGACGTTGGATGGGTTTGCCGCAGCGGAAATTGAAGTAAAAATTATTTCGGGTGACAACCCCCAAACAGTGGCAGCACTGGCACGGCAGGCGGGTCTGGGTGATGAGATTGAAGTCATTTCTGGGCAGGAATTGGCCCAGATGAGTGCGGCTGAATTTTTGCAAACGGCTTTGACCTGCACAGTGTTTGGCCGAATTACCCCTGAGCAAAAAGCTGATCTGGTGCGGTGCTTACGCCGCCGCGGCAAATATGTGGCCATGATTGGGGATGGGGTAAATGATGTGTTGTCGTTGAAGCAGGCGAATCTGGCGATCGCGATGGAGAGCGGCAGTAAAGCGACGCGCAGCGTGGCCGATATTGTGTTGCTCAAGGATTCGTTTGGTGCCCTGCCCCATACCTTTATGGAAGGCCAACGGATTCGTAACGGTATTCAAGATGTCATGAAACTCTTCCTGGTGCGCACCTTCTGCGTCACGTTGCTGGTATTTGCCACCGCGATCGTCACGGATTCCTTTCCATTGCAAAACAAGCAAGCCGCGATCGTCTCGTTACTGGGTGTGGGATTTCCCAGCATGTTTATCCCCGTTTGGGCGCAACCCGGAGCGATTCCGCGCCGAAGTATGGTGCGATCGATGTTGCATTTTGTTATTCCATCCACGCTTACATTAACGCTGATGGCCTTGATGGTCTATCTATTTTTCCTGGTGGTGGCCATTCTCGATTTGCCGCCCAATATGGATTTGACGCAAGTTGGCTACGCCGAACCGCGAAGCGCTCTGGTGACAATCTTGGTGATGGGCACGTTGTTGCTGATTCCATTCCTCAAACCCCCAACCAAATTTTGGGTCGGAGGCGAACCTTACAGCGGTGATTGGCGTTATACGCTGGTGGCGATCGTATTGTTAGGAATTTATTTTCTGATTATCGCGATTCCACCATTTCGGAACTTTTTTGAACTCTATCGTCTTAGCACAATCAGTTATCTATTCATTGGCCTGGTGGCGCTGGAATGGTGTTTAATTTTGCGGGCCATTTGGCGCAGTCGCTTCCTCGATCGGTTCTTAGGATTAGATTTAGGTTAGGCAGTTTGTTTGAGATTGCTAGCTTAAGTCAGAATGAGAATTTGCTGAGAAAACAGCGATAGGGATCTGAGCCACTTCTCAGGGGAAACTTAGCCGCGCTTGTTAGGATAATGGGCAATCCCTTTAGCGATCGCCTTTATGCTGATGTCGATGAACAGGAGCAATGCTTCTACCTGTCAGGCTTTGCTTCAGCGTATCCCTGGACAAGCCTATCTTTGGTTAGCAGTTCTTATTTTTGGTGCATCTAGTGCCATTACACGCAAAATTACCGAACTCGGTGCCCAGCATTTTGTGAATAGTGAAAATCCGATTTCCTTGTGCAATGTGTTGTTCGTCGGAAATCTTTGCGCTCTGATCGTGTTTGTCATCATTTATCGGCATCAGTTGAATCGGAAAACACTCAGTCAACTGTCTCAACGCGAGTGGACAAGTTTAGGGTCAGTTGCAATTTTAGCAGGGGCGTTGGCTCCAGGCTTGATTTTTCAAGCTTTATCGACGACATCAGTAACCAATGTCGTGTTACTCGGACGATTAGAACCTCCGCTGACACTAGCCTTATCAATCTGGTGGCTACGCGAGCGGGTGAATCGGTGGGAACGAATAGGGGCGATCGTCGCCTTCGGCGGGGTGTTTCTATCGATTTTGCTGCAGCCAGTTCAGGCCGCGATGACCTCCCAAGCAGGGACATCTATTGGGTTTGGCGAGTTACAGGCTGCAATTGGGGCAGGGGTATTGGCACTTTCAACCATCCTGGGGAAACGGTACTTAGCTAAAGTTCCGTTGGGGATTTATAGCGTTGTGCGGACTGGATTAGGCACGATCGTCTTTTTTATCATCGCCATGATGTTGTATGGCTCAGATCATTTTGCTGGTGTCTTTTCGCCGTTCTTGTGGAAATGGATGTTGCTATATGGAGTCGTGATTGTCGTCGTCGGTCAGTCTTTTTGGATTGCCGGATTACGAGCATCCTCAGTTTCGAAAGCCTCTTTAGTTGGTTCTTTTTCCCCGATCGCGGGTATCCTGGCAGCCTACTTGATTCTGGGTGAAGTTCCTGTTGCGGCCCACTACATCGGTGGTGGCATGATTTTGCTGGGCTTAGTCCTGAGCCGAATGGGCCTCCGCCGCCGCACGACTCGACCAACCACCAGACTTGATCGAGTCGCTGAAGAACGGATGCAGACAGGATTTAGAGGGGTTTGAACGAGTATTTAGCAATAACCATGAGTACCGTGGCGGAAGCGTGTCAGAATATCTATCCAGTGTTGATGCAACGGCCTGTTTATCCTAAGCGTTCTGCCCAAAGCGATGAAAAGAGAAATCTAACGCGATGTGCAACTTTTGATCAATCCTTGTGGGGTAGCCATCTTGTCCGCCCAATCCGAGCAGGCAAGATACCCGCTCCACAAGAAAACAGTACTTTTAGACGATTAAGTCGCACATCGCACAATCTATTTAATTGGAATGAAGGGCAAGACTTTTTTCACGAAGCGGCGAATTTTCAAAGCTCTGACGACGCCCCGCACTTCTTCCGAAACAGTCGCGGGTGGTTGGTAAAGGGCTTCTTGTCTGGCTTGAAATTCGGCATACTCCACTAGCGACATGGGCGTGCCATCGATCGGCGATCGCACATCCAAAATAATTTGAGTCCGCAGCACCTCCTCCGGAATTTCTGCTTCAGGAAAATTCTGCTCCGGGGTGGGCGCAGCGAGCGCCGCATTGGCATAAATCAGCGGCAAGGGTGATAAAACCGCGATCGTGATTCGGGATAACCAGGAACTGTTCATGGAGATGCTTCTAAGAGGCCGGGAGGATAAGGTTCGTGGCAGCGATCGTGAATTTCGGCAATCCGCTCAAATAACCAGGGATGGGATTGGTGGTAACTGGGAATTCGCGCCAAAGGGCTAAGCAGCGCCGCCGCCGCCAGATCCGCAATGCTGAACTGGTTTCCCACCAAAAAAGGGGTTTGCCAGCGGGACTGCAAAACCTCCAGCGCTAGAGCTAAGCGCTTAGTGGCCAATGCCACCGCCGTTGCCGAGATGCTGTACTGCCATCTTACAACCTGGATTACCGCTTGACTGGAGACGGATGGATCAAGCGATTTCCCCGCTCCCGCGCGAAAATCATAGTAGATGAACCGAGTCGCCACACCAATACTTTCATCCAGCCAATCCTCGAACATCTGGGCCTCCACCTGGTGCTGGGAGTCAGGTAAAACGTAGGAAGGGTCAGGTTGATGGGACTGGAGAAAATGCAGGATAGCAGTGGAATCGCCGATCGCCGTAGGATAGTCCGCAACTTCGGGCAGCAACACGGGTAAGGTAGTTGAGCCTGTAAGCGGCTTAACCTTCAGAACATGCAACCCTGGGGTGAGATTTTCTACCTGATAGGGAATTTGCTTGTAGCCCAGTGCCAACCGCGCTTTGCGACAGTAATGAGAGGTGCTGAATTGGAGCAATTTCATGTCATGACGGGGAAGGGCTGGGGGATGGCGATTCTGGCGGCGTAATTTGTGGTGGGTTGGCACTGGGAGCGCAAGCAGTGATTGCCCCAAGTCCTAGAGCAACAGCACACGTTAATAGGAATAGTCTCATAGGTCGCACGATGCACTATTTCTTCTTTTTAGCCGACTTTGGCTTCTTTGCAACAGGTTCTTGGTCAGCGGCGGATTTAGCCGGGGACGGGTTGGGTTTGGCAGCAGTTTCTGGTTTCTCCGGGGTCAGGACTCCCACCTTTTCCCAGGCATTCCGCACAGCTTTTTGTTCTGTGCTATTGACGCCATACAGTTCACCCGCGATCGCCAGCAGAATTGTGGCTGCCCGTTTGAAATTGGAGCGTTGGCGCAGACGATCGCGCAGGGCAATGTACCAAATCTTCCCGGCCTTTTCCCAGGCATACCCACCCATTTCCATTGCCGTCAGATAGAACGCATAGTTGGCAATGCCAGAGTTGATGTGAACGCCGCCGTTATCGCCAGTGCCCTTGTAAATGTCTTTCATGTGGGCGGGTTGGGGATCTTTGCCCAGGACGGGATCATCATAAGCCGTGCCCGGTGCCTGCATCGATCGAATTCCTACGCCTTTGACCTGTTGAGTCAGTAAGCCCTCCCCAATAATCCAATTCGATTCATCGACTTTTTGTTGGTTGACCCACTGTTTCACCATGATGCCAAACACATCAGACATGGATTCGTTTAGTGCGCCCGACTCGCCATAGTAAATTAATCCGGCTTCAAACTGGGTAATGCCGTGGGTTAGCTCGTGGCCGATGACATCGATCGCGCTGGTGAAGCGATTAAACAGTTGGCCGTCGCCATCACCGTACACCATTTGACTGCCATTCCAGAAGGCGTTGTCGTAGTTCTGGCTGTAGTGCACGGTAGAATCCAGGCGCATGCCGCGATCGTCGATGGAATTCCGCTCAAACACCTGCTCGAATAAATCGTAGGTTGCGCCCGCACCATCGTAAGCTTCATCGACAGCGCTGTCGCCGGTTGGTGGTTCGCCTTCATGGCGAACGGGCATTCCCGGTAACTCAACACCCTGTTTGGCATCAAAAACGGTCCGTCGCTTTTCACCTGCAACTGCGGCAAATGTGGCAATGCCGCCAACTGCTTCTCGTCGCCCCCGAAACTGTTCGGACACAATCAACGTTTGCATGGCCCACTCGCGCTGATCATCGTCTCCATTGCGGACAATTTGCTCGGCAATATAGGGAGGAACGATACAGCAAATGGGACAAAAGCAGCGGCTAGTCCGACGACCAACCTGACCAATTTTGCGTGGATTAAATACCATGCGAGGAGTCTCCTTGGGATTTGTGGGGCGGTGAGTAGGCTGGTTGACGAGTCCCAGAATAGTCAAGTGCCTGAAAGCAGATAATTGTCTATTTAGTGTAAGCACGATCGCCGAAAATGACGGTACCCAGGCGAGTTAAATTTTTTCACATAAAAATGCCCCCCAGATTGGTTGGGAGGCGATTTTACTATAAGCCCCTCTAGATAGAGGTTTGAGGGGATTCGTATAAGGCTTTATCCGTATGACTTTATTGTGCAGCATGATTCTTGTGTGAGGCTCTACCGCACGATCGAAATCTGGTTCTATCTGAGGTATGAGTAACCAGGGCTACTTGTCTACCTGAAAGGGTAGTAAGAGTTACGATTCTGGGAGCCAGCGGGCGATCGCTACCATCACGATGCCTAAAACGAGAATAGAAATCCAAATGCTGGATAGCCCCGGTAATGTTGTGGAAATCAGCAAGCCTAAAACAATGATCGTTGTGCCGGTGACTTTGTAAATGAGTGAAATTGGCATCACGTAAGCCCCAAACCCTACATTAATAGGTTCTGGAGATCACCAGCGGAAACCGCACAATTACTTTGAAGCTTTCAATAAATTTCAGAGTGGCGTTGAGCAAAGACCTGAAATCTTCCCGACAACGGCCAGGATGCGATGCCGGCTGGAGTTCTATTGATCGCTCAATCGTTGTTTGGCAGCGGCGATCGCCTGCCGCACCTGGTCGAAACCCGTACCACCAAAGCTATTGCGAGCGGCCACAACTCGTTGAGGGGCGATCGCCTCGTAAATATCGGTTTCAAAGGCGGGATGCAATTCTTGCCACTCCGTCAACGTCAAATCTTTGAGCAGTTTGCCCTGGGCCAACGATGTTTTCACCACTTTGCCCACTAAATTGTAGGCTTCCCGGAACGGCACCCCTTTGGCCGCCAGATAATCGGCGACATCAGTCGCGTTGGAGAAGTCTTCGCTGACGGCTGCCAGCAATCGATCGGGCCGAAACTCCATCCCCTCCCGCAGCAGAATCGTCATCGCTTCCAGGCAAGACTGCACTGTAATAACGGCATCAAACAGGGCTTCTTTGTCTTCCTGCAAATCCTTGTTATAGGCCAGGGGCAACCCTTTCATTAGCACCAACAGGCCTTGCAGATGGCCGAATACACGCCCCGCCTTACCGCGTACCAGTTCGGGCACATCGGGATTCTTTTTCTGGGGCATGATGCTAGAACCAGTAGAGCAACTGTCTTTTAGGGTGACAAAGCCAAATTCTTCGGATGCCCACAAAATTACTTCTTCCGACAGGCGACTGAGATGCACCATGATCAAGCTGGCGGCACACAAAAATTCGATCGCAAAGTCTCGATCGCTGACTCCATCCAGGCTGTTGGCATAAACATCGCCAAAGTTAAGCAACTGCGCAGTGTAATGGCGATCGATGGGAAACGTCGTCCCCGCCAACGCCCCGGAACCCAGCGGAGAGATATTAACCCGTTGATAAATTTCGCCCAGGCGTTGCCAATCTCGCTGGCTCATCTCAATATAGGCCAGCAAATGGTGCGCCAAACTGAGGGGCTGTGCCCGTTGCAGATGGGTATACCCCGGAATGAGGGTTTCCACGTTGATCTCTGCCAGTGTCAGCAACACGGTTTGAAATTCCCGGAGCTGTGATCGCATCTGCTGAATTTGATCTCTCAAATAAAGCCGGGTATCCGTCCCCACCTGGTCATTGCGCGATCGAGCCGTGTGCAGTTTCTTACCCACATCGCCCACCAACTCGGTGAGGCGACGTTCCACGGCAAAATGCACATCTTCTGCCTCAATGCCAGGGGTAAACTGGCCCGCTCGATATTCCTGCCGGATCTGCTCCAACCCATTGACCAATATTTCTCCCTCTTCGGAAGAAATAATTCCTGTATGGGCCAACATGCGAGCGTGAGCTTGCGAACCGGTCAGGTCGTATTCAATCAATTGAATGTCAAAGCCAATGCTGGCATTGAAACGCGCGATCGCGGGGTGTAGCGCTGACTCAAACCGCTGACTCCAGGTAGACTGATTCGAGGTTGGTGAAGAATTAGTATTCAATAGAGAGTCACCCAATTGGTAAACAAACTGCTGCCTGCGGCCCGATGCTACTAGCCAAAGGTCGTAAACGTTTTCAGCATGTAACCCAGCACCAGGCCAATGAGAAACGCCCAGGCTTGTCCTGTTTTCACAAAGTTATCAAAGGCCCGTTGCACATCACCCATCAGATCGGTTTGGGGAATTTGCTGAGCCAGCACCGGATCAAGGGGCCAGCCCGCGTGGAGCGATCGCGCCACATCACCCAATACATCGATCGAGGATAACCAGAGAGCGGCATCCTGCAGCATATGGAGGACCATAACCGTACACTCCTAAATCACAAACTCGTTAGCACTTAGCGCTTCTTCAGCGTTCGACCAACACAATACCAGAAGATTCTAGGTGCGGCTCAAGATTGTTGCGGAATCGCCTGCACTTGCATCACGATCAGGGTCATGTCATCTGAGTTGCGATTGTCTTCTCCAATAAAGCGTTGCACCTTCTCGTAGAGGTAGTCCAGGATAGCCTGGGGTGTGTGGAATTGTTGACAAGCCCAATGAAACGACTCAGTTAAATTCTCTTCATCAAACCGCTCCCCACTCTGGCTGGCTGCATCCGTGAAGCCATCGGTGTAATAAATCAACACATCGCCGGGATGCAGTTGAATTTGAGCATCCTGGTAGTGGGTATCCGCATCTAACCCGATCAACATGCCTAAAGTATCCAGCCGTTTGATCGTATTGGTAGCGGCTTGCCAGAGGAGGGGCGGGTTGTGGGCGGCGTTGCTATAGGACAGAATTTGCGTTTGGGGATCGTACTCCGAATAAAACAACGTCACAAACCGATTGGAATTTTCCAGATCGGCATACATAACCCGATTCAAGTGTTGCAGAATTCGCGCTGGCGTGTGCCCGTTGAGAACTTCTGCCCGTAACATGCCACGGGTCATAGTCATGATCAGGCCAGCGGGAACCCCTTTCCCCATCACATCCCCGATCGCCACGCTCCACCGGCCCATTTCGCTCCCACCATCCCGCTTGGAACGAATCTGGTCATAGCTGGCCGGAATGAAATCGTAATAATCACCGCCCACCCGACTGGCTGTTTGGCAGCGAGCCGCTAACTCCACCCCGTGAATCGCAGGACATTGGCGCGGCAATAATCGCAACTGAATTTCGGCTCCAATTTCTAATTCCCGATCGAGCCGTTCTTTCTTCCGCAGTTCCACCGACAATTCATCGTTTTCGATCGCCACTGCCGTTTGATCAGCCACCAGGCGCACTAACTTTTGGCGGGTTTCTGTCCAGGTGTATTGCGGATCGCGGCTGAACACATACAAGCGTCCCCGTTCCACGTTCTTCACGAGAATGGCCGTGCCAAACAGTTGCACATTGGCCCCCAGGTAATAGCTGACTTGATGATCCAGATCGGCGATCGTTTGCGCCGTTGGGGTCAACGTTCCGCCGCTGGTTGCATTCTTGACAAAAGCGGGGGCTAGTTTCCGAGTTGCGGTTTCCAAAGCTTTGCGGACATCCTGACAGAGATGATTATCCTGACAATGCAGCCGCTCCAAGCGAATTTGACCGTTAGGCTTGAACAACAACAACGCGCCCCCATCAGAATCCGTTACGCGGCTGGCCATCAAGGGGATTAGCTCTAAAAACTGATTTAGATTATTGAAACTGCGGAGAGCGAACCCCAAGGAACTGAGCAAATCTTGAATTTTGTGCTGCTCTCGATTCAACCGGGCCACTAATTCCTTCAACGCGAAGACAGGCGTCACCTCCGGCTGGACGTTGCTGCCAGCACGATCGGGAGGTTGAGATGGCTGTCGAGGAAGGGGCACAGCGGTCATAGGTTACAAGCGCTAACAGAATAGAATAACGTTAAAAAATAGGACGAGCGGAGGATCATGGCACTAGATTCATATTCAGCCGTTGGATAAACAAGTTTAGGGCAAGCTAATCAAATTGGGATACCCAGTCTGGTCTGCCCGTGCTGAAACCCCGTCAGCATAACCGCATTTAGAAAGATAACCACTATTTTTTTGCAACAGATCTTAGCGAATCTAGCAAAGCCAGTGGCAATTAGTTCTACCAACTTTACAAGATGATCGGGCTGGACGATCGCGGATTTCTGGAAATCATCTGGTCTAGTATAGGAAGGTCAAAAATCTGCATGATTCATGAAAGCCATCACTGCCTCTCCCTGGATTGCCCTAATGTTGAAGTTGGTGGGTGCTATCTTCATCCTCACGAGCTTGATTGATTACCTCACCCTGTTCACCACGATCGACTTTCAAACCAAACAGACGATCATTAACTTCACGACGGGGGTGGTCGATCGCGGATTTGTGCCCATGTTAGGCATTATTCTAGTGAGCTTAGGCTTTTGGGTAGAGTCCAACGGTGCCCCGGTTCAAAGTCAAACTTCATCGATGCTGCGATTGGCGATTTTGGTCATCGCCAGCATCCTCGGCTTGCTGTTTCTGCTGATTGGGCCTTGGCACGTAATGACCGTCCGTGATGCCGCTGCCGCCGAAGTGGAAGAGATCGGCAAAAAAGCAGAGGCCTTGAAGTCGCAAGTGGATAGCCAGGTCAAGCAACTGAAAGGGCGAGGACCGCAGCAACTGGAAGCCCAACTGGCAGAACTCGATCGCGTCATTAATAGTGGCCAACTGCCGCCCGATCAATTAACTCAGGCTCAACAAAAGCGCGAACAACTCCGCAAACTAAAGTCTGACCCCAAAGCGTTGGATGCTGAACTGGAAGCCCAAATTGCGCCGCGCCGTACCGAAGAATTAACCAAACTTAGTACTGATGAGAAAAAGGCGAAAGATTTAACTCAGGCAAATGCGTGGCGAGCAGCCATGAGAACGGGGCTAAATAGCGTGTTGCTAGCGATCGGCTACATCATCCTGGGTTGGACGGGCCTGCGCCAGATGCTCTCCGATCGCTAGGTCGTTGACTGAGAATCTGCGCGCAATTCTGCATCCATGAGTACAATTCCAGAGTTCATTGTGGATTCTGGTTTGTGTTGCTTGCATGGCTAAATTGAAATGGTTTGCCTGGATTGTGTGGCTGGGGATCGGGCTGGTGTTGCTCAGTAGCATTTGCCAACCGACACCCGCCCTGGCCCTGCCATCGTTGCCCATTGCCCAAACGTCGTTTAATGAATTGCAGCAATATCAACAGCAGCTTGAGCGGCAGAAAACCCAGGTTGCTGAAGAACGCGATCGCCTGCAAAACTTGGAGCAAGCTGCCCAGCAGACCTTGAAGGGGTTGAAGCAAGGCATCACCAAGACCACTCAATCTCTCCAGGCCAACGAAACGTTATTGCAAAAACAAACGCAACGCTTGCAGCGCCTAGAAGCTGAACTTGTCGCGGCTGAAACCGCTCATCAACAAAAACGTTCGGCCACGATCGCCCGCCTGCAATTCTTGCAGCAACAACCCCGCAACCAGGGCTGGGCAGTGCTCCTTCAGAGCCAGAGTCTGAACGAATTTTTAGACCGCCGCTACCAACTCAAGCGGCTGCATCAGGCCGATCAAAAAACGCTCCTTAGTCTTAAAGCTGAGGCTGAAACCCTGGAACAGCAACGCAATACCCTGGAACAGGCGAAGACAACCGTTAGTCTATTGACGCAGCAGTTGTCGGTGCAAAAAGGTGAATTGGAAAAACTTGCTGTTGATCAGAAAAGCTCGATCGTTCGCTTGACCAGCGATCGCCGCGCCATGGAACTGGCCGAAGCCCAACTTGAACAAGATTCCCGCGCCCTGAGTGCCTTCATCAATCAACGCCTGGTTGGGAGCAGAACAGCGTTTCGCGGCAACGGCCAAATGCTGCTTCCCGTTGTGGGCGAAATCACCAGCCCTTTTGGTTGGCGGCTGCATCCCGTGTTGGGCTACGAGCGGTTTCACGCTGGCCTCGATATCGGAGCTGACTACGGCACAGCCATTCACGCTGCCGAACGGGGCACCGTCATTTTTGCCGGGTGGTATGGGGGCTATGGCAACGCCGTCATTATTGATCACGGTGGCACGATCACAACCCTCTATGCCCATGCCAGTGAGTTATACGTGGTAGAGGGGCAAGCAGTGCAGCGGGGGCAAGCGATCGCCGCGATCGGCTCCACTGGACTTTCCACGGGGCCACATCTGCATTTTGAAGTGCGTCAGGATGGCGAACCCACCGATCCGATCGCGTTTCTCTAACTGCCTCTTTTTAAGAGAAATGCTATACTTGCATTGCACTGTTGTGCAGGGGCATGTAGCTCAGAGGATAGAGCACCAGATTCCGGTTCTGGGTGTCGCAGGTTCGACTCCTGCCATGCTCGTTTTAATTTAGCAACCAACCCAATCTCAATCCACTTTGGGGTGACATGTGCCATAGGGTGACATGTGCGAAAGCATCACGCACAACTAATGGGCATTTCATGATTGACACCCTCCGCAACGTTCACAAAAGTCAAAATTTGCACTATACTAAGCGTAGTCGTTATGAGTTTAGTTAAAGTATGGCTACCTCACCAGTTGAAAACGTCGTTATCATTGGCTCTGGTCCGGCAGGCTATACAGCCGCTATCTATGCCGCTCGCGCAAACTTAAAACCATTTGTCTTTGAAGGGTTCCAGGCGGGGGGCTTACCGGGAGGCCAACTCATGACCACCACTGAAGTGGAAAATTTCCCTGGCTTTCCGGAGGGCATCACCGGGCCAATGTTGATGACTCGCATGAAAGAACAGGCGCTACGCTGGGGCGCAGAACTGGTGACTGAAGATGTGACAGAGGTTGATTTCAGTCAGCGGCCTTTTTTGATTCGCTCCGAAAGTTGGGAAATGCGGGCACACAGCATTATTATTGCTACCGGAGCCACGGCTAAACGACTGGGATTGGCCAGTGAACACCAATTTTGGAGTCGAGGCATTTCAGCTTGTGCCATTTGCGATGGTGCTACACCTATTTTCCGAGCTGCTGAGTTGGCGGTTGTGGGTGGAGGCGACTCTGCTGCCGAGGAAGCTGTATACCTGACGAAGTATGGTTCCCATGTGCATTTACTCGTTCGGGGTGAAAAAATGCGCGCCAGCAAAGCCATGCAAGACCGAGTACTGCAGAATGACAAGATCACGGTGCATTGGAATACTGAGATTTTGGATGTGTTTGGCGAGGCGGATCACATGCAGGGGGTGAAGCTGAAAAACAACCAGACCGGCGAAGAAAGCCTGTTGCATGTGAAGGGTTTGTTTTATGCGATCGGCCACACGCCCAACACCTCCCTCTTTAAAGGCCAAATTGAATTGGATGAGGTGGGTTATGTCAAAACTCAGCCCGGTTCTGTGGAAACCAATATTGAAGGGGTGTATGCAGCCGGTGATGTGCAAGATCACGAATTTCGGCAGGCCATTACGGCGGCTGGAACGGGCTGCATGGCGGCGATGCTGGCCGAACGGTATCTATCGGTAAACGGCTTGGTGCAGGAATTTCACCAAACTAAGGAAGCTGAAACTCGTCCGGCAGCCACTCCGGAGAAGAAGACGGAGGAGCAGCAATCGAGCGAGTTTGATCCGGCAGCCACTCGCCATACGGGTAGTTTTGCGCTACGCAAGCTTTACCACGAGAGCGATCGCCCAATTTTGGTACTGTATTCGTCGCCTCAATGCGGCCCCTGCCACACCCTGAAGCCGATTTTGGGCAAAGTGATCGATGAGTTTGACGGCAAAATTCATTATGTCAATATCGACATTGAACAAGATCCCGATATTGCTGAAGCGGCGGGCGTCATCGGGACACCGACTGTGCAAATCTTCAAGCATAAAGATAAAGTTGGTGAACTGAAAGGGGTGAAGCAGAAGAGTCAGTATCGTGAAGTGATTCAGACGCATCTGTAGCTCATTCGTGATCGCAGGCAAGAAGCCCTCCTGGGGGAGTGTTCTCTAGCACTCTCCCAGCAGCCAGGGTTGCCTATAATCCTGATGCGCCTGACCTCACAACTACCTGCGATCGCCGTATGAAAATACTGATTCTAAATGCCGGATCGAGCAGCCAAAAGAGTTGTTTCTACGAAATTGCATTTGGCGAAGTGCCCAACGAAGCCCCAAAACCGCTTTGGGAAGCTGCCGTCGATTGGACGCATCAAGCCGGAGTTGCTGAAATCAAGGTCAAAACCGCCACCGGTAACACACTGAAGCTGGAAGTCCCAGCCCAATCGCGGTTGCAAGTAACCCAGCGCTTGCTCGCAACTCTATGGGACGGTGAAACTGCGGTGATGCAAAACCCATCCGATATTGATGTGGTGGGGCATCGAGTCGTCCACGGGGGGCAACAATATAGCCAACCTGTACGCATTACAGAGGCCGTGAAGACAGAAATTGGACGGCTGGCAGTTTTAGCACCGGTGCATAATCCAGTGAATTTGGAGGGCATTGAGGCGATCGAGCAAATTCTCGGCGCTGACATGCCCCAATTTGCCGTATTTGATACCGCGTTTCATCGCGACTTACCGGAGGCTGCGGCTATTTATCCTGGCCCCTACGAGTGGGTAGAACGGGGAATTCGCCGCTACGGGTTTCATGGGATTAGTCATGCGTACTGCGCCGATCGCGCCGCCCAACTGTTGCAGCAAGAGTTGTCTGCCCTGCGCTTGATTATTTGTCATCTGGGGAATGGCTGTTCGCTGTCAGCCGTGCATCAAGGCCATTGTATCGACACCACGATGGGTTTCACGCCACTGGATGGGCTAATGATGGGGGCGCGGTCTGGCGCAGTTGATCCGGGCATTCTGATTCATCTGGTGCGGCAAGAAGGATACACCGCAGATCAATTAGATCTGGAACTCAATCAAACCTCTGGTTTAAAGGGCATCTCCGGCATATCGTCGGATTTGAGAGCGGTGATGGAGGCGATCGAGGTGGGCAACCCACGCGCCCAACTGGCTTTAGACATCTATCTCCATCGTTTGCGTTCCTGCATGGGGTCGATGCTGGCTAGCTTAGGTGGCGTGGATGCCATTGTCTTTACGGCTGGAGTCGGTGAGAATTCGGCGATCGTTCGGGCGCGGGCCTGTGCCGCTTTTGGCTTTCTTGGATTGCAACTGGATGAAGCCAAAAATCAGGCCCGCCCGGTTGATCTGGACATTGCAACAGCCGCTTCCACGGTGCGAGTATTGGTCATTCACACGCAAGAAGATTGGGCGATCGCCAAAGCCTGTTATCAATGCCTGTCTAGTTGAGTGCAGATGTCGTAAAGAGCAGAGGGCAGAGGGCACAGCCATGTTTATAGTTGGTGGCGAAAGTGCTTTTTTAAGAAATCTACCAATAGCCGAACTTTGGTAGAAAGATGCCGGTTGACCGGGTAAATCACAGAAATTGCTAACTCAGTTGCTTGGTAATCTGGCAAGACGATTTGCAATCGCCCTTGTTGAAGTTCGGGTTCCACAATAAAAGTTGGCAGTAAGGTAATACCCAGACCACGCACCGCTGCATCTTTCAACACCTCGCCATTGTTCGAACACAGCACTCCTTGAATCGGAATAACAGACTCACCATCTGCCCCAATGAGAGACCATTGATTCTCGATCGCCAGTTGGCCGTAATGCAAACAGGAGTGCTGCTTCAAGTCTTCGGGCTGGTGGGGGGTGCCATGAGCCTGGAGATAGGCAGGAGCCGCACACAAAACTCGTTTGACTGTAGCCAATGAATGGGTGATGAGACTGGCACTCTCCTGGGGTGCTGCAATTCGTACCGTGATGTCAAAGCCTTCTTCGATCGGATCAATGAAGCGATCGCTCAAGGTGAGTTGCACCTGCACAGCGGGATATTGCGCCAGGAAGTCTGCCACGACTGGAGCCAGATATAACGTACCAAAGGACATGGGGGCATTGAGCCGCAAGCGGCCCTTAGGTTCTTCCTGTAATTGAGTGATGGAGCGCTCCGCCTCTTCCAGGCTGGCCAAAATTTCGACGCAGCGATCGTAGAAGGCCCGCCCGGTTTCGGTGGGGGATACGACTCGCGTACTGCGATGCAACAACTGCACGCCCAGTTCGTTTTCCAGCGCAATCACCAGCTTATTGACCGCCGATCGCGACAGGCCCATCTCCCGCGCCGCCGCGGCAAACCCACCCGAAACCACTACTTGCGTAAAAGCACGAATGCTATCAAACTTGTCCATTCCTTAATTGTCGACGTTCAGGATACAATCCGTCCACAGAATAGCATATTGTCTTTTTATAGGATTCATTCCATAATCATAATGTCACTAAAAAAGGAGGTTGCTCCCATGATTACCCTTCGACCCGCGCACGAACGAGGCACTGCAAACTTTGGTTGGCTAGATAGCCGTCACACCTTTTCCTTCGGCGAATACTTCGATCCTAACCACATGGGCTTTGCCGATTTGCGAGTTATCAACGAAGACAAAGTCGCTCCGGGTCGAGGCTTTTCAACCCACGGTCACCGCGACATGGAAATCATTTCCTATGTTTTAGAAGGTGGCCTGGAGCATAAAGACAGCATCGGCACTGGCTCTGTCATTCGTCCCGGTGATGTGCAACGGATGTCGGCTGGTACTGGCATTATGCACAGTGAGTACAATGCCTCTCAAACCAATCCGGTTCACTTCCTGCAAATCTGGATTCTGCCCGAACAGAAAGGGATTGCCCCAGGTTATGAGCAAAAGACCTTCAGTGCTGCCGAAAAGCAAGGACAACTGCGCCTGGTAGGTTCTCGTGATGGTCGTGATGGGTCCATCACGATTCATCAAGATGTGAATCTCTATGCCACTGTCTTGTCTGAAGGCGATGAAGTTCAACATCCTCTCACCGCAGGCCGTGTAGCCTGGTTGCAAGTGGCTCAAGGAACCATCCAATTGAACGATCGCACGCTGGCCGCTGGCGATGGGGCGGCGATCGTGGATGAGCCACTCCTCACGCTCAAAGGAGCCAGCGATCGCGCAGAAGTACTGCTGTTTGAGATGGCTGCTTAATCTAGACAGTTCATCTGCTGAGTTTGTTAGGGTCGGCCTCGTGCTGGCCCTGACGTATTTTTGCGAACTGTAGCTTGCCTGATCAACGTCAGGATAAACCGCCAGCAGTGCTGCAACCAGATGCTGATATTTCCCAATCTCTGACATTTGACCTGGTAAAGCTGCCAACCTTTGCACCTGATAGGCTTCCCGTAGCGGCATTCCCGTCGGTTCAACGCCCAAGTCTAAAATGAAGTGAGGAAACGTCAACAGATCCCTTGCGTCGGGGGCAGGTTTTGTCAAAGTCCTTCCCATCAGTCGCTCATCTTGGGCTAAACCTGCCTGTACCGATATGTTGTTTTCTAGAAAATTCCTAAGTTAGGCAAGCAGCCCTGCACCCGTATGAATCGCCTCCATCAACTCCGTGAAGAATATCTTGAGTTGACGAATCACGTCCTACCGACGCTTGCAACGTCTCGGCAATTTCCCGTCCGTTACAATCATTGCTTTCAGCGCATCATTTTGGACAATCTGTTTGGTTGCTGCTGGTACGAGATTTTGGAACGCAATCGGAAGCCAGCCTACCAACAGCTAACCGAGGCCCAGTTGGAAGATGCGATCGCGCTGGCTAATCGCATCATGGCTCAACCTGATGCTTACTTACATCAACTCAACCGAAACAGTTTGAACTGGCGTAGAACAGGGATGGCAGATTAGAGCTGAAGTGATCAAATCCGGCGTCGCTCACCTAGCATGGATGGTGGAAGAACTGGTTTGAATTTTCCCCATGCCCGACTTTTGGACTCAAGTGCTCGATTTTGCCGACACCACAACACAGCGGATTGGCGATCGCCTGCTGCAAGACGTTGGTTCAGCCCAGGCCGCAGAAAAAGCCGATGGGAGTCTCGTTACCCAAAGCGATCGCTGGGCCGATGAAGCACTGAGAACTGCGATTCAACAAGCCTTTCCGGATCATGGTGTCCTCAGCGAAGAAGTGGCACACATTTTCCCCGATACCGATTGGTGCTGGATCATTGACCCGATCGACGGCACCACAAATTTTGCTCGGGGTTTACCGCTATGGGGAATCTCATTGGGACTGCTTTACCAGGGCACGCCTGTTTTCGGATATGTTCACATGCCGCCTCTGCGCCAATCGTTTCATGGCTTCTGGCCAGGGCACTCTGGTCTAGCCATGCCCACTGGAGCCTTTCTCAACCGCCATCCGATCGCCACCAGTCCCGATGCTCCCAGTCCCAACCATTTTTTTAACCTGTGCGCTCGCAGCACCAAAGTTCTTCAAATCCCCATTCCTTGCAAAATTCGGATGCTGGGGGTCGCCACGTACAATCTCCTCACAGTGGCTGCTGGTTGGGCTTTAGGCGGAGTTGAGGCGACTCCCAAAATTTGGGATATTGCTGCTGTCTGGGTAATTGTTCAAGCCGCAGGGGCAACCTGGACTCCCCTCAAACCCAATCCCATTTTCCCCTTGCAACCAGGCCAGAACTACAGCGATCGGGCTTATCCAACCCTGGTCACGAGTCGAACAGAGTTGGTCGAGGTGTTTTTGCCACTGGTGAAAGTCATTGGTGAGTGAGTGGATGAGTGAGTAAGGGTTTGCCCTAAAATGCTATTCGAGGAACAACCTCAGTAATGTCAATAGTTTGGGAGAAATGTTGTGGATTTGTCTCGAATTCCGCCTCAACCGAAACCTGGTTTATTAAATGTCCTGATCGAAATTCCCGGTGGTAGTAAGAATAAATATGAATTTGATAAAGACCTGAATGCATTTGCTTTGGATCGAGTCTTGTACGCCTCGGTTCAGTATCCCTTTGACTATGGGTTTGTTCCAAACACTCTAGCTGACGATGGAGACCCCCTCGATGGCATAGTGATGATGGATCAGCCAACATTTCCTGGATGTGTGATTGCGGCACGTCCGATCGGGATGCTGGAGATGATTGACGGAGGCGATCGAGACGAGAAAATCCTCTGTGTTCCTGATAAAGACCCCCGCTATACGCAGGTAAAGTCATTGGCTGATGTCGCCCCCCATCGGTTGGATGAGATTGCTGAATTCTTCAGAACCTATAAAAATCTGGAGAAGAAAGTAACCGAGATTTTAGGCTGGAAAGATGTGGATCAAGTCATGCCTTTAGTCGAGCAATGCATCAAGGCCGGTAACACAAAGTAAATAAACCGAATATAGTGGTTTAACAGATAAAAATGGGCTTAGATCTATCATCTAAGCCTGTAGATCGTAAAATTTTATTGCGTTTTCTACCTTTCTAAGCATCTGTAACCCTGTTAGCTCCTTCAAAATAGGAAATATGCAGTATTCGGTCTCTTTCAGGGTGACAAATACAATCATCGCTTTCTTCACCAAGAAGCTTCTCGGCAATGCAACGCACATTCCTTCTGTCTAAAATTCATCAATGCACATTAACGGCTGCAAACTTAAACTATGTAGGTAGCATAAGTATTGATGAGATTCTTTTAGCTTCTGCGGGCATTCTACCTTATGAACAGGTGCAAGTCGTGAACGTTTCTAACGGTGAACGATTGATTACGTACGCGATCGCGGCTCCTGCTGGTTCAGGAGAGATTCAACTGAATGGAGCAGCAGCACGCTTGGGGATGGTGGGCGATCGCTTAATCATCATGACCTACGGGCAACTGTCTGCGGAAGAGTTAGCCTCGTTCGCTCCTACCGTTGTCCTGGTTGATGACCAAAACCGTCTGCTTCAAATTCATCGATATACAGACCTGCTAGAAAAGGCAAGCGTAATAGACAATGTCAGAGCTTGAACTCACCTTTACACCAGAGGTATCTCAAGAATCGGTGTTAAATATGGATGCGCCAACTGATTTTGAGATTCAGTTTTGGGGCGTTCGGGGTAGTATCCCCTCTCCTGGTCGAGAAACGGTGCGGTATGGCGGCAATACCTCTTGTGTCGAAATGCGGGTTGGGGGGAAACGACTCATCTTTGACGGCGGAACGGGGCTGCGAGTGTTGGGCAAATCGTTGTTGAAGCAGATGCCGGTAGAAGCCTACATGTTTTTTACCCATTCCCACTGGGATCACATTCAGGGGTTTCCGTTCTTTGTCCCAGCCTTTATCCCAGGCAACTGTTTTCACATTTATGGCGCGATCGCGCCCAACGGCGCAACGATGAAGCAACGACTCCACGATCAGATGCTGCATCCGAACTTCCCCGTCCCGATGCAGGTGATGAAGTCTGACCTCAAGTTTAACGATCTGCTTCCCGGTGATGTGATGGATCTGCACGGCATCACGATCGAAACAGGCTCTCTCAATCATCCCAACACGGCGATGGGCTATCGTATTACCTGGAATGGCCGCACAGCCGTATATGCCACCGATACAGAACACTACGCCGATCGCCTAGATGAAGACTTGCTGCATCTCGCTCGCGATGCGGATATTCTGATTTACGACGCTTGTTATACCGACGAAGAATATCACGACCCGAAAGCACCGAAGATTGGCTGGGGGCACTCCACTTGGCAAGAGGCCGTCAAAGCTGCTGAAGCCGCCGGGGTGAAGAAGCTGGTTGTCTTCCACCACGACCCCAATCATTCTGATGACTTTTTAGACGATGTGCAAAAGCAAGTTCGAGCCGTTTTTCCGAACAGTATTTTGGCCAAGGAAGGGATGATTTTGCCAGTCGTTTGAGGACTAGAACGCTCCATGCTGGGAATTCACCACGTCGCCATCATTTGCTCCGATTACGAGCGCTCGAAACATTTTTATGTGAATCTGCTCGGTTTCCCCGTCATCCAAGAAACCTATCGGGAAGCCCGTAACTCTTACAAGTTAGATCTCCAAGTGGGAGAGACGGCGCAACTGGAACTGTTTTCGTTCCCCACCCCGCCAGCCCGCGTGAACAACCCAGAGGCGTGTGGGTTGCGGCACCTCGCATTCCAGGTTGAAAATTTGGAGGCCACGATCGCCACTCTCAACGCAAAAGGAATTGCGACTGAACCCATACGCCTGGATGACCTGACTGGCAAGCGCTTCACCTTCTTCAAAGACCCCGATGGTTTACCGTTAGAGTTGTACGAAGCATAGCGATCGGGCATTTACTCAAACTGGAATCAAGTCATCCCATCGGGTGATTACAGATGTAGTACGGCGTAACATACTATCAAATACAGCAATCTCAGAGGGCATGCCGTTCTGAAGGGGGATGTCAAACAACTCGAAGGGGGATGTCAAACGACTCGAAGGTTATTTGTCGTAGAAACCTGACGTGTACGGTCTCTACAAACTTGTAACTCTATGCGATGTGCGACTTAATCGTTAAAAGTACTGTTTTCCCGTGGAGCGGGCATCTTGCCTGCTCGGATTGGGCGGACAAGATGTCCACCCCACAGGGATTGATCAAAAGTTGCACATCGCGTAATTCTTTTACCTACTGATGCGAATGCTTAATTCCACTACGGATACAACGGCCTTGGTCGCTTATGCTTTGACCAAGAAATACCAGGCAACGCCGGTCGTTCAGGAAGTTAGTTTCAACTTGAACTTTGGCGAGGTTTTGGGTTTACTGGGTCCCAATGGGGCTGGGAAAACCACCATTGTTGGGATGCTTTATGGAGGTGTTGCCCCCGATCGTGGCTTTGTAAAACTTGGCGACATTCAGGTTCAAAGCGATGGGCGTGCGGCTCGCGCCAAAATGGGCATTGTCACCCAGGAAGACAACCTCGATCCAGATTTCTCCGTGTTTGAGAACCTGCTTCACTTTGCGCATCACTATCACCTCACTGGCAGAGCCGCCAGAAAGCGCGTGGGCGAGTTGCTGGAGCAGGTCAATTTAGAGGCGCACGGGCAGAAGCGAATTGATGAACTGTCGGGTGGCATGAAGCGGCGATTGGTGCTGGCGCGGGCCTTAATCAATTTCCCCCATGTCGTTTTTTTGGATGAACCAACGACAGGTCTAGACCCCGATGCGCGGCAAGAATTTTGGAAACTGGTGATTGACCTGAAACAGCGGGGTTGTGGCGTGTTGCTAACAACACACTACATGGATGAGGCGCAACGATTGTGCGATCGCTTGCTGTTACTCCAACAAGGTCAAGTGATTGATCAAGGGACACCGCTGGAACTGATCGATCGCACCATTGGGAAAGAAGTTGTGGAAATTGAAGGCGTGGATGAAGCACGGTTACAGGCGTTAGCAACCCAATTCAATTCCTGGTGCCGCCCGTTTGGAAGTGGCTATCTGCTAGCCTTGCCGCCTGCCCCGACGCCACTTTGGGATAATTTGGTGGCAACTGAACCGCAACGCCTGACTCGTCGCCACGCCAATTTAGAAGATGTATTCCTTCGTTTGACCGGGAAGGTTTTGGAATGAAACGACTTGCTGCAACCCCGTGGGGTGTTTACTCGGTTTGGCATCGCCATGCCAAGGTTTATCAACGGACCTGGTTGGTAAATTTTTTGCCTCCCGTGACCGAACCCATCATGTATCTGATTGCCTTTGGGTTTGGCTTGTCTCCCTTGGTGGGAGATGTAACTTATGCTGGGCAACCCGTTTCTTACTTACGGTTTATTGCACCGGCGATGATTGCGATCGGCGTGTTGTTTCAATCCTTCTTTGAAGGTGGATACGCCAGTTTCATCCGCCTCAACTTCCAAAAAACCTGGCAGGCGTTACTAACCGCACCCTTAAGTTTTACGGATGTCTTTTTGGGCGATTGGTTTTGGGCCGCCACCAAAGGCATGATTGCCGGAACCTCAACAGGGCTGGTGGCAGTTATTTGGGGGCTTTATTCTCCCCTCAACTTACTGCTGTCGTTGCCGCTGATGCTCTTGGGGAGTTTGCTATTTGGGGCGATGGGGTTACTCACGGCAGGCAGTGTGCGCCAAATTGATCAAATCAACATTCCCATCTTCCTATTGATCATTCCCATGTTTACGCTGTGTGGCACTTACTTTCCCCGCGAGACGTTACCACCATTTCTCCAAGCGATCGCAGCCGTACTGCCGCTTTCTTCGCTAATTGACCTGCTGCGCTGGAATTTGGGCTTGCCTGCTTACTGGTGGTTACAGTTTCTCTGGCTGGTTACGTTGATGCTCATTTTCGTTAGTCTGGCAATTCGCAAAATTTATCCGCAATTAGTTAAATAAGTATTAGCCGAACTCATCAGCTATTGACTCAACTGGTTCCAGGACTGACTTAGCCCCAGGTTAGACATCAGCGATCGCCTCAACATAACTCTCGAGTTCCCCCTGAGGTTCTTCATGGGCTTGCACCAAAATCTTTGTAGTAGCTTAAACCAGCAGGATTCACCCAATAGTTGCAAACAGCATTAATTAAGTTCTGCGGAGAAATTTAGTTGAGCGTAGACGCAAATGCAGTAATCAATCTAGTTTCGATGCCAGATAATGTTTTGCAGGGTATTTCAGTTTTGCCAAGGCGAGTGCATCTCGACTCATCGAGTCCATTTCTAATCAGTAGTTAGAAATATCTCAATCCAATTATTCGTGAGTGATTTCTTAATAGATTGTTCTCCTGGATACAAAACATTTGTCCTTGTTTTTGAGAGGATTGCGGGCGAATCAATTCAACTTCAGGTTGTTCCCCCAATGATTACTGCCGCCCCCCCTTCAGTCAAAATTCCGATCGTTGATTTTCAGCCTTTCGTTTCTGGTGATAGCTACGGGCAAGAACGAGTTGCACAAGACATTTATCAAGCCTATCATGCTGTCGGCTTCATGTACTTAAAGAATCATGGCGTTCCTACGGACTTGCTGGAGCGCGTGTTTCAGGAGAGCCAGCGTTTTTTTGACCTGCCGCTGGACATCAAGCAGGAATTGGCCTGGACGGAAGCTTTTAGTAATCGGGGGTATGTGGGGATGCAACGGGAGCGGCTCAATCCCCAGCGTCCGGGTGATGCCAAGGAATGTTTCAACATCGGCCAGGAAATTCCCGCGATCGCTTCATCCAGTGCAACTGAAGCCGCTTTGATTCAAAACCGTTGGCTCCCTGGCGATGCCGCCTTTCGGCAAACCATGCTGACATTTTTTGATGAATGTATTGCAGCAGCCGATCGAGTGTTGCAAGCTTTTGCCCTGGCCCTCCACCTGCCGCCGTCTTACCTGGTCAACCTGCACCGCAAACGGGAAAACACTCTCCGCCTATTGCACTATCCACCGTTGGCAGATGCCGTCCTGGAACCCAACCAAATTCGTGCTGGTGAACACTCTGATTACGGTTCGATTACTCTCCTATTTCAAGATGATGTGGGTGGCCTGGAAGTTCAAAGCCTATCTGGTGAATGGCTGTTTGCCCCCTGCATTCCCGACACGGTGCTGGTCAACACGGGAGATTTGATGCAGCGCTGGACGAATGATGCCTTTCGCTCGACTAAGCATCGTGTGGGGGTACCCACGGGCGATCGCGCTCGCCGCTCCCGGTATTCGATCGCCTTCTTTTGCCATCCCGACATGGATGCTGAAATCCAGTGTATCGATAGCTGCCACAGTCCGAGAAATCCAGCCAAGTACGCGCCGATCCTGGCGGGCGATCATCTAATTGAGTTACTGCAAGCAACTTATTGACGCTGAACTTGGGTATTCTGTAACCAGCTTGCTTGACTGATTCACCGGAACAAGTAGGTTGATTCGCTGGACTTAAGCTAAACTCCTACCACTGCTAACTAAGTGCATTTCTGTCCCAATCTTCCAACGATCGATGATTAACTTCAGCACCCGTTCTATCCAAGTGACTCTGACTCGGTTTCTAGTTGCTGCCCCCTTACTATTACTGGTGGCCTGTGGCGGCGAAACACCCACCACCCAAACGCCATCGCCCGCAGCAACCACTGCAACTAGCCCTGCCGCCGTATCTGGCAAGTTTGCCTTAATTTTGCCCGGTCTACCGACAGATAAATCCTGGAATCAGATGGCCCAGGAAGCAGCCCTGGCCTTAAAGGCAAAAGGGGTGGATGTGGCGATCTCGGAGGCGGTTTCAGTGGCAAACGTGGAAAAAGTGTTACGTCAGTATGCTGAAGCGGGATACACCACGATCGTCGCCCATTCCTTCAATTACGGAGATGCCGTGTTCAAGGTGGCAAAAGAGTTTCCCAAGGTTAACTTTGCCTACGCTGGCGGCCTCGGGAAAGTTACGGAAAACGTCGCCGATTTTGACCAGGAATTTTACGAAGGGGCTTATCTGATTGGGAAAGTGGGTGCCCAACTCTCAAAAACGGGCAAACTGGGAGCGCTCTACGGATTTGACATTCCCGTTTGTAAAGCGATGGGGGCAGCCGCACTAGCCGGTGCCAAAGAAGTGAGACCGGACGCCACCCTGGTCAGTACAGCAGTTGGTAACTGGAGCGATGTTGCCAAGGCGAAAGAAGCCGCCCTCTCGCAAGCAGATACGGGTGTCGATTTTTGGGTTGGCTGTGGCGATGGCCCCACGCTTGGCCAAATTGAAGCCGCCAAAACGAACGGGGGCTTTTCGTCCGGGTATGTGGGCGACATGAGTTCCTTGGGGCCAGAGGTGGTCGCGGTCAATCTCATCTGGGACATGCAACCGCTATTTACTCGCATGTTGGAGGACACCCAGAATGGGACGTTTGCCAACCAGTATTACCAGATGGGTGTGAAAGAAGGCGTCATCAAAGTCGAAGTGCCGCCCGCCTTTCAAGAGAAGCTAGGGCCAGAGAAACTTAAGTTACTCGAAGATACCAAGGCTAAGATTGTGGCTGGAACGTTAACTGTGCCGTACAACCCCAAGTAAATGGTCACAACCGATCGCACTACTACCCAGATCCGTGTGGTTGAAATGGCGGGAATTGATAAGCAGTTCCCAGGTGTTTTTGCGAATCAAAACATTCACTTCGATCTGCGAGAAGGGGAAATCCATGCCCTTCTGGGTGAAAACGGTGCTGGCAAAACCACGCTGATGAATATTCTGTGTGGGCTTTATGAGCCTGATGCTGGAGAAATCCGATTGTTTGGCGCACCGGTTCGATTTCGATCGCCCCGTGAGGCGATCGCCGCTGGGATTGGCATGGTGCATCAACACTTCATGCTGGTCGAGCGGTTTACCGTTGCCGAAAATATCATCCTGGGTCAGACAGATCAGGCGATTTTGCGCGAACCACCGGCACAACTCCATCGCCGATTGCAGGCTTTGGCCGATCATTACGGGCTAAAAATCAATCCAGCAGTGCCGGTGTGGCAACTGTCGGTGGGAGAGCAACAGCGAGTAGAAATCCTGAAGGCGCTATATCGCCAGGCCAAAGTGCTGATTCTGGATGAACCCACGGCTGTGTTAACCCCCCAGGAAGCGGACGAGTTAATTGTCACCTTGCAAACGCTGGCTGCTCAGGGAACAGCCATTGTCTTCATCTCCCACAAACTGCGGGAAGTGATGTCAGTCTGTCATCGGGTGACGGTTTTGCGAGATGGGCAAACGGTCGGCACTGTGGTCACGCAGGACTGCACGGAACAACAGTTGGCCGAAATGATGGTCGGGCGGGAGGTTAATCTTCGTCGCCAACTCAGTTCAGCCCATTCAAAGCCGCATTCGGCGCAACCGGCCCTGGAACTCCAGCATTTGCACGTTCTGAGCGATCGCCACTTGTCGGCAATCCAGAACTTGAATTTGGCGGTTTATCCTGGCGAAATCGTTGGCATTGCTGGCGTGGATGGTAATGGCCAACGGGAGCTAGAGGAAGCCATCATCGGGTTGCGCCCTTCCCAACAGGGCAATATTCGCGTTCAAGGCAAACTGGCGCACATTCCGTCCGATCGTTATTCCATGGGTCTACTCACTGATTTCAGCGTGGCCGAAAATTTGGTGTTGAAAGATGTCAATCAGCCCCCTTTTAGTTGGCGCGGTTTTCTGCGGCCCCCAGCAATTCTTAGCCACGCGATCGCATTAGTCCAGCAATTTTTAATCCGCACGCCCTCGGTTAAAACCCGGGTGGGGAAGTTATCCGGTGGTAATGCCCAAAAGGTCATTTTTGCCAGAGAACTCACCCGCGCTCATCAGGTGATTTTGGCGGCCCAACCCAGTCGGGGCCTTGATATTGGCGCAACCGAGTTTGTTCACGCCCAACTGCTTGCCTGTCGGGATGCGGGTGCAGGCATCCTGCTAATCTCAACGGAACTAGACGAAATTCTCAGCCTCAGCGATCGCATCGCTGTCCTGTACGAAGGTCAAATCCTGGAAATTGTCCCGACGGCTCAAGCGGATGTCAATCAGTTGGGCCTGCGGATGGCTGGCAAACAGACCGGAAAACAGAGGGAAATGCCATGACGGTCGATCTGTCGTTATCGCCCCAACAACAGGCATGGCTAGCACGACTACGGCCTTTTGCACCAATTCTGGGTGCGATCGTGGCGCTGATTTTGGGCGGTTTATTAATTCGCCTCAGTGGGGTGAATGCTTTGGCCGCCTACCTGGTGATGTTGCAAGGAGCATTTGGCGGCGGGCGACAACTCACCGATACCTTGCTCAAAATGACCCCGTTGCTGACGATCGCCCTCGGCCTCACACTGGCCTTTCGGGCCAAAGTTTGGAACATTGGCACGGAGGGGCAATACTTTATTGGCGCATTAACAGGTAGCCTTCCCGCCCTAACGTTTCCTGATCTGACAAGTTGGCTGCTGCTTCCCTTGATGCTGCTGGCGGGAATTGTCGGCGGTGCCCTGTGGAGTGGGCTTGCGGGGTTGCTTTACATCAAGCGGGGCGTGAATTTGATTATCAGCACCTTGATGTTGAATTACATCGGTATTTTATTACTGCAATATGCGGCTAGAGTGCCTTTGCGTGAACCCAATGGATTTTTACCAGAATCTGCCCCCTTCAGTAGCAATGCTCAAATTCCGCCGCTGTTTCCCGGCACTCGCTTGCACTGGGGTGTGCTGTTGGCGATCGGGCTAGTTGGGGTGATGTATCTATTGTTGTGGCGCACCCCGTTGGGGTTTCAGCTTCGGGCAGTTGGCTCCAATCCTAGTGTGGCTCGGTGTAGTGGCATCCAAACCAGCCGTAGCATTTTAATCGCCTTAATGACCAGCGGAGCGTTGGCAGGGTTAGCCGGAATCGTTGAGGTCAGTTGCACCTATGGCCGCCTCAAACCCGATATCTCCGATTCCTACGGGTTTACAGCTATTCTCGTCGCCCTTCTCGGTCAACTGAATCCGATCGGCGTTTTACTTGCGGCCTTACTATTCTCCGCCCTGATGGTCGGGGCGCAATCTCTCAATGTGGTATTACAGCTGCCTGTTTCAGTGGCGCAGGTGGTGCAAGCGCTGCTGGTGCTATGTGTGTTAACTGGAACCGCGATCGCGCAAAAGCAGGACTAATATGCCTTGGGAACAATTACTTACCTGGACGTTTCTGATTTCAATTACGACGGCGGGCATTCGGTTGGCGGTACCGGTGCTGCTGGCCGTACTCGGTGAAATTATCACTGAGCGTTCGGGGGTCATGAATTTGGGCTTGGAAGGCATCATGTTGGTCGGGGGGCTGGCTGGTTTTACCGTGGCAGTCGGCGTGGAGCATCAGGCGGGACTGGTGGCGATCGCGCCCTGGGCCGGTCTCCTGGCGGGGATGGTGGCCGGTGCCCTGATGGGCTTGCTAATGGCCGTGTTGACGGTCAGTTTGCGAACAGATCAGGTTGTTGCGGGGGTTACGCTGGTACTCTTGGGCCAAGGATTAACCGCCTTCGCCTACCGCCGCTTGTTTGGCTCGGTGGGTAAGCGGGTGCAGGGCTTAGACCCAGTTCCCATTCCTGGCTTGGCCAAAATTCCTGTCCTCGGTGAGATGCTCTTCAATCACAACCTGATGGTCTACATCACCGCGCTGCTGGTCGCCCTCTGCTGGTTTATGCTGTTTCGAACCAATTGGGGATTGAATTTACGGGCAGTCGGCGAAAATCCGGCGGCGGCAGATACCTCCGGCTTGAATGTCGTACGGATTCGTTACTTCAGTGTGATGATTGGAGCGGCCCTGGCAGGACTAGGAGGAGCCGTTCTCACGGTGGTTCAACTCAATCTCTTTACAGAAGGGATTACGGCTGGGCGCGGGTGGATCGCGATCGCCCTGGTGGTCTTTTCCCGCTGGCAACCTGTGTGGGCCTTAATAGGTGCCCTCCTGTTCGGCATCACCGACGCCATCCAATTTCGGATCCAAACCCTCGGATCGCAAGAAATGCCTTACGAACTCCTACTGATGCTCCCCTACGTCCTGACGCTGTTTGTGTTGTTGCTGGGTAGCCACCGCGATGAAGCTCCCAAAGCTCTAGGCGTTCCTTACGTTAAAGGCGAGAGATAATTATTGGCAACGATCGCACACTCCGTAAACTGTCACTTCGTAGGCATCGGCATGTAATCCAGCGCGGACATGTTGCAAATTCAATTCATGAAAAGCTGTCCAGGGAACATCTTCGATCGCGCCACAGCAACGACAGCGAAAATGATGGTGGCGATCGACATTCGCATCGTAGCGAGTTACCCCCGGTTCCAGTAACACTTCGCGCACCAGTCCGGCGGCCTGGAGGGCTTGCAAGGACGTATAAATTGTCGCCTGAGAAGACACTGGTAATTCTTGATTCAAATCTTGGAGCAGTTGATCGACGGTCGGGTGATCTTGCCGCGCCAACAAATTGGCATACACAGCAAAGCGCTGAGGGGTCACTCGTAAGCCTTTATCCTTCAGCGTTTGGACGATCGTTTCCTTCTGGCTCATCATCGCCACCAAATCCATGCATCACTCTCAATTATAAAGCCTCCTAACTAAGATCGAACTAGTTGTTCAAATGATTATGGTAACTAAACAATTATTTTTCTTGACTTATTACTAAGTCAGAATTATTCTGGTTTACAGTGAGCTAGTCTGATGTTCACACCAGTTTCTAAACACCAAACTTGAGAGGTTTTATGGTTGCAGTAACACGAGTTCCCAATGCTGTATTCAAAACTCGCGTCCGTGATGAATCCATTCCTGGACCAAATCCCTTCCGCTGGCAAGATCGCACCACTGATGATTTGTTCGCAGGCAAGCGAGTTGTGGTGTTTTCCTTGCCGGGTGCTTTTACGCCTACCTGCTCCACCAGCCACTTACCTCGCTATGAAGAACTGTACGATGAGATCCGGGCGCAGGGCGTTGATGCTGTCATCTGCATTTCCGTCAACGATGCTTTTGTGATGTTCCAGTGGGGCAAACAGCAGGGTGCAAACAATGTCTTCCTGTTACCTGATGGTAATGGTGAATTTACGCGCAAGATGGGGATGCTGGTAGACAAGTCAAACCTTGGATTTGGCATGCGTTCTTGGCGCTACTCGATGGTGGTGAACGATCGCCAAATTGAAAAAATCTTCATTGAATCGGAGTATGGCGATAATTGCCCTACCGATCCTTTTGAAGTCTCCGATGCGGACACCATGCTGGCTTACCTAAGAAGCGTCAAAGTATCTGAGCCGGCAACGGTAGCATAAAGGAGTAAAGAGTAGGCGGGTAGGTGGGTGATTAGGGAGATTGGAGCGCTGAGCGACGAGATTGGGATAAGCTTCCGACGCATGTGCTGACTCATCGACTCACCCACTTCACCCACCTTCTAAGCCCTGCTGCTGAACAATTTTTTTGAGGGGAGCTATGAGTTACGACTACGACTTATTTGTGATTGGAGCAGGTTCAGGTGGGATCGCAACGGCGCGGCGGGCTGCTGAGTATGGCGCACGGGTGGGCATTGCTGAGTACGATCGCTTGGGCGGTACTTGTGTCAATCGGGGCTGTGTGCCGAAAAAGTTAATGGTATTCGCCTCTCATTTTCCCGATTTGTTTGAAGAAGCACGGGGCTATGGTTGGAGTCCGGTGCAAAGTGCCCTCAACTGGGACATGATGATCACCAACGTCAACAACGAGGTCGATCGCCTCAATGGGATTTACCAGCGCATGCTAGACAACTCAAAAGTCGAAGTCTTTCGCACTCGCGCCAAATTCATTGATTCCCACACGATCGATCTGGGTGATAAAAAAGTCACTGCCGACAAGGTTTTGATTGCCGTTGGTGGCAGACCTTTCCTGCCCAACATTCTGGGCATTGACCACGCGATTACCTCCGATGATATTTTTCATCTGAAAGACCAACCCAAACGCATTGTGATCTTGGGCGGAGGCTACATTGGCTGTGAGTTTGCCTGCATCCTGAATGGGTTGGGCACTGAGGTAACTCAGGTGATTCGCGGCGATCGCATCCTACGAGGCTTTGATGAGGATATTCGCAGTGAAATTCAGCAGGGCATGATGAATCACGGGATCAATATTCTGAAAGGTATTCAACTGATTGCGATCGAAAAATGCGATCAAGGCGTGATGGTGTCGGTAGGCACGGGAGACACAGCTGAGACAGTTGTGGCTGATGCCGTTAGCCTAGCCGCTGTGGGCCGCAAACCCAACACCCGTGACTTGGGCTTAGAACATACAGGCGTCAAATTGCGGGATGGGGCCATTCTGGTAGATGAATATAGCCAGACGGCAGAAGCCAATATTTACGCAGTGGGAGACTGCACCAATAAGGTGAATCTCACTCCAGTAGCAATTAATGAAGGGCGAGCCTTTGCCGATACGGTATTCGGTGGAGTGCCCAGAGTGATGAGCTATGAGAACATTCCCACGGCGGTTTTCACCACACCGGAAGCCGCCACCGTGGGCCTCACCGAAGCTGAAGCCAAAGAGAAACATGGCGATGACATGAAGGTGTTTTACACTCGCTTTCGGCCCATGTATTACACCCTGGCAGGCAAAGACGAAAAAACCATGATGAAGCTGATTGTGCAAGCGTCTACCGATAAAGTGATTGGCGCTCATATGGTGGGACCCAATGCCGCAGAAATCATTCAGGGGGTGGCGATCGCGGTTAAGGCTGGAGCCACCAAAGCAAATTTTGATGCCACGGTTGGCATTCACCCCAGTGCCGCCGAAGAATTCGTGACGCTGCGAAATCCAGTACGCTAATCAGCTTTTAGCCGTCTTCTCGCACTACGCGAAACCCAATATCGTACAAATTGCTGTCTTTATCGGCCCGACTGCGAAACGCCGAGCGGCAGGTGCGCGGACTCGTGTTCCAGGAGCCGCCTCGGAGAACGCGCTGAGTTGTTGGTTCTGGGGCAGTCCAGACCCGCCCATCGTTGGGTGCGCCTGCGTAGCTGTCGTGCCAGGGATCCGCACACCATTCCCGCACCAATCCGTGCATGTCCAACAAGCCAAATTGGTTGGCAACGCCGAAGCTACCAACATCAGTTGTTTCGCGACGATCGATGCCGGTTGGCCCAGCTCCATAAAATCCCTTGCTGCACAGTTTGCCGTCGTATTCCCAGTTCACACCAGAATAATTGGCTAACTCGGTGGTGATGGTTTCACCAAAATGGAAGGGGGTTTGGGTGCCAGCGCGGCAAGCGTATTCCCATTCGGCTTCAGTAGGGAGGCGATAGGTGTGGTGGCTGAACGCAGACAGGCGATCGCAAAATTCGACGGCATCATGCCAGGAGACTTGCTCAACTGGACGATTGGCCCCTGTGAAGCAGGATGGGTTGGCCGAAAGACGCCGCTGCACAGGCGGCAATGCGGCAATTGCAGCCCACTGCACCTGAGTGATTGGGGTGCGGCTTAACCAAAAGGGGGCGATCGTCACGTCATGTTGAGGCGCTTGATTGGGGTGCCAGCCCTCCTCGACTTGCGGCGCGCCCATCACGAATGTGCCCCCCGGAACTGCCACTAGCTCAAGCTCAACGCCGTTATTCAGTAATTCCAGCCAGCCCTTCACAACCGTCTGAATGCGCTGGGTGGGTTGTCCTTGTAAATCGATCGTCAAAACATCGAACTCAACCTTAAACAAGAACTCGTCGGGCATAGAACTCCAGGCAAATTTAGAAAGATATCTACTCAAACTTCACCACGGAAGTTTTGCCAGAGGCAATACCCTCGGTTGAATATTCATGCCATGTTATTTTCGATCGCCCACCGCGCCAATTCGGTGCGATTGTGCAGGCCAGTTTTGCCCAGCATGTTGCTGACATGACTCTCGATCGTGCGTTGGCTGACATTGAGTTCATCGGCAATTTCACGGTTAGCCATGCCGCGCGCCACAAACTGCACCACTTTTAACTCAGTCGGAGTCAGCTCCACATCGAATGGCACTTGAATCTTAGGAGCATTATCCGGGCTTTTGCCAGTTCGTTCTGACATGCGCGCTGCTTGCTTGAGAGACGACTCAACCTGAGCTACCAATTCTTCTGGCTCAAACGGCTTCACCATATAGACATCTGCACCCGTATTCAAGCCTTTGACCCGATCCTGGCTTTGCCCTTTAGCCGATAAAAACAGCACAGGAATCCAACTGGTGCGGGGGTCTTCACGGACATGGCGCACTAACGAATATCCGTCCATTTCGGGCATCATGACGTCGCAGATAATCATATCTGGGGTGTCCTGCTCCAAAACTTCCAGCGCTTCCCGCCCATTTTCCGCCGTAACGACTTCGTACCCTCGAAACTCCAGATAATCTTTCACTAACAAAATTAGATTCGGATCATCGTCGATCAGCAGCAATCGTCTATGATTTCCAGTGCTGGTTTCTTTCATGCTGTGCTACTCACCTATTCCTGGATACAAACAGTTTGGAATAACCAAAACTCATCGTTTACAACTCCTATGCCTTGCTGTCACCCAGCAGTGAATTGCTTCAGCACTTGAGCCTACGTAATACCTGCTCACCATTGTAAGCAGCTTCGCGGGAATCACGTTAGTTTCAATAAATCTTATACCCTGGCAAGTGTATTCACTGATAGAGGCCATGCCACTCATTATGCTGTTAGGGCGTTGAAAAATTCGAATCAAGCAGTTTTGAATTACTGTCATTTAACACCATATTTTCAGAATTCGACCCTGAATTTCCTGACCTAGCCATGCCGTGTTAGTAGACCGGGATTTGAGCGATCGCGGTTCTACGCGCCATGCCAGTTGCGGATCAAACAGGAGCATGTCTGCGGGGTTGCCAGATGCCAGCGTCGGCGGTGATTGGTGCAAACACTGGGCTGGACGAGTGCTGAGCGCCGTCCACAGTTCCAAGGCCGTCCATTGCTGGGTCGCAACCAAGGTCTGCCAGAGTAAAGGTAGGGCCAGTTCTAAGCCGATCGCACCATTGGGAGCTTCCGCAAAGGCGACGGTTTTTTCTTCGTAGGTGTAGGGGCTGTGGTCGATGGCGATCGCGTCCAGGATGCCGGTTTGCACCGCGTGAATCAATGCCTGCTGATCCGTGGGAGTGCCCAATGGTGGATTGAGTTTCAAGTTGGGGTCATAGGCCCGAATGTGAGTCGTGTTGTGCAGCAGATGCAGCCAGGTGGTGCTAGCCGTGATGGGTAAGCCGCGCTCCTTAGCTGTTCGAATCAAATCGACACTGCGAGCAGTGGAAATGCGCATGAAATGAACCGGCGTGCCCGTTTCCGCCACACATTCCAGCAACGCAGCTAGAGCCGTGGTTTCGGCGATCGAGGGAATTCCTGGCAAGCCAAACACGATCGCATCTTGCCCTTCGCGCATCACACCGTTGCCTGTCAGCTCTGGATCACAAGCCCACAACAGAATGGGTTTAGCGATCGGACGCAAGTATTCCAGCAGTCGCCGCACTAAGAGAAGATTCGCGATCGGCTTCCCATCGGCAAAACCCACCGCTTCAGTCGCAGCTAATTCGGCCAATTCCGTCATCTGCTGGCCCTTCACCTCCAGCGTCAACGCCGCCCAAGGCCGGAGCTGGGGAGTTGGAGCTAAGGAGAGGGGGAGATGGGAGGAGGTTTGGTCCGCTGCCTGCTGCCTGTTGCCTGCTACCTGCTCCCCAAACCAGGCGATGCTGGCCGAATTATCCATTGCGGGCAAGGTGTTCGGCAGAATGGCGACACGGGTAAAGCCTCCGGCAGCGGCGGCTTGCGCCAGGGAAGCTAGAGTTTCCCTGGCTTCGCAGCCAGGTTCGCCCGATCGACTGTAGAGATCGACCAGGCCAGGGGCCAGGATTTGGCCGCGACCATCGTGAATGGTGGTGTCGGCTGGATATTCGGTGATGACATCGGCGATCGTCCGAATGGTTCCAGCTTCAACCAGAACATCGGCGATGCGATCGGTGTGGGAACCAGGGTCAAGCAGGCGAACCTGTTGCAACAATTCGAGCATTGAAATTAGAGAGTAGGGAGGGGTGAATGGGGCATACGTTTTTTCCTACAACGCTCCAGCGGCAGTTTTGTCGAGAACGCCGCCATCCAGATGGGCGGTACTGTTGATGCAGGTTAGGACGGGCTGGCTATTAGCTCCGGCATAATCGATGACGCTGACAGCTCCATTCCCCTGTTTGAAGTTCCAGAAGTTTTCGGGGCCGAGGCCCAACAGATGGCACAGGAGGGCTTTATTGACCGCATCATGGGCGACCACCAGCGTGATGCCGGGTTCGGGGCGAGCGAGCGCTGTTTGCAGAATCGTCTGCCAGGCCGCGATCGAGCGCTCCCACACTTGTTGCAGGTTCTCGCCTGCTGGCATTTGAACCGCAGCGGGCGTTTGCTGCCAGCGGTGTAACTCCCCCGGAAATTCGGCTTCAATCTCCGATTCCAGCTTGCCTTCCCACAACCCGTGGCTAATTTCCCGTAAATTATCCTCCAGCTCCAACTGCACATCCGGGTGATATTGCAGAATAATTTCCGCCGTTTCTTTGGGCCGCAGCATAGGACTGGTGACAGCGTAGCGCAGAGGCACGGCCTGAAGATAAGTTGCCGCCTGGTTGGATTGCGATCGGCCATTAGCATTCAACGGCACATCAATTTGGCCCTGAAACCGTTTTTCCCGATTCCAATCGGTTTCGCCGTGGCGCACCAGCAGAAACCGGGGGCCAGTGTAATTCTTTTTCGTTTTGGGCAGCGTTTCGCCTAAGTGAGTGGTCTGGTTAAGCGATTCAATTTGCACCACATCCTCTAACCCACCCGCAAAATTCAGCACACTGATGCCGCAATTAGATTGATGCACAGCTTGATAGTGAGTCGGGTTTAACCCGATCGCGGTGCTGATTAAGGCTCGATTGATCCCACTGTGGGCCACCAGTAACACTGTTTGTCCGGCATGGTTGGGCAAAAACTCTTGCCAAAAGCGCGCTGCCCGATCGTAGAGATCCAGGACGGGGAAGTAATCGATCGTGGTGCCATCGTCCGCTGGAATGACCATTTTCAACTCATGGGGACGCTGATTCCACTGCTCAAATTCCTCAGGATACTTCTGCTCAATGTCGGTAAACAATAGCCCTTCCCACAGTTTCATGTTAATTTCCTTCAACATCTCTGTAGTCTGAAACGCTTGGCGGGGGAGATGTTTGAGGCAGGACAGGATGATTTCAGCGGTGTCTTTCGCTCGCTGCAATGGGCTGCTGTAAACCGCATCGAAGGCAATTTCGCTGAGTGCTTCACCCACCAGGCGAGCGCCCTCTTTGCCGGTTTCCGTCAGGGTAGACACATCCGAATAACCTTGAACTCGGCGCTCCACATTAAAACTGCTCTCACCGTGACGAACTAAAATGACACGAGTAACCATAGTAGGAATTGGGTGTAGAAGGGTTAAGGACGCAGGAGCATTCTAACTTGTTAAGCATCCTTTGAAGAAAGGTAGAGGGCAGAGGGTAGAAGGCAAAGGTATGACAATTAAACGCTTGATTCTGGTTGTCCTGACGATATTTGCGATCGCCCTCATGGGGCAAGATCTGTTAAGTAGCTGGAATCAACCCCAGATTCAAAGTCGCCTAGGACTGTATCAAACAAATTTGCTGTTGCAGGCCACAGAGGTGCGATCGCCAGATGAGAATTTGACCGCAACGGCCAAAGCGTTGGTGGGCAACGATCCGCAGCAGGCCGCGCTGAAGCAATATCAGATGGTGCGAGAGCAAGCGGCAAAGAATCTGGAGAAGTCTCAGAAGTTGCTGGCTTCAGATGAGATGCGGCAGGATGCGATCGCGGTCAAGCGCCTGGAAGATACGAATCGCCAGCTCGCCCAACTCATGACCGAACTGGATTTGAATATCGGCATACTTCAGGCCCAACAAGCAAAACCAGAAACTGCCCTCGCAACATGGGCGCAAACACAGCCACAAACCACGGCCTCCAATCTGCCTCAGTCCTTAACCGCAACAGCAAACGTGCTGACTGGATTGTGGAGTGAGCCGCCGCAACTGTTGCCAGATGCTGAGTCGGTTTTGAAAAAACATCTGGAAGGCTGGTTTGAGTATCAGGCGTTGGCGCAACTCTACACCTTGCAGCAACGGCAAGATGCTTGGCAAGAATTGGAGCTTTCGCAACAACAGGCGGCGGCACGGGCATTCCAAAATCTGGCGGTCATCGTGGCTGTGCCGATTCTAGGATGTTTGATCGGGGCGGGAATTTTGCTGTTCCTGATCGGGCAGTGGATAGGACGCCGGAAGCAAGCACTTTTGTCTGCCGAGACAATGCCCACCTGGACAACGCCCTGGGATGGGGAAATCGTTTGGCAGGTGTTGATTTTGGGTTTCTTTTTGGTGGGGCAGGTGGTGCTGCCGATCGCCTTCGGAATTTTGCGCCAAACTCCGGTATTCGCCACGCTGGGCAGCAGCGAGAGTGGCAAAGCAGGATTGATTTTGCTGAATTATTTGTCTTTAGCAGCGGGCGGATTGGGGGTACTTTACGTGTCGATCAAGCCCTACTTCCCCCTATCAGAGGGATGGTTTCGGACACAGTTCAAAGCAAATTGGCTGCTTTGGGGCTTGGGCGGCTACTTCGCGGCGTTGCCTCTAGTCATCTTGATTTCCTTGATTAATCAGCAAATTTGGCAGGGGCAGGGCGGCAGTAACCCGATTCTGCCGATCGCTTTGGAAGAACGAAATACTGTAGCCCTGGTGATCTTCTTTGTCACGGCGGCGATCGCGGCTCCCATTTTTGAAGAGATTTTGTTCCGCGGATTTTTGTTGCCGTCGCTTACTCGCTACATGCCCATTTGGGGCGCGATCGCGCTCAGTAGCCTGATCTTTGCCGTTGCCCACCTCAGCCTGTCGGAAGTGTTGCCGCTAACCATACTGGGGATGGTACTGGGCTTTGTTTATGCGCGATCGGGCAATTTGTTGTCCTCCATGTTGCTGCATAGCCTTTGGAATACTGGCACATTGGCAAGCTTGATCATTCTTGGTTCTGGCCAGTAGTTTGGTCACAACAAAAAGCACCCCCCATCACGGGAGGTGCTTCAAGCAGTAGACAACTCACTCAGTTGATCACCTATTTCGCCATAGCAGGTTCAGGAATTTCGTCCACAACGTGAATCCAGTCAGTGTGGAACACGCCAGCCTTATCTACTCGCTCATAAGTGTGGGCACCAAAGTAATCGCGTTGAGCCTGGGTCAGGTTTTGTGGCAGGCGATCGCGGCGGTAGCTATCGAAGTAATCCAACGAAGCGCTGAAGGCTGGCACCGGAATCCCCACCTTAGCGGCCATCGCAATCACTTCCCGCCAGGCCGATTGGCGATCGAGAATCGACTGCTTAAATTCTGGGGCCAGCAACAGGTTAGGCAATGTCGGGTTTTCGTCAAAGGCGCGCTTGATCTTATTCAAGAAGCCAGCACGAATGATACAGCCCCCTTTCCAGATCCGGGCACATTCACCCAAATTGAGATTGAAGCTATAGGTTTCCGAAGCTTTTTTCAGCAAAGCCATCCCCTGAGCGTAGGAACACATTTTGGAGCAGTAGAGGGCATCGCGCACCTTACTGACAAACTCCATCACGTCACCCTCAAAAGCAACGGCAGGCCCAGTTAACTGCTTTGAGGCTTCCACCCGTTCATTCTTGTAAGAAGACATGATCCGGGCAGTTACAGCCGCGATGATGGTCGGGATGGGCACCCCCAACTCCAGTGCTGTATCCACCGTCCAGCGGCCTGTGCCCTTTTGCCCAGCCGCATCCAGAATCATATCCACCAGTGGACTACCCGTTTCGGGATCAGTCACTTTGAAGATGTCCCGCGTAATTTCAATCAGGTAAGAATCTAATTCATCCGTCGTGTTCCACTCCGCGAAGACTTCATGCAACTGAGCCGCGCTCAAGCCTAGCAGATTCTTCATGATGTCGTAGGCTTCTGCAATTAGCTGCATGTCGCCGTACTCAATCCCGTTGTGTACCATTTTGACGTAGTGACCAGCTCCACCAGGGCCGATGTAGGTGACACAAGGCCCATCATCCACTTGCGCCGCAATTTTGGTCAAAATGGGTTCCAGGTTGTCGTAAGCTTGTTTGGTGCCTCCCGGCATCAAGCTGGGTCCCAATAAGGCTCCTTCTTCGCCACCGCTCACTCCCATCCCGATGAAGGTAAATTGTTCGGCTTCTAAGGCGGCAGCACGACGCTGAGTGTCGGTAAACAGGGAGTTGCCACCATCAATCAATACGTCTCCCTCATCCAGTAATGGTTTGAGCTGATCGATCACAGCATCTACAGGGCTACCTGCTTTCACCATGATTAATATCCGGCGAGGGCGTTCCAAGGAGGCAACAAATTCTTCCAGGGTGTACGTTGCAACAACGTTCTTGCCCTGGGCGCGGGTTGCCATAAATTGATCGGTCTTTTCGCGGCTACGGTTGTAGACGGAAACGGGAAATCCTTTACTTTCAACGTTCAACGCCAGGTTCTCGCCCATAACGGCAAGACCAATTACACCAAATTGCTGTGCCATAAGACTCTCTGGTAACTTTGCAAGATGCCGAGGCTGTCATTTTCCTCAGGGTAGCTCGATCGCTCCGATCCCGCTTGGAAGAAGTTGTTAAGAGTCAACGCATCTACCGTGCTGGCACGATCGTAACCTCAATGCGAAAACTGCCAGAATTGTCTCTGGGCCGATTATCATTGACGGCAAACTCTAAAACGCCTTGCGATCGCGCCACAAATTCCCGACCTTCCCCGATCGGCACCCAGCCATCTAGATCTGGCGCACCAAACTGTTTCACCCGACCCATAAGTTGACCGTGCAACACATCGACAAAGTAGTTATAGTCTGGGCTAAAGAGAATTCCCTTGGGGCCGCCTGAACCCGCAACAAACCCAAACCTAATTCTGCCGCTGGCCCGAACTGTGATTCGGTCTCCAGGATTTACAGTTACTCCTGTATTGAGATGACTATTGGTATCGAATACGTACGACTTACTGCCACTTTGTGGCCGACTACTCACATTCGGTTGTGGCGACCGGGTTGGCTGAGGTCGGCTATTTCTTGATGAATCGGGGCTGGATGCAGCATAAGCTGGGCGATTCCGCAGCTCTCTAGAGCGGAGAGTGACAACATTTAATCCACCCGAGCTAACTCTCACGGGAATCACAGCAAACCCACACAGCGGCGATTTGCAACTCTCCATCCGAACCTCGAAATGAACCGTTTGCGGACGACTAATTTCGATCGCGACACCGCGCTTGGCTTGGGGAGTTTGCAGCGCTGCTGGCAGCACAGCCGATCGGCGGAGTAATTTCCCATTCGGCTCGTAGAGGGTCAGCGTTGCTTCCGGGGCATCTTGCGTGAAGGAATTAGTCGCCACGATGTAGAACAAGTACTGACCCGGTTCCAGGTTGACCTCGCGGTACTGCGTCTGCCCTCGTTGTAAGGCTCCTTGCACTGAGGCTTGAGCGGGCGTAGCAATAAAACTACTTGTTGCAACGATAGAAGCACCGATCAGGAATGAAGTTAACTTATGCATTGTGTGGTTTGTCAGAAAGTAGAGTGCAGGATGTCGAGTTGATCGGGCAATCTCCTGCTCCGAGACCGAAACTTTTGTCAGGTTGCGCTCATGGAGGGTCTGCTGCTGTTGCCTCTCTTCCGTCAAGTCGTCGGTCTCAAAACCCGCAGTATCTGCCCGATCAGTGAAATTCCTCAGTTATCCTAAATAAGAAATCAAGCTTCAATAGATTTGGCAGCTCGCTTTTATCATCTTTTTGCATAAGTCTTGCGGGCTTAATCACTGCTTCAAAGGAAGTTGTCGAATCGTTTGGCTTACAACCCATTCATCATTTCAAATATCTCTATGCCTTCCGTCTCTACCCCACCGATTTTGATTGCTCAAGATGTCCACAAGTGGTATGGCAATTTTCATGTTCTGAAAGGGGTCAGCTTGAGCGTGAACTTAGGCGAAGTGGTGGTGATTATGGGGCCTTCTGGTTCTGGTAAGTCCACTTTCATCCGAACCTTCAATGCCTTGGAGGATTATCAGCAGGGGCGAATTACTGTTGATGGCATCGAACTTTCAACCGACATGCGCAATGTGGAAGCGATTCAGCGCGAGGTGGGGATGGTGTTTCAGCAGTTCAACCTGTTTCCCCATCTGACAGTGCTGGAGAACATTACGTTAGCTCCTCGTTGGGTACGGAAATTGAATAAGGCGGCAGCTCAAGAGATAGCGCTGCAATTGCTGGAACGGGTTGGCATTGTGGAGCAGGCTTACAAGTATCCAGGGCAACTTTCGGGAGGACAACAACAACGAGTGGCGATCGCGCGGGCACTAGCCATGCAACCCAAAGTCATGCTGTTTGATGAACCAACCTCAGCCCTCGATCCAGAAATGGTTCGGGAAGTGCTGGATGTGATGCGTTCCCTGGCCCGATCGGGCATGACGATGATTGTCGTCACGCATGAAGTTGGGTTTGCCCGCGAAGTGGCCGATCGCATCATTTTGATGGATGAAGGCGTGTTGGTGGAAGCCGCAACTCCCCACGAGTTTTTTCAGAATCCGCAAGCAGAACGCACTCAGCGCTTCTTATCACAAATCTTGTAAGATCTCGCCAGAGAAAAGTCGAACCGAGGAAAGATCTGCCTCAAGATGGAGAAGTGTATAGAAAGGATTGAGAAATTCAGGCTTTTCCATTGGAAATACCGATTGTCGCTTTCTTTAAACTTACTTAATAATTCTAAAGGTAACTTCACGTTTTCTTAAAAGTCACTTATGTCTAATCAATTGTTTGCCTCCTCATTGCAGAAAGTTGTGGCTCTAGTGGCGATCGCTGCTTTTAGTAGTCTCAGTGCCTTACCGGCTGCAGCTAAAAGCTGCCCCGGCGAAGCTAACAAAACCACCAAAGCGGTTAGCCAAACCGTTAACACCTCTGCATCTTCAGTCGTGGTGCCCGTTGTCAACCAACCCACTGCATCCGCTGAAACAAAAGCAACCACCACAGGCACGATTGTGGACATTGCTGCTTCCAATGGGTCTTTTAAGACGCTTGTAGCTGCTGTGAAAGCCGCTGGATTAGTAGAAGTTTTATCTGGGAAAGGCCCATTCACTGTTTTTGCCCCAACCGATGCCGCCTTTGCCGCGTTGCCGAAAGGAACGGTGGAAGCATTGCTGAAACCCGAGAATAAGGCGAAACTCCAGCAAATTCTGACTTATCATGTGGTTCCCGGTTCTGTCATGTCTACAGCCATCAAGCCAGGACAAGTGAACACTGTAGAAGGTAAGCCAGTCACCCTCAGCACGAAAGGCAACAAGATCATGGTCAACAATGCCAACGTGACGGCAGCCGATATCAAAGCCAGCAACGGCGTGATCCACGTTATCGATAAAGTGATTCTGCCACCCGGCCTATAATCGCACGGTGCAGGGTTGCATGGGGGCACACAAAATTGTGCCCTGCCTTGTGGAATGGTCTGAATCGGTATCTACTCAACCTTCCACTGGTTCCATCAGCCGGGGCAGGCTGATCACATAGCGGAAACCCGTTTCAGCACTGCCCTGGATGATCACCTGACCTTTGTGAAGTTCTGCTAACTGCTGACTCAGCAACACCCCTAAGTTTTTGCGGGGAACTTCGCGATTGCTTGTCGGCGGCTCCGTAGATTTACTGGTCATGGGTTCGCCGATCGCAGCCAAAGCGATGTCAATGTCTGGTTGGACTTCGCTCTTACCGCGATTAGCTTTAACTAAACTGGCATCTGAGTAAACTTCAACGTAGGGCAATCCTTCGCCTAGCCAGGGATGAGACACCCAAATGGTCAGAGTTAATTCGTGTTCTCGGCGCGAAACATGTAAACGCACAATACTCCCTGCTGCCGAGGATTGGATGACGCTAAACATCAGATGGTAGAGCATCTGACGCACCTTTTCTTTATCGATTAACCAAATGCGCCGACTTGGTTCCACCGTAAGCCTGATCGTTTGATCTCGGCGGTGAGCGGCATGTTCCAGGGTGTTGATTGACTGTTGACACAGCATTTCGATGTCAACCGAACCAAGATTCAGATTTTGATTGGTTTCCTTAAACTCCGCCAGTTCAATAATCTCATTCATTAAGGAGAGTAGATACTGCCCGCTGGTGTGGATGATGTTGAGATATTCTTTCTGCTTGGACGTGAGTGGCCCATAAATTTCTCGATTCAGAACGCTGGCCATGCCCATCACCGATGTGAGCGGAGTTCGCAGTTCTTGCGCTAGGTAACTCAGCAAATCAACGCGCAGAAGATTTATGGTTTCACGATCGTCCGGTTCAGGGTGAGGTTGGCTCACTTTCTCGACAGGGACTGCCAATTGCAGGGTCAGGCGCGATCGCTCATATTCACTCATACTCCAGCGAGCCATGAGCAGCAGAAATTCGGCATCGTGGGTCGTGAATTTCCGCGGGGTGGTATCCATTACCATCAGTGCTCCAATACAGCAACCGCTTGCTGTCATTAGCGGTACACCGATGAATGAACGAATTTCATACTGGTGAACTAAATGGCTATTGGCAAACGCAGAATGGGCCAGAGTGTCTTCGATAATCAGGAGATTTTGGCTGTCTACGATATAGGTGCTGAATGCCTCTAACCGTGGTAGCTGGCGAGTGGTGGCCAATTCATTCATCAACCCCAAGCGGGATAGCCCGATCGCCGTTTTGAGTCGTTCGCGATCGGGTTCCATTAAACTCAAGTAACAAATTGGAACCCCCAAAGTTTGGGCAGCGGCCTGAGTTGCTTCTTCGAATACTGGAATACTTTCTGCTTGAAGTAAGCCCAGCTCCGTAATCACCTTCAACCGTTGCTGCTCACGAGCCTCCGTAGTCAACCCATCAAGGCGACAAAATAACCGCTTTTCTTGACTGATCATGCCGACTCGTCTCTCCCGTGTATCGCAGTAAATCCCGTAAAAGATAGGCAAATGCTCTATCTACACCAAGCATTCCCAGGGCATTAAGCCAATGAACGCTTCGCAAGCAGGGGAGATTACGGAACTTTTTGAGAGCTAAATCAAACGATGCGGAAGAATTACGGACGCCAGCAGTTTCTGGAGAAACTTTGCCTGTAGTAGCATGTGGAGCTGCTGGTTCACGATCGACTTTTCAGCAATTCAACTGGTTCCAAGGATTATGGATTAAATCACCCGTGGGGTGGGTGGCTCACCCCACAAAAATTGCAGCTTATGTAATTCTCATTTCTAAGCGTTTTGACCAACGTTGTATTCCTTCGTCCAAACTGGGTGAGCCATGAGAGAGGCCATAACCCGTACCCCCCGTAGTTGATTCGACAGCGGCAGATGCCCTTTGGGAGCCGCTAAATTCCAGGTGAACCCTTGGGGATAACGAGTCCAGTTGATGCCGTCTTTCCACCCAATTTTGGGCCAGAGTTTGTCCCAATTTTTGCCTAAACTCAGCCAAATTTCGCGTTGCACGGAAAAACCAAACTTGCCATCAGAATGAACCAACCACAAATTGTCGATCGTTTGCAAATCGATCGCTGGAAATTGTTCCACCTCCGTAAAGTAAATCCATTTCCGCTGCATCGCAGACGCTCCTGCCAATTCACACAGTTTTTGCAATGTGAGTTGGTCGGCAGCTTGAAAGTCTTGTTTTGCTAAAAGAATTTGTAACGGATGGTAATCGATCGCTTTTTGCGATCGCAGCGGGGCAATCCCCATGGGATACTGCTTCTGCAAAAAATCAGCGCAGGTGGGTGAGCCAGCATGAAAAAGTGCCTGGTAGACTTTGCCTGCGATCAGATCAACCGGACCCGAAGTTAGCTCTGTCGCAGTGGCAGGGCAGCGGGCTTGGAGATATTGCATCAACGCCATTTGCCCCGTCTCATTGGTCACGAGGTCTGCAATCAGAAAGGATAAGTTTTTTTCGGAAGTGGTTTGTAATTGAGCCAAAGCTGCGGCAATGCGATCGCTGGCGTTGGCAGGCATTGCACTCTCAGGGATGTCGGTTGAAAAGCTGTTCATTTGCAGAAGTTTTATGAGGGGATGTTAATCGTGATCAAGCGTTACCGAGATTGGGGATGAATCGGGTTGAGAATGCGTTGAATAATTGCCGACGTGGAGCTTGGCACTTCAACTTGAATAAACTCAACTTTGCCGCCGTAAGCTTGGACAATGCTGGCCTCTGGCAGTGTAGATAGCGTGTAGTCACCTCCTTTAACGTACACATCCGGCTGTAATGCTGCAATCAGATCGCTGGCCGTTCGTTCTGCAAAAATAACAACGCCATCAACGGCTTTGAGCGCAGCCAGTACCTCTGCGCGTTGTGCCTCTGGGACGATCGGGCGGGGGGGAAGTCCAGTGGCTTGAGGTTTGATCAGACTGACGGAGCGATCGCTGTTTAGCCCAATCACTAAGGCTCGCCCAAATGTTTTAGCAGCCTGCAAATATCGCACATGCCCTGCATGTAATAAATCAAAACATCCATTGGTGAAGACTAATGGTCTCCAGCGCTCAGGAGCGGTGCGGATGGTGTGTTGTAGTTCAGGTAAGGTATACAGACCAGAAATCATGCGATCGTGTTTATCCTTGAAACAAGCAAGATGCAGAAGGGCAAACTTGAGATACAACACTATCTAGCATCCCACACCGGGGCTACCGTTCACAGGAGAAACCACGCATGGCTGACCAATCCGCCGAGTTGCTCGAAAAGCTTCGTCAACAATTTGATGCCGCCCCCTATCCCAAAATTCCTTTGGAACAAACTTCTGGCGGAGATGTTAACTTTCTGCATCTGCACGACTTGATGGTGCCTCATTACATGCGCAGCCAGCGCATCGTGCAGCCAACAGGAAAACTAATTCTGGATGCGGGCTGTGGCTCAGGGTTTAAGGCATTAGTTTTGGCAGAAGCCAACCCAGGGGCAAAAGTGGTTGGGGTTGACTTATCGCAAGCATCAGTCAATTTAGCCCGTGAACGCCTGAAACATCACGGCTTCGAGAATGTTGAGTTTCATTGCCTGACGATCGAAGAGTTACCCAGCTTAGGACTGGAATTTGACTACATCAACTGCGATGAAGTGCTTTACCTGCTTCCTGATCCGGTCATTGGCTTGAAGGCAATGAAGTCCGTTTTGAAGCAAGACGGCATTATTCGGGCCAATTTCCACCACAGTTCTGCTCGTTCAACCATGCACCAAATGCAAGAATTTTTTACGCGCATGGGTTTAATGGAAGATTCGCCTGACGCGGAGCAACTCTCGGCTGTGCGAGACATCATGAAAGGTCTCAGTGATGGCGTTTTGGCTAAAGCTCGCACCTGGGGCAAATCGCACGAAACCGACGATGATTTGCTGCTAGCCAATCATTTACTGCGCGGCGATAAAAGCATCAATGTGTTGGAGTTTTTTGATTTGCTACGTGCCACCGATCTGGAATTTATTAGCCTGGTGAACTGGTGGCAATGGGATTTGACGCAACTGTTTGAGAATTTCAACGATTTGCCAGTGGAAATTGCATTTACCTTGGCTAACAAAAGTGTGGAAGAACAATTGCATTTGTTTGCATTACTGCATCCCAATCATCGCTTAATCGATCTCTGGTGTGGTCATCCGGGGCAAGCTCATCCCTACGCACTTGCAGAAAACTGGACTGAGGCTCAATGGCGACAGGCAAAAGTGCATTTGTATCCGCAATTGAAGGTGGAAAAGTTTGAAAAAGAATTGATCTCTGCGATCGATAATTCCGAGTTTTTTGAGATTAGTAAGTTTCTGCAAAAAACCAATTCACCCATCAAGTTAGATAGCTTAATTTCTAGTTGCTTGTTGCAACTGATGGGTGGGCCACGATCGGTTGAGGCGATCGCGCAACATTGGAAAAAACTGCGTCCCCTGAACCTAGTGACGCTGGAGCCAACTACCGACGCCGAGGCATTTGATGTGATTCAAACCCACTTAATTGCTTTTGAACGTCAAGGTTATGTGTTGTTGGAACTAGTGGATTGAGTGAAAAGGGTGAGGTCCGGGAGGTTGGGTTTGAGGTTAGCGCAACTCTTGTTGATTACGTAGCAACTTGCCCCCAACCATCCCCTCCCCCCTAACCCGATCAAGCTTGAGACACTTTCATCTTCAAGAAAGATTAAGAAATTCACTAAAATTAACACCAATTTACGATCGTTCCGGGTAGGGTTAATAAAAATTGAGGACAATTCATGAGATACACAGTAGAAGATGGCGGACGTTTAAATAACTTTGCAGTAGAACCCAAGATGTATCAAGCGGAGCCACCCACCACGTCCCAAAAGCGGAACTACATCATTTTGGGTGCAGTTGGAGCTGTTTTGGTTGGGCTGCTAGTTGTGGTTGCCGCGACCGTGTCCTAAGATTCTCGCTGTTGCAGGGAGGCAAGTTCACTCTCCCTGCGGAAATCGGGTGCATGTAGCGTGGCAAAGTCGAACAAGTTTGAATCCGCCAGGTGCGATGGAACCACGTTTTGCAGACTCGTCAAAATAGTTTCCAGGCGGCCAGGGTGTTCTTGTTCCCAAGCTTGCAGCATTTGTTTAATCTTGAGGCGTTGAAGATTAGCTTGAGAGCCACACAGATTGCACGGAATAATCGGAAATTGCCGGAGTTGCGCATATTCGGCGATCGTCGTTTCGGGACAGTACGCAAGCGGACGGATTACCACGTGGCGATCGGCGTCACTCAAAAGTTTGGGCGGCATAGCTTTGAGTTGCCCCGCATGAAACAGATTTAGAAATAGCGTTTCAATGATATCGTCGCGATGATGGCCCAGGGCAATTTTGGTCATGCCCTCCTCAGCCGCCACCCGGTACAAAATACCACGCCGCAGCCGAGAACAAAGGCTGCACATCGTTTTACCTTCAGGAATTAGGTTTGTAACGCGACTGTAGGTATCTTCCTCCACGATGCGGTAGGGCACCCCGATCGCCTGCAGATACTCCGGTAGAATATGCGCCGGAAAGCCTGGTTGTTTTTGATCCAAATTCACGGCCAGCAGTTCAAACTGAACCGGGGCACGCTGTTGCAATTGCCGCAAGATATCCAGCAGGGTGTAGGAATCTTTGCCGCCAGATAAGCAAACCATCACGCGATCGCCAGCTTCAATCATGGCGTAATCATGAATGGCTTTCCCAACCAGGCTCCGCAACTGGGTTTGCAGTTTGGACAAGGACTTCACAGTTGGCTGTATTCCTCTTTGCACCGAATTCAAGATTGTAGCGGTGGAACGGGATCATAGCCACCAGGATGAAAGGGATGGCAGCGACAGATCCGGCAGGTGGCAAGCCAGCTTCCCTTCAAGACTCCATGCGTTTCGATCGCTTCCAGCGCATAGTGTGAACAAGTCGGCTGAAATCGACAGCGCGCCGGAAATAGCGGCGACACCAAAATCTGATAGCTCCGGATAAGCCCTAAAAGGATGACCTGCATGACACCAGACTGAACTCGCCTCGCATGTCTCCCCTTTCTATCATAATTGCGCTTGAACACTGTAATGGGCAGCAACCAAAGCGCCCAGCTTAAACAACTTCGGCCAGTTGATGGCTTAAAGCATCGACATCAATTTCGTACTGTTGAAATTCACTTAAAGTAGTTTTATCAGCGTCTGCGAGCCGAACTAATCCCCACAATAGATGCTCTGTGTCGATCGTTTTTTTGCCTTTCAAGCGAACCACTTGCAAAGCAAGCTCCAAAACGAATTTACTTTGTGGGCCAGTGGCAATGCTTGAACTTTCCCGCCATTCAAACGATCGGTCATCCGTGGCAACATCCATTTTCGCGCCATTGGCTCGCAGCAGCCGAGCTGCTGTCGTAGTTGAATCAGCCAGTAACCCAGCCAGTAAATGTTTGGGTGCCACATGCAGATGATATTCAGCATCCGGCTCTAGCGAAGCCATTCGGACAGCCTCATTATGAGCAAACTTCAAAGCATTGATGGCCTTCTCAGTGAACCGTTCGAAACCAAAGTCAAATCCCAAAAAATTTTTGATTCGCTCAAGCAATGATTGCATCATGGGCCTTGCCTCATAAATAAAAATTTCTTCGACCTTGACATCAAACAAAGTCGCAATCTTAAACGCCATGTCTAAGCTGGGATCAAACTTGCCCGATTCAAATCCGTTTACTGCTTGGCGACTCACCCCAAGCCCTCTAGCCAGGTCAGATTGCGACCATCGATGTCGGTGACGAAGCTCTTTCAGTCGATTTTTCATAAATCACCTTTGTCAAGTGCTACTTTACAGCCCCAGCGAATTAAATGTCAAGTGGCACTTGACGGGGTTGTGGCCTGAAGATAATTTCTCTTTTGTCGATACAGGGAGCATGATTTGCACGTATACTAGAATGTCTGACTAAATTTTGAATTTAGAGGAAGGTCAATGTCGCGTTATCGAGGTCCACGCCTCCGAATTGTGCGCCGGTTGGGAGATCTCCCCGGCTTAACCCGGAAATCGGCTCGTCGAGCTTATCCACCTGGTCAACATGGTCAAGCCCGCAAGAAACGTTCTGAATACGCAGTTCGTCTTGAGGAGAAGCAAAAATTGCGCTTCAACTATGGTGTCACCGAACGGCAGTTGCTTCGCTATGTGCGCAAGGCACGTCGGGCAGCAGGTTCCACAGGACAGGTACTCCTGCAACTGTTGGAAATGCGGTTGGATAATACTGTCTTTCGTTTGGGGATGGCTCCCACCATTCCAGCCGCCCGTCAGTTGGTGAATCATGGTCACGTTACCGTGAATGGTCGCGTTGTCGATATTCCCAGCTACAATTGTCGTTCTGGTGATGTGATTGGTGTTCGAGATACCGATCGCTCTCGCAAACTGGTCGAAACAAATCTCCAGTTTCCCGGTTTGGCTAACCTACCCAGTCACTTGGAGTTTGATAAGTCCAAGCTGGTGGGTAAGGTGAATGGCATCGTTGATCGCGAGTGGGTTGCGCTCCAGATCAACGAACTGCTGGTGGTGGAATACTACTCCAGACAAGCATAGGCAATTAACGGTTTTGATTTGATTTTCCGCGGCATTTCATCATTCTTCTAAACCTCCTGGTCCGTCAGCTAGGGGGTTTTTTGCTAGAAGCGCTAGAGTTGATCTATGAGTGACAATAACGGCTACAAAATTATTAGTGACAACCGCCAGGCTCGGTTTCAGTACGAGATTCTGGAAACCTACGAGGCGGGCATTCAGCTCGTGGGAACCGAGGTGAAATCGGTGCGGGCGGGCAAGGTGAACTTGAAAGATGGATTTGCCTTGGTGCGGAATGGTGAGGTGCTGCTGCATAATGTCCACATTTCGCCCCACCATACAACCAGCCAAATCTTCAACCATGATCCACGGCGCACCCGGAAGTTATTGCTTCGACGGGACGAAATTCGCAAGCTGGTGGGCAAAGTGGAACAACAGGGCTTAACATTGGTGCCCTTGAAGATGTATCTCAAACGGGGTTGGGTCAAGATTGATGTTGCGTTGGCCCGTGGTAAAAAGCTCCACGATAAACGGGACGATATGCGGAAGAAGCAGGATCAGCGCGATATGCAACGGGCCTTGAAGAATCGCTAGATCCCAATTTCAACTCGAATGGTAGACAAAAGTACCGCCTAGGCTGGAGTATACTTTTGTGAAGTTGCAGGCGATCGTGATCTGACCAAGGAGTAAAGATGTACATCGTACAAATTGCCTCTGAGTGTGCCCCCGTCATCAAAGCTGGAGGTTTGGGCGATGTGGTGTACGGTTTGAGCCGCGAATTAGAAATTCGGGGTCACACTGTCGAGATCATTTTGCCTAAGTACGATTGCATGCGCTACGACCACATTTGGGGCTTACACGACGCTTACAAGGATTTGTCTGTGCCCTGGTATGGTGAGGCGATCCACTGCTCGGTTTACTGTGGTTGGGTGCATGGGCGATTGTGCTTCTTTATTGAGCCGCATTCCGAAGATAGCTTTTTCGATCGCGGCATTTACTACGGGCATAACGACGACAACATGCGGTTCGCCTTCTTCAGCAAGGCTGCGCTGCAATTCCTGCAACAAGCCGGTAAACGCCCAGACATTTTGCATTGCCATGACTGGCAAACGGGTTTAGTCCCGGTCATGCTCTACGAAATCTACCAGTGGCATGGCTTGGGCGATGTGCGTGTCTGCTTCACCATCCACAACTTTAAACATCAGGGCATTGCCGGAACGGAAGTGCTGACGGCAACTGGATTGAATCGCCCGGAATATTACTTTGAGTACGATCGCCTGCGAGACAATTTCAATCCGTTTGTCCTCAACTTTATGAAGGGTGGCATTGTTTACTCCAACCACGTCACCACCGTATCGCCACATCACGCCTGGGAAGCCCACTTGGGCGAGTTTGGGTATGGTTTGGGACACACCCTACACCAACATCAACATAAATTTAGTGGCGTGTTGAACGGGATTGACTACGACGTGTGGAATCCAGAAGTCGATCAATACATTCCCGAACCATTTAGCAAAGCCGATTTAGAACCCAAAGCGTTGAGCCAAAAAGCGCTGCGGGAGCGGCTCTGGCTGCAACAGGCAGATAAACCGATCGTGGCTTACATCGGTCGCTTAGATGATCAAAAAGGAGTGCATTTAGTCCATCACGCAATTTATTACGCTCTGCATCGAAATGCGCAATTTGTGTTGCTGGGTTCACCGACAGAAGCGGGCATTGCCTCCTGGTTCTGGCATGAGAAGAATTTTTTGAACAACAACCCGGATGTGCATCTGGAGTTAAGTTTCAACGAGGAACTGTCGCATTTAATTTATGCCGGGGCGGACATGATTGTGGTGCCCAGCAACTTTGAACCCTGTGGCCTGACTCAAATGATCGGCTTGAAGTACGGCACTGTCCCGATCGTGCGTGGCGTTGGTGGTTTGGTAAATACAGTGTTCGATCGTGATTTTGATCAGGAGCATCCACCGGAAGAACGCAATGGTTACGTGTTTTATCAAACGGATTTTCAGGCGTTAGAGTCGGCGATGGATCGGGCGATCGGCTTGTGGTATCACTACCCGGAAAAGTTTGAAGAGTTACAGCTTCAAGGGATGGCCTACGACTATTCCTGGAATCAGCCTGGAGCAGATTACTTAGGAATTTTTGAACATATTCGTCACAAGTAAGTTTTTGCAAAAGCCTTATTGCATGCGATCGATCGTGCGATATTGAATCGCTTCTGCTACATGTTGCGGCTTTAAAACATCTTCTTCGGCCAGATCAGCGATCGTACGTGCGACTTTCAGGACGCGATCGCTCGCTCGTACCGATAGCCCTAATTTGCGGATTGCCGCCTCCAGCAAGTTGCGCCCAGCTGCCTCCAGTTGGCACCACTGCCGCAAATGGCTGGCTTGCATTTCAGCATTGCATTTCAACGATGTGCCCTGAAAACGAACTTGGGCTTGATCGCGAGCTGTCTGTACCCGTATCCGCACAACTTCTGAGTCTTCCCCATTGGGTTGTTGCGTGACTTCCTCGGGTTTTAATCGATTTACAGCGACCTGAAGATCAACGCGATCCATCAACGGGCCGGATAACCGTGCCCAATACTGCTCCCGCGATCGGGGCGTACAGGTACAAGGTTGAACCGTATCACCGTAAAACCCACAAGGACAGGGATTCGTACTGGCGATTAACGTAAATTGAGCTGGGAATGACACCGACTGGCGCGTGCGAGAAATACTGACATACCCATCCTCCAGCGGTTGGCGCAGAAATTCCAGCACATCGCGCTTAAATTCAGTTAATTCATCGAGAAATAAAATCCCGCGGTGAGCCAGAGAAATCTCTCCGGGTCGAGGAAAACTGCCACCTCCCACCAGGGAGGGGCCAGAGGCGGAATGATGGGGACTGCGAAACGGGCGTGTTGTCACCAGGGCACCTTTATCTTTCAACAAGCCCGCAACGGAATGAATTTGGGTGACTTCCAGGGCCTCTTCAAAACTGAGGGGCGGCAGGATAGAGGGCAAACGCCGCGCTAACATGGTTTTTCCCGAACCGGGCGGCCCCACGAAAATTAAATTATGGCCACCGGCGGCGGCAATTTCTAACGCCCGTCGGGCATGGGATTGACCTTTCACATCTCGTAAATTTGGCCCTGTGAAGCGCGATCGCTCCAGTTCTTCCAAGCCATTTACGGTGGCCGGTAGAATATGTTCTGGCGCAGCCAAAAATTCTCCCACTGCTGAAAGATGCTGAAAGCCAAACACTTTTAGCCCTTTCACAACGGCGGCTTCGCGAGCGTTATCTGCTGGGACAACAATCCCCGTCAGCCCCATCCGTTTGGCCGCAGCGGCGATCGCCAAAACTCCAGCGATCGGTCGCAAACTGCCATCGAGCGAAACTTCACCCAAAAACAAAAACTCATCCAACAATTCCGTATTGATCTGCTCGGATGCAGCTAGAACCCCAACACTGATGGGCAAATCGAAGCTAGGCCCCTCTTTCCGTAGATCTGCGGGAGTTAAGTTCACTACAACTTTACGCATCGGGAACAAGTAGCCAGCATTTTTCGTCGCTGCTCTTACCCGCTCTTTAGACTCTTGCACTTCTTGTGATGGCAATCCAACCACCACAATTCCAGGTAGCCCTCCGGCAATATCCACTTCAACCCCGACCTTTACGGCATCAATTCCCACTAAGGAGGCGCTCCAGACTCTAGCCAGCATAATTTTCGCGATCGCTACCCCATCAGAGTGCCCAAACCCAAAGTTGGAACAACCTGCTTGCCATGACACAACTTGATCGAACTGAAGAAGGCAGAGGCTCCTGCTTCTTGCCAAAGCTTCTAAACTGTTCTTCCTGATACATTTAAGTTTTAGAGTGAATTTAGAAACTACATATAAAATTCATATCCTTAACCATTTAAAGTGAAAACTATCCAATAAATTCTGATTAACAGGCGCTTCTATGGGAAAAAGGTTGTGGGTGTGAGTCTGGTTTGGGCAGAGTGGCTTAGGGAATTGTGTACTGCTTGAGAACCCCAGTCTAAGGGCAGGTTCAATGTGAGTTGAACGACCGGAAGAGACTGAGCCAAATTTAAACTTAGCTGCTATTGTGGTGTATCGAAAAAAGCCTGGGTCAGAGCGGTGGGGATTCCAAACGAATTCAAGCAGAATTCGATGTCTTGGATTGCAGAGGTATGGTTGTGGCGAACGAGTACATCGTAAAATTTAAGATCTCTCATTGGATGAACTGGTTAGCTCAAGCTATTCAAAAATTTTTTAGATCAATTAAGATTCACGACTACAGTCAATCTGCCGATGGTTCAGATTACGTTTTTGAAAAGGTTGCTGGAGACGGTAGAAAGGGATACATGACAGCCCAAAAACGAGGGGTAAAAATCGGCGATCGAGTGCTGCTTTTTCGAGAAGGAAAATTGGAGGAGTACTACATCCAAGAGCTGAATTATTACTCATCTCCCAACGACATGTGGATCGCCCTTCTGATGAAACTCAATCGGTAAATTTAATACGGACAAAGCTTTGTGTTTTCTGATACAGAACCAAAGCGAGGATTGTTCTACCAGGTGATAAGACAATTTTGAAGAACTGGTGAATTTTAACTCGCTTAAGTATATTGCCCGTTTTTTCGGTATATTCTCCTAGAGAGCATTACTTAAACCACAGCCTCTCTCGATTGATGTCAGCGTTTGATATGCACGATCGCTGTGCTAGTTCAGAGTTTTCATCTACCTTCATCACATGTCTATGAAATATTTGCAGCAGTTAAACATCTCTAGGGGGCATGCCCTCTGTTTGTTAGCCCCTATTTAGTCTCGCGCTTGGAAGCAGCAAATGCATCCTGTGCTAAATCACACAGATGTTGGTTTATATGCTGAATGGCTGCTTCATCAATAATGCGTTTGAAGGGAACTCATGAGATTGGAGATATGGTTTCACAAGTCGTTATAGAGATGAATTCGAGCAGTCATCCCCATACCAAGGACATCATCGGAAGTCCTGTTACGGCACTCCCTTTTAGCGAACAGATCGCTTTGATGTTGAATTGGGCAAGGGAGCGCAGTAGTAAGGCCGTATGCATTGCCAATGTCCACATGCTGATTGAAGCGTATCAACAGCCAGACTTTGCAACTATCCTGCGGAAGGCAGATCTTGTTACACCCGATGGGATGCCACTGGTTTGGATGCTGAAGATGCTAGGTGCGGCTCATCAAGATCGAGTCGCGGGTTTAGATGTGCTCAAGGCAGTCTGTACGCGCGCGCCAGAGCTCAATGTCAGTGTTTTCTTTCTTGGCTCCCAGCAAGCCGTTCTGGACAAGATGAAAGAGCGCTTGGAACGGGAGTTTCCTACTCTGGCGATCGCTGGAATGGAGCCGTTGCCCTTTCGTCCAATGACACAAGAAGAGGACGAGGCACTGATTCGCAAGATCAATGAGAGTGGCGCTGGGATCGTTTTCGTGGCGCTAGGGTGTCCTAAGCAAGAAGCCTGGATTGCTCAGCACAAAGGCCAGATCAATTCTGTCATGATTGGTCTGGGAGGGGCTTTCCCAGTTTATGCCGGGATCCATAAAAGGGCACCACTCGTCGTGCGATCGCTGGGATTTGAGTGGCTCTACCGTTTACTACAGGAACCGCGTCGTTTGTGGGGACGTTATCGCCGCACAATCCCGGTCTTCATTTGGTTAGCATCTAAGCAACTGCTCACCTCAATGAAACAAACATCCACTCAAAGTTAGCTTCCACTACGTTCATCCTTGGTCATGTTGTGCCGTTCCCTATTTCGTTAGTAAGGTCAGTATCTTTTACGGGTTTGTGAATTTTAAGACTAGGAGTTTATGCTATGACGGGCCAAAAGCGTGCCTTGATTACGGGGATCACAGGGCAAGATGGCTCTTATTTGAGCGAATTATTGTTGGACAAAGGGTATGAGGTTCACGGCATTATTCGCCGCACATCGACGTTTAACACCGATCGGATCGACCATATCTATGAAGATCCTCACCAAGAAGATGCGAAACTCTTTCTACATTATGGGGATTTGACTGATGGCACAAATCTCCGCCGCATCTTAGAGGAAGTTCAACCCAACGAGATCTATAACTTGGGCGCTCAATCCCATGTGCGCGTTAGTTTTGACTCACCGCAGTACACAGTTGATTCTGTGGGTATGGGCACGCTCCGATTACTAGAGGCAATTCGTGAGTACCAGCAGCGCACTGGAATTGAAGTTCGCTTCTACCAGGCTGGCTCTTCCGAAATGTTTGGGTTGGTGCAAGAGATCCCGCAGAAGGAAACTACTCCCTTTTATCCGCGTAGTCCCTATGCCTGTGCTAAAGTCTATGCTCACTGGCAAACAATCAACTATAGAGAGTCTTACAATCTGTTTGCTTGCAATGGCATCTTGTTCAATCACGAATCGCCCCGACGAGGTGAGACATTTGTGACGCGCAAAATCACTCGTGCCCTAGCTCGCATTGTTGCTGGTCAACAAAAGAAGCTGTATCTCGGAAATTTGGATGCAAAACGAGATTGGGGTTACGCCAAAGATTATGTAGTGGCAATGTGGTTGATGTTGCAACAAGAGCAACCAGATGATTATGTGGTTGCGACTGGTGAAACTCACTCTATTCGCGAGTTTTTGGATGTCGCCTTTGGGTATGTGAATTTAGATTGGCAGAACTATGTCGAGTTTGATGAACGCTACTTACGACCCGCAGAAGTTGAGTTGCTCATTGGCGATCCAGCCAAAGCAAAGGCCAAGCTCGGGTGGGAACCCTCGGTTACGTTTGACCAGTTAGTGCAGTTGATGGTAGAAGCTGACCTGAAGGCATTAGGTTTAGTTCCGCTTAACGGCCATGTGGTGCAGACCGTGAATGATGTCGCGACGATTCGGGCGACAACTAGTTTAGTGTCGTAATCTCAAATATTCTGCGTTCTTTTGAGGAATTCCAGATGGCGATAGCCCCCCTTGATCTGACCGATAAACGCATCCTCGTTACAGGCGGGGCAGGTTTTCTGGGCAAGCAAGTTATCAAATACCTGTGTCAGGCCGGAGCTAAACCCAATAAGATTACGGTTCCGCGATCGCGAGACTGTGATTTGCGGATCATGGAAAACTGTCAACGGGCGGTAGATCAGCAGGATGTCGTGATTCATTTAGCAGCTCATGTTGGCGGAATCGGCTTAAATCGCGAGAAGCCAGCTGAGTTATTCTATGACAACCTGATGATGGGCACTCAGCTCATTCATGCGGCTTATCAAGCGGGAGTCCAAAAGTTCGTTTGCGTGGGAACAATCTGCGCCTATCCGAAGTTCACGCCCGTCCCGTTCAAAGAAGATGATTTGTGGAACGGCTACCCCGAAGAGACAAACGCTCCTTACGGAGTTGCCAAGAAAGCCTTACTGGTACAGCTTCAGGCTTATCGCCAGCAATACAACTTTGATGGCATCTATCTGCTACCAGTGAACTTATATGGGCCAGAAGACAACTTTGATCCCCGGAGTTCTCATGTCATCCCAGCCTTGATTCGGAAAGTCTACGAAGCCCAACAGCGGGGAGATAGACAACTTCCTGTCTGGGGGGATGGCACTCCCACCCGCGAGTTTCTCTATTCGGACGATGCGGCTCTCGGCATCGTCATGGGCACTCAGTATTACAGTGATGCCGCACCGGTGAATTTAGGAACTGGCTCTGAGATTGCTATCAAAGATTTGATTCTACTTATCTGTGATTTGATGAAATTCGACGGTGACATCGTTTGGGAAACCGATAAGCCGAATGGACAACCCCGTCGTTGTCTAGACACAGAGCGGGCAAAACAGGCATTCGGGTTTACAGCTCAAGTTGGGTTTGAAGAAGGGTTAAGAAGGACGATCGATTGGTACATAGAAAATACGCAAGCTCTTGGATAAATTTCTAGAGGTCAGATTTAACTTGGTACTGTGATCAACACTCGTCGTTAAGTACTCCTAAGCTCAAATGATTGTTTTTATCATCCCACTCAAAAGCAAACAGGTTTCCAAGGATTGGGACCGTGTCTGCACATTGCTTGAACGATGTGTCCAATCAGTTGTCAATCAAACCTCCGAATATTTTAGGGTTGTGATCGCTTGCCATGAGCGGCCTAATCTTCAAATTGATCATCCATTCATTCATTACGTTGAAGTTGATTTTCCCCCACCAGTCTTGAGACAGGTCAATGTAATTAGCCAGATGGATCGGGATAAGAATCAGAAGATGTGGTTGGGGTTGGAATACGCGGGGCGATTCAACCCCTCTCATGTCATGTTTGTAGATGCCGATGATTGTGTTAGTTGTCGAATTGCAGAATTTGTTAGTCAGAACACTGAGGCTAATGGATGGTTTCTTGACAGTGGCTATGTTTATGAAGACGGGAGCGATCGTATTTACCCCAAAAAAGGCAAGTTCTACTTAATGAGTGGTACCAGCCACATCGTCAAGCATTCTGTAATGCAAGATGAAACCTTGAGTTCGATTTATATTGATTCTGGTGAACCTCTCCACCAATTAGTTGTAGACCTCTTAGCTAAAAAGAATTCACCTCTAACGCCTTTGCCCTTTGCGGGAGCTGTCTACATCATTCAAACGGGGGAAAACATCAACGCCGATCAGAGTTCAGACAGATCAGGGAGAGATGATATGTTCTCCTTATTCAAAAATTTTGTCTTGCATTATCCGCGTCAGATCCGGGCTTTACTTAGTTCTCAAAGGTTGAGTGAACAGACTATTAATGAATTTAGTCTGTTCACCTCAAACCTAAAAGTGCAGAACTACTTGACCAAACAAACAATGCTTTGTGATTGAAGATAACTAGTCTCAGTTGGAAGGACACACGATGACAAATTACGAGAAATGTCCTATTTCTAGTGGGCAAATGCAGCCTGTCTTTTCAGAAACAGTTTTAGGGAAGTATTCAGTAACTTACTACTACTGCGAGGAAAGTGGCATTCTCAAAACTGAAACACCCTACTGGCTGAATGAGGCATATCAAGACGCGATCGCCGACACGGATGTAGGTGTCGTTATGCGAAATATCGCTGCCAGTAAATTCTTGGAGCGTATTCTTCATCACTTGTTTCAGGGAGAGGGTAAATTCTTGGATGTTTCAGGTGGCTACGGTCTTTTAACTAGATTAATGCGAGATAAGGGATTTGATTGCTACACAACAGACAAATACTGTGAAAACATTTTTGCAAAGGCATTCGAGCCGACAACAGGATTTAGGGCAGACGCTCTTTTTGCATTTGAGGTGTTAGAGCATCTTGAGAATCCTCAAGAGTTCCTGAAAGAAATTTTTGATAGATATAGTTGTAAAACTTTAATCTTTTCCACATTGACTTTCTCTGATCGCATTCCACCTAAAGATTGGTATTATTATTCTTTCGAAACTGGACAGCACATCACGTTTTACCAACCTCGCACTCTAGCTCTTTTAGCAGAAATCTTCGGCAGTAAATACTATATGATCAGTCCAGATATACACATCATCACCGATATTCACCTGTCAACAACTTCTCGCCTCCTGCTCTTCAATAAGTACTTACGCAAACTTTACTCCTTCTATGTTCAACGGCAACGTCAGGGATTGAGTAGAAATTGGGATGATTATTTGCTTTTAAAGGAAAGTGTCAAAGCTCAATCAAATGGTATTCCTACGGAACTAATGCGGTACTGAGATCTCAGTTTGCAATGATTAGTTAACACTCATTTATCAACGATTTTTCTCTGGATTTGAATTGCTGATTATATCAAGATGGTGAAAGTGAGTTTATGGCTTAGGAAGTTATGGTGAGAGTTGTTTACGACTATCAAACTTTTGCCATGCAACAGTATGGTGGGATTTCTCGCTATTTTTACGAGTTAGCAACTCGCATTGCAGCGAGTCATGAGTTTGAAGTGCAAATTTTAGCTTTTGCTTACTTAAACGAATATCTCAAGCAGTGCCCACCCGGTCTAGTTGTAGGTTCGCCTGTACCTAGAATTCCAAAGGTTCAAAAACCGCTTTCAATCTTAAGTCGTGAACTTTCCCGGTTAGCTTTACACAACAATCCTCCAGCGCTGCTCCACGAGACGTTTTATTCTTCTCGTCGGTTAGTACCAAAACAAACTAGAATTGTCACGACTATTCACGATATGATGCCAGAGATTTTCCCGGAGATTTTTGGTCAGATCTTCTCAACGGAAGCAAGGCGACAGTGTGTAGAGCGAGCTGACCATGTTATTTGCGTTTCCGAGAATACAAAGCAAGACTTGATCAAGATCTTAGAAATTGACCCAAACAAAGTAACAGTTGTTTATCACGGGCCAGCCTTTCAAATAGAGGATTTTGGAGATTTACCTGCTCCTCCCATTTCAGCTCCTTACATTTTGTATGTGGGCAAGCGCGACGCCTGCAAAAACTTTGATCGCCTGCTAAAAGCTTATGCTCTATCTAAGTATCTTCCAAAAGACTTCAAACTTATTTGCTTTGGCGGAGATGCCTTGTCTGATCAGGAACTCAAACTGGCTCATGAATTAGGGTTAGCTGAAACACCCCTAATTCATTTAACGGGAGACGATCTCCTTTTAGCAAGTTTATACAAAGGAGCATCTATTTTTGTTTATCCTTCATTGTATGAAGGGTTCGGAATGCCGCTGCTGGAGGCGATGTCCTTGCAATGCCCAGTGACTTGCAGTAACACTAGTAGCTTGCCAGAAATCGCCGGATCTGCAGCAGAATATTTTAATCCCTACGAACTAGAAAGCATAATAGAAGCGATTGAAAAGGTTGTGTATTCGTCGGCTAGATCGACAGATTTAGTTGCGCTCGGGAATGAAAGAGTGAAAGCGTTTTCCTGGAAGATTTGTGCTGAGAAGACGAGTGAGGTGTATCAATCACTTCTATGAGCGTTTCTCGACCTAGGTGTTAAAGATTGTCTTGATTCCTACACAAAAATCCGGTATACACTTTGTTAGAAGTCTTACATGCGCTACAATCAGTATTCTGCATAGAGTTATTAACATCAACACCTTAATATTGTCGGTTACATAGCCAGCGATTCGATATTCAAGACTGTACGCTTCCAGCTTTATCTTATCAAATTGCGTAGCTTATGGCATTAGCATGATTGAAAGCATTACATACCATAGCGAGCTGATTGCTTTAATTGTTTCGCATCGGTTTGAGCAATCTGGAATTCATTTTTTCACTCCAAATGAACTTTCTCAACAGCTTGCTTACATGCATCACCCTGCGGGAAAGATTATTCAACCGCATATTCACAATCCAGTTCCAAGACAAGTCGAATACACTCAAGAGGTTCTGGTGATTAAGCGAGGAAAGCTGCGCGTTGATTTCTACACAGAACAACAAGAGTACCTGGATAGCCGCATTTTAGAAGCAGGAGATGTGATTCTTCTCATTAAAGGTGGTCATGGATTCGAGGCGCTTGAAGAGATAGAGATGTTTGAGATTAAACAGGGTCCTTATGTTGGAGACAGGGACAAAACTTGCTTTGCTGCCGCTTCCTTAGAGGAGATCAAAGTTCTTTCTGAAACCGAGTTAAGTGTAGAGGTAATTTAACAGAATTTGAGCCCAAATTAACATAGATGCTTGAAGTAAGATATGAGTCCAATTCCAGTTAACGAGCCACTCCTGAATGGCAACGAAAAGAAGTACCTAAACGAGTGTATCGACACTGGTTGGATCTCTTCAGAGGGTCCCTTTGTCAAACAGTTTGAGGAACAATTTGCTGCCCGTGTGGGACGCAAGTTTGGCATTGCTGTTTGTAATGGCTCAGCCGCGATCGATGCTGCCATCTCAGCCTTGAAAATTGGTGCAGGCGATGAAGTTATCTTACCAACCTTTACGATTATCTCCTGTGCAGCTGCGATCGTTCAAGCCGGGGCGATTCCCGTTGTGGTTGATTCCGACCCCCTCACCTGGAACATGGATGTGAGCCAGATTGCAGCCAGGATTACTCCCAGAACCAGAGCGATCATGGTGGTTCATATTTATGGGTTGCCCGTTGATCTGGAGCCGATCCTAGCATTAGCAGACCAACACGGCTTATCCGTGATTGAGGACGCTGCCGAGATGCATGGTCAGACTTACCGGGGAAGACCCTGTGGTAGTTTTGGTGACATCAGTACCTTCAGTTTTTATCCCAATAAACACATCACCACGGGCGAGGGTGGCATGATCGTCACGGATGATGAGCAATTGGCAGAACGGTGTCGATCGCTGCGAAACCTTTGTTTTCAACCCCAAGCTCGCTTCATTCACGAAGAATTGGGTTGGAACTTTCGCATGACCAACCTGCAAGCGGCATTGGGGATTGCTCAACTGGAGCGATTAGACGAATTTGTAGCCCGAAAGCGGCGCATGGGACAACGATATACCCATCTGCTGGGAGATATTCCCGGAATCCAACTACCTCTAGCTCAAACGGAATATGCCGAGAACATTTACTGGGTGTACGGGATTCTTTTAGAAAATACCCTCCCATTTGATGCCAAAGAATTAATGCAGCGTCTAGGGACACACAAAATTGGCACTCGTCCCTTCTTCTGGTGTATGCACGAACAACCGGTGTTTCGCCGCATGGTCTTATTTGAAACGACATCGTGTCCAGTTGCTGAGAATATGGCTCGCCGGGGATTTTATATTCCCAGTGGGTTAGCGCTAACCGACGAGCAGATCGATCGAGTTGCCCAAGTCATTAAGGAGATTTTGGTATGAAGTACCGGATTAAAAAAGTGCTTGAGGAAGCGCCCATTGTGCGATCGATGTATTACACCATCCGCAAGCCATTCTATGAACGGAGGTTTGCAACGAACTGCTATGGTGGATTTCGGGGAGTGTTTAGCACATTTGAAGAAGCGATCCAATCGGCTCCTAAAACCAAAACTCTTGGTTACGATGACCCTGAATTGGCAGCAGAGTATGTGCAAATGCTGGAAACAGGAAACTGGGAAGGTAGCAAATCTCTGGTTCGCCCACTCGACTATCCTGTGATGTTCTGGTTAAACACCCTCCTGAACATCCAGCAGGTTCCTCCAACTATTTTTGACTTTGGTGGGAATGTTGGATTTCACTACTACACCTATGCCAAATATATTCAGTATCCAGACCATCTAAAATGGATGGTTTGTGAAGTGCCAGCTATTGAAAAAGCTGGACGCAAGTTGGCTGAAAGGCTTTCTTCTACCCATCTTTCTTTTGTGGCCGATTTTGCTGAAGCAACGCACTACGAGATATTTCTAGCATCGGGTTCCTTGCAATATCTGCAAAATTTCTCGGACTTACTCTCTCAACTGCCTTGCAATCCCAATCATCTGCTTATCAACCGATTGCCCCTTTATGACGGAGAAAGTTTTGTCACGCTGCAAAATGGTGGCAAAGTGTTTTACCCTCAATATGTATTCAATCAAGCCAACTTCATCGAGTCCCTGACAAAGCTAGGCTACAAATTGATTGATATTTGGGAAGATGCTCAAGATGCCTGTATGATTCCATTCCACCCGGAGTACTCTGTTCATTGTTATCATGGACTCTATTTGAAGCTAGAGAATTGATTTGTTACAACAAGTCAGCACTACATTCAGTTAGTGATCGCAGGACTGTTTTACTACCTTAAGTTCGAAGGTTGGCATGATTGTGTTTAATCAATACGCTCGTTATTACGACCTTCTATACCGCGATAAAGACTATTTGGGTGAAGCCCAATTCATTCACCAGCTTGTGCAAGCTCATGCCCCCGAAACGAAATCGATTCTGGATTTAGGGTGTGGAACGGGAGTTCATGCACTTCACCTGGCAGAAAAAGGCTATCGTGTGCATGGAGTGGATCTGAGTGAACAGATGCTGGTGAAAGCGAACGATCGCTCGTCTCAATTACCAGCAGAGGTTGCAATTCAATTAAGTTTTTCTCAGGGTGACATTCGCCAGTTTCGGTTGAATCAGCAATTTGATGCTGTCGTTTCTCTCTTTCATGTCGTGAGTTATCAAGTCACTAATCGCGATCTGAAAGATACCTTTGCTACTATCAAAGCTCACCTTAAACCAGGTGGAGTTTTAATTTTTGACTGCTGGTATGGACCTGCCGTTTTATGTGAACAACCTAGCACACGCATTAAACGTTTAGAAGATGGAGAGATTAGCGTTACGCGGTTAGCGGAGCCTTTGCTCCAAGCCAATGCAAATGTGGTGGATGTTCACTATCAAGTTTTTATTCAAGATAAACAAACACTGAGGGTGGATCAACTGCAAGAGAAGCATTCGATGCGCTATCTATTTCAACCAGAGATTGAATTACTATTAGAGCAAGTCAATCTCAAATTGATTGACAGTGGAGAATGGATGACCGGCGCAATTCCCAGTACGAAAACCTGGGGTGTGTATTTTGTCGCCCGATAGACTCAACGCACCGTAAACCATGAATTTACTAAAGACTAGATTCTGAGTAGTCCAACCCTATGAAAGTTTGCATCTTTACCGGAACTCATAACGCAACAACAGGTGGGGCTTACACATTTGAAAGTCAGGTGTTTGAAGCACTGGCAGCGTCAGCACACGAAAGTAGGCACCAGTTCTTCTTATTTAGCTATGGGTCTCAACTTCAACAATTGAAACCCTCCCCGCGAGTGGATGCAAACAGTAATTGCCTCTCGAACAACCAATCCAGCTCTTTTACCTCACGAGTGGTACAGATGTTACGGGCATCGATAGGTCAACTGAAACCTGTGAAGACCTGGTATCAGAACTATCGACTGAATGCCTTGAAGCAGGCGGGTATCGATGTGACATTAGCGCTCTCTTCCACCTATTTAACAACTGCGATTCCTTACATACCGATTATTTGGGACATCGACCACAAGCGGTATCCTTTTTTCCCTGAGGTAAGTGCAGAGTCCTGGGAAAGTCGAGAGCAGTTTTACGCCAAGATGATCGCTCAAGCCGCAGTCGTGATTACTGGTACGGAGTTTGGTAAGTCTCAAATCGGACGGTTGTATGGCATACCGCCCGAACGAATCACCGTGATTCCCATGCCAACTCCCCAATATGTTCTAAGTTCTCCTAGTGATGACGGGAAAGAGATACTACAAAAATATCAAATTCCTGAGAATTATCTGTTTTATCCAGCACAATTTTGGGCCCACAAAAATCATGTTGGACTTCTCCTGGCAGTTCAATTGTTGCGGGATAAATACAATCTCAAGTTACCTGTTGTCCTCTCTGGGTTTGACCAGGGAAATCAGCCTCATGTCAAGCAAGTGGTTGAGCAACTTGGTCTATCTGAGCAAGTCTATTTCGTAGGCTTCATCACTCAAACTGAAGTGGTTACTTTATACCGCAACGCATTTGCGCTTGCCTACGTGTCATTTTTTGGACCCGATAACTTACCGCCCTTGGAGGCAATGGCGTTAGGATGCCCGGTTGTTGCCTCCCAGTTACCCGGTTCAGAAGAGCAACTGGGAGATGCTGCTCTGTTATGTGATCCTAAATCAACTGAACAGATTGCGGAAGCGATCAAAACTCTCTGGGACGATGAGTTGTTACGCCAGACCTTGATTCAAGGGGGCAAAGAACGATCGCTGAAATGGACAACCAAAGATTACGCAAGGAGAATATTTGCGACTCTCGACGACTTTGAAACAATGCGACGCTGCTGGAATTAGAGTAACAGTCGCAAATTATGCCTTTCGGTTGAAACAGTATGAACTTTCCTTCTCGCTTATATACCCTGGATCTTGCTCGTGGACTTGCGGCTTTTATCGTCGTTCTCTGGCACTGGCAACACTTCTTCTAAGATCAGTATAAGTTGCCGCAGAATTTCGCTTTCGACAAACAGCCCTTGTATAAAAGCTAGACATAGTAGGACACGTAGATTAATTGTCGTGGCGCGATCGCCAATTTTAGAACACAGGATTTGTGATTGTTGAGTGGACAATGTAATTGTCATTTCACATCTATCGAATCTATTGGGTTTTCATCTGGCAAATCAATGCGATCGATCGCTTGTGGTTCACCCGTAATCGCATCTAATCTGACCTCACTCAAGTTTGTGCAGGAGCTACAACTTGGGAATTTTAGTCAATGATGAACAGGAGATTCCGTTAGCCGTGAAGCGAATCATGGGGCAACGGGAACATTACAGAACTCGATGTATAAATTTTTGTAATACCTACGCATCTTTTGAAGCCCACTGGTCAAATTTCTGTACCAGAATGTTGGATGTTACTGGAATCGATCTACAAAAACCATTCTAATTCTTCGTTGAGAATTTACTGCCGACCCGCTTTCTCCCATCTTTCTTGAAACTGTTGATGCCAGATTAAGCCAATTAATGTAGCAATAAACAGCATGTATCCTGGCTCTTCCATTTGCGTAAAAATGAAACCATGAACAGCAACGGTTAACATCAAAAACTTCGGTATATCACCGACACAAATACGTCGCCAAACGATCGAGCAAAGATATAAATAGGCACCAAGTCCAACAAATCCCAAATCGCACCAAATTGCCGCCCACCCCCAGAATGGTGAGAAAAAGCTGCTATCTGCCCAACCAGAAAAGACGACAGCCCAGGTTTCATCACCAACTGTAGTTCTAGTAGCTCCTAAAGGAGTTAACAAGGCACTGTAGTCTTTGAGCATCCACCCTCCCAAACGGTCGATCGTATGACCTGGACCTAGCCCCATCAGCCAATTTAGGGGAGAGTGAAAGTGCTCGATGGTGATTCGAATGCCGGAAGATTTCATCACTGTCGCGTAACCGTCTGAACCATACATTTCTGGTCTAATCCAGACCGTAAATGCACTGAGAGCCTCAATGTTGTAGATTGCCCAAGTAAATCCAGTGATAAATATAGCGATACCAATTACATACGAAAGAAATCTACCAAAATCCTTCACTTTACTGAGGCTAAGGATAACGAATCCTAGAACTAATGTTAGAACTACCTGTTTTGCATCAGAAATAATAACATTGCCAAAACCAAGCGCTGCAACTAATGAGCGCTTCCACAGCGGTTGTTCTTTTGCCCAGAAGAAATAGTAAACGGCAAAGCTGCAAGAAACCGAAGCCCCAACCACATGGCCAGAACCGGAGCGGTAGAAAACTCCCTGAATGTTATCCATTTCACCTGGCAGACGGTGTAGCCTTAATACGAACTTCTGCACATAGACCAGAAATAGGTGAAAAAACAGAAAGCGATTAATCCAGGAACGAAACCAGTTGAACCGCTCCTGTGACAATGGCAACAGCACCAGAGCCAGCAGTAGCATGAAGGGTTCACCTAGCAATAGGAACTTAAGAACGACGTTAATAACGCCTGCATTATTGAGAAGGGCACTGGTAAAGATCGCTATCAAGAAAACCCACAAACCAACCAAAAGTTCTCGGACGACCGAGAGTTGATGTTGGTCCTTGGGGCGAGCTTTCAGGATAATTAGCCCCAGCGCATAGGGAACCAAAACGAAATGAAGGAAGTTAATGAGAGCTGGAATCCTGAGAGTCGTTAGCAATCGTGGGAAAAAGGCACTGGCGAATGCCAGAAGTAAAATCAAGGAGTTTTTAACAACTCCAGTACGTTTATCTGATGCAGCAGAATTTTTAAAGGGAACGGCTTCCGGTTGCACTCGCTACCTCCAGAGACAAAGGGTTTGCGTTCTCCTGTACAACTGCTAGATGACGGTAAAGATTGCGATGGAATCCAGCGGGGGCAATCCACTGCTCCCACAGATTACGACACTCGTATTGAAGGTTAATGAACTCTTGAGGGGAGATCCTTTCATGAAACTCGGCTATCTTCTCATCAATTTTATGGAGTTCAGTTTCCTTCACCCAGACGCAGTAGTTCTTCCAATTTACTGCAAAGTCGTAGGGCAACACACAATCGGTATCGACAAAAACGGGAATACGGCCACAACTTAAGGTTTCATAAAAACGGAATGAGTAATTACCCGAACCCCGGCAACAGAAGACGTAATCGCTATCTACCATGTTTTGTACATATTCCATTCTCATTCGCTGCTGAAAGGCGAAATCTGGTTCAGTGAAAAAGACGGGATAGTCTCGTTGAACGAAGTTAGGTTCAATCAACTTGCTCTTTGAGAGTTTAGAGAGTGCCCAAAGTCTTAAAACATGTCCAATGTTGTAGGGGGGAACACCTGCTTTTTCCTTGAGGAAGAACTTACGCCCCTGATACAGAAAGTGTTTCGCATAGGTTTTAAGGCTTTTCGTCACAGCAAATCCACAGAAACCGACAACAGGCTTCGCAGATTTCTGTCGAACCAGCAATTGGTGATTCAGGTACTTCTGAACAAAGTCTTCACTCCAAGCGGGAAAGGCAAAACTATTTAGTTCTCGTATCGAACGGTAGAGGGAATGACGGAAGATCAGATCAGTGTTGATGGGTAATTGAAGATGTGAACAATCGCCACTAAAAAAGCTAATCGATCGCTTGTCTGATTGTTTAATGTGTTGCACAAACTGCACAGCAGCTTCCTGTCGCTCCAACCGAAGAACAGGTTCCCAATCCGTCGGTAATACAGCTAAATCTGCCTCTTCAAGCGGCGACAGTTCAAAGAGAGAATTGCCTACATTGATATAATCATCAAACATGCCACTTTTGGGATCATCACTCGACTCTGGAGGGTATTCCCAGAAGGGGTAGAGCATGGGAATACAATCGGCTTTGTCAGAAAAATAGGCTTTGCTTGAGAAGAGTTTGAGTTTCATTACCAGATAATTTTTCTCGAAGAGCTTGATTTCCGTGATCAGCAAGGCTTAGTTGTGTCATCTGGCAGAAGCTAATGATAGGTGCTTTGACGGGTCATGGAATTAACACGTAAGGTAGCCCCCTAGAGAACCTGAGCAATTATAGCTCAAGATAAAGGAAAATCGGAATAAATTTCGATCAATTGCTGATAGTTTCTTGCTGCTGTGTACTTGGTTTCAAATTCCCTGCGGGACTCCTGACGCATGGTTGCCCAGGCGATCGGATGCGATATCAACCACTCAACCTGGGTTGCCAGGTCTCCCGAATCACCTGGCTGAAAGTGTAGTCCAGTGCGCCCTGCGTCTACGAGTTCCGCGATCGCCCCCAGGTTTGACACAATCACGGGTGTGCCTTTGGCAAACGCCTCAATCACCACACGCCCAAACGTTTCGTACCACTTGGATGGCACAATCACCATCCGCGCTTCTCCCATTAGCTCATAAACCGTTTGCATTGGCAGCCGTCCCAACCATTCCACGGCTGGCATTTCCTGGCTGGCCGCCGCCACTGCTTCACTCAATGGCCCATCTCCGACAATTTTCAGGGGAATCTTACCCTGCAACTGCTTCCATGCCGATAACAAAACATCTAATCCTTTTTCAACCGAGAGTCTGCCCACATAAAGCGCAAACCCTCCAGTTCCCTGCCCGATGCCCGGATCGGGATCAACGAAATGAGGCTTGACTACGATTTTTTCTGAAGGTAGCCCGCCCTCAATAAACTTCTTCCGGGCGAACTCGGTTAAAGCAATATACAGGTCAACTTGCTGCTGCCAGGTTTTTAGAAACCGATGAGTGGCTAGCATGGCTGCAACTGCACCGGTAGCTGCTCGGCTCTCCCGATAACACGCGTGTTGTACCCCTGACCAGGGAATGGGTTTGCCCAAACAATCTTCACACACTCGTCCATCTCTGAAAAACAGCGCATTGGGACAGAGAAGTCGATAGTTGTGCAAGGTTTGAATCACCGGAATCTGTTTCTCTTTCGCCGCGTAGTAGGCCGCCGGAGAAATCAGAGGGAACAGATTATGGACGTGCATCACGTCGTATTGATGCTGGTCAAGCTGCCGTTGTAGAGCCTGGTAGGCAGTAGATGACCATACGGTTTGAATAGCTGCCTGCATGGATCCCATCTCTGCCACTCGATCGTTCGAGTCCTCGTAAATGTCTACGGTATGGCCCATCGTTTCCAGGAGCGATCGTTCGGCGTCCCGAACTTCTTCTTCCCCGCCGCGAATTTGATACCGATTGTGCACACTTAAAACTCGTAAGGTGCGGGTCTGGGAATTCGACAAAACACTGAGGGTAGACATAGCAAATTTCTGAGAGGAGTTCAAGATGGGGCGGATACATTAGTCGAATCAAGAGCCGCTTTCACCACTTTCGGCTGCACAAGTTTCTCATATAACTCTGAAAACAATTGCTCTCTGCCCTCCCAACTATAGGTTTGTCGGACAAGTTGCCTGCCGGCCAGTCCCATCTGTTGCCGCAACTCTGGCTCGCTCGCCAACCGCCGCATCGCCACTGCCAAATCACGAACTGCCTGCTCTGGGTGGTTTGCAAGAACTTTGATCCCCGTTTCGTTTGTAACTTGAGCACCTGGGCCTCCCAAATCTAAACAGAGAATTGGTCGGCCTGCTGCCATTGCCTCCCGCAGAACCCAGCCACCTGAATCATGGAGACTGGGATGCACCAACACATGCGCTTCTGCCAGTCGAGCCAGGGTTTCTGATCGGGACAGGCGACCCCAGAACTTCACCTGTGAGGCCACATCCAGGTCTGTAGCCAACTGCTGGAGTCGCTCTAATTCTGGACCGTCCCCTACCACCCAATACTCAGCATCTGGCAACCCGGCTTGAGCAAAGGCTCGAATACCCAGATAAAAGCCTTTCCAATGCAGTACTCTACCCATGCTGATGAACCGCACGGGTTGGTCGGGGGGAGGAGGGGTTTGAGAGAGGCGATCGATCTCTTCCAGATACAAACACGCTTCGGCCATCACCTTTACCTCTTTCGCGCCCAGGCGATACAACTGTTGAGCTGTGTCCTTTGTGCCCGCAAAAATCGCAGCACTGTTACGAACCGTCAGCCACACAAAGGGATCAAGTTCTCCAGCCCAGCGAAACAGAAGCCGTGCTGTTTCGTAGAGTTTTGCTTTAAGACTGAAATCTTGCCAGAATGGCAGAGGAGCCGATTCACCTCCACCTACTGGCCCCCAGACAAAGGGGATCGGTAACAAGGATAGGAAACTGGGAGTGGCATAGCGATTGAAGGTGACGTGATGGCAAATATCGAACCCGATCGCTTGATGCAACCGTCGGGCAACAAAGTAGGCTTGAATTTGCCACAGGTAATAATGCAGTTGCATGGCACCGGATTGCCCCCAGCGCATACTGTCCTGCCAGAAGGGGAGGGTGAAGTAAACGAAATGCAGGTTGGGGACAGGGTTGCGTTTTAGTTCAGCGGCGATCGCCTCCCGACTTTCATCCGGTCGCGTCAACACCCAAACCTCGTGATGCCGCGCCATTTCCCGTGCCACACTCCAGCCTAAGCCAGGCTCAGAGCCGCGATTGGGTTCGCAGGAGTAGGCTGATAGTAAAACTTTCATGCCAGGGAGTACTCCGATCGTGAAGAGGATGGTTTATCTGCAATCACTAGGTAGCTACCGTAGACTGCCAGAATTGGAAATTGATCGCCAAGCCAGCGAGATACTTTACCACTACCCTGAATCTGCAGATTGGTAAAACCAATCTGCTCCAGCAAGTGCTTGAGGACAGAGGGATAGTGTTGAGACACATGAGCACCCCCTAAAACACTACCACCCGTCAGTTTAAGCCGGATGTAGTCGGGGTTGGGGGTTGTCATCAGTAATCTACCCTGAGATTTGAGAACGCGATAGAACTCTTTCAGAGTTTGAGTTACATCCTGCTCGTATAGGTGCTCAATAAATTCACCGGCCACAATGACATCAAAGCAATCTTTATCGACGTTAATATCAGTTGAGTATGAACAGATCGTGCGATCGTAAATCTCAGCCGAGATTCTGTTCAACCGTTTCGCAACACAATCCAAACCAACTAACTGCAAATCAGGATTGAGTGCCTTAAGGACTGCACCGCCTCGACCAACGTTGCACCCCACATCTAACACCGTTCGGGTTGAAGCAGGAAAGTATCGGAAAAACTGAGCATAGCGCTCTGATGTAAACGGGTCAGTTTCGCTAATCTCTTGAGCCTCATTCAGTTCTACATAATCCTGCATCATTCAGAATCTCCTGAGATTAGAGTCTAGATGCTCATTGGTTCTATGTTCCGAGGCTAGTTTAACCAGTTCGACTTGAATGATGCCACAATTTGAAATTTTGCCCATTGAGTGAACCAGGACACAATTTTGGTGATAAAAAGACTGGTTCCTAAACAAACGCCGTAGCGCTCAACGCAATGAAAGAACTTGGTTGGTAGACGATAGGGTGACTTCTTACTCAGAAACAACGATTGAAACGTTTTAGTCGCAGATATGCCGGGGGTAAAAAACTTTTGAATACCCAATCGCTCATGAACCGGTCCAATTAAATTTGCTTTCAAATCACCCAGCAGGTAGGCTTTAAACCCAGCTCGATAGGCTCTGAAGATATAGGTGTCATCCCCTGAATAATGCGGAAACCGATGAGCATCCGGAACCCCAATGGAGTCATACACCTGTCTGGGAATCCCCACACACCACCCTGACATGCCATCCACTTCCAGGACTTCTCCCAGCTGAGCCGCAACTCCCTGTCGTCCCTGAGACCCATTGTGTTGGGCGATCGCAATTCCGTTGACAGGGGCGTAACAGGTGGGAGCGGCGATCGCCCCTGGATGCTGCCGCATAAACTCCACCAGTCCGGCTAATGTCCCGGCATCCGGCAAACAATCATCATTCAACCAGATGAAGAACTCAGCCCCTTGTTGAGCAGCGTATTGCATTCCCATCGCCACTGCACCTGTCCACCAGAGATCGCCTGTGCCCGCAACAACTGCGACATTGGGGTAGCTAGCCTGAATTGCGGCGGCTGTGCCATCGGTAGAAGCGTCATCGACGATCACAACCTGGTAGCGGGCTAAATCCCCCGTTTGTGAGAGATGGTGCAAACACGCCAAGGTTGTTGCTTTGCGGTTATAGACAGGAATAAGGATATAAACAGATTCTTTGACCGCTTTCATGAAAAAATCCTGCTTCAAAGGAGTGTAACTTAGTCTTTTGCTTGAAGAACAATCAAAGCATGGTCAGGAATCAACCAATGAAACCCGCTGAACTTTAAAGGTAGTAGCTCTCTTAGAACAAATTTAGCTGCATTCACGATCGGTCTTGCATGAGCAGTACTCGCTAGGGTTGGTGTCCAGCTAATCAACTGAATTTTCGGATGAGTTTCGAAGTAACGTTTTGATGGCACAACAATGTGTTCTGGAAAACGCACATACCACCAATTAGAGCCAACCAATTTAGCTGACAGACAGGATGAGTCTCCCGTTAAGAACACAATCTTTCCTCTAGGAGCTAGCATCGCTAAGCAAGTATCTAAGAACTTGGGAAAATCATAGATATGTTCAACTACATCAAAGGCAGTAATAACATCAAATGAACCTTCGACGTGATCAAGGCTGGAAAAGGCCTCATGATTTTTCTCCTTCAGAATTGTCAGGCTTGCTGAAGAGTATTCAACGCCAGCCGTCTTACAGCCCTTTTTCTGGGCAAAATCCAAAAAACTCCCTGTATTGCAACCAATATCTAAAATCCGCAGTCCTGGATCAAGTAATGCATTTAATGTTTTAACTGTGATGGCAGTTTTATGTTTTTCAAAGGGACGAGGAGACCATCGTTCCTCAGCATCTCCCTGAGAATATAGTTCAATTGACTGTTCTTCAGAAACAATGTTTTGAACAAACAGTGAATGACAGCTTTCGCACTCCCATAACTCAGATACTCGCTTTAGATTCACCTGCTGATTAGAATAATAAACGGGTGAGAAGTAGTCTAAATCACCTTTCTTTCGAATTGAAGCTGAACTACAGACTGGGCAAGAATCTGATCTAAAACTATTTTCAACAAGCTTCGAAATTGTCTCTGTAGAAGTACTCATGGGCGACCTCAGTAATTCAAAACAAATTCAACCACTTCAGCAAGGGAGTTTGAAACATTACTAATGCTGTGGCTCTCCATGATTTCTTTAGATCTTGTTCCCATACTCTCAATTAATTCGGGTTGTTTGATCAGTTCAATCAGTAACTTTGTTAAATCCTCTGGTTGATGAGGATCGAATACATAGCCATTTTCACGATCGATCACCAGTTCTGAAACTCCAGCCCACTTTGAGCAGAGAATGGGTTTACCCAGCATCATCGCTTCAACAACCACTAGTCCCCAGACATCTTCAAGAGTTGGAAACACAAAAACATCTGAGGTCTCTAAAAACTCTCCCACATGTTCATACTTCACCTGCCCAATCCAATGCACTTGCTCAGTTAAACCATGCTTCTGAACAAATTCTTCCAGTTCAGAACGTTGTTCACCCTGTCCAATTAGCATCAGAGAGTATTGTGTGAATCCTTGATTTTTGAGCAATACACAGGCTTGTAGCAGTTCATAAACGCCTTTCCTGGGAATGATACTGCCAGCGTATGAGAAGATGGGCCGCTGGAGATTTTGTACCAAGTTTTCCTGGCACTCCTGTTGCTGCTTGTATGCCTCCAGATGGGGCACGAGATAAGGTCTGGCAAATACAGTTTCTTTCTTGGCACCCAAAACACTAAGTAAGTAGTCTTTCCCAGCCTTGCTGTTCGTGATGATTGCGTCGGTAAAGTGAATCATAACTCTTCGGATAAACAGACGCAGCCAGGATTTTGAGTAGTCCACACTGGGAGAACTACCATCATAGACAATTACCACTTTCCAGCGTTTGACGACCTTTAATGCAAGAGCCGCAATCGTCCAAATTGAAAATCCAGTGGAAAAAATAACACTCGGGCTGAACTGAATCAGGTACTTGACGATCACGGGTGACAAGTAAGTCCAGGTTTTGCCATATCCTTTGTGAGCGGGACTGTTTGAGAGCGATACAACTTTGATGTCTCCCACCTGCTGTACCCCAAAAGAGTCTTCAAACCCCTTTAAAAATCCCGGCCACTTGGCTGTAAACACCATAGTATTGGGAAACAGTCGAGAAAACTCGCTCATGATAGGTTGCCAGTAATCTCCTGCAACTTGCAAAAGCCATGCAACTTTAGGAGACGTATCCTTTTGGCTGAGGTGAGACATGACAATTTTTGTGTTTCAGTTTATCGACAACTAGCGAACTTCAGCTTGACTACTCTCATGAATTGTACTTGACTTGTCTAGAACGACCTCCTGATAACTTCCAGACTTGAGTACTCGACCACCCGCAAGAACATAAATTTTGTCGCAGTGCTCGATCGTCGAGAGACGATGGGCGATAATAATCATGGTCTTTGTTCCACTTAAGGACTTAATGGATTCCGTAACCAGGCTTTCAGTCTCCATATCTAAAGCCGCCGTTGCCTCATCTAGAACCAAAATTTCCCGCTCGTGGTAGAGCGCCCGAGCAATACCGACCCGTTGACGCTGGCCTCCTGATAGGCGGACTCCGCGTTCACCCACATAAGTTTTGATCCCCGCTGGCAGTTGCTCAATCAACTCCGTCAGTTGGGCTGCTTGGATCGCCCGCTCCAACCGGTGGGAGTTGATCTGGTCATCTGCAACACCAAAAGCAATATTTCGCTCTATCGTGTCATCGGTCAAGAAAATGGACTGGGGAATATAAGCAATTAGATTCTGCCACGAACGCAGATTATCGTAGACTGAAATTCCATCAACTTGAATATCCCCCCTTTCCGGCATAAGCAGTCCCAAGATCACATCCACCAGGGTTGTTTTTCCCGATCCAGACTTGCCAATTAAACCAATCGCTTGCCCTCGTTTGATTTCTAGCGAAACATCCTTCAACGCTGGACGTTCAGCACTAGGATAGGAGAACGTTATTTCTTGCAACCTAACTTGATTTTCAAACGTTATCAACCCGCAATGTTGCTGTGAAGGTAAGTTGCTTTTAGGGTACAACCGATCGTGTAGAGCCAGAGGTAGGTCAATCTCTAGCTCTTTGAGAATCAAATAAAGCTCATGCACAATGTAGGTTGAATTCTTCAGGTAACCAACCGACTGCATGAAATTACTGGCTGCAGGTAAAAGCCGAATCGCTGCCATCCCAAAAACACTGAGGGTTGCAGTCAAGTTTTGCGAATTCTTATCTGTGAGCAAGTAAACAATCGAGAAACCAACCAAGAAGGCAATCAGAACTGGCTCCAAGGTAAAGCGTGGGAGGCTGGCAAACACATTGCTTAACGCTACCGTTCTCTTAAACTTTTCCGCTTGAGCTAAAAGTTGAGCCTCAAAGTGATCCTCACAGCCAATCACTTTCACGTCTTTTAATCCACCAAGTCCGTGATGAATTGCGCGAATCATTTCAATATCGGCTTCATGGCTTTCTCGACCCCAAACTGAGAGGTTATGCCGGAAGCGATACAAAAACATGGCCACAACTAACAATACGGCTAGGATGCTCAACGTTGCTCCAGCGTCAGTTTTGAACAACAGTCCCAGTAGTGAGACAATGACTACAATATTCGCGCAAGAGAACAGAAGGGGCATGATCACGCGGTTTGCGAATCCTTCCGACTCTTTCAGGATATTTTGGATTAGTTGAGCCGTGTTATGGGTTAGGTGAAATGTATAGGGTGCTCTCAGGTAGGCTCGCATCAGTCTTGCACGGAGTTCTGCCTGTTGACCAAAGCCAAAATTAAAAATGTATTTTGTGATGCTGAAACTTAAAAATGATTTGATACATAAGATACAAACAATTAGGATGCCAAACACTGAGACGAATTGAATATCCGATTGAAATCCGATGCCTGTATACAGCCAATTTGACCATGAGTTCTTCTGGATTGAACTTAAATCTGTTGCCAGTGCAATGAAAGGTCCAATTAGTCCAATCCCGAACGTTTCCAACAGAGAGGATATCAGGATCAGAAAGAGCAGAAGCAGAAGTTGCCTCTTCTTCCCTGACAAGATGTAAAAAAACCTAGATAGGTATTGGCGAAACATGTACGACTGTTATCCTCGCTGTAGACTTAACCATTGATGCATTCAATCTCTTTGCACCTCGAATTTACAGTTATTGAGTATATCTACGGTCACTAACACCACAAAATTCTACGAAAACAAGGAACCCCCAAAAACGCATCGGCTGAAAAATTTATCGCCCCTTTATGTTTCTCCTCCTTCTCCTGAAACTGAGATCAATTTCTGTTTGTAGTTAATCACAGATGCTTATGCCGAAACCGCTCTAAATCTTGACCCATCTGAGAGGCGGCCCGACTCCAAGTGAGGGCTTGTGCGGCCAGACTTGCTCCTTTTCGCCAATCAACTTGGTTTTGACGGTTGATCAACATCAATAGACTATCTGCCACTGAATCGGGATTGTCTGCATCTACGATCGTCAATCCACAGTCATAATCCGTGATGACATCAGCAAAGTGAGTTCCTGGCGTGACCATTACAGGTACTCCAAAAAACATGGCTTCCCGCAAACACCGAGTCATTCCTGTATCCCAGCGAGAGAGTAGTACCAGACCATCGGCATCTCTGAGGGGAGTTTTGCTACCAAACGGGTAACTGCCGGGTGGTAGTAGATAGACAGATTTTTGAAGCTCATGGTCATTAATAAATTTAACTGCCTTAGAGATGCCGCCCCGGTAGTCTGGCCCCATCAAAAATAAGCGGAAGGGAATGTTATCAGAACCAACGCGATCGCGGACCACCTTCACTCCATTCAAAAGCCGATCCAATCCCTTGTAATACCATTCAATGCGGCTCCAGAAGACTAGATTCGGCAAGCAATCGTTGTAACTCAACGTTTCTCGATAAAAATGCGTTTCAGGTTCGCTGCCCGCCACATCTGAAGGAATGATTCCTCGCACTAATGTCATAAAGTCTTGATAGGGACGGCTGTAATATTGCCGAAACTGCCGTCGCTCCTCTTTAGAGGAAACAATAATGGCATCGCTTTGCTTGACAAGCAGTGTACCAACTAACCATTTGTAAAGCCGTTTCAAGTGAGGATTGGCTGTGACTACAATTCGCTGCCTCAGCGTATCCTGGTAAACACCGTCCTGCTTCATAAACCGGACATTGGATTCGACAGTGAACATTTTTTTGGCAAACACTTCATCAGCCACTTGCCCTAGGGGATGAAGCACTATGGGTACTCCATGCCGTTTTGCCGATCGCACAACTGGTAAATTCGGTAATAGGAAAAATCCTAGAACAATTAAAACATCCGGCTTATCTTTCTGAAACCAGATTGGAAGCTTATAGAGCAGATCTTTGAAGTCTGAGTAAAGGTTAAATCGGACTCCCTCTGGGCGCAATTGCAAGTTAGCCCCATCTCCCCCCCAAAAGATAATTTCATGCTTCTCCACCAATGCAGAAGCCAGGTTGAGGAATTCAAATGCCTCCGAAGTGGTACTACAAATATCTCGGTAAAAAATGGCAATTTTCATAAGGTATAAATCAAAAAATCCATGCCCATGTCGATCCCAACTTCCTTCCGCACTTGCAGCACACACTTTAAGCTACACAAATTAAAGCTACACAAACCCTCCTCTGAAAACACGATGCTCATACTTTCCAGCAATCATTCTCTTGGATGTGATACGACTAATGTGTGCTGAGGCAATCTCAAGCCACCTGAAAATCGAAGCCAGTTGGAAAAGTTTTAGACGATTTATTAAATCCATATAACCGAAATCGTTGAGGCTACTGAGAATCCTACTGTGAATGTTATTAAGTTAAAGTGTGGTCGGCAAATTTCACACAAACTTAATAAAATCGGACAGAACTTAGGATATATTCCTCATAAGTGGTAATTCTTCGCCAAGAGCTTACGAATCTCTTACGGTTAGCTGTCCTACTGTGTAAGTAAACCATTATGGATCGCATGTATTGTCGGTTGCTGATGGAACTATTTCCGTTCACTTCTAGAGACTTTACCAGGATGAAACCAGTTCGTCAGTCATGCAGAGGGTAAAATCCCCTTCTGGAGGCTTCGTTTTCCCTGCCATGTTACAAATTATAAGTTTTTCAACGGTACGTATTGCTGTTAGAGATTTTGATTACCAATAGAGAGTTAATCTGGTGTGTTGAATCAATTCAGCAGATACTGCGTGACGTTGGTTCAGCAGCTCACCATATTCGAGAAATACAATACTCAGGAGTTTAACTGCATGAAAGCTATCCGCCAATTTTTCAAGAGTCCTGGAGTCAGAGGGCTAATTCATAGTTTCCTCCTCAAGATTGGTGACTCGTACAACATCTATTTAGTTAGGGGAAATATGGAGCCATCTTACCGATTCACCAATCCAGTCATGAGAATGAACGGTCAATGGTTTTATAGTCTCGACCTGATCAGGTGTGAAACAGTAGAGTTCCTAAGTAGAGAGATTTATGAAAGGGGTTTGGATGGTGATGTTGCAGAAGTTGGTGTTTACCAAGGTGAATTTGCTGCGCTAATCAACCATTTCTTTCCCGACAAGAAAATCTATTTGTTTGACACATTTGAAGGATTTGATTCGAAAGACATTCAAGTCGATGCAGAAAAGGGGTTTGACGTTGAAGACTATCATGACTTCAGTGGAACATCCGTAGACACTGTGTTGTCTAAAATGCCCTATGAGGAAAACGTTGTGATTAAGAAAGGATGGTTTCCAGATTCGGCTGTTGGGTGTGAAGATAGAAAGTTTTGCTTTGTGAGCTTGGATGTTGATCTATACCAACCAATTTACGCTGCATTGCATTGGTTTTATCCTCGTTTAGTAGAAGGCGGCTACATCATGGTAGATGACTATAGCACTGATAGATACAAGGGTGTAAAGGAAGCAGTTCGTGTTTTCGCGGCAGAGATGGGTATTAGTTATTTTGTGCTTCCGGATGTTACCGGAAGCGTCGTAATTGGCAAGCCACTAAAGGCTAATGTGAAATTTGAGAATTTGGTGGTGAATAGTGACGCTCTAAATTCAGTTGTTTAAGTGTTGGAACCTTCCATCAGCGGTATTCTCTGGATTTCTCACACGGCAGACAATCTTGCAAGAACTATGGAGAATTTTGCGCAAGATCAATGACTAACTCAACAAATTTCTTAATCAAGGAACTCTCTCCGAAGTCTTCTCCTCAGGGGGAAATGCTTTTGTTCTTGTGCAAATGGCGTTTGCCTTTTGTATGGAAGTTATACAGGTTGATTCTATGCTGTGACGTGTTTCAAAATTGCCATTCTAAAATTATACTCCCGCACCCTTACGGAATTGTGATTCATCCTGATGTTGTAATTGGGATTAATGTGGTTGTGATGCAACAAGTTACTATTGGGGTGAAAGATAAAGACTGCATTGTGCCAATTATTGAGGATGATGTCTATATTGGTGCAGGAGCAAAGGTTTTAGGTGGAGTGAGAGTCGGGCGAGGTTCTACGATCGGTGCGAATGCAGTTGTCACCAAAGATGTTCCGCCCGGTTCAACGGTTGTCGGTGCTAACAAAATTATTAAAACGTCTCTTTCTGAGGTAATTTAGTTCGGTCTTGATCGCTATTCCCAGTGAACCTACTAAGCCGGTATGAGTGTTCATAAATTGAGCGCATTGATAACAAGCGGCACTAGTTGGGCAGCTTGAATGTTTCGAGATAGAGCCTATTAATCCATGTTGGATGAGGTTCTGGCTGTCATCAGTATGACCTTCTAAACTTTCACGCCTGTAACATCGGGAGCATCAATATGATCGGTACACTCAACAAGGCGCTGAGTGCAAATAGCACCAGTAAGGAAAGATTAGTTTGGATTGATGTGGCAAAACTGTACGGGATTTTTCTGGTTTTCTACTCGCACTTTCTGGATGACTTGTACTTCAGGGGAAATGAGCAAGTTTTTTATCACTGTAAGTTCATCCATTCATTCCACATGCCTCTGTTTTTTATCATGTCAGGCTTCTTCACAAAGGTGCCCTCAGCAGGCTTTGACAGTTTTTTGAAGAAGCAGATCTCTAGACGGTTGCGGCCCGTCCTCTTCTTTGGAGCCATGACTCTACCCTTCTGGGTGATGCAAAATCTCATGAAGACAGGCGGAATCAGTTTGGATCTAATTAGGAGAATTGTTTCTTATGCTCTAGGTCGACCTCATTTGAACTTTATCACGTGGTTTCTCGTCTGTCTTTTTGTTGTTGAACTCATCAATTATTTTGTTCTACCACATTTAAAAACGCAAACAAAGTTGGTGACTGGAATTCTAATCTTCTATGTTGTAGGCTGGCTGGTTACATGGCAATCGATCACGATCGCGGATCAGTTAGGTATCCCGAACAACATTTGGTTTATTCCTGAAGCGATCATCGCCTACTCCTTTTACCTGTTTGGGCATCTACTAGCAAGGTCAGGTTGGCTAGGTGAAAAGTCTGGTAGCAAGGTGATGAACGTTTTACTCTTCGTTATCATGTTGGTCGTGACAGCGTTCACATTTGATCTGAACCAGGGTCCGTTTTGGGAGGCTTTCCCGATCGTAAACATGGCGGAGTCTTGGCACGGAAATATTATTCTATTCCCGCTCACAGCTCTCTCTGGGTCGTTTCTTATGTTTTCGCTATCCCGCTTAACACCGGCCCATCCATTCGTGCGGTATGCAGGTAAAAATACCCTGATTCTTCTCGGGTTGAATGGGTTCTTCGAACATTTTTTTAACAGAGCAATTCCAGACTTAGTAGCCAATGAAACTAATGCGATCGCTATTGCAGCTTACGCTGCGGTTGTTTCCCTGACATCGATGTTGGTGTGTCTTCCCTTCATTCCCTTATTCAATAAGTTTGTTCCTCAGTTAGTTGGGAAATAAGCTTTGTCATCAATGGATTCCTTGGTAATTGGCAGTGAAGTATTTAAGGATATTAACAGTATGGTTAGGGGTGTTTCAGTGGAGAAATCTCCTGCTCCTAAGTCCGGTTATTCTGATAGCATATGCAACTCTTTATCCATATGAGTTTTCATTTCCATCTCAGTTTTCCTGGAGCGGAGTTGACGAGATTTTCAGGTTTCTGCAAGCACCCTGGTCAACTTTTCCCAGTGATGTATTTAACAACTCACTCCTCTTTGCACCCTTTGGATTTGTCCTGGCTGACTGGTTAAAGCGAAAGGCTATCCGAATACCGCTCGCAATTCTGATAATCGGATTGTTGAGTGCCAGTCTTTCATTCACAGTCGAGACGTTACAAACCTTTTTGCCGTCGAGAAGTTCTTCGCTTTCCGACATCGTGTTAAACACGTCGGGTGCACTTCTGGGTTTCGCCTGTTTCCACCTGATGGGAGAGAAACTGCTGTTTTTAGCATCTAAATTCTTAACCTGGGTTCGGAGTCGCCTTTCGGTCAAGCATCTCACCGCCGCTTTCATCAGCTATTTTTCATTGATGGTGTTGCTTTCCTTACTGTTACTCAACAGTACGAACTTGAGTCGGTTTGATCCAGCGCTGCCCCTAGTTTTAGGGAATGAAGCCACTGGCGATCGCCACTGGCAAGGAACGATTACTACACTCGATATCGCCGATCGTGCGCTTTCAGCAGAAACAGTTCAGCGTGTTTTTATTGAGGGTAATTTATTTACATCCTTCAGAGACTCCTTGGTTGCCTCCTATGATTTGACGGTTGCCAAACTTAGTTATCGCGATCGCACCAGTCATATCCCAGATCTAATTTGGGTAGGAGACGCAGCCAAGCAACAGCGAAATGATGCGTTTCTTAGTTCGAAACATTGGTTGCAGACGGCCTTGCCTGCAACAACTTTGACTGAACGGTTGAGCAAATCCTCTCAATTCACAATGAGTACTATCATCGCAACAGGTGATCCGAATCCAAAAGCTCAACAACGAATTATTTCTCTTTCGCAAGATGCTGGGCATCGCAATTTCACATTAGGGCAGCAAGGAAACCAACTGAGTCTACGACTTCGGACAACGACAATGGTCGCAAATGCTACTCAACCAGAGTTATTTATTCCTAATTTTTTCAAAGATACTAAGCCACATCATTTAATTGTTACTTATGACGGAGTTATGATTCGACTTTATGTAGATAATTTCAAGAACTCTTATGCACTTCCTCTAGCGCCTGAAATTGCTTTGTTTAGATTCTTGTTTCCGCAGGAATACTGGCGAACCAGACTAGATGCCTCTTACCTCGAAATTTATCGCATCGTTTACTATGGCGTAATTTGTATGCCTTTAGGGGTTCTGCTTGCATTCATTACAAAGTATTTGAAAGGGAATTTACTTTTCTATGTTCTTTTGATGATCGGTGGAATCATCGCTCCAGTTTTTTTACTAGATTGCTTACTAGCTATCGAAATAGGGCGATCGCTGTCTGTTAACAATCTGCTACTAAGTTCATCGATTTTATTGCTCACACTTGTCTGCTGTCGAACTCTTAATCAGCGTTCACGGTTTAATTAGGTATCGTTCCGACTTGTAGCGTGTAAATAGGTTACTCACGCGCTTCAGATTAAAGTGCAGCAGTAAAGCACCTAACCCAATACTGCTGATAACCAGTATTGTTAGCACTACAGCATTTGTAAATCCAACGGTCAGGCTTAACCCCAAACTACAACCGAAGCTAGCTACTAGCAAACTGGACATGGTGGTCAACTGCCTGGGGTTGCCGCGGCTAATCAGGTTCTCTACAACAGTGCCAGTGGCAATACCCGCGATCGTTCCACCAATTAAGCCCACGATTGCGCCAGTTAGCAAGGGGGAACCAGCACTGGTAATCTCTCCGCCGAATATTTTGACTAGCACCGCAACCCCTAGTATTACCGCTGCCAACGTGCTAGTGGTTGCGCCGCTACGCCAACCCGATGAGCGCATAATCCAAGCGGCGATTTCAAAGCCCATAGCGGCACCAGTTACAGCTCCAAATCCAGTAGAAGTTAAAGCTTCAGCGAGCGTGCCCGCAATCAACACACTCCAGCCGATGAACCAACCCATTCCTACTGCAAATAAGCCAAAGAGAACCAGAATGCTGTAGGGAAATAAATCAATCTGAGTCGATGCTGCTGCCGTGTGAATCTGTATTTGAAGCGGGTAAACTTTTGCTAGTGTGTTTGTATGCAGCAGGAGCTTGCGTTGATAAATTTTACCTGGTATTAACCGGCCTGGGTCGATGCCAATTTTGCATTTCACTTCGTTCGCGGCGAAAGTCTCGGGTGTCACTGTAATCCAACGGTAAACTGACAATGGCGGATCGCTAGGATGATAAGCAATCTCCCATTGTCCTTCCAAAAGAGTGTCCGGAATAGGGTTACTGATCACAATTGTTTGAGCTAACTGTTCACTCAATCGATTTAATTTGAACTCAATTGAGGTTTGGCTGAACTGTGCTTCTGCGGGACGTAGAGGGGTTGGAGGCAGAGCTGCTAAGGCTGCGATTGCGTTGGGAAATCGATCTTTGGAGCGAGGCTCAACCATCTTTTCTAGCCAGTTAGCCCACTGAGTGTTCAGTTTTGGGGCCAAGTGCTTAAAGCTAACCCGGTAGCTAATGTCAACCAAGTCACCAATTTGGTCAGACTTTGTACCTGTTAATAAGCAAATTAATGTCATCCCTAATCCGTACAGGTCAGAGGCTTCCGTCAACTGGCGATTGAACAACTGCTCCGGCGGCATAAAGCCGAGAGTGCCTTTGACTACGCTACTTACCCCAACTTCACCTTCTCCTACCCGAGCAAACCCAAAGTCTACCAGATAAACCTTGCCCGCTTGATCAACCAAAATATTTTCTGGTTTGATATCTCGATGAATAATTGGGGGAATACGATTTTGCAAGTAAACCAAAACTTCTAACGCTGCGATCGCAATCTGCCGAATTTCATTGGGATCATAACTCCGAGATGTGGCTAACGATTCTGCTGGTTTATACTCCTGCACCATGCAAAAGCCATCTGATGTTTGAAACGAGTCTAGATAACGCGGAATCCCTGGGTGATCTAACTCTTTCAAAAGCTGAACTTCTCGATCGTAGGTGCTAAAAACTGACCAGCTTGCCCCAATCTTTGCAAATTGAAATTGCTTGATCACAACTTGTTGTTGATTCCGCAGATCTGTTGCAAGATATGTCACTCGTCCACCTGCACGATTATGACCAAGCTCTTTCTCTACTTGGTAATTAGAATCAGAAAAATCTGGAAAATCATTCATAACAATTACAGGTGAATTTGAAACAGATAGACTAGGCAAATTCCCTACAGAAAGTCTACGCGGATTTTGACGATTTGCAAAGATTTTGGAAAAACTTCAACTATTCTATTTGTTCATCCTGGTGAATGCAGAAGCTTAAAGTTCGCATTTCCAATTTTTCAACTTTTCAGTCACATCGCTGGGGGGACTGTCTAGCTCTCTAGTTGACTTTTTATTAAAGTGGCCTGTCAAGGCATAACTCCCTATAGCTGCATATTCCCTTAGAATTGAGCGCATTTGCTTTGAGACATCTAAAGTTGGTGGCAGTGAGGCGGGATATGGAATAACCTTAAAATCGAAACTTTGAAATAGCAGTAGAGCGCGCAGCATATGAGGCGCATCTGTGACCAGCAAAATTGTTTGAAGCTTTCGAGGTCTTAGCAAGGTTGATGTAAATTGAGCATTTTCCTGCGTTGTTTGAGAACATCGCTCTCCACTCAGTGCCTGCGCAGGAACGCCTTCTTCTTTAAGTCGGTTAATAATTTCGAAAGCATCTAACATGCCGCTGGCAAAAATATAAGGCGATCGCTTGCTTTTCCATAAACTATTCACAATCTCAACCCGACGCTCCCGTAACACTTCACCGCGCCCCAACACAACGATCGCATCCACTGAATTACCAGAGTCAGGTGGCAAAGCAAAAGTCAAACCCCAATTCGCAAGAGCCACGCCTAAAGGAGAAAATATCAGCGCCAAGCTCACAACAACAGCCATCAATGGATAAATCAGCCAGCGTCGCCAGCGTCGCGTACTGGTTAACCCAGCAATTCCTAAAACCGCTAGAATAATTAAAACTTCCATAGGTAACAGCGATCATATTCGACGTACCATAATCTTGATTTAGAGCATCTCAAACTTGGACATCTTAAGCGAAGATGGCGCGCAATTCTCCAAAGTGATTGAATCTCCTGAATTAGACTAAGTTAGGGCTTGAACTGCTTACACGATGGGTTGGAGCATAACTTACCATTGCCTCTACTTGGAAACTTTGTCCATTGGTAATGGTTCATCAACAACAGACTCAATTACCTGTGCCTCTGGCAGATTGTGGTAGCGATGGTAGGTGTTGTAAGTAGAAGCTTTATACTCTTTAGAGCCATTGGCGACAAGACCTAACACTGAGATATGGAATTGTTGCAATCCATCTAACACTTGACTCAAGACAGAACTCTTTACTTTTCCTAAACCTACGACCATCACAATTCCATCTGTTTGTGGCGCAAATAGTTTTGTGTCTGCTAATCCTAAAAGAGGTGGGGTGTCATAAATAACCAAATCATAGGCTGCTCTAAACTGCTCCATGAGCTTCTGCATTTTTTGAGATGAAAGTAATTTACCTGGATCAGGAGGAACTTGCCCTGCGGTCAACACAAACAAATTATTTTCTATAGGTGATTGTTGAATCACCTGCTCAAAATCTAAATCTAACGAGATTACATTACTGAGCCCATAAGAGTTGAGGAGTCCCAACCGGTTGTGCAGTTGAGGTAAACGAAGATCCGTGTCTACAAGTAAAACTCGCTGCCCTAGAGAAGCCGCGGTTTGAGCAAGATAAATCGATACCGTGGATTTTCCTTCACTTGGAGTACAAGAACTAACCACAAGAGAGCGAATTTGAGTATCTGAATTTAGCAGCCGAATGTTTGCGTATAAAGAACGAAACGCTTCCAGAAACGGAGAGCTTGAGTACTGAGACTTTGTATCGTTGTTTAAGCCTAATTTCTGGCTAAATTGTTGCACAAGCTCGAGCATGTCTCCAACGGATGTTAGCTTGCTAACCGTCGTGTCCATCCGTTCGTATTCAAGTAGTTCTGGATTGTAAGGAATGATACCCAGAATTGGCAACTTGCTTGCATCTTTCGCGTCTTCCGGTGAATGCAGAACGTTACTGAGTTTATCGAGCAGTAGAGCCACACCAACACCCAGCAACAGCCCCAGAATGACTCCTAACATCGCAGACCGCTTGGTACTGGCAGAAGATGGTACAGGATCTGAGGGCGGGTTGAGGATTTGCCACGGCGCTTTACGCTGGCCAGCATCGATTCTTAGCGCTTCGCGCTTGGTTAAAAACTGGTTCAAGTTTTCGGTTGCAATCTTCAACTCAAGCTGGATGTCGGCGTAGCGCCTGGAAATAAAAGAGAGTTGCCGGATCTGTTGCTTTAATCGTTGTTCAGCTTGCCGCAAAATTTGGTTGCGATACTCTAATTCCCGGATTTGACTAGCAACTTGTTCTTGAACTCGACGCTCTTCTCGGCGAATTAATGGTTGCAAATTTTCGTCCTGTCCTTGCAGCCCTTGAATGACAGGGGCTTCATCTCGAAATCGGCTCGACTTTTTCGCGATTTGACTTTCTACTTCTAACTGCTGATCTAACAAACCCTGATATCGTTTGCTATCTTGAAGGGCGGATGACGCTGCCATGCTTTCATCAGTAGATTGAGTCAGCTGGCTGTTCAAGTCTGCATACAGGGCACGTGCTTCATTGAGTTTAATTTGAGCCTCGATGAGCTGTTGTGCAACGGTGCTGCTTTGATCAACTAACAACTTGCTTGCAGATTCAGGATCAATCAGGTTGTATTGTTGGCGAAACCCTTGTAACTCGTCCTGCAATTCCTCAACTCGCTTCTGAAGTTTGGGGAGTTGCGTGTCCACAAAGTCAATACCTTGCTTGACGTCCGCTAATCGTTCTTCCAAGCTGTAATCAATGTACGCTTTCGACGTTAAATCTAGAATAGCTTTCACTTTCTCTGGATTGGGATCTTGAAAGCTAACATTTAGTATTTGCGTACCAGGGACAGGAGTTACTTTCAATCCTGCTGCAAGGAAGTCATAAGTAAGCTCTGGATGCTCTTTTTGTAGTTGTTTGGCGATCGGAGATAAGATTTTAGGGCTTGTCAAAAGCTGGAGCGTCGTAGCATCCAAGCCCGCATCCTGTGCTGCTTGCTGCTCTTGCTCCTTATTACTCAATGTCTGTGGAACAGACGAAATTACTTCCGTTTCAACCGTGACGGGCTTGGTGAGGATGTCAAATCCGGCTTGATACACAGGCGTACTCGTCATTGCCTTGAGTACGGCGGCTGAAGTGACAACTGTGGTGACTCCCAGAATAATAGGAAGTTTACGACGCAGAGCCGAAACGACTTGCCCAAGATTCAGCCCACCTTCATCATCATCGCTAGAACTGGGGAAAGTAACCGATGGCAGCCACTGACTGCGCTTATTATCCTTAATTAAGTCTGGTGGTGGATATGGGTCACTTTGCATAACGGCTTGGGGTAGGTGGGCCAGAGCGGGATGAGAGCAGAATTTCGAAAATATCTAACCGTAACCTCCTAAGGTTCAGTTTATTGTAGACAAAAAATTGAAACAAGAATTTTAGAGTTTTGATGAAGCAAAGTGGGCCAACTCTTTATATTTGCCGCGATCGAGGCAGGTTACCCTTCACGTTTGAGGCGATCGATCTCTGCCTGCAACTCGTCAAGCTGGCGACGCAACTCATCAACTTGGGAGTTTGGTTGGGTTGAAGGTTGATCTGCGGCTTGGGCGGAAACATTGACAGCACCTTCAGCCCCAGCTCGAGCATAATGCCCTTTGCGAATTTGGTTGTAGTCCGCCGAAGTTTGCCATTCCTTCAAAAAATGCACTCGCTCAACCGTAAACGGATGGCTGAGAAAGACCCCAGCAGACAAATTGTTGTAAAGGAAGAACTTATAAACCTGATTTAAGCCGTCGTCATCTAAGCTCTGGTACTTGGTTGATTGCCGCTCAAACTCGGTAGCACTGAGTTCATGCACGTAGCGATTGCTGCCCCCAGCGATTTTCATCATGCCATTAAGGATAGGATCAAGGTCATCGGTCACAAGTAAAGCGGCGCGATCGGCAGACAGTTCAGCTTTCCGCAGCCACTCATAAAATGCCATGACGAGGCTGGTACTCACAAGCATACTGAGGCCAAACGTGCGATCGGCTAAGCCTGAAATGACTTGAGTTGTCCAGATGGCCATTTGAATGAGTGTTGTATGGCCACATTTAAGATGCCCCAACTCGTGGGCCATGACCGTACGCAGCTCGGCTTCGGTGAGCAGATCCAACAAACCGGAATTCAGCACAATGAAGGGAAAATCTTGCCCTAAGGCAAAAGCATTCACGATCGGGCTTTGAGATACAAACAGATTCGGTTCCGGGTAAATGTCCAAATCTCGCAGACATTCTCGAAAAATTTGGTAAATGGACGCGTACTGGCGCGGTCCAACCTGGATACTGTTACCCATTTGGTAAACATATTGAGGCCGCTCAGTTAAAAATTCTACAAACTTGCGGGCCACTAAATCAAAGCCCGGCACGGTGCGGAGTGCTTGCTCTGCCTGACGATCGAGCGGGTGGCGGAATGCTTCGCTGGAGATTCCAGTGTAGGTCGGCATAAAGAAATTTATTTGAGATTTTGTTCTTTTGTAGCCTATGAACCTGTTTCTTAACAGAATTTCGCTTAATAATTGCTGCATTCCTCACTTGAACTTGCTTCAAACGGACTATGAACACTTCGCGACACATATCCACGATGGCGTCTTTGTTCGCCGTTACTACAGTCAGTTTAGTTTCTGTCTCGGCGATCGCTCAGGGTTGCCCTGGAAAGAAGGCTCAGTTCCCAGAATCCTCACCCGTGAGCACCACAAATCCTAGCGGCACATCTAATGTGATTCGTCCTGAAACTGATCAAGGTACAAGCCGAACTGGGCTGACGCTAAACTCAGACATCACTGCGACGGGCGAAAAGAGTTGGAAGTATGCTGCGATCGCAGTTGCAACCGTAGCCGGTGGCTCAATGGCGTTTTTGGCCTACAGAGCTTGGGTTTCTCGAAAGTTGAGTCCCGTGCATACCATGCATCCCGAGTTAGAACATCCTGAACTTCAATTAACCGCTTTGCCTAAGGAAGCTTTAGCCGAAACCAGTCAGTTAGGCGACCAAGCAACTGATCTGGAAGCAACTCTGACCCGTTAAAGCATTTCGAGTTTTTATTTTCCCTCTGTGCATCTCACATCAAATCTCCTTGGTTGTGTGCGGAACGTAGACCCTCTAGCGATTGCTGGAGGGCTTTTTATTGAATGAATAAGAAACGGGACTTATAGCCGTCGCCATGTGAAATGTGGCAGACTTCGGCGTGAGCGCGATTCGACTGAGGTCTCGACAGAGAGGCTCGACCGAACTGCTCACGAACGTCTTGCCCGTCCGGGCGGGTGAGACATCCACCCCACAAATTCTTTAATCCATGCTCCTAAATGTTCTACCCAACCCCACATACCTTAAACCAGGTCTTTAAGAAGAGGCTTTCTCCTTCTTTCTAATGTCAACTGGTCAAGTCCTATAGATTTCTCTGCGCAGATCAGATACTTTTGTACTTAAGTAGGTAGTGGATTGGCCGCAATGCCGTTGAAGGTTGATGATCAAATTCCTCGGAGTGTGATGTTCCTATGTTTGGGAACGGCGATCGTCCTTTTGATGACGCAGGTGGGCAAGCAGTGGAACCATTCCTTTGCCCAGTTCAATCTGAAGCCGATGGGGATCGTTCGGGCCAGCCGCCCGGGAAATACCAAGATTCAAGCTACGAGCGCCCGCCCCTCTGGTGCAACGCCAACGCCTAAAGTGATTCCCCAAACTGATGCTCGACTTGTGGTGAGTTTAAGCGATCGCCAGGTACAGCTTTTTCGGGGTAAGCAACTCCAAGAAACTTATCCTCTAGCTGTGGCGCAGGCGGGTTGGGAAACCCCTACTGGAACCTTCCAGGTACTAGCAATGGAGCAAGCCCCCCTTTGGGTGCATCCCATCACTGGCGAGGAAGTTCCGCCGGGGCCAGATAATCCGCTGGGGGTGGCCTGGATTGGTTTTTGGACAGATGGCGAAAGTGAAATCGGCTTTCACGGCACCAACCAGGAGGAGCTAATCGGGGAAGCTGTGTCGCATGGGTGCTTGCGCATGCGAAATGCTGACATCCAAGCAATCTATGCTCAGGTTTCCGAAGGAACTCCAGTCATCGTCCAACAGTAGCTTTTTTTACTTGGCTGCACCTTGCTCGTAATTTGGAGCGTAGGCTTGGAGCAGGGAATTGACCTGAATAAAGACCTCATCTCCCGATACTTTGCCGATCACTTGTCGTTCTGGGAAGAATTCGGGCCGATCGAGGTTGCGGGCGATCGCTTCACCGACCTGCTGCGCAATCAATGCCTGCAATTCCTCTTTGGCTCGTTCTCGTTGGTAAGAAGCCCCTTCTTCGGTGGTGGCATAGAGGGGCGGGAGGCGATTAAGAGCATAGGCGGCAATGTCTCCTAGATCTAGCGTTCGATCGCTGGTAGCCTCAATTTCAGCGACACGGGCGATCGCTTCCGTTAACACTAATTCTTCCATCACGTTGATGAACTGCTTGCGGGGAACGGCCACCACTTCACCAGTAAGCAACGCCCCCATCAAACGATCGAGCGCCATGTACTCCTCGATCGACAACTCGGAAGCGGTGTCACAGATCCGCCCCACCTCGGCCTCCATTGCAGGGGTCAAATATCCATCTTGCAGGGCTTGTTCAACAATTTTTTCAATACTCATAGAAATTCCTGATTCCCTCATCCCTGTCGTTCCGGTTTAATCTACATGAGTTGCTTTTGATTAATGGTGCCCCAGATTGTTGTCGCTGCATCATGTTTAGGATCAAACCTTAAAGAAAACATCAGTCGAAGCCGCGATCTCGCCACGGGCCTGGATCGACCGATAGCCCATTGACATACAATCCCCAATGCAAGTGCGGTCCCGTTGAGGCTCCGGTTGAGCCGATCGCCCCAATGACTTGCCCCGGTCGCACCAAATCACCTTCCTTGACATGAATCCGACTGAGATGTAGATAAATTGTGGTTACGCCCTGGCCATGATCGAGGCCGATCGTGTTGCCATGCAGTTTGAAACCTTGCGCCACCCGTCCGACCAGCGCTACTCGCCCCACAGCAGGGGCTACCACGGGTGAACCATGTGGCCCAGCATAATCAACGCCTCGATGAAAGTAGTCTTTGGCGAACACTCCATTGTAGTAGCGACGAATGCCATAGCCGGAGGTCAAGGGGCCGTGATTGGGTCGTAAGAATTTACCAGTCCATAACTTTTGTGGAGTCACTAATTTCTTAAACGCCTCGACTCGATCGAATTCGTGATCAGTGCCATTACTCCCTTTCCCCGAGAGCCAGATGGATTGGGTGGGAAATTTGCGTGGCCCCAAGCGCACTGGAACAGTTGCCGTTTCACCTGCGCCCATAACTTGAAGGTTCAAGGGGCCAGGTTTAGTCAGCGGCGTGGTGGGGAGTAAGGCTCGAAATTGATTGGTTCTAAGCAGAAAGGTTGGATACGTTTGATTTCCCAGCATGACCTGGGGAGGCGCATCGATTTGCGGGTCATCATACTGAACGATGACTTGCAATGTATCGCCCAGTTTGGGATGGGGGGGAGTTACCTTGACTTGCAATGCTTCAACAGGCAAGGCGGCGGCGATCGTGATGACAGCCTGAATTGCAGCAATTCCGAGTCCACAGCGACAGGCAACACTTGGCATGGTGGGGTTGAAGGTTAGCAGAATGAGTTTTGTCTAGAATAGCGCTCCTTGAACTCATGCAGGGCGATCGCAACCTGCTGACACACCTCCCCCCAGGCACGTCGTTGTGGTTGCCGAAATAGGCGAGCCGTTGGATACCAGGGGCTATTCGAGCGAGCCATGAGCCAGCGCCAGTCTGCGGCAAAGGAGAGGAGAATCCAGACGGGTTTTTCTAAAGCTCCAGCTAGATGAGCGACTGCCGTGTCAACTGTAATCACCAGGTCAAGCTGTTGGATGACGGTAGCCGTATCAGCAAAGTCCTGTAAGTAACCGCTGAGATCCATCACGTTGGGATGGGAAAGTTCGGTCTGGTGATGTCCCTGTTGCAAGCTGTAAAACTCAATTCCAGCTAAGTCTAGAAACGGTTGAAACGCGGCAAATGGGCACGAGCGATCGCGATCGTGACTGTGGGCAACATTGCCGCCCCAAACCAGACCAACTTTTAGCGATCCCTGAGGCTTGCCGCTGAGAGAGTCTGGCAATGATGGCAGGGTTTGAGCGGCGAGCTTGTCTGCTGAGAAGTAGGGGACTTGATTGGGAATGGTTTCCAGGGTTGTGCCCAAAATGCGCGGCAAACTAAGCAGCGAAGCCTGCACGGCAAAGGGCGGTAAAGGATTTCCAGTTGCCGTAACTGTTTCCACACAAGCGAGGGTTTGAAATAACCGGACCAATGGCAGTGGACATTCTATCTGCACTCGCCCCCCCAAAGTTGCAACCAGCGACGCATAGCGAATGAATTGGATGCAATCACCAAACCCCGCTCCAGGTTCAACATAAAGCAGGATTGATGCCCCATTCAAAAAGCAACCATCCCAAACAGGTTGCGAGAACATGCGGGGGTGGGGGGCGTTGGCCAATCGCCAGCGATCGTATTCAGTAAAACCTTCCTGGAGTCGCCCCGAAATTAACAACGCCCGAATCCGACTGCTCAGCAGTTCAACCTGGTTGGGGGCTAGAGAAATGGCCTGGTTGTAAAGATCGAGCGCCTCTCGCACCCGGCCTTGATCGAGCAAGGCATCGCCTAAGTCGCGGTAGGAATCTGGATTGGTGGGCATTAACTGGCGAGACGTTTGATAATGAACGATCGCGGCATCGAGTTGACCCAGTTCCTTCAAAGTGTGCCCCAGGTTGGTGTGCGCAACAGCGAGATGCGGGTCTAGTTGAATGGCCGTTTGATGATGGGCGATCGCGGCTTCAAACTGATACAACTGTTGCAAAATCACGCCTAAATTCGCATGCGCATGGGCATTATTGGGATTTGCGCGTAATGCAGCTCGATAATGGACAGTGGCTTGCTGGAGATTACCCTGTTGGACAAAGAGAACCCCCAAATTGTTGTGGGCATCGGCATACTCTGGGTTAACAGCGATCGCTCGCAGATACCACATCGTCGCAGCTTCTAACCGACCTCGCTGGTGATTCGCTAGACCGAGCAAATACAACACATTCGCCTGATCTGGCTGATCAAGTAGAACTGCTTCATATAACCGTTCTGCTTCCAACAATTGCCCTGCCTGATGCTGCTGGAGAGCAGCGTTCAAAAGTTCAGTAGGGGATAACATGATGACGTAACAACTAAGCGTTTAACGAACCAGAATGCTGTGTAGTGTGAACGAAATAAATTCACGTAACAAATTTTTCGCCTTAACTTCACTGCATCTTCATATTCCATGGCTCTTTCCAATCATCCAGTGCCGGCGAAAGAACCGCGCTAGAGAAGATTCTTCTAGGGTCAAACAAATGGGCCTACCGTGGGGACACGTACGTGGATTACGAGTCTGTTGCCATTGATTCACGAGGTCTTGCATTTCGGTTTGGGTCAAAGGCGTGCCATTGCGGATTGCACTCCGGCAGGCGATCGCCGCCTGAGCTGCCGATAAATCCCCGCCTAAACTTAATTCGAGCAGGGCTTCAGCACAATCCGCGCGAGTGGCTAATAAACCAGGAACCTCGCGAACCACCCAAGCTTGCTCCCCAAATGGTTCAAGCCCAATCCCAATGCGCTGCAACTGCTCTTGTTGTCCAGAGGTTAGCCCATTCAAAATCACTGGACTGGCTAGCGGCACTAATTGCCAGCGATCGCACAAGGCTTCGTATAACACCCGCTCGTGGGCGATGTGCTGTTCAATCAACCAGATCCCAGTTGGATGTTCCACCAGAATGTAAGTGTTGTGAACCTGTGCCAGTACTTGCAACGGCACTTGGCTGGACGCTGGCTCTGGCGACGTTGGGGCGGCAGCGGCTGCGAGCGAGTAAGAACCGCTCATCTCAGCCGTTTTGAACAAGTGCCCAACGCGGGTAGAGTGCAGCGAGTCGGGAATGGTTCCTGGATGCAGGCGCAATGTTTGGTCGATCGCCTCAGCGATCGCCGTTCGCCAACGTTCAACATCGTGTAAGTAGATGGTTGTTTTGGCTGGATGTCGATGCCAATCAATTTGGTCGGGGGCAATCTGCAACTGCACTAAACACACCGGAAAGCGATCGCGGGGCAACATTCGCCGAAATGCCGTCAAAACGGTTTGTTCCAATTCCGGCACTTGCACGAAACGCCCATTGACGATGATTTTGACCCAATCAGGGCGATGCCGATGACAGCGATCGGGTAATCCTAGAAGTAAGTAGAGAGGGGCTTTGACCGCAAATTGGCGGGATATTTCGCCAGCGGTTTCACCAGCAGCACGATCAGCAGCAAGGGCAACTTGGGAGCAGGGATAGGATAATTCTTGCAAATCGCTCTCTTGAATGTTGCGAAGAATTTGAGGCAGCATTTGACGGGCAGTTTTGCCAGGGAACAGCGTAAACCAATCTTGATCGTTCTGTTGCACCTGCCAGGTGACGTGGGGGTGAGCCAGCGCTAAGTGCTGAATCACGAGTTGAATCGCTCGCAATTGTTGAGCCGGGGCCGGAAGTCCTTGGCGGCGCTCTGGCAGGTTCGCAAAAATTTGGTCGGCAGTGACGATCGTGCCGGGGGCAATGGCCACAGGTTCGATGTGCTGCACCCCTCCCTGCCGATCGTAAGTTGCGCACCACCCCTCGCATGGGGAAGATAACTCAGCAGTCGGCGGCAAGGGGTGATTTGAAGCAGCGATGCATCGGCTGGCAATTTGAAGGTTAGCAAGTTGGGCCAGGCTATGCAGCGCTTCCCCCCGAAATCCGAGGCTGGTGATCTGGCGCAAATCTTGTCGATCGCGAATTTTACTGGTGCTATGGGCAGCAGCGGCTTGAGCTAGGTCATCAAGACCCATACCCGCGCCATTATCGGCTACGCGAACTCGCCATTGATCCAACCACACGGCAATGGTAATGCGAGTTGCGCCTGCGTCCAACGAGTTTTCGACTAGCTCTCGTACAACTGCGGCGATCGCATCAAGCACTTCGCCTGCGGCAATCAGATTGACGACTTCATCTGGTAATAAGGCAATCCCCTGAGTCATAGCTCCAGTGTAGGCGAGCCGTCAGGAGTTGAACGACCTGAAAAAAACTACCTACCAGGAATTAGAGCGTGAGCCACGATCGCTCATCGCCAAGGGTTGATCATTGGATTCAAAGCCCCACGATTCCAAATTTGACTCACCCTTCCCAAACGTTTTTTCCTGAACATCTCCTGGTTGCCCCAGGGGTTTAGGCTGACTCTCGTTGAAACTTATCTCAACAGCGCCCGCATCGCCTGCTCGTACCGTCACTTGTTCATTTCCAGACCACGAGCGTTGGGCACCCTGAGATAACATTCCTTCAAATTCAGTCTTGCCATCCACCATAATTCGCAACCAGGACTGCTGACCTTTCACCGTCAAGCTGACCCGCACTGGTTTATCAGAGACATTTAATGGTTTCGGTAACTTACTAATAGATTGGTTCGGCACTTGGTCTGGTGCGGGTGGGCCATAAAGTTCTCCCAACGCTTGCAATGCCACTGGGTTTGGAGCCTGCGTTGAGGTGGCGTAGCTAGGCACTTGGGTGGACGATCGATTTAACAAGTAGGACAAGCCACTCACCGCGCCCAATACCAGTAATGTGTACAGCACATAAAGATGGACGGGGCGGAGTTGAGCATCAAATTTGCCCCGCCAGGACGGTTTGTGGGGCCGGAGGGCAACATTTGTGGGAAAGGCATTCGCAAATTCTGTGCCATCAACCCCGATCGCGTCAGCATAGCGTTTGATAAAACCTTGCACATACACAGGTTCCGGGAGGCGATCAAGATTGCCATCCTCGATCGCGGCCAAGGTTCGCACTGGAATCAGAGTTACCGAGGCAATATCTTCTAAGGTCAACTCTTGATGCTGCCGCAATTTCCGCAAGTAAGCACCAATTTCGCTCAGGAGTTCTGCCTGTTCGTTCACCAGGGGAAGAGTTTGCTCACTCATAACTTGCACTCCTCAATGAGTTCCCGCTCCATATTTGATGTTAGGCCAATTTGGGAGTTCAAGAAACAAATCTCAAAATCTGACAGTTGCCGATGTTGGCCACTCGGTAACGCCGCTGAACCTTGAGCTTGCAACCGAATGGGGCCGATCGCAATTCGATGCAGGTGCAGCACAGGATGGCCCAGTTGCTCGGCTACACGGCGAATTTGGCGATTGCGTCCTTCGTACATCACAATTTCTAATAGGGTTTTCTGATTAGAATCATGCCGCATAATGGCAACATCAGCGGGTAAGGTGGGGCGATCGTCCAGGACAACGCCCGCCCGCCACTGGCTTAAAGTGCGATCGGAGGGTAAACCTTGCACCCAAATCCGATAAGTCTTAGGAATATGGTGACGCGGGTGGGTAAGCTGAAACGTCAAATTTCCATCATTCGTCAAGATTAAGGCTCCGGTAGAGTTTGCGTCCAGCCGACCGACCGGATGAATCCCTTTACCTTGCCTGAAGTTGGGTGGAAGCAGATCGAGAACGGTACGGCGTGCTTGGGGATCATCGCAAGTGGAGACGACACCAAGCGGTTTATTCATTAATAAGTAAATGCGTTCAGGCGCGCAAGCTGGGTTTACTCGCTGCCCGTCAATTTCAACCTGATCCTGCATTGGGTCAATCTTTTGCCCCACATGCGCTGGATGGTTGTTGACTGAAACTCGCCCTGCGATGACCAACTCTTCCGCTTGCCTGCGAGATGCGATCCCCCATTGCGAAAGCACTTTTTGTAATCGTTCTGTGGTGCGCTCACCCATTCTCTGCCCTTGTGCCCTCACACTGACTGTAACATCAACCTATGGCTCTAATGGTTGCCAGGGCAGAAATACTTGGAGCCAGGCACCGCCCGTTTCGGGATGATTATTGGCAGTCACGAGACCCTGATGAGCCTCCACAATCTGGCGCACGATCGCCAATCCCAACCCATTACCACTATTCAAAGGAGCTAATCCCAGATCCGGTTTCACCCAGGCCGGCTCGGTAAGTTTTGGCGATGGAATCAGGTAGCCACTGTCCCCAATCGGTTCCAGACCGCTGGATTGTCGCGTCCGAGATGGATCAGCTCGATAAAATCGATCGAAGACGAAGGGCAATGCCTCTTCCGGAAAGCCCCGGCCAGCATCGATGATTTGAATTTGCACACACTGAGCCGCCGCATCCCGGGGATCGGCAGTCACCCCTAACTCCACTCGGATGCGCTGCTGCGCAGGACTATATTTAATACTGTTGTCCAGGAGGTTCAGCAAGACTCGATGTAAGCGGGCTTCGTCTGCCTGAATCAAGAGGCGATCGGTGCCAACATAGTCAAGTTGGATGTTATTTTCCTGGGCCAGTGGTTCCAAGCTAGCCCAGGCGGAGCGAATCAGGCGCGGCAGATCGATCGTTTTAAGGGTCAACTTTGCATTGGCTTGGGCTTGGAGTTGGTTCAAGTCCAATAAATCTTGGACTAAGTTTCCGAGCCGAATGGTTTCACCCAGTAACCGCTCGACCCATTCGCGCATGGGTGGGTCTACTTTGGGAATCAGAGTTTCCGCGACTAACCGAATTGATGTGAGCGGGGTTTTGAGTTCGTGAGCGGCATCAGAGATCCAGCGATCGCGTTGTTGCACTAGTGCCACGACTTCTTCCCGGCTTTCTAAAAAAATCCCAACTCGACCATGAGACATCGGGATGCCATAGCCCCGCAAGGGCAAGGGTTGTTGGCGAGTCAACTTCGCAAAATCGGCATCCACTGGATGAAAGATCCATTCACTCTCAGAGAGTTGTTGGCTTTGGCGGGTTTGTTCTACCAAGGCATCCAGTTCGTAGGAGCGGACTAACTCCAGCAGGAGGCGAGGTTTTTTGGCGTGGCAACTCTCAATATTTAATAGCCGACAAGCTTCTTGGTTACACGAAAGGAGCTGGTTTTCCTCATCGACCTGCAAAAATCCGATCGGCGCACCGTGAATTAGGTATTGCCAGGTCGATAATTCCTCTTGGAGTGACTGGTTTGCCTGTTTATGGGCCACGATCGCATGCGTCAACCGTGAGACTTGAGAGGAGCGAGTTGGCCAACCGATTTGCAGCGATCGCTCAGACGAAGACAGCCTGAGTTTGGGGCGGAACCAACACCCCAGCCCCACGATTACACCTGTGAGCAGTCCTAGAAAGAGCCATTCCATCGTCGAGCTATCCGTCTCCCACCAGGACACAGTCAAGCTTGCGATCGTGCTTTAAGCCAACCAGGCAGCAACTCATCAAACTTGTTGCTTACAAGGTAATTCAATCAGCTCAGAAACACCAGTCGGAAAGCGGACAGTTTGACGGAACTACCCAAAGCGGTAGCCAAAACCACGCACTGTCACCAGATATTCAGGATTGCTGGGATCAATTTCTAGTTTTTCTCGAAGCCAACGGATATGCACATCAACAGTTTTACTATCACCAATAAAATCTGGCCCCCAGATCCGTTCTAACAATTGCTCGCGCGACCACACTCGACGCGGGTAACTCATAAACAATTCGAGAATCTTGAATTCTTTTGGCGAGAAGTTCACTTCTTCCCCCCGTACAATTACCCGGCATTCTTGGGGAAATAAGGTAATGTCCTGAAACTTGAGCAGGGGTTGATCGGGTTCTATTTGAAACTGATAATGACGCCGCAGCAGGGCACGACATCGAGCGACCAGTTCTCTCATCCCGAAAGGTTTGGTGAGATAGTCATCCGCACCCACCTCTAGCCCCACAACACGATCGGTTTCACTCCCTTTCGCGCTCAACATGAGAATAGGGACATTATTCCCTTCCCGGCGAATGATGCGGCACAGATCTAGCCCATTCACCAGCGGTAGCATTAAATCCAAAATAATGACATCGAACCCGCGCACATCCGATTGGAGCGCACCACTGGATTTAGGACTGCGATGATCAACCGGAGCCTCTTCAACTCCCTGGTGGATTAGATCCAGGGCAATTCGCCCATCTTCGGCTGTAACAACGTCGTAGCCTTCCTCAGCCAGCGCCAGAGAAATCGTTTCACGAATTAATTCTTCATCTTCAACAACCAGAATGCGACCCATTCGCAATCCTTTTTGAGCTTTTGCCTGATCAAGTGTCAGCGTAAGCGGCATGGTGTAAGCTGGCTCCTACTTGTCCAGGCAAATTCTAGCATCAACTTTACTTTCAGTATGCTTGGATACTTTAGTTTCTATAAAATTTGCCAGTCTTGAATGCGCCACTTGCCATCTTTTTGGATCAGATTGTATTGCACGCGCAGTTGTTCAGTTTGAGGGCTACCAGCTTTCCCATCGCGGTGGGTTTCTGTGGTTTCTGAAACATTGGCAATGATCCGAGCTTGATCCGCGATCGACGTTGGCGCAGGGCTAGCCGGAGTCGCGGTACCCAGGCCTGCGGTTGGGCTAGGACTGCTGGCAGCTTCTGAGGCAGCTGTGGGGCTGGGACTGGTAGCCGCGCTTGGGGCTACCGGTGCTGCTTGAGCCGTGGCTGTGGGCGCTGGTGGTGCTACGACCTGTCCCGTTGCTGAGGAAATAAGTTCTACCGACTCCACTTTGACATCATGCTTATAGGTGCGATGCCAACCATCTCGTTTGGCTTCTTCTGAAATACTGCGCCATTCGCTCAAGCGGGGATCGGTCAAGATTTGGTCTAGGGCTGCAATATCGTGAGTTGATCCCATTGCTTTTGCCTTTGCAGCCAACCAGGCTTCAATCAGTTGGGTAGCAGCGGTGGGGTCAATCACTTTAACGGTGGTGGGGTCGATCGTCTCGTCGGCCAATTCCAGTAGGGGTTGGTCTAACTGAATCAGTAGGGGTTCATCCGATCTGCCTGCCGATTGAGGGGCTGGTTGCAAACTGCGAAAGGCCCAGGCGGCTAAGGCACCCAACAACACAATGCCGAGCAGAGCGCTAGCTGGCAGTAACCAACCGGGAGTTTTAGAACGAGTTTTGCTTGGACGATCGCGTAATTTTGGAGCTGGCATATCGTCAGAATCATCTCCATGCTTCAAGGATTCTCCCCGACTGCTACCCCCCCGAGAACGAGCTGGGGGGAGTGTGTCTTCCGCCGGCTGCACTCGCTCTGCCGTGGAGACTCCACCGGTGAATTGGTCATCACCCAATGTCGCTGTGGCCCCACTCCGAGCAGCAATCCTGGCTCTGGCTGTGGCGATCAGCACGTCATGGTCGGTCGAGGCGGTGCGTTCGTCATAATAGCCGTGGGTGGCAGTCACTAATTCCCGCTCTACTGGATTGACCACTGCGGTATGAGCAGATGCCGCAGTCACAAAAGCCGGTTTCACGGGGCGATCGGCTCTGCCTGCTGTGCGCATCAAATCAGGCTCCAGTTCCACCGCAGAGTCGCCTAGAAATTCTCGTTCGTCGGGTAGGGATTCCAGATAATGTTGCACCTGGCGATCGGCAAAGTACTCCTTGAGTGAAATTCGGCAGTGCGCCAAATCTCGAAAATGGGGAAAGACTTCGTCGTGAAACCACCGTTCGGTGTAAAGACACAAACCAGGCAACAAGTCAGGCGAGCTGTAGGAGTGTTGGCGGATGAAGTGAATTGACTCCTGCTCCTGGCTTTGCTCTAGCGCTTGACTGGCGGCTTCGGTTTGGCCCAACAGTAAGGAGCCGATCGCTTGCTCTAAATAAACATCTTGGCGATGAGTTAAATGCCCCAAATATTGTTTTGACTGAGCAATCAAACTCGGTTGCCGCTCAGCAAATCCCCTCGCCATCAGCGCATACACTACCAGGTAAGTAGCCACCGCAGAGGGGCGATTCGCCTCCTGTTCAAACAAATACTGCTGTTCCTCAACGGTGAGGTAACTCCGGAGTTGTTGAATAAATTTGAGAAAATCATCGACGCTGAGGCCAGAGTGGTCATTTTGATTCCCATCAATGCCTCCCCGTTCCTGCAACATGTCCTGTAACAAGGCCATGCCAGTCTGCCGCTCTGCGACGGCGTCTTCCGGTGCAGCTAACAACTCTAAAATGCGATAGGGGCGCAGGCGATAGAGATCAGACTGGATTTCGCCACGCACATTGACAAATAGACCTTCTCGGAGCAACAGATGCTGCCCCGTTTCCAACGCTTCAGCCGCATTTTCGTATTGGCCCTGCTGCCATTGCTCGCGCCCCAGTTCCAAACAGGCCAAGGCCACCGTTAACACAATGTCAGAAAACACGATCGCCGGATCGCCGTAGTGATGGTCTTGCAAACTCGCACTGCCCCCGGTCAAGAAAGGCCGTCCCAGCTTCAGCACCAATTCGTATTCGCCTAATTCCTGCAAGATGAGTAGGGCACCAATGAACTGGTCATCCTCAATTTCCACACTGGGGGTGTGCGGGTCAACCAGAGCCGGATCATCTGCGGTCATCCCAGCAACACGGCTATCCAACAGGGCGGCATCCTGATTCAAGTCATAGGTTTTGGCCAGAAAGCCAGAGTCGTAACGTTGACGCTGATCGGGATTGGCCAACAGACTATACGCCTGGTCGAGCAGTTGCTTCCGGGCCGCGATCGCGGCGTCAGAATACTCACGCCGGGGGAGCTGGAGCGTGCGATCGCGGTGAGCCTGTCGCAACTGATCACTCGTCGCCTGAATCGGTAAGCCCAGAATTCGGTAATAATCAAGCGGAATACGCACGGTACACTTCCCCAACGGTAAGCACTAAGGTTAAGCTATGGTAGCGTCTCACCACAGCCTGTCAAGCTGTTGTGTGCCAATCATGAGTTGACAGATTGTCATTTGACACGGATCGTTGTTCGACAGTGTGGAAGTTTACACCCAGGATAAGCAAAAACTTTCGGTCAGCAACATAACTTCTAGGAAAAATTGATTAAGAGTTTGAGGTTAGGACAAACAATGGTTCAAGAAAGAACAGTCCCAGGGTTTTCAGCCGCGGCTGCCAGCATTTCTCAAGAAGAGGGGTTAATGCTTTATGAGGATATGGTTCTGGGACGCTTCTTTGAAGATAAGTGTGCCGAGATGTACTACCGCGGCAAAATGTTTGGGTTTGTTCACTTGTATAACGGGCAAGAAGCCGTTTCTACCGGGGTGATTAGAGCCATGCGCCCGGGTGAGGATTATGTTTGTAGCACCTATCGCGATCACGTTCATGCCTTGAGTGCAGGCGTTCCCGCTCGAAATGTGATGGCGGAGCTGTTCGGCAAGGCAACTGGATGCAGTAAGGGGCGCGGCGGCTCCATGCACTTGTTTTCAGCCGAATACAAACTGCTGGGCGGCTTTGCCTTTATCGGGGAAGGGATTCCGGTAGCGACGGGGGCAGCATTTCAGAGTAAGTATCGACGCGAAGTGATGGGTGATGAGCGGGCTGATCAGGTCACGGCAGCGTTCTTTGGAGATGGCACGACCAACAATGGCCAGTTCTTTGAATGTTTGAATATGGCAGCTCTGTGGAAGTTACCCATCCTTTTTGTGGTGGAGAATAACAAGTGGGCGATCGGGATGGCCCATGAACGAGCCACATCCCAGCCAGAAATCTATCAAAAAGCCAGCGTGTTTGGCATGCCTGGGGTCGAAGTTGACGGTATGGATGTTTTGGCGGTGAGGGCTGTAGCGCAAGAAGCCGTGGCCCGGGCAAGAGCAGGAGAAGGCCCAACGTTGATTGAGTGTTTAACCTATCGCTTCCGCGGTCATTCTCTGGCTGATCCAGACGAGCTGAGAAGTAAGGCTGAGAAGGAGTTTTGGTTCTCGCGCGACCCGCTCAAAAAATTGGCGGCTCACCTGGTTGAACAAAACCTGGCCACTCAGGAAGACCTGAAAAACATCGAAAAACGGATTCAAGCAGTTGTAGATGATGCGATTCAATTTGCGCTGGAAAGCCCAGAACCAGATGCGAGCGAACTCTACAAGTATGTATTTGCGGAGGATTAAGTTCAGCAAAAGTGAACCGTCATTCCTCAGAGATAAATTTTCGCCTTTTTTCCCAGTCACAGACGTAGCGTGATACTTTAGTAAATGGCGTGAACATTTCGAAACACAAGCCCTGAAGTGGAATGCAAGACTCTGTTACACGGGTTAAGCCCTACTCCAACACGCAACATTCTTTTGAGATCCGCTTTTCACCGTTTGAAGCAGCAGGGTACTACACTGGTAGGTTCGGTCGTCTTTTTGCACGCTCAAGGGGCGAAGATAGGGTTGGCAAACACAAAAGAATAATTGGCATTGATCACAAGTTTGCACTGTGTTTTCAGTTGCAATGGTGTTTAACAAGGTTTTAATTAAATCCAAATCTGGAGGTATCGTTCAATGTCCGTTCGTCTGTATGTAGGTAACTTGCCGGAAGAACTGAACCGTCAAGATCTTGAGGCAGTTTTTGTTGATGCTGGTGACTCAATTTCGACCAAAATTATCACCGATCGCAAAACAAATAAGTGTCGTGGGTTTGCTTTCGTCACCGTAAAGACGGATGAAGAAGCGGATGCCTTTATTGAAAAATTCAACGGGACACTAGTCAAAGAAAATCCCATCAAGATTGAAAAAGCTCTGCCTCGAGCCAAAGATAAAGGAGCTGATGACCAGTCTGCGCCCGAAGCTCCCAGTAACTCAGGTGGCAATCGACGTAAGGGCGGTAACAATAAGGGTGGAGCCAAGCGAACCTCCAACGGTTCTACAGACCTTGACAGCGTTCAACCTGACCCTCGTTGGGCGCAAGAACTGGAAAAACTGAAGCAACTTTTGGCGGCTCAAACCACCAACTCCTAAGATTGGAATCCTCCTGATTGCAGTCTGTGTATGAGCCGTGGCTTAGTTTTAGCGGCGAGCCGGACAGCGGCATGGTGCTTCCAGAAAAATGATTTGTAATGAGGCTGTGGCACTTGGCACAGCCTTTTTTGTTCTAGTGTTAACGATGAAGGAAAAGATTTGTGGATCTTGATGCCAGCACACCGATCGCCGTGCGAGAACTCTTTAACCGCATCGCCCCCGTTTATGACCAACTCAATCAATGGCTTAGCTTGGGTCAACACCGCATCTGGAAACAGATGGCCGTGAAATGGAGTGGAGCCGAGTCCGGCGATGTTTGCCTGGATTTGTGCTGCGGCAGTGGCGACATTGCCCTGATGCTAGCCGATCGAGTCGGCAGAACAGGACAAGTCATGGGCGTTGATTTTGCCCCAGCCCAGCTGGCGATCGCCCAACAGCGTACCCGCCCCCACCAACCTGTAACCTGGATTGAAGGAGATGCCCTCAACCTGCCGTTTGCCGACCAAACCTTCGACGCCGCCACGATGGGATATGGATTACGTAACGTGGTGGATATTCCCCGTTGCTTGGAGGAGTTACATCGAGTTTTGAAGAACGGTGCCCGAGCGGCAATTTTGGATCTGCATCGGCCCTCTGATCCCATCGTGAGAGGTTTTCAGCAGTGGTATCTCGATACGATCGTTGTGCCGCTCGCCACTCAGTACGGCTTCAACGATGAGTATGCTTATTTAGCTCCCAGCCTCGATCGCTTCCCCAGCGGCCCCGATCAGGTAAAACTCGCCCACCAGGTAGGGTTTTCCGCCGTCACCCACTACCCCATTGCCGGGGGTACGATGGGAGTATTAGTTGTTAAAAAGAATTGATTCCCGTTGGATCCCTCAACCCTCTGGCTATTTGTCGCTCCTCCGATTGTTGGTGGCATCATTGGCTATTTCACCAACGACATTGCCATTCGCATGTTATTTCGGCCCTACCGCGCTTACTATCTCGGCGGTCGGCGGCTTCCCTTTACGCCAGGGTTAATTCCGCGTAACCAGGAACGGTTGGCCAAACGGATTTCGGACACGATTATGGGGTCGTTGCTGACGCCAGAAGAGTTACAAAAGTTGGCGCGACGGCTGTTGCAACCCGAACGCGTGCAATCTGCATTGCTGTGGCTGTTAAAGCTGGCCCTGGATCAAGTGCAGGCTGATAAAGAACAAAAAACAGCCAAAGTGGTTGCCAACGTATTGCAAGATCTGTTTGGCCAATCCTTACCCCGATTGCTGAAGGTGCTGTCGCGGCGACAAGACTTTTTAGAGGTTCAACTCAATCAAATCTTCGATCGCGTTCTGTTGGAACTGCAACTCTCAGAAGACCAAGCGACGAAACTGGCCGATTGGCTTTTGCAGGTGGTGCTGCCTCCGGATGTGATCCGACAGGCATTGATTGATTTTTTAACCGATCGCAACATTCAAGTCATCGACGAAGGCTTGCGCGAAAAAACCAGCGGCACTTACTGGGTAATTGCCAATTTGTTTGGGATTCGGAACGCCTTGCTGCGATTGCGGGCTTTTTGTTTAGACGAGCGCGAGGCTTGTAACGAGCGCCTAGCAGAGTTGATCGTATCGCTCAATGTCAAGTCACGCTTGAAGGAACTGTTGCAAAACCTTTCCCTCCAAAATCTCCCTGTCTCCACAGTGCGGCAACTGCGGAAAACGTTACGCGACACGGTCCGAGACTACATGCAACAGGAAGGAGCCGAGTTTTTTCAAGAGTTAGGCAAGTCGATCGACTGGGAAAATGTTGCCAGCCTGATTTTAAGTCGTCTGCGCACTTCTCCGGTGGTAAATGAATCGCTGGAAACCGTGAGTTGGGAACTCGCGTTGATTCTCGAACGCTACTTGGAGCGAGATTTGGAGAATATTGTGGCGCAGGCTATTCCCATCCTGAATATTGATCAGGTCATCATTGAGCGCGTCCGGGCAACTTCTCCGGCTGATCTGGAAACCGCAATTAATGGCATTGTCAAAAGTGAGCTACAGGCGATCGTAAACCTGGGCGGCATTCTGGGCTTTGTCATTGGGCTAATTCAAGCCCTCACATTACTAATCAATTAATCTGCTACTTGGTTGAGCCAACAACCGTTGTCAGAGCGGGTTCTGTTGCGGGTGCGGTATCGCGACTGGCGCGTCTGCCGCGTGGCGTCACGACCCACTGGTTGTAACCATGTAAGTGGTCATATAGGGCGACGATCGCAATCATATTTTTCAGTGTTGTATAGATAAAAATTAATACTGCATGTTGGATGAAATAAATAGAAGGATACCGAGACGCTGCAACTTTCATTGCCACAGCTGTTTGGTAAAAACCACTAAAAAACGTAATTAACGTACAAAACCACAAATAAACATTATCTGAAGGTGGCAGATAACCGTGGTACAAAAATAAACTCAGAATCAAGGGCAAAATTTGGAGGGCAAACAGCGAATAGATCACCCCATAGTACAGAAGGTACGTCCAATAAAGTTTTTGCCGAAAGCTGAAATGCTTTGATTTCCACACGCGCCGCTGGTACTTAATACTCACCTCCAGCCAGCCTTGTGACCACCGTTTGCGCTGGAACCAGAAGGAATTAAAGTCTACTGGGGCGAGTTCCGTTGCAATAATGCTGCGATCGTGCAGAATGCGGTAGCCACTCAACAACGTCCGCATGGTGGCATCAATATCTTCGGTTAGCCGAATTGGATTAAATCGAATCTGCTTTAGCACGGAAGTCCGCCAGTACCCATTGGAACCGCCAAAAATGGTGGAATCTGTTAAAAAAGATTTGGCTGGGTGGCTGACGCCATACAAGCATTCAAACTCAACTGCAATGTTTTGGGTCAGCAGGTTGTAGTGGTGATTACGAATCACATTGCGCCCCTGCACAACGGCATAGTCATGCTCTAGCCAGCGCCATGCCCGAAAGAAACAATCCGGGGTCGGATGATGGTCAGCATCCAAAATACAGGTAATCTCCCCAGTCACCCAATCAAGGGCCGCATTCAAATTCTCGGCTTTAGAGTGACTGCCTTCCACCCGAATCAACCGTAGTTCTGAATTGAGTTGGGCAAACAGACGGAGATCATCTTCAATCTCTAAATCGGTGGGAGTGTTGTAAGCCAGAATAATTTCCAGCCCAGCAGCCGGACGTTGCACCGTATTTAGCACATGCCGCAGAGTGTCCAGGATGATGTCTTGCTCGTTGGGCAAATAGGCCGCAATTAAAATTGAGCAGCGTGGTAAGGGTGTAGGGGAGCGATGCCGTTGCGGTTTGCTAATCCCGATCGCAGACTTAAACGCATATCGCCATCGGTCAAACAAATTTCGCTTGAGGGGCACAGTCTTCACCGCGTAACGGCGAAATAAGGAATTACTGGCCTCCAGGATGATGACGATCGAGCTGATGAGAAAAAAGGTGGCGATCGCAATGTGAACATCTACCAGTGCCAGCCCACCAACCCTTAAACAGTAGTAAAAGATTGTGGGCACCCCAATCATCACAACATGGGTATAGATCAGCTTATACAAATCAACTGACCACTTTTTCACTTCAGCCATCCTCCAATCGTTAAGGTGAAACCTAGATGCATCTACAAGCAATAACCTTGGGCATTTCGTTAAACGACATCAGCAAAAAATTGATTCATCGCAAGAACTGCCCGCTTGGTTCCAGATCATCTTCATTCACCCACAGCGATCGCTGGCCATCACTAACTTGACACAGCAAAAACTCCTGTTCATCCCACAACTTTTCCACTTTCAACACCGTCCACCCTGCCTCACCCTGGTACACAACCTCATCGCCCACCCGTAGATCCCAAACTCGCCGATGGAGAGCGGGTGATGTTGACAACACATAATCCACATCTCGCAAAATTCCAGTCACAATCCCCCGGATCAACGGGGTCACAGAATCCACAATCATTGCCAAAACTAGCGTTCCCACCACCATCACCGGCAAAGCCAGAGCATATCGCACAGGCTGCCCCTGAACAATGAGCTGGAGCATCCGATCGACCACTAATCCATGCAGCAAAAAGTAACTGTACGTATGGGCACCGATCGCAATCATACCCAACGCCAGCCACTCCCAACGAGCCAGCCAGCGTGACACCGTCATGCAGCAGAGCGTCAGCCCAAGCGGCACCAGTAAATCCGCGAAAATCCATCCAACATAGTAAAACTGACAAACAAATCCCAACACATAGATTGGAACTCCCACTAGCAAAGCTTTTTGGGGCGACCAATGAACCGGGCTACTCCCCCGTAAAAACGCCTGCCCAACCACCATCCCCACCACAAAGGTACTGAGCTTAGATAAAAACAACGCAAATGGTTGCCACCCTGCAGGACTATCCCACAACACATAGGTTGGATGCCCCTCCAGGACAAAAATCGCGAGCGATCGATACAGCAGCGTGACTAAAATGCTGACAGTCAACAAATTGCTTGCGCCCCAACGGTGTAGCAAGTACCAGAGCCAGGGAAACAACAAAACGAAACTGATGATCAGCGAGACCAACCACCAGGGGCCGCTAGTACTCATCAACAGTTGACCGTTGTAAGAATGCAACAAGGGGAAACTAACGCCAGCGAAAATAAACCACGGGTTGGGTAAATAGGTCTTCGTTGCAACGGAAATCGCCCATAAAGTTGGATAAGATAACCAGGCAACTGTCCAAAATGGCCATAAAACCCGCCCTAGCCGATGGCGTAAAAATGGCATTGGCTGCAGCGGCTCTCCCCGAAGCGATAGCACCAGGCTGAATCCACTAATCAACACAAAGACATCAATAAACTGAAACCCAAACCACACAGGCAAGCCCAGAATTCTGGTTAATCCCCCCAATTCCGGTAAGTTGCCCGTAATAATCACGAGTTGATTCAAGTTGTTGGCGAATCCAGTCGGTTGAGGCGTGTAAGCATATCCGGTGTAGCGTAGTTGAGCTTGATAGAGCAGCAGGGCTACAACTGCAACAATGCGGATTCCCTCTAACCAGGCTAGACGCTGCGATCGGTCTACCCTTTGAGTAACCATTTACGTTTTATCTCTTCGGCTATAAGTGGAAAAAGGGTGTTGAGAAGCGTTCACAGCGGGCATCCAGACCTCTTACAGATTAAGGGCTTTACACAACAGATGTAACCTTCCATACGGGAGACAACAGTCTGCATTCAGTTTGAACAATCAACAATAGGTGAAGACAATCTACCAAGACAACCCAGCGTCATCCTAGCAGTTGCATCGTCAAACTGGCTGAATCGTTGCCACCCTGCGTCGAGTTACTCAAGCTAGTCATACAGTACAAATCTTTTCGATTAATAATCTTGTTTTGAGTGATTTGTATTTTTGATGAGAACGAGGGGTGTTTGTTACCTTAATTAATATGACCGCCGTCGATCTTTTAATCTGAAGCACAAATAAATTACTGATTGACCATCAAACCCTTTGAAATTCACCTCCCATAATGCATGGTGCTACCGCTATAGGCCAGCACAGGCGGTTCCCTGTACCGAAAACCCGTTCATTCCGGCACAAGCCTTTGCCCTTCCCGGTCTTGTGCGAGTCGTGAGCTTTGTTTGACCGCACAGAGCTTGCCATGCATCAGACTTGCCAATTAGTTCTCCAGTCAAGCTTGACCTAAAAATCACATCCGCTCATGGAGGGGAGTAGTACTCTGATAGTGGGAAACGTCAAAATTCGCCTTTTTTGACCTTTTTCCCAGTTTGTCGTCGTTGGTCTAAAGGTCGTTGGTCTAAAGGCTGACTCAATAGAGTGATGCCGCCTCCTCGTCGAATGCGTTTTGCTTAGTTCAGTGACTCGTTGATTGTCCAAATCTTATGCCGCAGAAGCCCGACTTAGACGCGAAGTATTATTTTCATCAGGGATTGCAACTTGCTCATGCTTGTGCCTACGAAGACGCGATTTTAAGTTTCGATCGCTCCTTGCAATACAACCCAACCTGGCACGAACCCTGGTATCACAAAGGTATGGCTCAGTGCGAACTGGGGTTATATGCTGATGCTGTTGATAGTTTCACCCAGGCGATCGACCTTTATTCCGATTACCCAGAGGCGTTTAACAGTCGCGGCATTGCATTGTTTAAGCTAGGTAGTTACGAAGCCGCGATCGCCAGTTACGACAAAGCGATTAAGCTGCGACCCAGTTTTCATCAAGCCTGGTTCAATCGAGGGAACGCTTTGGATAAATCGGGTTGTTATCAGGCGGCTTTGGACAGTTACGACAAGTCCTTAGCGATCGAGCCTGATTACTCCAAATCCTGGTACAACCGAGGCATCACCCTCACAAAGTTAGATCGGCTAGATGAAGCCATCGCCAGCTATGACAAAGCGATCGAGTTCCGGCCTCACTACTCCCATGCCTGGTATAACCGCGCCAACATCCTACATCGCCAAAAGCTTTACAACGAAGCGTTAGAGAGTTACGAACGAGTCGTCAATATCAAATCAGACTGGTATGGAGCCTGGTATAACCTGGGCAATATTTTGCATAAGCTAGGCCGACATGAAGATTCCATCAATTGTTACGATTATGCGTTGAAGGTTGCTCCTAACTTCTATGGAGCCTGGTACAACCGGGGTAATGCCCTTGATGCCTTGGGGCGTTATGACGAAGCCGTAGAAAGTTATCAAGCCGCGCTGGCGATCAAGCCCAACCTACGAGAAGCCTGGTACAACTGGGGCAGCACGCTCCATAAAGCCGGTCGCTATGAGGAGGCGATCGCGAGCTATGACCAAGCCATCCAACTCGATCCGAAATTTGCTAAAGCCTGGAGTAGCCGCGGCTCTGCATTACGCAAGTTGGGCATGTATGCAGAGGCCATTACCAGTTACGACAGAGCCGTTCAACATCAACCTGGTTTGTACGAAGCCTGGTATGGGCGTGGCATTTGCCTGGGGCACATAGGTCGAAATGAAGCAGCAGTGGCCAGTTATGATCGGGCCTTAGCCATCAAAACCGATTTTTATCCCGCCTGGTATAGTCGGGGCGTGTCGCTGAGTCATCTAGGGAACTATGAAGCTGCAATCACCAGCTACGAGCAAGCCTTGCAGATCAAACCCAACTTTCCCGAAGCGATTAGCCGTCGTAATCTGGCTTTGAACTACACCAGCCCACCCGAACTGGATACTGATCGAGACGATGAACAAACCCCTGGCCTGGAGTTAATGCCAGATTCGGCGGATGTTTCAGAAAGCTCGATCGCAGAGTCGTTAAATCCCTAAAGGGCAACCGGATTACACAAGGTTCTATAAATCCTAATTTCCTTTACTGAATCTTTAGTTAGTTTTTGAACCGCCGCGCCAACTCTAAGAACAGACTTCCCACGGGGATGGGTGCGCATGTTTGATTCAGCAGGTTGGTACAGTTATAGTCACACAATCCAGCCGTCAGGAACCTATGAGGGGGCAATTGCTCACTACGATCGCCTGCTCGCGTCTCAGCCAGACCTGTACGAGATTTGGACCTATCGAGCCTATGTTTTAGAGCGGTTGGGGCACTTCCGAGAAGCTGCCGCCAATTTCGATCAAGCCTTGAAAGTGCAGTCTGAGCATGCATTAGCGTGGCATGGCAAAGGGATTGTTCTGGCCAAACTATCTGATTATGCAGGGGCGCTAGAGTGCCTGAATCGCGTTGTTCGCTTAACTCCCAAAGATGAAAAAGCCTGGTACAACCGGGGTAATGCGTTAATTCAGCTCCACCGCTATGAAGAGGCTCTGAGCAGTTTCAACCGTGGGCTTGAACTGAACCCAGGGGATTATAAAGCCTGGTATAACCGGGGGAAGGTCTTAACCAGCTTGGGGTATCACTACGCCGCTCTGGCCAGTTTAGATAAAGCGCTAAGCATCAAGCCGGACTGTTTTTACGCCTGGAGCTATCGAGGAACAGTTTTGAAAAAACTCGCTTGCTACGAAGAGGCGATCGCCAGTTTTGATCGATCGCTAGAAGCAAAGCCGAATAACCCTGATGTTTGGTACAACAAAGCCCGCTGCTATGCCTTGCTGGGCAACACCGAATTGGCCATTAAGTTTTTGTACCAGGCGATTCAACTCAACCCAACCTTTTATCTAGCGTTGGCAAAGGTTGACTCCCACTTCAGTCAATTGCCATTAAATCAAAAGCTGCGAGACTTTACTCCAAAACCAGTGTCGTAGAGGCCGATCGCCCAAATTCTTCGGGTGCATACTGCAAATGCGCCTCCGCACCCGGATAAACAAAGGTGCCAGGAGTGACGGAACGCACCAAGTAATGCAAGGTATAAACGCCTGGATTGAGTTTGTCACCAAAAGCCACAATTCGATCGTGGTGCAGCGTTTGGTAGCCCACTTGCCAGGAGTCCCCTTGAGCTTGGAAGTAAGGTGTAGCGGTTTGGAAACTATCGTCTACAGCCTCCAGGCCCGCCGGGAGTGGGTCAGTGATGACAACGTGATCGACGGGATGATCCGTAATCACCTCCACCCCAATATCAAACACTTGCCCGACGGGAAGTTTGAGGTCATCAACGGCATATAGGCCAGTGGTGTAAAGGGCCTTTTCCTGATTGGCCGGGCGGATGGTGCGAGTCACCCGTAAGCCGTTTAAGCGCCCCGGTTGCTTACCTTCTAGGCGGTAGCGGTAGGCTGCTAGATAATGGAGATTACCATTCCCTGATTTTCTCAAGGTCAAATCCTGTGGGCCACGCGGCAGCTCGGACATGGGAATGGTGACGGCCTCACTTGTGTTCTGGTAGCCCTCAAATTCAGTGGTGGCCAGGATTTTATCGGCCAGGGTGGCGGTGGCGGCAAAGTTGGGCGGGGTGGGTTGCAGTCGGCTGTAGGCTACCAGTGCCGAAAGCGCCTGGGCGTTGTCATACGTGGTTTGCCAGGTGCCGTCCCGCCGCTGATCTAGTAAACCGTTGACTAGCCGATCGAGCGTTTCCGGGCGAGCTTTTTGCGCGATCGCGAGTTGTAAGGCTTGGGCCTGGGTCGCAGCATTGGAGCCAAACCAGCGCCACCCCTCGGGCAAATTAACTTTAGTGCTACGGCCCGTCTCAGAGGTACTTTCCTGCAACTGGGCGGCCATGGAGCGGGCTTCCTGTTGCCAATCTGGGAATTGCATCAGGTATTGGGCCAATTTCATTTGGTCGATCGGATCAAACTGCTCTCGCTCGGCATACAAATCGGCCAGAAATTCTGAACGCCGATCGCCCAATTCTGCCAGGGCAATTAGAGCATTCAAGCGCACCTGCCGTTTACACAATGCTTGCTTGCAAAAGTCGTACTGCCCTGGATCGGCCAGAATTTTGCTGAGATAGCTTTTCAACCCAGACGTAAATGCCTGACTCCGATTTCCTGGCTCTTGATTGGCAAAAGCCTGCTGTGACCTCGCGATCGCTGTTGCGGCATAAGTTGAGATGAATGGATCAGACTTTTTCGCATCGGGATAAGCAGCAAAGCCGCCATCAGGTTTTTGCAAGGCTTGAAGTTGAGTTAATGCTTGCGTCGCTGCTTGGGCCGGATTGAAACCAGCAAAGGTCTGTTTGTAGGTTTGGGCCAAGGTTTGCAGGTTGGCAGCAATAGTAAGTTGGCTGGCAGCAGGTTCTAGAAATGGCAGGTTTGGTTCGGCCAAGACTTGCTGAGCCGGGGCTGAGAGTTGCGGCACGATCGAACTGGCCAGGGAAATATCCAGGCCGCCAAAATCCTTAACAACATTATTTTCAATGTTGAGGGGAATTGTTACTTGAGTGTTCGTTATCCCAGTTTCAACCACCTGTTCGGCCACGGTGAATGGTTTCACCTCTAGCGGCACTTCAAACGCATCTTCATTGCCGTTGAGCGTGGACGCGAATTTTACGGTAGCGGTTCCGGGTTGATTAACGACCACTGGAAATTGATAAGCACTGGTGCCAGCCCCAACTGTGGCCTGTTGACTGCCGGAGGTGTTATCAAATTGAAGCGGTTCACTGACGGTGCCTGTCACAGATAAATTGCCGTCCCGTCCGGTGTTGTTGGTGATGCTGGTGCCCACCTGAAAGCGATCGCCGGGACGGGCGAATTGCGGCAGGATGGGATTTGAGACGACGGGCTGACTGGTCATGAAGGTCGCCTCCCCAGTGCCAAAGTTCAGATTGCCATCGGTGGCTACGACCATAATTCGCCAGGTGGTTAAGTCGTCGGGCAGGGGCACAGTCACTTTTGCTTTACCGTTGCCATCGGTAACTACGGCTCCGTTGTAGTAAGCCACAGGCTTGAAATTAGTCCGCGTGCGGGTGTTGGCCGCACCGGCGGAGAGTCCGCCACCATAGCCCCAACCTTTTTGAAGGGGAGAGCCGATCGGTGTCAGCACGACATCCGGGCGATTGTCACTCAGCCGCACGGAGATGGGTTGCTCAGCAAACACGGTTTTCACCAGGTCTGGCGGACGATAGCCAGTGAGTTGCAACACGGCTTCGTTGACCACCATGACAGTAAATTGGCCTTTCACGGGCTGATCGATGTTATTCTTCAGGGTCAGTTCAATGGCTTGACGGGTGCTGGGAGCGATCGTGGTTCCGGTTGGCGGCGTCACGTCCACTTTGAGGTAGCGATCAGCAGTCGTCGTCGCAAACGGCGCAAACCCAATTCGGACTAAGCCATCTAGACTACCGGGTTCAGTCTGTTCGATTGGTTTACCTTGCCGCACTAAAACGGCTTCTACGGCGGCATTGGGTGCCATGTCGGGCATGACAGTGAACTGGATTTGCGGTGCGCTGCCTTTCACTTTTTGCACCGTTTGATAAATCGCGTCATGGCGAACAACGGCAAAGTACAGTTCAGCCTCTGGATACGGGGATTGGATAATGGCTGTGGCCACTTCACCCGGTTGATAAGATTTCTTGTCGAGCTTCACTTCCAGGCGATTGTTGCGGTAGCGATCGCCCCAAAAAGTTGGTTCATTGCCTGCGATCCAGATTTGCGCATCGGTGGCTGTGGCTTCGTTATTATCTAACGTGGCTCGAATGCGATAAGCGCCAGATTTGGGCGCGACCAAATTCGCGATCGCGGCTCGTTCGCTGGAGTTCACTGTTTGCGTGGCAACGGTTTTGTATTCCACTTGATTCTGCGGTGTGCGACTCCCTTCTACCACGCGGGTAATGGCGCTGTAATTCATTTCTTGCAGTTCCAGTTTCACCATTTGGTTGGCGATCGAGTTGCCTTGGGGATCGCTAACAATCACCTGCACCGGAAACTCCTGGCCAGCATCGGCGACATAGTTTGTTTTTAACCCAATCAGGCGATCGCTGGGCAACGCAATAAACGTTTGCACATCGGCCACAGACAGGTTAGACACATCTGATACCTGGGCATCCACGCGATATTCCATCGGGTAGGGCAAGTCTTTGTCAATGGTGATGTTTTGCGCTCCCTGCCCTGCCTGACTTAGGGTTTGAGTCGTTTGCAGTACATCGCTCGTGACTTCTGGTGCTTCTTCGGGCCAAAACCAGCGTTTACCAAACAGGTAATCGTTCCATTGGGCCGGGGTAAATTCGGTTTGCTTCCGAGTAACGTAATATTTGGCCTCACCGCTTTGCACGGGGGCACCAAACAGGTAATTGCTCTGGACTTTCGCCTCGATCGTCTGCTCAGGCAGGGCGATCGGGACTGGTGCAGAGGCCGCAGCGGGAGAAGTGGGTTGCGCATCCGGCTTAGCTTCGGCTTGCGGCTGTCCTGGCACATTGAGTGCTAACTCAACTTTAAAGTTGGGCGGCTTGAACTCAGCTACGCGGAACTCGCCCGTCATTTCGGCCCCACTGTCGCCCTTTGCTTGCACGGTATAGGTGCCCAAAGGTGTGTTGGATGCGAGCGTGATCGGCAAAGAAAAAGTGCCATAGGGCGTTGTTTTTTGGGTGCCAAAATCCTGCTTTTGGCCATCGGGGCGTTGCACTGTGACTTTGTAGTTGGCGTTTTTGTCCTGCTTCAACTCGCCTGCTTGCAAGTAGTAAGCGGCACCCGTTAGATAGGCAGTTTCATTGGGTTGATAAAGGTTGCGATCGCTGAAAATGGTGCCACGGGAAACCGGTTTGCCATGCTCCCAGCCTGCATCAATCCCATAATCGTATGCACCACTAAATTCCAACGTGCGCGTGTAGGCCCAATCGTTCCCAAGTTGCGCAATGACCAGGAGCGGCGGCGCGGTTTCACTATCGGGTTTGCGGCATCGCTGGAAAGCGGCTTTAGACAGGGTGAGCATCCCAGCTTGATCGGTTCTACCACTGGCACAGGGCGTGGGAGTCGATCGTGTCTTTGCCTCTAGTTGGGAAGGGTAAATTTGAATGTTGGCATTCGCGACGGGAGTCCCGTTGGATAACTGATGGACTCGCACCAGACCTGATTCGGGAAACCATTGTGCAAATACGCCTAGATTCGTTAATTGCACCAACCCGTAATAACTAGGTTCGCGCCATTTTTGTTTGCCCTCCTCCTGGTACGACACGGTTCGCCCCTGCACACCGTAGGCCAGCATGCCGGTCGATCCGCCTAACAGCCTTTGCAGCGGAATGGCTGTTTCAACGGCGGTGTTCTTGTTCGGTTGAACTTTCGTGGGTTGCCAGCGGTTGGGGTTTGGTAACAAGTCATTGCCGTTGCCCTGGGGATAGGCGGTGTTAGTGTAAACCAAGTCGGTGGGTTGCACCACGGCAACTGCCGATTTGAACTGAGATAGGTTAACGGTGGAGACATTCAATTGCAGCGAGGTCGCCCCATTACTGGTCGGGAAAATATTGAGATCAGTGGGTGCCCACAGATCGGGAGCTACATCGCCGGTTTCGTAATCGATCGTGATTGGTTTGCCGAGAGTTTGCCCAAATTTATCCTGCAAGTCGGCAGCGATCGTTATGGTGTATTTCGTAGTCGGTTCCAGTGCCCAGGGGTTGAGGCTGACGGCGCGATCGCCCTCGTAAGCCCGCACCAGTGGTACATCCTGTTGTTTTGGTGCAGGACTGATGGAAATGTTGGCTTGGGCTGATTCCGGATTAAGCGGATTGTTGAACAAGAGTTGTCCCGTTCCTTGGGTGAACCGTCCATAGGTGCCGCTGGCATCAGGTTGGCCAAAGGCGCTCAAGGTCTGATAGCTCAAGGGTGAGTAGGTGGCAACTCGACTGGTAAAACTTTCCTCTGTGGGCAAATTGCCTTTGGCTGGGCGTAATCCAGGAGTCAGCTCCAGTTTATATTGAGTGGCTTTGGCCAAATCTTGTTGTGGTTCCAACGTATAAACCCAATTGCGCGTCGCAGGATCAAATGCTGCTTCTGGGCTGGGCGGATTGGCTGTTTGGTCTTCCGGCTGTTTTTCGAGTGCTGCTTTTAAGGTCACACTTTCGTTTTTGCCATCTGCAAACAGCTTGGCGTGTTCTTGTAGGGAGGTTTGATCTAATTCCGCGTTGGCAAACACTTTGAGGACGGGCTTTGTGTCGATCGGCTCGGTCATGTCCTTGGGATTTTCGGGAGAGAAGGATGTGGGTAGATTGGAGAGTTTGAGGCGATCGGTTTGGAACGTCCAGGCCAGATCCTGTTCCAGTTTGTGATTCTTCAAATCTGCCAAGCCTGCTTTAAGCGTGACTTTGACGCGGGTTGCTAGAGGCGTTGCTGCATCCGCCTGAAAACCTACCATGCGCGGCGTAAGAAACCGAAATTGACCTTTGAGCGGCGGCACCAGTTCAAACTGCTGCAATAACTGCCGCTGGGCATCACTTTCCAGATTCTCAAGCGGAATCAACGGTTCTTTAAACCGAATACGAATTTGGGCTTGAGTCTGCGCTTTCCCGATCGGGCTAACTTCCTCAATCCAGTCGGGCAGTTGTGGCGCGGGGAGTTCAGCGACCTCGGCCAAAAAACTGGGTGCGTTGGTGATGTTCGCGGTGTCGCATCCGGCAAACCCGATCGCAATCAAAACTCCGATTAAAAACAACAGGGGCAGAATGAAGCGTTTGCCCAATCTCATAACAGTTTCCCCACAAACAACAGATGAATGAAATCAACTCCGGTAGATTCACCCCCATTCCTACTCCGGCCTGTGGGGAAATTCCCCGTAACTTCAATAATTCTTTACGTAAGCGGTCGGTGGGGCGGGTAGAGCAAGGTGTGGAAGTGCCGCCCCAAAACAATAAAATCTCCTCAAATAAATAAACTTTGCTGATTCAAATAGAATTGTGAAAAGACCTGTAAGTCCGCTGTTGCTTCAATCCACTTTTTTAAGTGTCTATATGTTGCTATTTGATGCGATCGAGTCAAGCTAAACTTGATATGAGGAATGCAGATTTAAGTCAGGTGAAACTCAAAGATTGGCGAACTTTATAGAGTAGTTAGAACAGTTAGATTGATGAAGTAACTGATTCTTAATGACGGCAATTTGGTTTGACACTCGACTGACGTAAAGCATTTCTAATCGAGTGCATCCCAGTTTTGCAAATTTGCCCTCATCCCGTTCGGCTGAGCGCTCACGTCGAAGCCCCAACCTCTTTTCCCAAAATAGGAGAAGGGGAGCCGGATTCAAAGTCCCTCTCCCGCGCTGGGAGAGGGATTTAAGGTGAGGGCGACAAAAGTGGGACGCACCTTTCTAATCGGGTATATTTTGCCCTAAAACTTATCCCTATCATGATCTCCGAGGTTGCAATGGCAAAGTTTAATGCACCACAAGCTCACAGTTCTGCCTGGGTTTTTCAAGCCTGGACATCTTTTATCGTTTCTACGAGCGCGATGACGATCGGGGTTTTGTATTTACCCGTTGATAACTGGATTAAAGGTTACTTGGGTATGGGCTACTTATTTACTGTGGGTTCGACGATTAGCCTATCTAAAACAATTCGAGATATTCACGAATCCAATAAAGTGATGAGCCGAGTTGATGAAGCAAAGTTGGAAAAATTGTTGGCAGAATACGATCCATTCAAGAAATAGGTGGCTCGATCGCCGGTACTGTCACCTCCTGCCAAAATTTCGCGAGGGCTGGTATACAGGTTTGATCGTCAAAAACCTCAGTTTGAGCGAGTAACATGCGTTCGGAAAGGTCATTGCGCCAAGCTCGATCGCAACCAATTCTCACCGCTAATTCAATGTAATGTGCTGTGCTGGTAGCAACGGTCTCGGTGATGCCTAACGCTTGCAAAATGCCGTAGGACATGCGACCCCGCATAAATGCTTGGGGATAGGTAATTACGGGCAGACCACAGGCGATCGCATCCAGCGTGGTGTTGCCGCCAGTGAATCCGATCGTGTCCAAAAAGCCATCACACAGTCGATTCAACATCAAGTAATCGGCGCGAGGCAGAGCGGGCAGAAAAATACAATACTGTTCGGCCTGTAAGCCAGCACTGGCAAAAGCTCGTTGCAAGCGGCTTCGCAACACATCGGCTCGAAGGAAAACGAACTGAGCTGTTGGCACCTGCTGCGCAATCCGAACTAACAGTTCATCGTGTTGGGGTAGGTACTTGAAGGGAGCTTGACCGCAAAAATAAACGATCGCATCTTCGCTTAATTCAAAGGCCGATCGAGGCTTGGTCAAGGCGGGAACAATCGGACGCGGGTAGGCAATGCCTAAGCGGGGCAATCGTACCAGGGTTTCGGTGTAGTGGTTCTGCCCATCTGACGGTTCCATGAACTCACTGGAGAGGTAGTAATCCACCGTTGGCAGGCCGGAGGTGACAGGATGCCCCCAGGCTGTACATTGCACTGGTGCTAAGCGTAATGCGGCTAGTTGCACCGTTTGCGGATCCATGCCGATTTCTGGAAATACCAAAATATGTAATTGATCTTGCAAAACTTGAGCAGCGATCGGTTCAATGTCACCGGGAATATGCCGGAACGTGTCGCTAAACTGCTGAAATTCCTGTGTGGTGCTATCTGGTTGGTTGCCAATGTAGTAGCAGTAAATTTCAAATTGTGTACGATCGAGATGGCGCAACCAACCTGTTAACCAGAGAGTACCGCTGTAAGCATGGAAGTAATGAGTTAGAAACCCAACTCGAATTTTATCTGTCACTGGTGGCAGCGGCAACGGTTGCACCCAGTGAGGAAAATTTGCAGCCATAATGCGATGGACGAGTTGGCCAAACATTTGCTGCGGTTCCAACATCGATTGCGCTTGGTACGTGATGTAGAAGCTGGCAAAGCGAGAGATCCCAGTCAATGCTTGCTGCCGTTGTTCGGCGGTTTCTAGCAAGGTGGTATTCAACAAAGTTTGAAGTTCTGTCAGATAGCGATCGCGATAAAGTTCGATCTCCTCAACAGAGTCATAAATATAAGGCAGCGTGAGTCCTTTAACCAGTCTTAGAGTATAGCTTTGTGGGAGTGCTTGACAGGCGGCCTCAGCCACCTGAATGGAGTCTTCTGTATTTCCCTGCCGAGTGAGTTTGAGAATCAACTCAAAGTAAAGTGGTTCTGATGTGGGATGATGGACGATCGCTTGACGCAAAATCGCGATCGCTTCAGAGTGTGCGCCCATTTGCCAGAGCGCCTGATTCAGTTCTAGATAGATGTCAACCGTTCCCGCTTGCAGTTCAAGATAGCGACGATAGTGCCGGATCGCAGTGGCATAATCCTGCTGCCCAAAGAAATAATGGCCGAAGGATTGATAGAAGGGGATGGGATGAGTTTGCGCATCGAGGGCATACGTCAATGCCTGTTGTATATCGGCAGGAGCAGGGGTAAGTTCGAGGCTGGTTTGGTAGGTCGCTATAGCCGCCGCGATTTCTGCCTGCTCCAGCAACAAATTCCCCAAGTTGAGGTAGGTGCCTGGAAACGATGGATCAATGGCGATCGCTTGTCGGTATACGGCTTCTGCATTTTCCAGTTGTCTGAGTTGGGTCAATAACAAGCCCAAGTTGTTATAGCTATCTATCAAACTTGGATCGAACTGAATGGCTTGCTGATAAGCTGCGATCGCCTTTGCAGTTTGCTCAAGCTTAGTCAATGTATTTCCTAAATAGTAATAGGATCTACTATCTTCTGAATTCAGTTCCAGTGCTTTACTCAAACTTTTATAGGATTCCTGATAATCTTCCGCTTCATATAATAAGACTCCAAGTTGCATCCACACTTGGTGATTTAACTCATTCCAAAGTAGATATTCTCGATATTTTCTTTCTGCTACACCAAATTGCTTTTGCTGATGGGCATAGGTTGCTTCTTTGAGGAGAACGGCGATCGATTCTTCCCGTTGCTCCAACAGTTGCAAGTTATAAATTGCTTTAATAACTTCATCTCGCCGCTGCTCTACAAATGTTGGAGCAGGATAGGTGTGGGTGCGCGATCGATCCCAACTCAGGACTTGAATTCCGTTCCAGAATGTGGGAAAACGCGCGACTGGAGTGCGCAATTCTAGTTCAACCCGTGCCTCCGGGCTGGTCGCCAAAAAATCCCAACAGGCTTGCTGCACGGTCCCCCAGTTAGCATCATCTAGCAAAATCAAAGCGCGATCGCTGAGGAAGGGTTTGGCTAGTAGTAAGCCCAGTAGCGTCGAGCGGTAATCGTGGGCACCGTCATAAAAATAGACGCCAATTTTATCTTCAGTGTTTAACTCTTGCAGTTCTAGCCAAAATTGTTGAAAATCTTGATTGCAAAAATAAACTTGCTCACTCAACCCAAATTGCTCCAAGTTCTGCATCAATGCGGCAAAACTTTGCCCGTCTGGATCAAATTCCGAAAAGTTGTCCACTGCATAAGCCATCCGGTCTGGATGATCCAGTAATGCGCCGATCAACGTGGTGCCTTGATAGGTGCCAATTTCGCAATACAGTTCGTTCGCTTCCAGACAACCAACCGCGCAATTTAGCAATTGCATTACGTTAGCCGTGGTCATGCCTTGGATGCGATCGCGCACTTGCTGAAATTTCGCGGCTTTTGGCCGAACAGAGTCTTGCTGCCAGTTGTCGTAACAATCAGGGAGTTGCTGCAGAAAACGTTGATAATCCATATCACAGGCAGATGGAACGCTAGAAAAAGTTTAGCGTTGACGGGCAACATGTTCATCATGCCCATTACTCGTCCACAAAATTGAAACTGCTGTACTCCCTCTTTACAAGAATTTGCCTTCTGTTGGAAAACAGAATAACTCTCAAAAAGTATTCACAGTCATTAGCAAGGGTTTGTATTAGAAATTACGGATTTCATTTGGTAATTAGTGGGAAATGAGAATAAGTAGTTGGTGTTGATGCGTTCAGTTGTGCAGAAATCGCGGCGGAGTTGAACCTGGTTGACGAAGTCAATCGAGATAGCTTTTCTTGGCGCATCGTAGCGCTGCATCCACTAACTGAGTGAGTTATTGATCATGAGAATTTTAGGAGCCAACGCATTTGATCAGTGCGTCTTAAATATGGCCTTGATTCATGTGTGCAATCAAGAGGGCTATATCGGACAGCAACTCTATGCCCTTTACAATGCCGAGGAAATCGCGATCGATCTCTGGTCTAGGTCACACTGGTTTAACATCTACGTGCCCCATCCAGCTCAAGAGTTTGAAGAAATCTCATTAGAGCAAGGGTTGACCAGAGGGTACAACGTTGAGGTTAAAGCCATTGGTGATCTGAGTCAAATACCGTATCCGCTCCTAAAGGAGGCTCACTTTGTTACGGTCTTGAAGCAAAAAGGACTCAATCAAAACTATCATCTAGCTGCAACTGGGATTTTTATTCGCCCTTTAGCTGCAATTAAGCTAGACATTATTGATGATATAGATAACGCAACCTATCAACCGGTGTTGATTAAACATCCGGTTATGCGGGATTACCCTGCAAATTGGGAACAAAAACTTTGGCAGTACTTAAACCAGGAAATTAGAAGTGATGCACTCCCCGATTTAGTGAAATATGTAGACCAAGCTCATAACCGGGATTATCGATCGCCAACATGGAGTGAGGTTCGTTTGGCGGCCACAGGCTTTGTTGGGGTGTAGTCCAAACAGGAGAAAAATAATGCTCGATTTATCTACTCAAGAAGCAGAACAATTAGCGATCGACTTTTTACTTCAAGACTTGAACATTCCTGAAGATGACCACGGCTACTTTGCTGTCCTGACGACTTACGAAACTGGCAGTGAGTGGTACGTTGTGGAGATTGGAATCGAAGGATTACCCGACAAATGGGCTGTTCAAGTTTACGATACGCGAGAATGTGACCCCTGCTACGCCTTTGTATCCCCAATGCCCGCGTCAGAAGATGCCGACTTAAATGAATTTCCCGCCAGTATCGCTGAAATCGTGGCGACTGAACGGACGGGTGGCCGGATATGAATAACGCCCGACTTCCTGCTGATGATTGCCCCCCGACAGAACTCTCTGCCTTTGATCTTGCCCTGCAACATCAACTTGATGCGTCCTTAATGGCTCGTTTCAAGCGCCACTGTGACCCATTTCTGCGACAATTACTGCGTCGCTGCGACTGGCACATCACAACTCATTCGAATGTGATGACGCTGGTCATTGCCTGCCCAGACATTTCCACCAATTGGGAAGTCCTCCATCATGTGGCTTACATGGGCACTCCAATGGTGCAATTTTCTGAAGCGGCGAAAATTCGAATTCACCCGCCGCTTGGAACTGGAGATCCGTTTGAAATTCGCGTGGATGAACTTTCGATTTATCGGGAGTCGGGGCAACCTGATTGAGCGCAAAGACCTTCAGGCCCAATAATCCACCAGGTCGTAACCGAACTCGGTCAACATCTGCCGCAACAAGGGCAAACTCAGACCAATTACGTTGGTATGACACCCGTCTAACCGCTCGACAAAAGCGCCACCTTTTCCTTCCAGGGCAAAACAACCCGCGCAATGCAATGGCTCTCCCGTGGCGACATACGCTTCAATCTGACGATCGCTCACGTTAGCAAAATACACTTGAGTCATCTGACAACGCAGAAGCGATCGCGGCGGCGAGGATGGAGCCTGGGAAGTTGGTGGAAGCAGTTCAATGAGAGCATGCCCAGTGTAGAGGCTCCCAACCTGGCCACGCATCTCCTGCCAACGGGCGATCGCATCCTGAGGACTATCTGGCTTGCCATAGATTTCGCCATTCAGCGCTAACACCGAGTCACAGCCCAAGATCAGGGTTGGAACCGTGATTTGAGGCGCGAGTTTAGCGGCCACCACATCGGCTTTCCGAATCGCTAAGGTTTTAACGAGCAAAGCTGGATCGGAACTTTGAATTTGATCTTCGTCAAAATGGCTCACCTGCACCAGCGGATCAATGCCAGCCATTTGTAACAATCGCCGCCGAGCTGGAGACGCAGAAGCCAGAACAAACTGCGGAATTCCCATAAGAAGCAACCCAGGGAAGAGGTTAAACCTAATACACGGTGAACGATCGCACAGCCTGATCCAACTTAGTCTTCATTTTGTCCCAGCGCTGCTCGGAGGTAGAAGCATTGAAGGTGTAGAGTTTGCCCCGGCTAACCGCGACACTAGCGAGATTGTGACGTTCCTGATTGTCTTTGAGCTTAATCGCGTATTCCAGCAAGTAATAGTTTTTGCCATCGACTTCACGCGCTTCGGCGTTGACCAGTTCTGCCTGCCGTCCAGAGCCTGGAGGGGCGATCGCGCTCTTTTGTAGCTTGTAGCCCACTTCGCCTGGTGTCCCTAAATCGGCCAGCGTTTTTTCACCGGAAACAGGATTAATTACCACGCTGACATTTTCCATCTGCTCAATAATGTCGTGAAACACGACATCTGGGCCATCATTTACCTTGATTTCGAGCCAACCATTAGGATAGAGGAACTGGTAACCATCCGTTGCGTCTACAAAACTTTTGAAGCCCGTTGCCCCGATCGAACAACCCTGCAAACTTAGCCCAACGACCATCAAGAGTACGATAACCAACCGCTTGAGCATCTCTCCACATCTCCCATTCGCCTTATTCAATCTGCGGAATCAATCATCCACTGATTTCCATTCTCCCATCTTCTAGACCCTTTTAAGAAAAGTAACAATATGCTTAAAACGATCGGTCTCATCATTACTTCAACGGTTCTGGCAATTTTACTATTTCAAGGCCGGTCCTCAGCGCAGACAACAGTAAATTTGCAGGCAGACATTACTAGCCTGCGCTCGCAGATCAGCCAACTGCGCGCCGAGGTTGCTCAACTGCGTTCTCAGCGTCCGGCCTCCAGCCCACTCCCCTCTGCGACTCCACGCCGTTCCCGCGCGCCGGAATTAACCGACGACCAAATTGTGGATCGGTTGGCAATTTTAGCGATCGAAGCAAAAGATCGGTTGAATGCGCTGGAAAGTCGCGTCGCCAAGTTGGAAGGACGGATCAGATAGACGCATGCAAAAGACGGAAGGGGCGAAGGCCGTTGTCAGGGGGCAGAGAAGCGGTACTCTTAAAGTTGCACCCAACTAGAAGCCATTCATGAGTGTTAGCCTGTGCATGATTGTTCGAGATGAAGAAGCCACACTGGCGGATTGTTTAGAAAGCGCTCGCAGTGTGGTGGATGAGATGGTCGTGCTGGATACGGGATCGCGCGATCGCACCGTGGAAATTGCCCAGGCGGCGAGAGCCAAAGTCTACTCATTTGAGTGGAAAGATGATTTTGCGGCAGCCCGAAACGCAGCCTTGCAGCACGTGCAGACCGATTGGGTACTGGTTCTCGATGCGGACGAAGTTCTGCTATCTGGGGTTGTGCCCGCTTTGCAAACTGCTATGCAAGATGAGCAATGTTTCGTTGTGAATTTGGTGCGGCAAGAGTTAGGCACCCATCAGATTCCCTATTCGCTCGTATCACGCTTATTTCGCAGACACCCTGACATCACCTTTAAGCGGGCTTATCACGAATCGATCGACGATAGCGTGCTAAATATCTTGCAACGCGAACCGCAATGGAAAGTGTTGGAGCTTGGGGAAGTCGCAATTCGACATACGGGGTATCAAACAGATGCGATCGTTCAGCGTCATAAAGCACAACGGGCACGCACCATCATGGAAAATTATTTGGCGGCTCACCCAGAAGACACCTACATTTGCAACAAATTGGGTGCCTTGTATCTAGAATTGGGCGAACCCGAAAAGGGGCAGGAGTTACTGCAACGCGGCTTACAGTCTTCAACCCTGGAACCGGCAGTCGCCTATGAGTTGAATTATCATTTGGCCTGCTCTTATAGTGAGGCGGGCGATTTTGACCAGGCAGAGAAATACTTTCAAACGGCGGTAGAACAAGCGATTTCGCCTTACCTCAAGTTGGGAACGTATACGAACTGGGGCAATGTCCGCATGGAACAGGGCAATCCTATCGCGGCTTCCGTGCTATTTCAAAAAGTTGTTGAAACTGATCCCGGTTTTGCATTGGGCTGGTTCAATTTGGGGACAGCATTGAAAGATTTGGGTAATCTGGAAGACGCGATCGCCTGTTATCAGCAGGCCATTGAGATTGAACCTACCTATGCTCCAGCTCATCAAGGTTTAGCCGTAGCCTGGATGAAGGGCGGACGCATCTTCGAGAGTCAAGAGTCCTTTCGAAAAGCGATCGCGCTGTACCAACAACAAGGTTCACCAGAGGGCGATCGCCTGCAAAAAGTCCTGCAAGAATTGCATCTTAGCCAGGGTTGAAGAACCGCCAGAAAAACTGTTCGCGGCATTTGAATTTATAACGCCTGGATGAATAATGCAATCCATTCATCCATTCATCCATTCACCCATTCACTCACCTTTCCATTGGTAGCATTTTTGTACTGGCTGATGTCTGAGTGCTCTTCCAGATAATCCAGCAAATTCAAAAAATCGGCTTTGGGCGCACACCTCCCCCCGATCGTCGTGAAGGCCAATTCGGGCTTTTCGCCGCTGTAAATGTGATAGCCCCAGTAGAAGAGTTGTTTGCTGTTCCGAATCGCAACCTCATCAGGATCAATAAATTGAAATCGCGGTTCTTGCTCAGATAATTTAGAAAAATACCGCTTGTATTGATCCTTCAAAACCTGAGCTTTGTGGGCTTCATCTTTGAAGTAATTATTAATTAAAACAAAGACATAAGCATGTTTATTCACACTCCGAATGGCCTTTAAGGTGTTTTTAATGACATAACCATTCTTGTTAAGCCCAAGGGGATTGAGCGTGGTCGGAATGATACAGTAAGAAAACTTTTGAATGATGTGCTCAGGGTTTTCTTCAAATACTGGCGAACAATCGCAAACTACCATTTTGGTGCCTAACGGTGGCCGTCTATCGTCCCATTCATCCAGGCTAAATACCTTAATCGTATGGCTGGGTTCACCCGCAGTTCCAGGAATCACAACACCACCGCTCAATAAGGTTGTCAGGTTCTTTTGCGGATCAAGATCGATGATCGCAACGTCATAACCAGAGAGCGCGATCGCTCCACCTAAATGAGCGCTAATCGTCGTTTTTCCAACTCCCCCTTTACAGGTAAACACCCCTACATAAACCAGTTCTTTAGGTGCAGAAACAGGTTGTTTATCATCAAAGCGGATCCAATGAACCGTCCCTTCCTTCATCACTGCTAATCGGACACGGCTACTATTCACATTCGCAAAATAAGTCAAAGCATTGTGTGTAAACCCATTGGATGAAACCAGCAACCCTCGCGTGAAACGGCGGGAAATTGGCAGATCAAAGAAGTTTAGAAACCGTTCAATTTGAGGGACTTTGACAGGCGTTTTATGATCCTTCACTTGAATGGCAATGACTTCTTTTCCCTTCATGGCTTCAAAGTCATACCCCGTGGTGTTAGGTGGTGGCATCGTGATTGCCCAGCCAGCTTCTTCTAATTGTTCGGCAACCGTTGCTCTAGCATCCTTCAATTGTTCAACGCTTACCATAATGTTTTGCCTGGATGGAAGTGGACAGATTTCGCAATCCTGCATCGTGCCTTCTAAGATCGCACAACGAAACTGCCTCTTTCTGTAAACTGCGATTTGGATATGACCTTACTACCTTAAAAAAACTGGTTTGTTGCAGCGTTGTTACCTTTCTTTATGTGTTTGCTGACGGAATAGGAATGGAACTCTAAGGTTAAGTATTGAAACAGCACCCAATGAGAAGCATTGGGCAAGGGGCGACCATGACAGTAGAAGCACAACTGGATTATTTCTTTTTCGATAAACAACTGCTAAAGCGATCGCTAACCACTGCTGCCTACGCCCTGGAGCAACTTCAAGCAACCGAAGATCAGCAAGCTTTAAGTTTGCTGGGCAGCACAGTTTTGGACACCGTGTTGACAGAGTTATTGATTCGGCAAGGGCATGACAGTCAGCAGGCGATCGTTACACAAAAACTTATGTTGAAACAAATTGAGAATCTAGCGCGGATTAGTCAAGCGATGGGCCTTGGATACGGTCTGAAACTGAGTCGGGCAGAGAAAGAGCGGCAAGCGTATGATGACCCTGTTGTTTTGGTGGAGGGGCTAGAGGCCGTAATTGGCGGAATTTATTTTGATGGAGGATTCCCCGCTGCCCGTCGCTGCATCCAGCGCTTATTTCAAGACGTATTCCCAGATGGATAAAGCGACGATCGCTCTTCCTAGATAATGTACTCAATGCGATCAAGCGAAAGGCTCAAAGCTGCGGCAGCCTGGATTGAACTCCAAGCCCATGTCTAGTAGCGTTGGCACTGCCATTGGAATCGTTTGTTTGAAGCACGGCCACAACTCTAACTTGGATTTGCTGAATTTAGTGTAACGAAGAGACGGCTCGACATTGAAATCGATTAATTTCATAATACGTTTGTTCAGGTTGGTCACTTCTCGCGTATTCTGGATGCAACAAAATCATGGCTTCTAAGACTTCTATGCGCTTGGGCAAAGTGGTTAAATCCAACTCTCATTGTGATTATGTGGTGCAACTGGATGATGCGATCGACTACGCCAGCCCACCCCAACCGGACGATTACGGTTTTGGTTCTTTCGTCAAATTGGAGAGTAACGCTCGGCATTGGGCGATCGGGTTAGTTTACAACTCCCAACTGTTCAATCCCATGTTTTTAAATACAGGCCCACGTCTTACCAGCGAACCCGACCCCGTTTTCACACCCGATCAAATTAATGAAACTCGTACCCTCCTCTGGACAATTTTGATCGGCACCTTAGAATCTCGCGAAGGCGGTTCCTATGGGATACACGGCATTCCCAAAGTAGTGGTGCCTGTTAACACACCTGTCTCAACCATGACCGAAGCCGAAATCCATCAATTTCATCGCAATGCGGCTCAAAGCCCCCAATTTTGCTATTACAGCCTGTTGTTAAAGTGTGGTGGCACGTTCGCCGCCCAACTAACCGAGCAAGTTCTCAATGAGCTGGTGCAAACCCAGCTGTTCACTGGAGCTGATCAAAAAGCCTTAATGGTGCTGTGCAAAGAATTGGCCTGGAAAAACACAATGGGTGCTATGCGGTGAGGCGTTAAGGTGAGGCGGTAAAGAGGGCGAAACCCCTCTTGATTGCGTTTGGGAAATCAGAAAGAATGTGGACGTGTGTCCCCTTGACGTAAACAAAAAACCGATGGCTTCGAGCGAAACCGATCGGCTAGTCGTGTGTTCCCTGTTGATGACTCGGCGTTTGCTAAGTCTTCCTTAGTATCGATGTGGAAGGAATAAGTGGTTGCGATTTCGATCAATGAGATTGTGTAAACTTGCTCACACAAACGGGTGATTTCGATCACCGCAGAAATGCAACCAGTTGTTCCAGCTTTGTCCAGGCGGCCCCACTCGCAAGTATGTCTTTTGCTACTGAAATACCTTCTGCGTAAGGATTGGAAGCAGTTGTTAGCCGATCGCTCGTTTGCAGGGCCAGAGCTGCATTGAGTGCCACTACATCTCGTTGCGCTGGTGTTCCCTGGCCTTGCAATATGGCTTTGAGGATAGCAGCATTCTGTTGTACATCTCCTCCCGCGATCGCGCTCAAGGGGGCAGGTTCTAGATCCAATTCAGATGGGTTTAGTTCTGCCCGGCTCACCATCCCATCGGCCAGAATTGCCAGATCCGTAATATCGGCTAAACACGCTTCGTCAACCCCTTCTCGGCTATGCAGGACGATCGCCCGTTGGGTGCCAAGTTGTTGCAAGGCATGGGCGATCGCATCCAGCAAGACCGGATTGAACACGCCGATTACCTGTCCCGTTGGGCGCATGGGATTCACCAACGGCCCTAAGAGATTAAATACGGTACGGATGCCCAAGGTGCGTCGCAGGGGCGCTACGGCTTTCAGGGCTGGATGCCAACCCGGTGCAAACAGAAACGTAATTCCGACTTCTGACACTGCAGCCTGGATTTTTTCCGGCGGTGCGCCCAAATTAACTCCCACCGCTTCCAACACATCTGCTGACCCAACCCGGCTTGAAGCAGAACGATTTCCATGCTTTGCAACGGAGACACCGGCTGCGGCTGCAACAAAGGCAACTGCTGTGGAAATATTGAAGGTTCCTGCCCCATCTCCCCCAGTGCCGCACGTATCGATCAAAGCTGTGGGCACTGGTAATTGAGTTGTGGAGAGGGGCGTTGCTTGAGCTTGCAAAACTCGCGCCATGCCTGCCAGCTCGTCGGCAGAAACCCCTTTGGCTTGAATGGCAGCCAGAATGGCCCCAGACAGAACAGGGGGAACTTGCTCTGTTAACCAGCCTTGCATCAGTTGAGCGGCTTGATCGGGGGAGAGCGACTGGCGATCGAGCAATTGCTGCAATAACTCAGTCCAGACCTTTGGATCAGATATTGTTGCAGGTTGAGAAGTTGAAGAGGTTACGCTTTGCACCACGGTTTTTACTGAAATATCGCTAGAGGTCATCCTACTAAACCTCGGAGGTTTTTAGAAGCTTCCGAGGTTTAGCGAGAACTATGGGCAAATACCTAGATTGCTTTGACCACCAAAGCCATTAGAAACCCAGCCCCGGGCCGGAGCTTCAATCTGCACCCAGGTGCGACCAGCCGAATCGCGACTAGTGGTTGGCGGAACCGTCGTCAAGGTCATGCGCCCGTTCAAATTAATGCCCCCAACAGAGGGAGAGCTGATTGAGGCATCCCGCCGAATCACCAGCCCATCGGGTGGGTTAATCACGCGACGACAGCGGCTGGGTGGGGGTGGTGGGGGTGGAGCAGAACAGACTGATAAATTTGTCGGGTTAAACCCGTTCGAGACCCAACCCGCCGAGGGTCTGGAAATTTGAACCCAGGTGCGCCCGGAAGCATCTCGACTAATCGTAGGTGGGGTCGTTGTGACAAGCACGCGTTCCCCAACTCCGACTCCGTTGATCTGAGCGGCACTGGTGGATGGGCTACGGCGAATGGCCAAGCCTTCGGGGGGGCGGGCTACCTGCCGACAGAGTGGATCGGTGGGGCTAATGGCTTGCGATAAAGCAGGAGTTGCCATACTACTGGCCGCGATCGCCATGGCTGTAGCAAAAGCAGCCTTTCTATAAGTCAACTTTTCAATTTTCACGGTTCAATCTCCTCACAGGGCTGATCGCCCAGATTGACGAAAAACTTACAGCGACATTAAAGCAGATATAGCGCCGAATCTGGCTCTTTTTCCAGGTAGGTTAACAATTTCGATGGAGTTACCCCAGAATGCAGGCCGCCCCCAAAAAGCAAACGGCAACCGGCTAGGGCACCCGATTTGGAAATCTTGGCACCTTCCCTTGACCAGACGTGATGAAGCCCAGCGATCGCCGCTTGAGATGAAACTTTGGTGAAGCTGGGAACCCGATTTTGTCAGCATTTGCCGCATCCGTGTAATTGCGGTCACAACTTAATGAATCTACGGTCACAGAATAATGTTCGGTTTGTCACTGGAAGCAAGAGACAAGCATCTCAAATAAAGCACGCAAAACTCACAAATTTAACGAGTTTTAATCACCGTGTCAAGCTAAAAGAAAGCGCATGATTAAACACATAAGCCCCCAAGTAAAGGATTCATCAATCATGCAACCTGAAAACAACGTCACGACTCAATCTATTCAGTTCAATGTTCCCGCATCAAAAGTAGAAGAAAATCAATCAAAGGGAATCAGTCAGGAGGTCAAACTTACAACTCGCAAACACATCAAATTGGCTCGAGAAATTTCTAAGTTATTGCCTGGTGTACTGCCCGCGATCGCTCTTCTCAGTGGCGCTCCAGCCCTGGCCAACCCCGCGAACTCCCTGTCGATCTATGGCAACGGGATGGTGCTGCAAACTGAAAATGGTGCCACCTTACCCGAAGGGGTGCAATTCAACGGACAGCAGCAGTCTCTCGATGAGTATCAGTTTCTGGGGATCGACAGCCTCGATCGCAGCCGCGTCACCATCACCAACTGGCAAACTGGCGACATCCCAGTTACATTACCCAACGGCCAAGCTGCCACTGCGGTCTTTTACGGTTCTGCCAATTATCAGATTGAGCAACCTGGAAATGCTGTAAGGCGCGGATTTACTCTGCCGGAAGAACGCATTACCTTCTCCACCGACCCAGAATTCTTGAGAAACTCCGGCCTGAACGGCATCATTCACAATAATGCCTTCACCGGGGATGCTCACGGTGCGGCTCTGAACCCAACTGAATTTGGGAGCGCCCATACTAGAGGTGGCATGTCCACCAGTGCTAACTGGATGGTAGTGCGCGATCAAAGCGGAACGGTCATCTTTGAAGGAACACCGGCCACCTACGCCGCTCAACTATATTGGACGGGCAGCGCTGTGGAACTCTCGGACGCAGAAGGGCTGCACCTAGGGGAAGGTAACTATCAAACGACGACGGAAACCTTGACCGAAACTACAACTTCTAGCGCAACAACCCAACGATCGCGGCAAGAAACCGTTGAAACGCAACATACCTTACAGGGTCAAAGAACCTGGGATACAGTTGATACTCAACAACGCACTGAAACAACTGTTGTTGCAAAACCATTTCAGACACAGGAAATCACCCGGACTCGACAAAACTTTGATGCCAATCTGAACTCTTTATTTCCACTGCAAAATGTGGCTATTCTGCATCGGGATAAAGAGAATCCTGAGAAGTTTGCGTTGAAAACTGACTTCCAGGTTTCAGGCGATATTCAGAGCGAAAGCAGCCCGACGATCGCCGGCCAACTCCGGATTCCACTCGATACCAAGCGCGGAACATCTAGCCTGAATCTGTTGGTTGGTGGCGCACCTGGCAACGATCAACCTGGTAAACCCGATTTCTATGCGCTGCTGTTTGGTCAACTCAACACGCCCCTGTTCAAAGTTGAGAATGGGCAGCAGCAGCCCAGCAAAGTTGTGGCCGGTGTGCGCTTTGGAGGCGGGGTGTTCCATGTGCCCGTGGCCGCTCAAGTCATCACCCAAACGATCACCAAGTCTGGGGTGGATGTGATTGCGCAACGGAACCTCTACAACGACTTCACTACGCATACCTGGGGTCAAGATTTCACGACTAACTTTACCCGCCAAACCACAAACGACTTTGTGGACACGTTCCGGGTGGATACGGTCAACCAAACGCCAATTTCCAGAAATACAACGGACGTGGTGGTAACGCGAACAGATGGGTCTACGTTTGTTGCAGATGGGTTTCGGCAAACGGCTGAAACTCGTGGAGCTACGGTAAGTACCACAGCCCAATCACTGGTTGATTCTAACTTGGTTGCGTCAAGTTCTGTGGTCACGCCTGGTGCAACTCAGTTCTCAGCGGTGCAACTGTTGGCGCAATCGTCTCACTCGCAACTGGTAGACTCCCACGCCAGCAGCGATCGCATTGTGCAGGATGTGACTGTGACCCAAACCGTTTCGGAGAAAGATGCCTGGGGCACGTTGATCTTCGTCAATCCCTACATCGGTAATTTTGACCTAGCTTCCGTGCTGAAACCCGGCAGCCTGCTTTATGAAGCGGGTGGCAACTTTGTCAGAAGCTCGATGCTGGGCAACGTTAGCTACAAAGATTCCAACTTGTACCTGAGTTTGGGGATGCCGGTATGGAATCCCAACTATGGCCAGGAGACGAGTCGCAATGGGCTATTGACCGTTCGAGCTTATGCCACCTACTTGCCAGTAACCAATGATGTGAAAGTGGGGGCTGGCTTGCAACTCAGTGGGTTGTAAACAATGCACCTAAGTTCGTCATGATTTAAGTTCATCATGATTCCTGGTTGAGTAAATCACATCACGTATCGGGGCGATCGACCAATTGCCCCGATTTTTTGCACAGCGGGAAATATCGCCCGACTGAGTGAAGTTTGGCCGGTTTGCTCTTAAAGGGGACTGAACGCGACCAGTAGCGCTTCAAATACCTTTCGGTTCAAGCTAGTTAAAGCTCGCAGCAAGCAGTCTTGTTTCAACCCCCGTCCAATGTTCAGCATCTGTGCACCCCATTAATGCTCTCTGTTCTTGCCTATTTCCCGACAAGTCTTATGACTCTCTCACCAGAGAGACTTGAAGAACTACAATCAATCCCTGATTCAGAAATTGATCTGTCTGAGAGTCCAGAGTTAGATGTGGAATTCTTGGAAAGAAGCCAAGATTGTCAGACCAACAACTAAAAAATCAATTTCTCTACGGCTTGACAAGCATGTTGTGAATTGGTTTATGGGGCAAGGGACAGGATATCAATCTTTAATTAACTTGTGAGAGTTGATAGTCAAGCCTTCATCTTCATCTTTCAAAACCATTATGCTCAACACCTCTTTCTCCGCGAGCGAGTTAGAAATAGTAGGGATTATAAACCGGAGTGACAGGAAACCAGGATGATATATACTCGATCACAGTTTCATCCAACCCACTGATCCACTGGCGATGCTGTATCTCCTCCAGAGGCAGAATGCCGTAACCCAGGGAGGTCAATCCCTGAATGGTCATCGTGAGGGCGGATTGGTTCGTGGTTCTGGTTGCGGTCAGTTTGCCTTGATTCGCGATTAGCTGGTAAGTTCCTGTATTCCAATCACACTGCTGATCGTGCAGCGTAAAATAGATTTCTCCTGCGATCGCGGCTGGCAGATTAGCGATCGCTTGCTCTACATCTATGACTCGCACCATCATCGGGCGGTAATAGATCTTGGTTTCAAAGGGAGTCATTGAGTCTCGTAGCCAGGTATGAAAATTAGTGCCAAAAGGAATCTGCATCCATAGATAAGGAGAATCATCTTGATGGAGCGCCAAGAAGCCAAATAACTTGTCTCTAGCGTCTAAGTTTTGCCAATACATTTCACGAATCGCGATTTCGCCAGTCTCCAGATGCCCCTTTTTGCTGTATTTGGCGATTGCCTGGGTTTTGCCATCTCTTTTGACCAAGACCACTCGACTATTTTGATGGTAGCTTTGCCAAATTTGGTTGGAGCGATCGGGGTCAATGACTAACCCATGGGGAATGGGCGTTAGCTGGGTGATAAAAGAGAGAACCTCAGCTTTGACATCGACAGCTTTGACTCTTTCAAACTGCCAATTACGATCTAATTTCTTGACTCTATCCAGGTAATGAGAAAGTGCATGGCTGGGAATCTTGACATCAATCCAACTATTAGTAGTGACATAGCCAAAAGCTGCATAAAAATCCTCTTTGAAGGGATGTAAGGCACTCACCACTTGTCCCTTCTGTTTCATATCCCAGAAAGCCGCTTTGGTGAGTGCTTTGATATGACCCTGCCTACGGTACTCAGGAGCGGTTGCGACCGCAGCGATGCCCCCCATATCTTTGAGCACCCCTCTGATTGACTGTTTGAAGATGATATTTCTCAGTGTTGAGACGATCGTGCCGTCAATGAAAACAGCAAAGGCTTCATCTAGCGTGATCCAACTGACATCTGACTCTACGATCGGGTCGTCATTTGACCCACTCCCAAGACAGTATCTGAGTAATGCCCAGAACTCGATTTTTTCATCTTGTGTAATTTTTCTAATTTCCATATCAGCTTTTCTTTCGGGGCTACTACGCTACTTTGACTAAATGACTGATCTTGTACTGCTTTACAGTTGCGATCGAGTCCTCATCACCAAAATCTCTCATGGTCTTTACTGGGTCGCCGACCTCGACTCTTCCTTCATATGCGCCAAATACTGTCCCTTCATTGGAGGCGAAATCAGTCCGCACCTCTGCCCAATCGGCATCCCATTCCTCGTTGGTCTCATCTTTTGCCAGGAGTTGCCCTTCTTTATGAGCATCGAGCCAGTCTCAGCCTTCGCGCATCCAGATTTCTCGATCAACAATTACTACTCAGGTTGTTTGAGAATTTCAGACATTCGATTGGCTAATTGTTGATCGAGGGTAAGCAGTTATAAAGAATTGGCTTTTGCTGTAGCTGCAATGATAGCGTCAGGTATTTTTAGACTATGTTGTCGTCTAATTTGAATCGTTAAATCTTCAATTTCCTCAGTCATTGGGAGGTAGCGCATGACTCGGAGAATCCGAGTAATCCCTTTCACTTCAATCTCCGTAATTCCTGGATAGCCTAACAGTTCAATACGGGTCATGAAACTATGAGCGCAAATATCTAGCTCAACTGCACGGTCTTGCAGGATACTGAGAAGTGATTGATGACCTTTGAACAGTCCAATAATGATGTTGGTATCTAACAGATACTTACTCCCACTCACGTCGCATTGCCCTCTGAACTGTAACAGGGTCTTCATTGAAGTTAGGAGAGTCTTTGAGAATACCAAAGTAAGCAGTAAGGGATGGATTATTTAGATTTTCACTTACCTGAGTTCGCTGATGTACAAATTCTGCAAAAACTAAAACTAAGTTAGCTTGGTCTTCAGGTAAGGTTTTAACCAACTCATAAATAGTTTCTGCCGTACTCATAATGGCTGTTATCCTTAAACTTTTTTCTTGCCTGAACGCCAACCTCTAACATTCTGATCTTACTCTACTTTAAACCGCGGGGATTTTAGCGACACTGGTGGATTGCAAGGCTTGGGGAAACTGCTTCCAGGGGATGTCGCCATTTTTGCTGGAGCTATAGAGTTCGCCAAATTCAAGTAAGGCACTGGCGGCGGTAGCGGGAACTTTAGTGAAGAGATAGGTGGCTTTTTCTGAGGCGGAAAATGCCACGGCACAGGGATCGTCGCACGTCCAAAGACAACCGACAGATCGAATCTCTAACTCGTTGGAACATGCCTGAGTTTGCTGGAGTGCCGTCACCTGATTTAACAGCGAAGCTCCTTCCGATTTTTCATAGTCGATCGCTTTGGAGTGCGTCGAGTTGCAAGATTTGCAGATGAATAGACAATGGTTTGCCATTGATAGTTACTCCGCAACCAGATACTTAAACAGATCATCCAAAACCAGATTCGCTGCAATAATATCACCGCCATGCCAGTGTTCACCATTGACTGGATAAACGTTTCCTTGCCTGACAGCATCCAACTGAGACCAGAGGGGATGCTTCTGAAGCCGCTCTACACCCTTGAGACTGTCCTGATCGTCAAATGAGATGGAAATAATCACATCTCCATCCATTTCGGGAATCGATTCATAGGAAACAGGTCCAGATTTGAGACTCTCTCTATTCTGTTCAGGGGGACGTGATAAACCTAAATTTTGCATGATGCTGCCCCCAAAATAATCTAGATACATAATCCCTACTAAATCATTAAGGCTATGCGGAGAAATTGCCGATACTTGAGGATTAGCGGCTCGATCGCGCATTTTCTGCTTAAAGGATTGAATTCGCTGCTCATAGCCCTGCAACAGAGTTTCGGCGGCTTGTGATTTTCCTAATACATCAGCAGTCATTTTCAAATGTTCTTTCCATTCATTGCCGATGGGATAGTCATAAAGTACTGTTGGAGCAATCTTTGATAACAGACCATAAATGGGCTTGTGGACTTCTGTTGCCAGGATCAGATCGGGCTTGAGCAGCAAGAGCTTTTCCAAACTCACCTGACTTGCAGAGAAACCATAGCCCAAAATGGTCGGTGTTTCAGAGTACTGGCGCAAATAGGATTCCACTGGACTTAACCCCGTTTTGTGTGCAATCTGAAACCAGGCAGTGAAACCAATGGGCTGAACTCCCAATGCCAACGCATTTGCCAAGTGTCCCGTGTCCAGGGTGACGACTCGCTGTGGGTTCGTCGGAACTTGAGTTTCTCCCATCGCATGTTTAACTACCCGCATAGGAGTTAAGGGTAAAGATGAGGATGGATGAGAGTTTGGTGTGAGTTGCACCAGAGAGCCATGACCGCTACAGGCTGCAACCAGTGTTAATGTCAACAGGAAGCAGAGAATTCGGTTGAGCCAGTGAGAGAGCGACAGCATGAGAAAGATACGCTACCCAAAGAAGAATTAGAACGTGATCGAAATTGTTCCCACAACCGTAAAAGGTGCACCGGGAAATAGACTATTGCGACTAAAAGCACTTTCAAAGTATTCTCGATTGAATAGATTTTTGAAGTTCAATCCTACTCGCCAATTGTCTCGGCGGTAAAACAGCGCAGCATCAAAACGTGTGTAGCCAGGTAGGTCAAAACTGTTCGCCAGATCCCCTTGGCGATCGCCTGTGATAAAGACTCCAGATCCGATCCCAAACCCCTTGAGTGAACCCCTTTGGATTTCATAAGTTGCCCACAAACTACCCTGGTGGGTTGGCACTAACCTGGGTCGATTGCCTTCAAACCCACTGTTGTCTCTAGTAATCTCAGCATCAATATAGGAATAAGATGCAATCAAATTAAGACCTGGCAAAACTTGTCCGACTATATCAAGTTCAATGCCTCGACTCCGCTGTTCGCCGACCTGAATCCTAAAGCCAGGATTATCCGGATCTTGAGTAATGACATTCTGCTTTTCAATCTGATAAGCCGCGAGGGTGGCTGATAATTTGCCATCCAACCACTCGGTTTTTACCCCAACCTCAAACTGTTCACCTTTGGTTGGGGTAAAGGGGCTTCCGTCTAGATTAACGTTACTAGCATTGTCGGAGGGTTCAAACGATCGACTGTAGTTGGCATAGAGAGAAACCTCACGTATAGGTTGATAGACAATCCCAATCCGGGGGCTAAACGCTGTATCTTCTTGCTCAAAGGTTTCCTCAGTCAACTTATTTTCGTCAACTTGCTTGACCAGATCAAATCGTCCCCCCAACAAGATATGTAAGTTTTCGCCGATTGAGACTAGATTTTGGATATAGATCCCTAAATTGTCTTGTCTACTAAAAGAATCGTTGTAGACAACAAAATCTGTATCAGGAATATCAATGCCGTAGACAGGATTAAACAAATCTGTGGATGCAGCAGAAGCAGACTGAAACACACTATTACCTGTCCAACGACGTAATTCAACTCCAAAGAGAAGTTCTTGTTTCAAATTGCCTGATTGCACTTTACCAATCACATCTGTTTGTAGGGCAAAGCTCTGATTTAAAGTATCGCCCCGCTCGGCAGAACGAGGAAGGGTACGATTGTCTGTTTCGTCGAGTTCGCCGTTAAGGAGATAGGTGTAATCAGCGGTATAGTTCTCAAAATTAAAGGCATTACGAATTGACCAATCGTTACTAAATTTATGTTCTAGCCGATAGCCAATACTACCAAAATTGGAGGGACCTTGAGGTTCAGCATTTGACTGTGGATCTCCCAGATTTCGACTCAACGGCACTCTACCCAATGGATTCGCAAACAGGGTGCCAGATGCGGGTAATCCGGTGAAATAGGGCGTTTCGTTATAACGAAAATACTGCCCTTCTAGGGTAAGTTTTGTATTTTTACCCAAGTCAAAACTGAGAACTGGGGCAACAGCAAAGGTTTCAAAGTTCAGAAAATCGACGAAGGAACCTGTGTTTTGGTACAGCAAGTTAAGGCGATACCGAGCGGTCTTATCTGCATTCAATGGTCCCGATAAATCTAGCGTCGGACGGTAGTAATTAAAATTACCAATCTCAAAGCCGATCTGATAGTTTGGGTCGGGCAATGGCTGTTTCGTAACAACATTAATCACTGCTCCCGGTTCACCTCGACCATAAAGCACCGATCCGGGACCTTTGAGGACTTCAATTTGCTCCAGATTGAATGTTTCCAGGTCAATGTTTTGCCCAGCAAAGGGGCTATTAATGCCGTTAATAAAGTAATTACGTCCGCTGAAAAAACCTCGTGATGTACCCGAATCTCCGAATGAGCCTGGAATGTTAATGTTTGTGAGGCTACTCACATTACGAAGCGCATCGCTAATCTGGGTTCCTGCCTGATCTCGAAGAATTTGTCTAGGGATGACTTGAATCGATTGAGGAATATTGCGAATCGGAGCATCCGTTCTAGTTGCGGTGGTTGCGTTCGGCACCCGATAACTTTCCCCTTCCCCGGTCACCACAATTTCCTCATCCGGCTCATCCGCCTCCGGGTTGAGGCTGTAAGCCAACTCACCCGCCTTCAACGTCACATCCGTCTTTGGCAGCGCATTGTTTCCCGTCACGCTGATGCGAATACTGCTGACATCCTGTTGTACCACCTGCACGGTTGCAATGTCTGCTGTAGGGTTTTCGGCGGTAAAGGTTTGTCCTTCTGGCAATGCCAGCACCGCATTGGGAATCTCGGCAATCAGACTGTTACCATCCGTGCGAAATTTGCTGGCATCCACTTGCAGCGGCTTGCCATCCTGAGTATTCAAGACAATTTCCAAGCCAGTATCGGTGCGATTCAGGCTCACACCCGTCACCTGCACCGTTGCCGCTTCCATCTGGGCGATCCATTCCTTCACCGTCTTGGCAGGACGATCGTTTACCTCTGCCCCAGCCGGTCGCTCGACCACACCAACCAACAGCAGGGCTAAGATCACCATGCCACCTGCCCAACTGGATTGCACCAACCTATTGCGATCGCTCATCATTTCGCCTCACTCCACCCAACTAATCACCAGTAATTCTCAATTAGAATAGGGTGTCAGATGGATGCGCAGAAGCTTTTTTGGTACGTCTCCGGAATTTTTTCGCGCCCCAAACGGAATTTTTGCGCCTCTTCCGCATTAACCCAAACGACGATGCTGCAACTGATATTCTTTGGGGCTGAGACCAAACTTATGACGAAAAGCCGCCGCAAACCGACTGCGGTTGGCATATCCCACCGCCTGGGCAACTTCTTCAACCTTCATCTCACCCGGAAGCAAGAGATGCCGAGCTTGCTCTAACCGATAATCATGCAAATAGCCAAAGGCGGTTTTGCCAAACACCTGACGAAATCCCCGCTTCAGGGTGCAGTCATTCAATCCCACCTGTCGTGCTAATTCCAACAAAGATGGCGGATTATCGAGCCGTTGCAAAAGAATATCTCTGGCGGTGTAAATGCGATCGACATCATCAGGCTTCAATTCGTAGGCAACGGGTCTTGCTTCATAGCGTTCCAGTTCTTGCGCCATCAGCAACGCCATCAGTTCCCATACGTTACTTTCCAAATAGATGCGCCGAGTGATTCCCTGAAATGGACAGTGCAGCAGTTGTTGCAAAGTCGTTTGCATCTCGCTCGTTGTTTTGCCTGATTGAAGATGATAGAGTTGCGGAGAAGCCGAAATCAAATGCTTTAACTCTGGTTGTAGAGTTTCTAACGTGGTGTTCCAGAAAGTTAAAAATAGGTCTGGATCAATATGAACATTCACTTTCTGCTGGCGCAATCCTAGCGATTCAATTGTTTCCACCGGAGCTAAACCGCTGCCACAAAGGGAATATTGCCCTGTTGTAAACACATGACTCTGATCGCTGAAGCCCCCTGTGAGGAAAAAACAATATTCCAGGGGATGGGGACGCTCCGGATTTTTCACAATCAGCGGTTCGTGTAAGCGGTAATCCGAGATCGCCAACTCCAACCCATCTCGCAGCTCAAACACCCGTGTGCTACCCTGCCCTAAAACCGCTGGATAGGATTGCACCATCTCGATTGAGTCGGGTTCTAGCTGAACAAACTGTATTTCACGAAACAAAGCGCAGTACTCTGATTGAGAAAGGGCGATCGTCATAGCTTGCTCAACTAACTATTGAAAATAGTTCTTAACTAATACCGCGTTTCTAGCGGCGGAGCAAGAACCGATGGGTGAAATCTAGATTGGCTTAGAATGGAACTGACTGATCGAGAACGCTGCCATGATGACTTCCTCGACTGAGCAACTCAACTCAAGCGCCACGCATCTGCCGCTATTAGAGAATGGCGATTGCCTCACCCGCGCTGAATTTGAGCGGCGCTATGCGGCAATGCCCCAGTTGAAAAAAGCAGAACTGATCGAAGGAGTGGTTTACATGGCGGCGGCATTGCGGTTTAGAAGTCATGGTCAACCTCACGGTGATCTCATTATTTGGCTCGGAAATTACAAAGTGGCAACGCCCGGAATTGAACTGGCAGACAATACCACTGTGTGCCTCGATCGCGATAATGCCCCTCAACCAGATGTTGCCCTGTTTCTCGATCCAGCCTTGGGGGGCAGGTGCAGATTTCTGAAGATGACTACATTGAAGGGGCACCGGAGTTGATTGCGGAATTGCTGCCAGCAGTGCCTCTTATGATTTGGGTGATAAGAAAAAAGCCTATCGTCGCAATGGTGTGAAATAGGTTTGCAAGTAGCCCAACGCTAATTTTTTGGTTTCTGCAACTAGCCGATCGCGAAATCCCCCCTCCTGGCTGAGTGCCAACCACAACAGTGTGCCGATCGTTTTCACTAGCACAAACGCGATCGCCTCACAGTCTTCCCGTGTTAGGGCAGGATTGCGTTGAGCAATTGACCGTGTGAACTCTTGAATGAGTTGAGTGTCTGCGGTGGCCTCAATTTCGCCTAGTTCGGGCATGGTGCCCTGCACTTCCATGAAAATTGCATGGTAGCCCGGATGTGTGGTGAAAAATCGATTTGTCACCTCAATCATTTGTTCCACGTAAAGGGGTAACGGCAACTCCAGGTTTTCCTGCTGATGAAACTCCAACAATGCTTGATGCAGTTTTTCGGTGTAGCGCCGGGCTAACGCCTGCAAAATTGCGGCCTTATCTGGGAAAAACTGGTAGAGTGACCCGATCGGCACTTGGGCGCGCGTGGCGATCGTGTTTGTAGTCGTGGCGGTGTATCCCTCAGCAATAAATAACTCTTCTGCCACATTCAAAATTCGGTTAACCCGCTCCTGACTGCGACCTTGGCGGGGTGTGCGCCGCATTCCGCCCGCTGAAGTGCTTGATGCCATTGCATTCATTCCTTACCTGAGCAATACATGAGCAACGCTCATATTTTACTTGACAGAACATGAGCAATCCTCGTATCTTGTAAATATGAGTGTTGCTCACATTCTAACTTGACCAGTGGCCATTTTCTGATTCACTGACGTGATTTTCTTTTGTCTCTTGTGTGACTTATGAAGTCTTTTTGCTGCATTCGATGTGGTCTCGTTGGCTTGCGATTCCTGCGCTACAAATGCGCTCCCTGGTGGATGTTAGCGATCGCTCCACTCCGGCTACTTTGGCTATCTGGCGATCGGCGAATAGCTGAACAAATTCGTTACTTCAGGGCAATTAGCAAGATTAATTTTGTGAGTGTCTATGGAGTACTGAATGATTTGCTCTGGTAACCATAGCAATTTGTGGACTGAAGTTTCATTGTTATTTTAGAGGTATTTGTCATGCAATTAATCGATTTATTCAAGCCTGCTCAATCGGCTAATGCTGAATTGCAACAGCAGGTGCATTACCAAATGTTGATAATCTTCAAATCTTTCTTCTCTATGTTGTCTGGAGATAACAGCCTGGAGTCAGTCGGTGAATTATCCGATGCACTGTTGGAAACGCCATCCTTTGATTTAGCCGCACAGTATTTAAAGCGAGATTCGGCTTGTGCTGCGCTGATCCGCGATCGCTACATTCCCCCAGCCCACGATCTGGATACACTGCTCACTTATCCGCCTGATTCGCTCGGCTACATCTACGCGGAAACGATGCAGCGAACAGGGTTTGATCCGAACCTCCACGCTGGCATGATTGCCGCATCCGATGCCCATTACGTGGAGCTGCGACTGAGCCAAACCCATGACCTGTGGCATATTGTCACTGGCTTTGGCACTTCATTGATTGATGAAATTGGCTTGCAGGCATTGCATCTGGCGCAGTTTCCCTACCCGCTGGCCACCATGTTGGTGGCAAACAGTCTGGTGTCCAGTACGCTCCTCACACCGGAAGAATTGCCCAAATTACTGGCGGCGATCGCCCAGGGGCTGCACATGGGCAGAACGGCTAAGTCGCTCTTCGCCCAGAAATGGGAAGAAAACTGGGAAAAACCACTGGCTCAGTGGCGAGCTGAGTTAAATATTCAACCCATTCAGTTGCATTAAGGAGCATGGATTAAATAACCTATGGGGTGGTCGTCTCGACCGCCCGGATGGGCAAGACGTTCGTGAGCAGTTCGGTCGAGCCTCTCTGTCGAGACCTCAGTCGAACGATACCCATCCCACAAAAATTGCAAGTTATTTAATCCTCATTCCTAAGGAGAATCGGTGCTGGTCGTCCCATTCACAGCGGCACCTCCTATAATGACCCACAGTAGGGAACGTGAGCCAATCACCTCCCTACTCGTTACTCTCTACTCTTTACTCCTCGTTATGACTCGACGCATCGCTGATCTCCTCCGCCACGGACAACCCAACGAAACCGTAACAATCCAAGGCTGGGTGCGGACGAAACGCGAACAAAAAGAATTTAGCTTCGTGGAAGTCAATGATGGGTCAGCGATGGCGGGACTGCAAACGGTTGTGAGTCAGGAGTTGCCGGGGTATGCCGAAACCATCAAACGAGTGAGTACGGGCGCATCGGTGGAAATTGCGGGCACCTTGGTTGAATCTCCGGCGAAAGGGCAACGGATCGAACTCAAGGCCGAATCTATCACGGTGTTTGGAGAAGCCGACCCGGAAACCTATCCCTTACAGAAAAAACGCCATTCCTTCGAGTTTTTGCGGGATATTGCCCATTTGCGATCGCGCACAAATACATTAGGTGCCGTATTTCGGGTGCGCAATGCTGCCGCCACCGCTATTCACAATTTCTTTCAGGCACGGGGCTTTCTCTGGATTCACACCCCCATCATCAGTGCCAGCGATTGCGAAGGAGCGGGGGAAATGTTTACCGTCACAGGTTTTAACCTAGCAAAAGTGCCTTTGACGGCTGACAAAACCGTTGACTACAGCAAAGATTTTTTTGGCAAGCAAGCCTATCTCACCGTGAGCGGTCAGTTGGAAGCCGAAATTATGGCGATGGCATTTGCCAATGTCTACACGTTTGGGCCCACTTTCCGCGCCGAAAATTCCAACACGTCCCGCCACTTAGCAGAGTTTTGGATGGTGGAACCGGAAATGGCATTTTGTAATCTCCAGGGTGACATGGAGCTAGCGGAAGCATTCCTGAAACACGTCTTTCAGCATGTGTTGGAAACTTGCACTGAGGATATGGAGTTCTTCAACGACCGTATCGATAAATCGGTTCTCGCTACTGCAGACAATATCATCAACAATGAGTTTGCTCGCGTCACTTATACCGAGGCGATCGAGTTGTTAGAAAAGTCGGGTAAAACGTTTGAATATCCAGTGGAGTGGGGCCTGGATATGCAATCGGAACATGAGCGCTATCTGGCAGAGGAGTATTTCCAGAAGCCGACGATCGTGACCGACTATCCCGCCAAAATCAAAGCCTTTTATATGCGACTAAACGATGACGAAAAAACCGTTGCCGCAATGGATGTGCTGGCCCCCAAAATTGGTGAAATCATTGGGGGTTCGCAGCGGGAAGAACGACTGGATATCCTGGAACGTCGGCTGCAAGCAGTTGGACTCGATCCCGCACCCTACTGGTGGTATCTGGATTTACGTCGCTATGGCACGGTGCCCCATGCCGGTTTTGGGCTAGGGTTTGAACGCCTGGTGCAATTTATGACTGGCATGGGCAATATTCGCGATGTCATCCCCTTTCCCCGTGCCCCGCAAGAAGTGGAGTTTTAGTTAGGCAGAACGTTTGCGATCGCTGCGGTAGCGGAGATATTCGGCCACTGCAAACAAAAAGCCAGTTGAGGTGATCAACACCACACTCAACGCATTGATATCTGGTTTGACGCCAGTTCGAATGCGGCTAAAGATCTCCATCGGGAGCGTGCTGGAACCACCGCCTGTGGTGAAACTGGCGATGAGAAAGTCATCCAAACTCAGGACAAACGCGAGCAGACAGCCAGACACGATCGCGGGCATAAGTTCGGGCAGCAAAACTTGCATCAATGCCTGGTCGGGCGTAGCCCCTAAATCTAAGGCCGCTTCTTCAAGGTGCGGATTCAAATCCGTGAGCCGCGTTGACACGACGATCGCCACGTAGGAAAGACAAAATACCACATGCGCCGCAATGACAGTGCCGAGACTCAGTTGAATCAGCCCCCCACTCAAGGGAATCGCGATCGCGGCTAAAAACACCAGCGTTGCCACGGCGATCGAAATGTCGGGAATAATTAACGGCAAGTAAGCGGTTCCCTGGTAAAGCCGTTTCCCAGGAAAGTGATACTTCGCCAACCCCACGGCCATTAACGTGCCAATTACCGCGGCAATGCCCACCGCAAATAGCGCCACGATGAGGCTATTGGCTAAAGCGTTGAGAATGCGACTGTCGTTCAAAAAGGCGATATACCATTTCCAGGTGAAGCCTTTCCAACCAGTGCTGTAGCGAGAATCGTTGAAACTATAAAAGGCTAGCACCAGGATGGGCAGGTACATGAATCCAAACAGGCCGACGGAGATTAGGCCCAACCAGGGAAATGCCCAGGATCGAACAGATTTGCTCATTGCCTTACACCCCACCTGCGGCATTGCGATCGCCATACTTCAGGAGTAGCGCGATCGCCAGACTGACAACCAGAATCAGCACCATACTCAAAGCCGAGCCAAAGCCCCAGTTTTGAGTCGCGCCAAGAAACTGGTTGTAGATTAGGCGAGCAACAGTCATGCTGGACGCTCCACCCAAAATCTCAGGATTGATAAAGTCTCCCATACTTGTAATGAATACGAGTAGCGCTCCCGCCGCGATTCCAGTCAAGCTTTGCGGCACCGTCACGCGCCAAAACGCTTGCCGAGGTGTGGCCCCCAAATCCGCAGCGGCTTCCAACAGGCGGCGATCGAGCTTTTCCAGGGAAGCATACAGGATCAGCACCATGTAGGGTAAAAGGCTATAGGTCATGCCGATCAGCACCGCGGGTTCTCGATTCAAGATATCTAATGCAGGAATGCCCACTTTCCCCAAGAGCGTGTTCAACACTCCAGTGGGGCGCAGAATTGTGATCCAGGCATAGGAGCGCAGCAGCGAAGAAGTCCAAAGAGGCAACACAAAACTCAATAGCACCAGGTTCTGCCACCGCTTGGGCACTTTGATGGCAATCCAGTAGGCGACTGGAAATCCTAATATTAAACAAGCGATCGTTGTCCCCAGGGCAAAGAACAGCGAGCGGGTCAGGACGGGAAAATAATCCGGCTGCAAAATGCGAATGTAGTTATCTAACCCCGATGGATTAACGACCTGGCCCGGACGAATGCCTGGAACCAGACTGAGCTGAAAAATTAATCCGGTAGGAATCACCAGCAACAAGGCCAACCAGACTGCCGCAGGCGCGAGCATCAACACTGGTTGTAACCAGGCGGGCGGCGCTTGGGCTTCAGTGCGGGTGGCGATCGGCAACGTCATAAAAGTGGTGATTCTCAGTAATTTTGTGAAATGAATCGATTATGGCTGAAAACTGCTCAACCTAACCGCTGGTTAGTTTTGTCCAATACTGCTCATACATCTCCGTCTCTTTCGGTTCCAGTGGAATGATCCGTTCACAGGCTTGAATCACCGCTTCGGGCGGAAATAGACTGCGATTATTGCGCAACGGCAACGGTAACTGGTCGTAAGCAGCTTGATTGGGAGTGGCGAAAAACAAGCGCCGCGTGACTTCGACCGCCACAGAAGGTTGCATCATGAAGTTAATCCATTCATAGGCTGCATCTGGATTTGGTGAGGTAACTGGAATGACCATAGCATCGCTCCAAAGGGATGTGCCGCTAGCTGGGATGACGTAGCGCAAGTTGGCATCAGGATTTTCCTGGATTAACCGGACGGCATCCGCGGAGTAGGCCATCGCCAGAATCAAATCACCCGCTAACAGACGATCGCGCCAGGCATCCGTTGTGAAGGTGGTAATGGCCGGTTTCAGTTGCACCAATTTTTGATAAGCCTGCCTTACTTCACTCGGATTCGTTGAATTGTAGGAGAACCCTAACGATTTCAACGTTGCCCCCATTACTTCGCGAAAGTCGGCCAGGAGGGTCATCTTCCGGTTCAACTTGGCTTGCATGCGCCAGAGGTCTTCCCAATCTTCTGGGCCAGGGTTCAGAGCCTCCGTGTTATAAATCAGGCCGGTCGTTCCCCAGCTAATTGGCATACTGTGTTGATTGCCAGGATCGTAGACTGAATCCTGAAACTCTGGCATCAAATTATCAATGCCGTTGATGCGGGAATGATCTAGAACGCTTAAAAGTTTGCGCTCAATCATCTCTGCGACTTTGTAATCGGAGGGGTAGATAACGCTGTAAATCGCCCCTTTGCCAGATTGAAACGTCGCCAGCATAGTTTCATTGGAGTCATAAATGTCGGCGGTGACGTTGATGCCGGTTTGAGTGTGGAAGGTTTCCGTCAATTCGGGATCGATGTAACTTTCCCAAGTGTAGATGGATAGCTCGTCTTTATTGCCCTTGCTCAATGCTGGTCGAACTTCTGCCAACGTCCAGCCACAACCGGGAAGCATCAACCCCGTCCCGATCGCCAGACATGCCTGCATAATTTGGCGACGAGTGAGGGAGCGAGCGGAAGAAACATCCATACAAGGAAAATTAAAAATAACAACCAGAAGTTACCAAGTTCAAACCAACGGCAGAGCTAGACAATCTTGAGCACTCCAGGAGACAAATATAGGCGTATCTGCTCCTGGTAGGTGAGTTGGGACATTGGGGCGCATCACGGTCACCCGATCGCCGGATAGTAATTCCACTTGGTAGTGGGCGTGTGTGCCCAGATACATAACATTTCGTAGTCGGCCCTCAAAGCTATTACCTTCGTCGTCGGGAACGGCTAAGCTAAGCCGAATATTTTCCGGTCGGATACTAAGAACAACCGCGCCTGAGGTGAGCGTATTGCCATTTTCCGGTTGCTTGGCTTTGACTTTTAACCCACTCTCAGTAATTACCCACAACATCGTGGGGTAAAAGCCCTCAATTTTGCCGTGGAACAGGTTTGTGTCGCCAATAAAATCGGCGACAAAGGGTGTTTGGGGTTGCTGATAGATTTTTTCAGGCGCATCAATTTGTTCAACTTTGCCCTGATTCATGACCGCAATGCGATCGCTCAAACTCAAAGCTTCCTCCTGGTCATGCGTGACCATCACAAAGGTTAAGCCCAATTCTCGATGTAAATTCGACAGTTCCATCTGCATCTCTTTGCGCAGCTTCAAATCCAAGGCACCCAACGGTTCATCCAGTAATAAGACCGTGGGCCGATTCACCAACGCTCGCGCTAGGGCAACTCGTTGCTGCTGCCCCCCCGACAACTGGGTTGGGAAGCGTTTGGCGAATCCATCCATCTTGACCAGCTTGAGGGCTTCATCCACACGCTGCTGAATCTCGGCCTTACTGAACTTGCGCAGACGTAGCCCAAAAGCCACATTTTCCCAAACAGTGAGATGGTTGAATAGGGCATAGCTTTGGAAAACAGTATTCACAGGGCGACGGTAGGGAGGCACCTGATTCATAAAGCGGCCTTGAATCAGGACATCGCCAGCAGAGGGGGTTTCAAAACCTGCCATTAAGCGTAAGGTGGTGGTCTTGCCGCAGCCCGAAGGCCCCAAAATGCTGAAAAACTCGCCTCGCCGAATACTCAGGTCGATGCCACGCACAACCGTTTCGTTGTTATAGACCTTAGACACCTTACGAAGTTCAACATCGAACCCCGCATCGGTTATCGTCGGTGCTTGATTTTGGATAGCAGCCTGAGACATAGTGGCGATTTCCCTGTTTTGGCCAGGTAGCGATCGAGATAGGAGTACACAACAGGATTCAAATTATTGAGTTAATTGTATCTGGCTTGAATTTGTTGTGAGATCCGAGTGTGACACTGGAACCACACTTCTGAGTTGTCCTGCATACCCAAAGTAAACTATTCTTTCTACCTGGGGATCACAAGACAGTAAACTCTATCATCACAGTCTCCAACACGAAATGTTTGAACCGATGGCTATAGCTTGCCCAATTGCCAGTTGAATCAATCAGAATCTGCCCCAGATGGCAATTGAACCAGCATCTATCTCCAATTTGTTATCCTCAAAATTCCTACAACTGTTTAGGGTGAATTGCGAACTTCTTTATAATTTGTTTCAATCTAAGGTTCTGATTTCTGGTTCACGCTCGCACGATCCATCCTTCTAGAATGACTCCGATTCAATCTTTATCTGCTGCTGACTCCCGTTCTGATGCTCGCACTGTCGGACAACGATACCGCTCGGTGTTTTTGATGCTGATTATTTCCCTGCTACTGCTGGGTGGTTTAGGAGGGCGGTTAATGTTTCTGCAACTGGTTGAGGGCGATCGTAACCGCCAGTTAGCCGAAAAAAACCGAATTCGGTTGATCCCCAAACTGCCAGAACGAGGTGTGATTCGCGATCGTAAAGGGCGGATTTTAGCTGGTAGTCGGCTGTCTCATTCCGTTTTCCTTTGGCCGCTGGCTCGCAAAAAAGGCGAATGGGGCACGACTGTTCAACGACTTTCCCAAATCCTGAACGTGCCTGAAAAGGTGATTCTGAAGCGGTTAGAACAGGCTGGGTACAATTCTCCCTTTTTAGTACGGGTGGCACGGGGCATCACGCCCGCTCAAGTGACTTCTATTACCGAGTATGCCAGCGAACTAGAAGGGGTCCAAGTGGATGCCGAAGCGGTGCGCTACTACCCCAATGGGGATTTAGCTGCTCATGTCTTAGGTTACACTGGGGAGCTAACCGATGAAGAATTGGAACGGCGCAAGGGAGAAGGCTACCGCTTAGGCGACGTGGTTGGCCAAATGGGGATTGAGCTGGCATTCGAGAATTTGCTCCGGGGGGAACGAGGCGGGCAGCAGGTCGAAGTAGACGGAGCAGGGCAAGTCGTCCGCATTTTGGGCCAAAAGCCTACCAAAGCAGGGCAGGATGTCACCTTGACTTTGGATTTAGATTTGCAAAAAGCGGCTGAAAAAGCTTTGGGTAATCGGAAAGGGGCGATCGTGGCGATCGATCCCAACAATGGAGCCGTGTTAGCCATGGTTAGTCGCCCCGCTTTTGACCCCAACCTATTTTCAACTCGCATTACCGATGCCCAATGGCGACAATTGCAAAATGCTGACCATCCCTTCGTAAATCGTGCTTTGCAAGCATTTCAACCCGCCAGCACCTACAAAATTGTGACCACGGTTGCCGCTTTGGAATCTGGTAAATACACGCCACATACAGTCTTGCCAACTTATCCATCATTGACGATCGGCGGCATTGTATTTAACGACTGGAATCGAGCGGGTTTTGGGCCACTGGATTTTTCGGGCGCGATGGCCTGGAGTAGTGACACCTTTTTCTATCAGGTAGCGATGACGATCGGTGGCGAAACCTTAATTGATTGGACTCGTCGCTTTGGTTTTGGTCGCAAGACTGGAATCGAACTGGACGTGGAAGAATCCCCAGGCTTGGTGCCGGACGATGCCTGGAAGCAAAAAGAATTGAAGGAAGGCTGGTACTTGGGTGATACGGTCAACATGTCGATCGGCCAGGGCTACCTGCTTACCTCCCCCTTACAGGTGGCGGTGATGTTTGCCGTACCTGCCAATGGCGGCTTCCGCGTGAAACCTCATCTATTGAAAGATAATGAGGAGGCCAAAAGCTGGCGTGATTCTTTGAATCTCCAACCCTCCACAGTGGAGAAACTGCATCGAGGGTTGCGAGAAGTAGTCACCTATGGCACGGGCGGCGCTGTGGATGATCCGAATTTGCCCGCGATCGCTGGCAAGAGCGGCACCTCCGAAGATATGGGCGATGGCTCAGATACCTGGTTTGGAGCCTATGCCCCATTTGAGAAACCGGAGATTGTTGTCATCGCTTTTGCTGAACGTTCCGGTGGAGGTGGCGGTTCGGTCGGAGCGCCGATCGTGCGGCAAGTGTTACGCGCTTACTTCAACGGCAAGAAGCCCCAAAAACAAGGGTATGTACCAGCCGCCATCAGCTCTGTAAAGCAGCTATATTAAGAATTTTAAGAAGTCCGCAACAGGGTTACAGTTCGCAGTAAAGTCTGAACAGTCTGTCCTGAAATTATGAGATAGGAAACTTCGATATGACAGGTTCATACGCAGCTTCATTTTTACCTTGGATTCTGATTCCCGTAGTTACCTGGCTCCTGCCTGCGGTTGCAATGGGACTGCTGTTTCTTTACATCGAACGTGAAGATCCCAGCGGTATCTAAGGTACTGATTTAAGTTCTTCAAATACTAAAAAACCGCCAGGTCAAACTGGCGGTTTTTTCACAAATTGATGCTTTTTAACACCAACATTTCCCTCGCAGTCATTTAAGCCCAAAGAGGGAAAGGATTTATCGTTTAGACTGAGGAACCTAAACCAGCGTAGGCACCATAGAAGAACAAGCCAACAACAGAAATAACGCCTAAACCAGCGATCGTGGCCACAATCCACAGGGGAATTCTTCCAGAATTTAGCACAGGACTCACCTCCTAATCATGCGATGCATTTAAGTTAACTAGATGACAGACCAGTTAGTTGAAGAAATAACTGGAAAATAAAATACCTAGCACGAAGATCAACAGCAGTCCCAAATATAGAGAAGTACGGTTGAGTTCGACCGGTTGTTTGTTCGGGTTTGGATTTCTTTCAAGAGCCACAGTGAGCCTACCTTTGAATAAACTGCATGGCAGCGATCGCGCCTAAGAAAAACACAGTTGGCACAGCCAGGGTGTGAACCGCCAGCCAGCGAACCGTAAAGATGGGATAAGTAACAGGTTGGTTTGGAGTATTGCTAGTCATGGTGTTTCAGGCGGTGCTTAAACTACTTATTTTGAATGAAGTCTTCAATTTGTTGTTTCGCTTCAAAGCGGTTCTTCACGATGGGTGCCTGTTGGCGAGTTGAAGTGTAGTACTCATTAGGACGAGGCGTACCAAACACGTCATACGCTAGACCGGTACTCACAAATAGCCATCCAGCGACGAACAACGCAGGAATGGTGATGCTGTGAATAATCCAGTACCGAACGCTTGTAATAATGTCCGAAAATGGGCGTTCTCCAGTTGATCCAGCCATTCGTTTCCTCCACGGATAGTCTCTAATAATCGTCGAAAAACTTAACCTCTATCATACGGTTATGGGAGAAGGAATTGAGCAACGATGTCCAAATTCATCAAAAACCTTTTCCTCTCCGCCTCGCCGCTACCAAGCCGTCAGGCTGCACTTATAAGTTGACATATTTCAACAAAGTGCCTTGCTGTCCAATGATAAATCCTTTCCTCGAGCCGAAGAATTTAATCCGATAGAGATTTGATGGCACATCTTCCACAAACCGATCCTTCTGCCAGGTTTTACCACCATCTTCACTGAAGAGTAGGTTGCCACTACCGCCCGCCACCCAGACCTCTTCCGGTGTCCGGTAGGCTAAATCTAATAAGCCCCAACTGGTTGCAAACTCAGGATTGATCACGCCCCCCCAGTTCTCTAAATTATCGCTGTCAGCGAACTGAATTTGCCCACCCCGAGCCAACAGCCACAGGCGACCATCGGCAGTGAAGCCCATGTTTTGTAGCCGCCGAGAACTGGTACGGTTATGTGGCTCCCAAGCAGCCTGACCTGGCTTCCAGGTGGAGTAGAAATTCCCGCGGGCGGAAACGGCAACATACTCGCCTTCGGCAGACCGGGAAATATTTCGAATCACCCCAACAGCTTCTTCCACCATGGCTTTCCAAGTTTTGCCACCATCGGCTGTGCGGTAAATGGCACCAACATTGGTCGTCATTTCAGCCGTCTTAGGGCCAAGCGCCTCGATCGTGTTGGGGGCACCTGGTAACTTCTCACTCAACGGAATGCGTGACCAGGAATTGCCTTCGTCGTTTGTGTAAAGCAGGATTGAAGGCTGTCCAACGATCCATCCTTCCTTGCCATTAAAGCTGACAGAGGTAAAGCGGTAAGGTTGGTCAAGCTCGAGGGTGCGTTCTTCCCAGGTGTCACCGTTATCATTGGTTTCAAATAAGGTTGCATCCGCGCCAACAATCCACCCATGCGGCGATCGCTCATCAACAAAGGCAACATCCAGGAGGTTGGCATCCGTCGGCACCGTTACCACTTGCCAGGGATTAAAACTTGTGGATTGCAAATAACCATTTGCGCATCCCATACAAAGGACGGCAACGGCAACCAGTCCCAAAAATTTCTGGAAAAAACTTGTGGCTATACGCATTTCTTCAAACTCTCAATCATGAACCAACAGCGCTTTCGGTATAAACAGGATGATGAGCTAGACTCCCCACACATTTATTGCAAGCCATACAGGCTCATAAAAAATAGGAAAGCCAAAACTAGACCACCGAAAATTAGAATATTCTTTTGTCCTGGAGTTAAAGTGTTGACCCCGAAGCCATAGCCTAAGTTCTCCTTGAACCCAGAGGGCGAACCCTTCCCGCCAATATTACTAAATCGAGAGGTTCTTGCTCCGCAAACCGGACAGCGCCAGTCAGCAGGAAGCTCAGCAAATGGAGTCCCAGCAGCAACCTGGCGCTTGTCGTCCCCTTTTGCAGGCTCATAGATGTACCCACAAGCCTGACATTCATAACGATCTAACGCAGTCAGATCAGTCGTTTCAGTACTCATTGTCGTTGGAAGCTCCCAGCTAAAGAATTATCAGTAAAATCTGAAAACTCTATGAACTTATGATACGACTGAGTGGATCTTGTGGCTAGTTTATGAGAGATAACTCTTTTCACGGTCTCAGATAAGTGGGCGATCGCAACAAATTGTCTTGTAACGCTGGCATTTCTTTTTGCTATCCTTAGTAAGCTTGTGATTTTGCTCAATAGTCGAGCAGTGAATCCTGGCAGCCTCGATATGCGGATGTGGCGGAATTGGTATACGCGCACGTTTGAGGGGCGTGTGGCTTTGCCTTGCGAGTTCGAGTCTCGCCATCCGCATT